>Ga0206126_10000184_pt1 | contig 85849 bp, 67 predicted proteins | sample Helgoland_Spring_5_FD_148621 | JGI IMG/M metagenome (GOLD analysis project Ga0206126, IMG submission 148621) | Pelagic subsurface seawater microbial communities from Kabeltonne, Helgoland, North Sea - Helgoland_Spring_Bloom_20160412_1 | ecosystem: Environmental > Aquatic > Marine > Epipelagic ...
CTTTATCACCTTGATCACCTTTTCCTCCTACACTTGCTGCTGATGTTGAATCTTTACCAAAAGCATCTACAATGTATGCATGTATTTCTTCTATTTCTTCTCTTAAGTCTTCTAACTGTTTAAAGTAGAATTTAGCTTGACTAAATAATGCAGGGTCATTAATTAAAACTGAGGGATCTAATGCCTGTTCGATTGCTGTCTTGGCATCAGCTGTCATAATTAGCTCACCAGAAGTATTCATTTCTGCTTTTCTAGATTTCTTAGCCATCTCTGTTAATTCTGCAGAGCTAGCCTGTTTCTTTAATTTCTTGCTTCTAATATTGTCGTTTATTCTTGCCATGTCTTGTTACCTTTTATTTTTTAAATATTCCATACAGCTACCATATTCCAATATGCGTTACTACTAGTTCCTGCTTCAATACCGAATGCTATTGAGTTTTGATTACCAGCTGTTCCATTCATGTTAATTTGCTTATTAATCTGTATCCATGTTTGTCGGTTTCCTGTAATGGTAAAAGTTTGTGAATCTATTAATACTGGGGATGTAATAGAATCTGCATCATATAGACGTAACTTACAGGAACCAAATATGCTGTCTTGAGCGGTAATGCCGACTCCTACCAGCGTTGCACCTTTGGGTATTAAAAAACGTGATGTATAATTTAACGAGGTACCGGTAAAAGATGTATAATTTGGTATATACCTTAATGATGTTGTGTTTGTAAAGAATGCATATTGATGTTGTGTCACCATTGATGGCATTCTAGTTCTAACATTACTTCCTGCTGCACCTGAGGTGGGTTCAGAAGATTGCCATGATGAATTATTGTAGTATGTTACTATTGCATTATCACTACTATTAAAGAAGTTATCGTAAACTAATGTATCTTCAAATAATGCTGCTACTCCGTATTGTTGTTTCTTTTGTACCCATAGTTGAATATCTGTATTCGAGTTTACTACTAATTTTAAACTATCTGCTTGGTATGCTGATCCTGCACTAGTTGCTGATCTTCCATCAAAACTATCTGCTCCACTTGCCATTTCTAGTACTCTAATATCTGCTACTTGGGGTGTGGTTCCTGAACTATTAGATCTTAATTCAACTGCAAATCGCATATATCCTGCTTGGGATATTTCTTCCATCAGCAGTGTATATGTAGCTCTTATTTCATTAGCACCAGATGTTATTGAAAACTTCGCTAATTTTGTCCAGTAGTTTTGTTGTCCTGCTACTGCTGAATGATTTGAAGTAGCATCTGGCTCTCTTCTAATACGTCCACTTATTCTACCGTTTACAGATAAACTTGATGTTTCACCTGTACTTATATGTGGTGTGTCACCGTTGATTATTACATCACCTCCTGTAAGTGTCATAGTAGGTGTACCGGAACTAAGGTTTGAACCTGCTATTTTAAACTTACCGTCAGTTCCATCAATACCCATTGCTATTGTACCTGTTCCTTTTTGAAATGCTATTCTAGAATCACCTGGTCCTTGTTGATTTACAATAATACCACTGTTGACTGTTGAATCGTTTTGTTTAATGTGTAGCTTACCGTCAACACCGTTATCTACTCCAATAGTAATTTGTGTGTCTGCAAACAGCCTAGTTGCATCTAGATCTCCAAAAACTACTAGGTCGTTTTGGAATTCTGAATTCTGATCTACGTCTAATACCCCTGCGATATTTAAGTTGTTTTTAAAAGTTGCGCTACCGGTAACTAATAGAGTTGAAGTTATATTTGCATTTCCTTCAACATGAAAGTTAGTACCTATTGTACCGGTGGTTCCTACTGCGAAATCACCCTCAGTTTTTACGGTGCCTGCTGCATCATCTACATGTAACCCTGATCCAGCGGGACCTCCTGCTAACAGTTTCACTGTATCCCCTTGAGCGTATACTATTGCACTTGCATCTGTTTGTAAGGATATTGCTCCGCTAACATTTAGAGCACCTGTTGCAAGATCATTAGTTGTTGTAGCTCCATTGTCAGTTACAGTGTCTAATGTTGCTCCAGTAGGACCGATTCCTCCTATTTGACTTAATAGTTGAGATCCGGAAACATACTTAACAACTTGTCCGTCAAGTACTAAAAATTTATCTGTGTCTGTAGCAACACCTGCTACACTTCCTATATTTAACTTACCGTCTAGTATAACTCTATTATTAATAAATCTTATTTCTGCTGAAGAGTGTCCAGATTCAATAATCATCTGATGTTGACCTGTGGTGTTTGAGGTATAAAAAGTTAAAGATCCGGTTATTCCTGCTGCTCCACCTCCTCCTACTGTTAATATAGGTTGAGTATGGTCTGTATGGTCTAGCAGTAACTGTCTCTCATGTATCTGTACTGTACTTGCAAATGCTGTATTAGGAGAGTTTGTACCGAAGAGTGCGTAAGAACCTGTAACTACAAGCGTGTTAGCTCCGAATGAACCCATTGTAACCTTATCAGAAGATTCTACTTCTAAGATTGGAATACCAGCTACGTCACTAACAGAGAATAAAGTACCTTCTAAAGAATCTGTTATTGAGAATAATTGACCTTGAGACCCCTGTACGTCAAATAGCACACTTCCTGATCCTTCTATAGTAACTAGATCTGTTGTACCAGAAACATGTAATTTAGATGCTGGGGTATCTGTTCCTATCCCCACATTGCCAACAAAGGTAGATTTACCTGTTGCTACTGTTAACTCTGTAACTGCTGAAGGCTGTAGGTATATCGGTTTGTTTTCTCCGGTATTATAATCAGACTGTAATATTAAAGCATCTGCTGCGCTTACGTATGCTGATGCTGCGTCATTTATAAATCTTATTTGGTCACCATTAACAACAATGTCATTTGCAAATGCAGCTGTTCCTGCATCTGACATATCTAATGATAAAGCCGTAAAAAATGTACCGCCGTCATTACCTCTAAATATCATATCCTTGTTACTAACTGAGGAGATAAATGTAAGGTTCTGTGAAGTCATATTAACTTTACCAATAAGCGTACCGTTATCAGTAAGTTGTATAGAATCTCCTGCTGCATCTAAAATTATATCTCCTGCAGAGTCGATAGTAAAGTTACCCGTTGTATTATTTATTTCACCATTTGCTCCGTTATGGTATATTTGCATATCATTGTCATCTCCTAACTGAAGTTGAGCTGAATCGTTATCTAGGTGTATAGTTCCTGTTGTAGTAATAGAAGGTACTGATAATAACCCTGTAGAAGAGTATGTCATTCTATTAGTTGCAGATCCTCCTGGTCTCCATTCTAGGTTACCACCATTATAGGATGCTATATCCCATGATACCGTACTGTCATCTCTAAGTCTTAAATATGCCCAATTGCTTCCTCCGTTTTCTATTTCTATTCTAGCAGATCCTGCTGAATCAACTTTAAAACCTAATCCATTTGTAGATGTAATAGTGTTATTTGTAGTAGCCCCTCTGTCAGCAACAGTATCTAAAGTATCTGCTTCTGCAGTTAGTACTGTACCATCAGAAATAGCTGCATTTAATTGTGCTGTTGTAAAGGATCCTAAAACTGTTGCATTACCTGATGAGGTTATATGTCCGGTTAAATTAGCATTTGTAGTTACTGTATCTGCTATTAATGCATGTGATGCTGATGCTGCAGTTCCTGTTGTGTCTTGATTCCAAGTTGGGATGGTTCCTGATATTTCACTATAAGTTGGTTCATGTCCTTCGTGGAAGATCTTATAGTCTGTTTCACCGGCAGCAACTCTTACCCTAAATCCTTCTGCGGATGGAGCATTAAGTATTACGTGATCTGAACTGTCATTTGAAACACCTATTATTAATTCAGCATTTTCTCCAGATGTACCTGTACCGTAAGCATGGTATTGTATAAACCCAAAATCAGTACTGTGGTTAATATTAGTACCATCTTTTTCTGATTCGAAGAATATACCGCTTATCCCTACAGAATTTCCTTTTAATACAATATTGTCTGATCCTGTGTGGTAGTTAGACGATGCGGTGTAACTACCTCTTGATAAACTTCCATTAAGTGTTAGTCCTCCTCCTGTGATGTTTCCTGAAGTGGTCAGATTACCGGTTATGTCTAAGCTTTTATTAAAGTCCCAGGTATCGTTAGTTTCATCCCATAGTAAACTAGCACTTGAACCGGATACAAATATACCTGAACCGTCTGAATTTGCTTCTGTTTGGCCTGCTCCAATGATAATAAGTTTATCAACTACATTTAAATTATTTACGTTATAAGTATCTACTGTTCCTGTAATTGTTAGGTTACCAGTTACTGTTAAATCATCAAATGTTGGAGAAGTATTCTCCTGTACTGCTGATCCCGCTAAACTTCCTGAAGCTACGTTTGCATACCTACCGTCACCAAATGTTTTAGTAACTATTGTTTGCCATGCTCCCCAGGTCGTACCTCTATACCTATATGCTAACCCCTCTGCATTATTTGTACTTCCTTTCGAGAATAGTTGAAAACCATAATTACCACTGTTTTCTGTCAAAGTAAAACCTGTAGCGTGAGAAGTACCAAATGGATTGTTTGTACCACCTGATAGTCTGTAAAGACCTCTAGTTGTTATTGTGTCCCAATCAGCAGCTGATGAAGCAAAGTTAGAAAATGCATTTGAGTTTATATATGTAGTGTTAGCTGTTAAACCTGTACCTCCTTCAGCTACAGCTAAAGCAGTGCCTAGTGTCAGCGTTCCATCAAAAGTTGCATTACCACTTTGATCAACACTAGCAACAACATTACTAGAATTGTAAGAACCTGTATTAGAAAGTATTTCAAATTTATGAGTGGTATCATCATTATTTTTATCAATATATAACCTTACGCCTTGGTTTGATTTGATATCAAGTTGAGCACCGGCATTATTTTGTATTATAAAATCACCAGTACTACCAAAAATATTACCCCCTGATGATAATGTCAAATTGCCTGCTATATCAGCATTACCGTTTATGTCTAAACTTGTACCTTCTATTTCACCACCTGATATTTTTCCTGAAAAAGTTGCATCTCCGGTAGTTTCAGCTATTGTTAGTCTAATGTCATCACCAGCGTCACCACCTACAGTTTCTTTAACTATAAAACCAACGCCCTCGTCTACAATAACGTCAAAAGCTAAATTAGTACTATCTGAGTCTTCTAACCTGATACCTGCTTGACCAGCGTTCTTAACGTGTAATTGCACTGCTGCGTTTGGTACATTAGATATAGTACTATCACCAATCATCATCTTACCGTTTATCCTAGCTTGACCGTGAACCTCTAATTTATTAACAGCGTTAACAGTTGTAGAATTTACTGCTAGTTGTGCGTTAACAAGTAAATTACCACCATTTAAGGTTAATTTATTACTACTGTGTACAAACTTAACATCACCAGCGTTAAAATCAATTTCACCACCAGAAGGAAGGCCTATGTTGTGATTAAATGTAGCCGAACCAGCGTCTGACATGTCTAAAGTAAGAGCATCTATGGTTGTTCCATTGTCATTACCTTGAAATATAATATCTTTGTCTGATACCTTGCTACTTATGGTAAGATTAGAGGAAGCCATATTAATAACTCCTACTTCCGTACCATTGTCTGATAACCTGATATCTGCACCATTTGCATCTAAAATTATATCACTATTTGCATCTAATTTTATATCATCTGGTGCTGCGATAGTTAAAAGACCGGCTCCGCTTTCTGTAAAGGTAACTGCATTACTACCATCACCTGATATTGATAAAGCACCTCCAGGTATAGATACATCACCATCCGAGTTTATTACCATTCTATTGCTTCCACTTGTCATGAAAGTTATACTTCTTGCTGCGCCTGCAAATGATATCGAGGAATAGGTGTTATTTACTTTATCCTCCATACTAGTTATCCTAGCAGAGTTTGCATATACAACTCCATTTAGGAAGTCTACGCCTCCTGCTCTTGTATACCCTCCTACATTTAATAGGTACGTTCCTTGAGTAGCTCCTCCTATATTTACTTTCCCAAATGAACCTGTACCAGATGAAGTTATATTACCGGTTACATCTAAGAGTGTTCCGTTAAAGGTAAGATTTGATTCGGCATCTAATTCTGTTGTAGTTGATCCAACGGTTACTAATTCATTAGCAGTCGCATTATTAAGTGCAGTAACTGCTCCTGATGAAAGACCTGTTAATCCTGATGCATCTCCTACAAATGAACCAGAAAATGAACCAGAAAGAATTCCGTTAGATATAGTAGCTGTACTACCGGATATTATTATAGCTTCTGCTCCATGAGATCCCATTTTAATAGTGTCATCGGAAAAGACTTCAAAGATAGGAATACCGGATATATCTGATATACCGAATAATGATCCTGAAAGAGAGTCTGTTACAGAAAATAATTGTCCATGAGAACCACGGACATCTAATACTACTGAACCTGATCCATCAACGATCAGTCCTTTTTTTACTTTAAATTCGTTTGCCATAATAATATCCTTTTTTCATTTTCCAAAAGGTCTATAATAAATAGTTACGTTAATACTTACAATTCAAATCTATGTCGTAAACTATTAAAACTATTTAATACTTCTTCTGCAGTTAATACTTTGTTATAAATCTTAGCTATGGGTAACTCCCCATTGAGCGGTCTATTTGTTCCTCCATCTCCTCCTATTTTTAATGCTGTACTGTTTGTATTACAGGGCAACGATGTACTCCAGCTATTTGTTGCTACTAAACTTCCATTAACATATATTCTACCGTTTTGTCCATCGTATGATGTAACTATATGAGTCCATTTATCTGATGCAAATGCGCCTCCTACCGATACCTGTCTCAACCCGTCTGATGTTGTTATATTTTGTGCGATAGAAAATGGTGATGACACACTAAGATGTACTAAGTAAACACTTTTATCTAGTAACCTCGGGTAAGGGTTGCTTTGGGATGAATCTGCTTTAACTATAAACTCAAAAGACAGGTTTGATGTTAGATCTAAATCGTTCGAATCAGCTATTTGTACAGAATCATTTGTTCCATCAAAAGATAATTGTGCATTACTATCAAAACTTACATTACTTATGTTTATATCTTTTACTCTTTTTAAATCTATCAAAGATCCGGATACTGATCTTGTGCCTTTTGTAAATGGTGTTATATGTCCTTTTTTCTCTACTTGCATTCTTTGCATTCCTACTAATACATTAACACCATTACTAACTACCGGTCCCCAATAACACTTAGCCGTAGTAGCTTCTGTAGTTAGAGTACCTTTCCATAAGAACCACTCATTTAGTACATACCCATTTGTTGAAGCGTAACTGGAGAAACTGTCGAAGTATCCACCACCTAGACCTGTACCAGATGAATCGTATTGAAATTTTGACCAACTACTGCTAAACCCTGTTCTAAAATACATCCAGCAAGAAATACTATAAGTAGTATTACCAAGTAAGTCTTCTCTTCTAAAATAAATTCTCCTATTTGACGTTCCTGGACCGGTAGTGATAACTGCACCTTCGTTTGGGAACTTTAACGGTATAGGAGATGTGTCGGAATTATAAAATTGGAATCCAGTTGATGCTGTTTCTCCACTAAATACCCAATTAGCAGGAGTAACTCCTTGAGTTTGTGTTCCGGATGTTCCAATAAAGGTTGAATTACCTACTAAATTTTCAGTTGGTTCACCTTTATTATATTTAAAGACATCTCTAGAAGTACTCACTAACGGGTAGCCGGTATCATAGCCAACTACTAACCCTTCTTCAATTGTATTTGGTCCTAAGTGAGAAGCCATATATTTAATTTATGATGGTGAATCTAATACATCTTGATCAGTCCATTCATCTGTTGACAGTAAAGCTAGTATCTCACTATGTGTATATTCAGAGTAACTGTCTAAATAAAAAGACGGTCTACCGTATACACCTGCTTCGTGTAAAATTGAAATTTCTTCTCCTGTTTCAGCATCCATACCTATTGTTGAATATGATGCGGTTATTTCATTAACTTCGTACTTTACAAAGGTTTTTGTGTTATCTATAGAGTATCTTAGACCTTCCGCTGAATGTTCTAAAACCTGATTGAAATCTATAGTTTCTATGTCTGTTGCTGGTACTACTAACCAGCGTCTGTTTGGAAATCTACTCATTGTTATTGTGTTTTAATTATAAATATTAAATATTAAATCTTTTTTTAATTCCTTTAAAATTTTGTTTTATTTCTGTTGCTGTCAATCTGTTACTATAAAATTTAACTATCGGAATAACTCCATCAAAATAATGCTGCCCTCCTGATTTAGAGTTAAACCCTACATTGTACTGTTGCATACCTGATGAATAGTTTAGATTAGAAGCAGAGCCCCAAGATCCTACTTCTTCTCCGTTTACATAAAGGGTAGGGTATAGTGTTGATTCGTCCCATACTGCTACTACATGGTAATACGATGTTGTTGTAAGTGTTGTTGTTCCTTGTAGAAATTGATAGCTAGCATTATCATACCATACAAATTGCACTCTGTTACTACTTTGTCGAATACCGCCGTTACAGTAGTGGGAACAACCATCGCTTGCTTTATGTCCAAATATACAATGTGTTCCAGTAAGTGTATCTGTTTTAAATACCACTTCCCAGGTTCTTGGCTTGTCTGTATTATCTATATTTAATAATGCTGGCCAGCTTCCTTTCATTTTATCATCAGTACCATCAAATTCCATTTGTGCATTTGAATTAAAGGTTACATCTTCTACGTTTATCTTCCACTTTAATACTTGATCATTACTGCTAACCATTGTTGGGAATCCTGTTCCAGAAAAAGCAGGGTAAGTGTATCGCTGTACAATATTTTTTAATGAAGTTGGTTTAAATTGACCTGTTCCGCTACCTTGACTACCTGTATATGCTACTCTAGATCCATGTCCATTAGGTGGATATGCAAAAGCTAAGCCTGCAAAAGGTGTGTGGTGATTATTTTTTTCGACCTGTAATTTTTTAATATAAATTGTGTCTGTAAGGCCGCCATTGTCTGTGCCTCTTAGTCCTATACATATTCTAGTTCCGTTGGTACTATTGTGACCGGTGAATGATCCTGTGTATGTTTTCCATTCTGTAAGAGATGGTGATGTGAAATTACCTAAACTTGAGGTGTAGCTACCTAACGAAGTTCCGTTAAGTACGAATCCATATATACCCGAGGTTTGTTGTGATTTGAGTTTATATTCAAATGATACGTACATATTTTCCGATATTACATCGTTTCCTAATTCGTAATATATGCTATGCCATCCATTTGTTGCTGTTAACTCGATTGCATTTTCTGCTTGACTCCATTCTACATCTCCAGCCCATCCTGCTTCTGTCCAGTCTGATACTGAACCGAATGGGTTATTATTATCTGAAACATAATTATAAGTTGGTTCTCCAGCATTAAGTCTATAGCTATCTAAATTTGACTGTACTATTGGGTATCCTGTATCGTATCCCCAGCTAACTTTGCTTGCGTTTGTGTTTGGACCTATAAACATTATGTGAATCTTTTTTTAGTTGAGTTATAATACGTAATTAAATCTTTATCTGTTTTTTCTGTTTTTTCAAAAAATCTTACTCCGTCTATACTGCCTTGCCAATATGTATTTGAGTTATCATATTCAGCTCCTATTATTAAGTCTTTCATTATATTATACCCTGATTTAACTGTTCGTGTACCGTTTTCTAATAGTGAAGATGTTACTAAGTTACCGTTACTGTTAAAGTGAAATACTGTTATGGCTTGTGTTGATAATCTAAATCCTACACATTTCCATGTTCCATCATATATGTTAAAGTTAGATGAAGAAACTTGTCGAGTATCAAGCTCTGTATCAGTTGTTGAAACTGCTAATGCTCCGGTGTTTGTACCGTAGAGGGCTATCCCACCTTCATCTAATTCTGGATGAGCATAAGAATAGAAAAGACCTCTTCTTGCGTTTGTTAAAGCACCATCAGATTTAATCCATGCAATAAAAGTTACATGTGTTGAACCACTACTTACACCACTTATTTTGTTAAGTTCAATACGGTCATTCGTACCGTCAAAATACGGGAGTCTATCGCTATCATAACTAACATGCACTGTACTTGCTCCTGTAAATGAAAGGGAACTCTGGGAGGAGCCAATTTCTAGGGAAGGTAAATTGACTAAGGAATCAGTCGAATGTCTTACATTTGTGCCGTATTTTTTAAATTTATAATTCTTATTATTGCTATTTGTAACATCTGTGGTTACTACTCGTGATTTCATTGGTGCGCTCCAGTATGTAGTCATTTCTTTACCGGTTGATACTCCTGCAGAATCAAAGTATATTTTCCAATATTTACTGTCCGTTAAATAAGGGGTAGCTGAATATACGTATGATCTAAGTCTTACTGAACCTGCTGAAGGCATATTTACTCTTAAGTATATTGTTTGGTTTATATCACTAGCACTACTGGTTGGAAAGTTCCATACTGGGTTAAATACTGGTTTTGTATACGAAGTATCTAATCCATAATCTAAAATAGATGCACCTACATTATTATAATCGTTTTGTACTGTATTGGTTAATTGGTAAGTACCTCTATAATTAGCGTCTCCGCCAAGGTATTGAGCAGTATCAACCGAATGCGTTACTACACTTATTCCAGCAGGTAGATCAATTGTGGTATAGGTATTACCTGCATATCTACCTGATAAATTTGTGGTGCCATCTGCTGAGTATGCAGTTGTTGTATTGTTGTAGAATGTATAAATTCTATACCAACCATCTCCTTCAGGTACCATTGTTTTTGATGTACCGTGAGCGTTCCATCCGTTAATATTGGAGTAACCGTTACTAAAACTTCCTGTTACTACCGGGCTTGCTGAATCTGCTTTGAATGAAATTGAAGCTATGTACTTACTTCCTGCATTATACTGAGTTACAGAACTATGGTAACATCCAAATCCTTCCCCGCTTGATAATCTTGATTCTTTTCCTGAATCAGCTATGTGGGTTAACTTCCAAATTGGTGTTTTATGTATTGGGTGTAATTTACCTGTATTCGTGTTTGTTCCGGAAAAACCTGGGTTGTTATATCTAGATAATGTCTGTGTTTCGGGTATTACGTTTTCATGTAGAAACTGTCCTTTATAGTACTTAGTTTCATGAGTAGATCCAGTAGATGCTGGATACCCTGTATCGTATCCTGCTACTAATCCTTTAGTTATATTATTTGGTCCTCCTCCTGTTGCCATTATATGTTAAATCTATCCTTTAAGGTGTTAAAGTTCTGTGTTACTTCTGCTGATGATAGTGCTCTATCGTAAATTCTATATACTGGTATTTCTCCTTGCCATTCTCCAGGGGAACCCATGCTTCCGTAAATATCTCCTATTCTCAAATCACCGTTTCCATGGTTCCAAGTCGTACCTGCTGAAGTGTCTGTTGTTTCCAGTACTCCGTTAAAGTATATTCTAAGCTGTCCTGTGCTAGTGCCATCCCAAATACAAACTCCGTAAAAATAACTATCTGTGGGTATGTCTGTTGTTGATCTTGGAATTCCACCAGTTGCGTAAACTCTAAATTCTAGTTTATTATTAGAAGAAGACCTTTTAATTCCAAATCCTGTTCCTGCTGGACCTGTATAGTCCCCGCTGATTCCTATTGGGTTTGTTAGGTTATCTGCTTTTGCTACAAATTCAAAAGTTATTCCTGTAGGGGCTGTTCCTACAAGATCTGATAAGTTTACATCTAATTCTATAAAGTCATCCGAACCGTCAAAAGTCATTTGTGCATTATTATCAAATGTTACATCAGATAAATCTATATCAGTTGTTCTTGTTATATCTATTAATGAACCTGATGTTGATCTTATGGTTTCTGTAAAAGGTGAATTATGTGGTTTAGTTTCAACTTGATAATTTTTAAAGTATATAGTATCGTCTATTGATGCTCTATTGACATTGTTATTCATTAAAAATAAAGCTTGACTTCCGTTACTTGTTCTTGTGTGTGTTAGTGAATGTATGTGCCCGGTGTCTTTAACATTACTTCCTAGAGTACCGGTTGAGCCGTCTAATTTCCAGTAATACCCTGATAATGTGTTAAAATCATATTCAACACTATAGGTGTTAGTTGCGTTAGCTACATGGGTAATGTATGGAAATTGTGCAATTCTATTATTAGTTCCATGTGTTGTAATATTAATCTTTTTCCATCCAACTCCTTTTTCAGGTGCAGATGATACCTCTACTACATGGCCGTAGGCGCCAACACTGTGTCCAGCTATTGTTCTTTTTGTATCTGTGTTTGCTTGATTAGTAGTAGGTTCACCTAAGTTAAATCTATATAAATCAAAACTAGACGACACTAGGGGATAACCTGTATCATACCCAAAGACAAGACCTTCTCTAACTATATTTGCTCCTCTATTTATTCCCATTTAATATAAATATCTAAATATTAAACCTACTTCTAAGTCCTTTAAAATTACTTTTTACTGTTTCTACTGACATCTCATTTTTATACACTTTTAATATCGGTAATTCACCATCGTAGTTAAAAGTATTATTTGCTCTTTGTCCTATATCCCAAGTTCCTGTCCAGGGTGCTGCGGTTACTGTCGGTGTAACGGTTGTTTCTAGTTCACCATTTATATACACCTTTATTGCACTTTGAGTTTTTGTTAGAACAAAGTGTGTGTATTCTGTTGTGTCTAATTGAGTTGTGCTTTTACATGAATCTCCTGATGTATCCGCTGCTGCTACAAATACACCTCCAATTTGACCATTACTCCATATTCTTACATACTGATCAATACCTGTACTACTTGGGTTAATTAACATTGGGCTATTTGAATAGCTATCTGGTTTAAGTACCATTTCAATAGTAAACCTATCAATTGATATACCGGGGTTATTTATTGTAATATGGTCATCAGTACCATCAAAAAACATTTGTGCATCAGTATCAAAAGATACATCTGATACGTTTATTGTTGTGTTTCTTTTTAAATCAATTAATGAGTTTTCTACAGACCTTGTAATACCCTGTCCTGCATAGGGTGTATTATGCGGTTTAGTTTCAAACTGCATATTTCTATAGTATATTTTTTTATTTTGAAAATGAGGATATAGCATATTAAAGAAGTCATATGTATAGGCCCCAGTTAAATTATCTTTCATAGTAACTGTTAAACTAAACTTAGTCCATTCATTTGCCGGTATAGAAGAAGGTCTTATGTTTGTAAATCCTACTCTTGATAAATCGTTACTAGTTGAAAATTGATCAGAATATTCATTTGTATCAAAGTAGTACTTATTACCACTCTGTGTTATAGTTTCTGTTGAATATAATTCAAATGACCAGGTGTATACTTCATTAGATACTACCGTTATACTGGGTAGTTGGAATCTAGAATAACTGGAAGTAATATTTGCTAACTGTATGTATGTACCAAAGTCATCTGAGTCTAAACTTGCTCCGTTTCCGGTACCTAGTATATCACCATCTAACTTATTGGTAGTTGGCTCACCTAGGTTAAATTTATATGAATCACTGCTTGTAGAAACTAGTGGGTATCCAGTATCATATCCAAACACTAAAGCATCTGTATCTATTTTCGGTCCTGTATTCATTATATAAATCTATGTTTTTGAGCGTTATAATTAATACTTACTTCAGTAGCTGATAGTGCTTTATTATATATCCTTACTGGGCCTACTTCCATTTCTCCTCTATATGAACTCCATCCTGATATGTATACGTGGTCTTCTACATTAACGTTTACGTTATTGTCGTTATTATTTGTTGCTACTTCTACCCCGTCTAGGTAAAGTTTGATATTTGTTCCATCTCTTAACCCTACAATGTGGTGGAATTTATCATCTCTAAAATCATATGAAGAAGAGTTATAAGAAACACTTGCTATATTACTTCCTCCTGTTGCGTCGAATCTTACCTGTATTGTAGAACTATTGGTAAACATGGTATTAAATCCACCGTCGCAACCATCACATAATGGATTTCCTCTAGTGACTATAACTGCTATGTTATTTGAACCTGTTTGTTGGAGTTTTACCCAAGATTCTATTGAAAATGCTGATGATGTAAAGTTAACGGGTAGAGGTGCAGCAGAGTTATTATTTGGGAAAAGTAAACTATCGTTAGTCCCATCAAAACCGAATACTTTAGTTGTCGACCCTGTGGTAGGTACAGTTACTGTTGTACCTCCTGATAGCGTCCCAGCGGGTGTAAATTCTGGTGTAGTACCACCGTATCTAGTAAGATCATTAACCTTAGTTGCTCCTGGGTAGCTTTTTGTACTTGCTGGATCAATACTGAATACAATCCCATCTTTTATAACTGTTGGTCCTCTTGAAAACGCCATTTAATATGTTTTAAACTTTTATACCTCTAATATTTGCTTTTATTGTCCAGTTATCTGTTAATGTTGTGGCTTGTAGTTTCATATTACTTCCATCTATTACTACCTTTAACTTAACATCTGTCGTGTTACCTAAATCTACGGTTGATACTTCATTAAATTTAATATTTGTTCCGTCGTGAGCAGCTGTTAATGTACCAGCTCTTAGGTTAGTACCGTTCTTTATTACGTAGTCAAAAAAGACTGCTTGGTATGTTGATAGTGCTAGAGATTTAATGTCTTCAGTTCCTGTATCAACATCTGTGTTTTCACAGTATCCTAGTAGATGTTTAAGTCCTATTTGAGCTGTATCTGCGGTTGAGTCTCCAACTGTCAAACCTCCTTGTGTGGTTACATTCCCAGCAACCTCTAACTTATCACTTGGAGTAGTAGTCCCGATACCTACGTTGCCTGTAGAATGAGCTAAGGTTAGTACGTCATCGGAAGCCAAGCCAGCAGAGTTAGAGAAAACAAAATTTTGCTGAGTATTATCTCTTCCTATCGACCACTTTGTTGTTCCATTATCTTGGAATCTAAACTGACCATCTCCGCTAGAACTATTTATGTCAATAGTAACCCCGCTAGCGTTTTCTATATCTAAAATAGCATCAGGACTATCTGTTCCAATACCGACTTGCTGGTCGTGATCAATGTACATCGCTCTAGTAAGAGTTCCTTCTCTACTAGTCCAGAAAGACATTGCTCCTTCAGTTTCATTTCCACCATCTGCTGCGTTATCATTTACCCAAGAAATCCTACCCCATTCTGTATTGTTATTAGAATCAGTAGCCCACATTGAAATATGTCCTTCTGTTGTAGCTTTTATATCCCCACCGGTATTTTTTCTTTGTAATTTTAGTACCTCTACAGAAGCTTGTCCTGAGGAAAATTGAGTATCATCAACTACCGCTAATCTAGCTGTAGGATTAAGATCTCCTACACCTAATTTACCAGTGCTTGTTAAAGCCATTTTATCACCAACTCCTCCATACTGGAATAATAGTGTATTATCGTAGTAACCTGTTTTACCTATACCTAGATTCCAAGTTTCTGTTCCTGTGCTTTGTAATCTTATTTGATAAGGGCTGTCTACGTCTTTAATATGTAGTCTTGTCGTAGGAGTATCAGTTCCGATACCTACGTCTCCTATAAAGTATGAGTCGGTATAGCCTGTGCTTGTTCCAAAACGGGCAATTTCTCCTGATGCTTGAGAAGAATATATCGTAAGACCATTACCATTTACAAGGTTATAAGCTCTGTTCGCTCCTAGAGCATAGTAAATCTGGTACTGATTAACATCCCCCTCATCTCTAAAGTGTAGAGACGCATTACCTGAGTTTGTTGTATTTTGAATAGTTAATGTAGTACCACCTGAGGTTGCTAGGTGAAGTTTACTGTCTGGAGAGGTAGTACCAATACCTACGTTTCCGGCATCAGCGGCAGTTACAAGAGCATACTTATTGGTTAATGTTCCTGATACAGAACCACCTTCTATTGACGCGCCGTAGTATGTATCTATCTCTGAATTTGCAGCTACCTCTGGTGCAGCAATTTTTAAACCATACCCTTTAGATACTGGGCCTGAACCTGTTGTGTGTGTTGTGGTAACTTTACCGTATAGTGCTGTTAGAGAACCACCAGCAGCAACTCCGCTGTAAACGTTATCAACATCTACTGTAGCAAGTGATTTAACACCTATAAGGTCGGAATTTCCTATCCTGTTATCGCTAGAAATTTTAAAATTACCAGATGTAGCATCTGCATTATACCAACCGCTTCTGTTTGTTTCTACGTCTAATCCAGTTCGGGTGTTCCCATTTGCTGCAACGTTACCGTTACTAAGAATTTTACTAGTTGTAATGTCACCTGATGGTGAATTATTATTATCGTAAATATGTAGTTTTGATGTTGGAGATGTTATACCAATCCCTACGTTGCCTGTTGAATTTATGTATAATCTATCTGAACTATCTGTTCTAAGAGAAATTGTATCATTAGCAGGAAACTGCATTCCTGTGCCTCCATCCCCCCAATGTTCAACACTAGTACCTACGTAGTGAATACCTTCTGTTATTCCTGTGTCCATCCTAGCTGTACCGGCAACATCTAATTTTTCACTAGGACTAGCTGTTCCGATACCTACGTTTGAACCTGATACTGTAAGTATGTTATCTGCAGTTGTTGAACCTCCTACCTCTAAAGCTACTTTAAGAATCTCTGAGTCGTTCAATATTCTGTAATGCTTTGTGGTACCTGAAGGAGTGGTGGGGGCTAATCTAAATGAACTTTCCAGTATCAAAGGTCGTCCAAATATATGAGCGTTTCCTGCGGTATAGAAATGAGAATGACCGTTCCTTCCTCCATCTTCTATTGCTCTTTCTGTTTTAATATTAAATCCTGATGATTTACTAACATGCAGTGCAATTGTTGGTGTTGGGGTTCCTATACCAACTTTACCATCTTGTAACACAGTAATAGCTTCTGTACTACTATTAACTCTAAATTTTAAATGTCCAGCAGAAGACCTATTTACTAGGAAAAAGTCATCATTAGACATTGCTAGGTCTGTATTGTATGCAGCATTTGATGTATCAGATAATCTTACATTAGCTTGAGTAGCGTGAGATATTTGAAGTCCTCCTCCTGATGTAAAGCTTGGATTAGCTGTTCCAATCCCTACATTGCCTGAAGCGCTTACTATAAATTGGTCTGTATTTATTTTAAAACCGTAACCGGATGCTATCTGCATAGTTATATTACCAATTTCCGGGTTAAAGGATATGTATTTGCTTGCAGTATTAACATCAAAATATGCTCTATCAAGTCTATCTCTAACTTTAAAACTACTTACATCTCCTGATGTTGAGCTTAACCTACCTACATAAGTGTACTTACTTCCTGCATCAACTTTTAGATCGCCTACAGTTCTCCCAGTTCCTTTTTTAAATACTTCAAAATTACCGTCTATAGTTTGAGAACCACTTAATAGTAGACTTCCTGTTCTGTTGTGAGTATCATCTGCTGTATCTCCAAATTTGGTTGATCCTGATTCGTACAAAATACTAGCTGATACAATTTCTGTATTAAATTCTTGTGCGGTTATAGTTCCAGTTACTACTAATGATCCTGTAACTCCTACATTACCTGTATAGGATGCTAAGTCCATTGGTACGTTTAAAAGGTTTGAACCATCACCAAAATATGATCCTGTAAATTCAGATGCGGATACTGCTGATAGTGTTGTATTTGATAAATCTACAGTATCTCCTGCTGATCCTAGTACGAGTGTACTACCATTTGACGTAATTGTTCCTCCACCTAAAAAAGTAAAGTCTACTGCAGTACCTACAGCTCCTACTTCAATATCATTAATTGCTCCATCTTCTCCAATTATAACTGTACCTGAAGAATCTACTGGGTTAAGAATAAGATCAGATCCAGATATTTTAATTTCTGCTTTTTTATTATTAGAATCATCATAAAATTCTAATGGATGTCCGTTGTATATTCTTTGTTTCATATTTAAAACTTAAATTTTCTTAATTTAACTGTTGTTCTAGTAGCTAATTTTTTAGGTACCTTTTGTTTACCTGAATAATCCGCTAATGCTATTTTGTCTGGTCTACGTAGTATTTTATGCTCTTTGAATAGGTTCTGAGATATATAAATCTTGTTTGGTGTATTTCCTGTTACGTTAAAGCTCATATCTTTGTAAGTAAATAGAGTTTGACAATATGCTCTATTTCTATTTAATAGCATATATAAATAGTTACCTGGTTGGGCTGTAAACGAATGATCGAAGGTAAAATCAGTAAAAGTTAATGATATCGGGGCTCCTTGTATAGATACTGTTCTATCTTGGTATAGTAGTACTCCTTTTATATCTTTATTTGTACTGGTTGTGGAGCCTAAGTAGTTGTCATAATATTGTCCAAATGGTGTTTTATATGTCATTTTTTGCTGTACTCTTATCTCTTGTTCTTCATGTACTGAAAAGTTAGCTGACATTAACAGTGGTGCTGCTCTATTTAAAGAGATGTTAACCATATCGTATTGGTTCTTTTTATCTTTATTTTGTATTATAAATCTTCTACCGTTATCCGTTAAAAAGTTTCTATTAGAAAAGTAATCCTTACCTATAATTGGACTCATTTCATGATAATCCGTCCCCATAGCTTGGTAGTCTATTATATTTGATTCTGTATACCATCTGAATCCGTTCGGGGCAGTAAAGGGGTAATATTTACTACCCTCTATTTTATTGTTTGGATTAGAATGAATTCCGTAGTAATCGTTATAGTATCTTCTATAACCTGCTCCTTGCCTTTCAACATTATCGTATATATGTGTGCTATTCTTAGGTGCTGTCTCTCTACCGTGCGCGTCTCCTAATTGATGATTTACATAATCTTGGAATGTCCAGTAGTTGTTTCTTATAACTAATCTATTACTACCTCCTTCATATGGTGTTGAGTGGCTATTAATATACATATACCTTCCTGCATCAACTATATTACCTGTATAATAGTCACTTGTTGAGTGTACGTTTTTAAATTGGTAATTAGTACTGGTATTAATTTCGCCATGTACTTTTTGGTCACTGTGCATTCTAGAACCTCTATTACTAAAAGTAGAGGTGTTTATCCATGCGTTATTTTTACGAACCATCCCTGAGTTATTAAAGTACGGTGAACCTGGTTCTATGTAGTAGAAACTGCTATTAGAAATATTAAATCTACCTACATAAGGGTGTCTATAAAAGTACATTCTCTCTCTACTATTTGAACCTAGGGATAAAAATGAAGCATTTTCAATATTAAAATAACAGGGATTAGAACTACTATCAGAGTAGAATCCTCCAAAAGGTATACAGTTGCTAATGCCTGCTTGACTTTTTACTGTTATTCCTCTATCTAATTTTATTACTAATGTATCAGGGTGTATTTCATACCCCTCTATAAGTCTGTCTAATGTGATAACATTACCTGTTTTAGCTGTAATGGTGTAGTTTAATGTAAGTCCTCCTGGGTAATCACTTGCGGTCTTAGTACCTGCAAGAACTGCTGAACGGTAATTGCTTCTATGATGTGCGTTTATATACCCTCCAGCTCTTACTGCTTGGGGATTCATAAATGTAATAGTGTCACCAACTGCTAAATCTGATGTATTATTTAGTTCTATACTACTCCCTCTACCGTCAAATTTATAGAACCCCATTGCTACAATCCTATTATTAGTGTTATTATTTGCTCCATTAACTTTAATTCTTAAAAATCTTGCAGTAATTTCTGAAAATTGATATATTCGGTAATCTGCTCCTTGGTTACTTAATCTTGTATCATCAGCCTGTGCTCTTGCAACATTCCAAGTATGTCCATCTGTTGAGTATTCTATACCAATACCTTTAGGGTAAGTACCGGGATAATGACTTGGTAGGTTATAGAAATGTGCTAAACCAACAGCGTCTAGGTCTACTTCTTTACCTAGGTTTAAATCTATAAAGGACTGGTTTGTTGCATCTAGTCTAAAGTAATAATCGTAGTGGTTATGATCTAAAAATAAACTATCTAATCTAGCTCTATCCGAAGATGTACTGCTAGTTCTATATCTATTCTGGTTACCATTATTAGACCAGAGTACCGGGACTACACAGTCTGTTAAGTCTTTTCCTTTTGCAAATTTAGATGGTATATTTTCATACCCTCTCATATCTGTTATCGTTGATGCTATTTTTACTACTTCTTGCCCACTTGGGTGAATTACCTCAGTTCCTGTTATATATACTTTAGAGTCTACACTTATAGAATCTGTTGTATCCAGTACTAACTCTTGAACATATTCTTCAACAACTAGTTTTTTTATACTAGAACCTTCTCTTCGTAGGTGTATTGCTACTGAACCTGCTTTTCTGCTTATTGTAGATGAGTTTAAATACTGACCCTGATAGGTAAAGTCTACATTCTCACGTAAAGCATTCATCTCTACAGTTACTTCTCCTTCTCTCATACCGGTGCTAATATTAGGAGTATTATTTAAATCGTCTCCGTCTAATCTACCCCACTGGTCTTGTCTAGACCCATAGTACACATCATCTGAGTATATCCCTATATAGGATGCTCTTGCGTAACTGTATCTATTGTAGAATGAAAGTACCCTGTCTCTATTGTAAGGTTCTTCACAAATACTTACTCCTGCCATTCTATCACCATTCCAAGATCCATTATCGTCTACCTGACTACATGTTAGTGTAACTTTTAAATCTCTTAGTTTCATATCTTTCATATAAAGAGATTTATAGTAGTTAGATGTGCCAACTAAACTACCGGACATCTGTAATCCTGTAGAACCTGTTATAAAACCTGAGTTACATTTAATTTCATTAGTAGAACCTGAACCGATAAATTCATCAACCCAGAAATCGTCTAGATTATCTCCATTTACAAAGTCTACTGTTTTGAACGGTATTAATTTATCTGCTACTTCTAATACTGTATATACACTATTCCCAATAGCTACCTTGTCTCCTGTTTTGTATTGATTATTTTCAGATCTAACACTTATTGATGTTTTAGTGCCTGTGAATCTACTTTTTGATCTACCGTGTTCTTTTTGGTAAACTCTTCTTGTGATTGCTCCTTGAGTATGTGTTACTGTTCCTATGGGAGTAAACTTCTTTTTAACTACTAAGTTGTTTCCATTTACTGAACAAACTTCAAAAGTTTCGTCTTCATCTTTAACTACGTTGTTATGGAAGTACGGGTAAATTGATCCTGTAGTAGTATAATAGTAGGGTTCATAGTCCGAATTTGTATTAATGCCGTGGGTTCCTTGAACTTCTACATCGTGTTTCCCGTATACTGATATAATATCTCCTGGTTCAAAGTTACTTCCGTTCGCTACTGGTATAATTCCGCTTCCTGTGTTAACTAATGTAGAAACTGTAGTTCTAGTTCTAAGATCCGAAGATCCTGATATATTAACTGAGCAGTATGTATCGTCTTCTAAATGTATTAAACCACTATTTCTTTCTGTTGAGCCGGTTAATATAGCATTTGATTGATCAAACATTTCAAAACATGCATCAGCTATTCCTACAAAAGCATCTTCTGTATCAGAATCTAATGCTAGAGTTGCAGTATCCTTTACAGTAAATTTTGCGTGATCTCTAACGTAAATTCTACCTACATGCCAGGTGCTGGAACCAGAAACGTATATATGTGTATGGTCCGTTCTAAATACTGGGGTATCATTCTTCATATACCCGTACGCTTTATCGTCATCAACACTACCTGATTGAGAAGGAGACCATTCTCTAAAGCTATTATCTATAGAACATGAGTTAAAGTAGTCATCTCCATTAATTGTATCGTAGTCTATTTTAATTATGTTTTGGGATAAGTAAGCATAAGTATAAAATGAACCAGAAGTAGCTGGGAATCCTGATGTGGTATCTACTCTAATCTCTGATTTCTTACCTTCCCATGGGAGATAGCCGTTTCCAAAGTTAATTCGGGTAAAATCAGTCTCAATATACGCTCTATCGTTTTCACCAGGTACAACTCCTCCTACCCACGCAGAAGTGTCATTCCAGTGTTTTTTTCCGGCGTTTTTTACTGTGTATATACTTGCCATTAGGTTTACTTAGTTTAATTTAATTAGAAGATCTTTTAAAATATCTAAAGAATCATTTAAATCTTGAATTTGACTAATACTTAGTTCTTCGTTTTCCCTTTCAACTTCACTTTCTAACACATTTAATTCTGTCTCTATGGTATTTATTTTCTCTTCTATATCACTTATATCATAAGATATTGTTACATTAAATGTTACATTGCTATTAACTGAATCAATGGTATATCCGTTGTAGTTATCCATTATAATTTGTAGTGCTTGTTGTTTTTCTGAGATGTATTTAATCATTATGATATAGATTTATAAGTTAAAACTGATCCTTGTGGAATATTCATTAGTACTCTAATAGTAGTTGTTGTTACTTCTTCAAAGTCTATTGTTCTATTTAGTCTAATTCCATCTAAGAAGATTTCTAGGTATTCATATCCTCCTGATGATATTGTATATGTTAGCGAGTTTGGTAATGTTACAACGGCGTTTTCTGCTAAATCAGCAGCTAATGCGGAATACTCAACTTTTGGTGCAAATTTTACTATATTACTTTCTACTACATTTCCGTTAGTATCAACTTGAAGAGTTTTAGTAGCTGTTCCTGTATGTGTTCCTGATCCGTACTGGTTAAATCTTGCTGCTCCAATAGCATTGATACTAAATCTTTCAATTAACGTAGTACCTGTATTTGCTGTTTTTAGTACAAAGTTTCCTCCGTTAGTATTATTACCATATGGTGCAGCATACATTGCTGCTTTTATTTGACTCTGTCCAGATGAATTAGTTGCGTTAAATCGTAAATCGTAGCTTGACTGAGAGTTTCCAGATGTATGGTTTAATTGAATGTTTCCTTGAACTGTTAATTTTTGAGGGGTTGAAGTAGTTCCAACTCCTACATTTCCTCCATTAGGTTGTAGTGTTAATCCATAGTATGCAGATTGTGTTTTTGTAGAAGATTGAAGCCATGATGTTCCGGATCCTAAAATACCAGCAAATAAACCATAACCCTCTTCGTTCTTTTGAATCGAGAATAATGCATCTGCTGCGGTGCTTGTATTACCTCCAGATATTTGAAATTTACTAGATGGTGTTCTTGTTCCAACTCCTAAATCTCCTCCGTAAGTCTGTAATGATAATGTTCCTGCATTGCCACTACCTACGGTTGTTTGTAATTGATAATGCCCATCTTGATCGTCAAATCTTCTAAGGTACATTCCATCATTGGTACCGTTAACTATTGAAACAGGACTGTTTCCAGCACTTATAGTTAGTTTAGCATTACCTCCAACAGTGCTTAATGTTTCTGTTCCTATACCAACATTTCCTCCGTTGGCCATAAGGAACATATTTCCATTATCTTGTATCTTAAATGAAGAAGCACCACGTGTATAATCGTGGATTGAATAATCGTTACCACTTGTTTTAAATAGTTCCCATTTTGCAGTACCATTGTCTGCAAGAATTATACCACTTTCTTCTCCTCCAGCTCCGTCTTGATTAGAGTCAATGTAAAGGTAAGCGTTTTCTTGGTTTGATGTAATTTTTAATGTCGTATTACCTGTTGCTTTATATAACTGTAATAAACTATCTGGATTTGGTGTTCCTATTCCGACGTTACCTATTTCGTTTATTATTAAAGCATCATTAAGAGTTCCCGTATCAGATGTAGAAAAAACAAGTTGAGAATCATCAGCAGCGTTACCTCTTTCCATTCTAATATCAGCACGTTTACTACCGTTATTATGAAAATCAATTGTTGCTATGTCATCACCTAAGAAACCAGTAGGTCTACCCTCTATTGTTATTGTGCCTGTATTTGCTCCAGTTACATCTGCTGAGACATGTAATAAAGAATCCGGATTAGTAGTCCCGATTCCTACGCTTCCTTGGGTAGTTACAACACCTGTATCTTTAACACCTAAGGTTAATGTGTTCGCTGTAGCTGCATTACCTACAATTGTTGTAGTGTTAGAAGCATTCGTAACAGCAGTAACCAAGTGTCCATTATTATTAGTATCTCTTATAGTATCTGATATTACCCTAGTTGCTTTAACGTTACCCGTAACTTCTAGTTTTTCAGAAATAGCAGATGTTCCTGTACCAATACCAAGATTACCATCATCATCAAGAATCATTTTATAGTTAGAGTCAGTGCTATTAAAGAATGCTAATCCTGCGGTAATCTTACCTACTATAAAGTCATCTCCGTTTCCTACAAACTCTATTCCTGGAGCTCCTCCGGTAAGTTTTATTCCATCGAAACCATTACCTATATCTGCTCCATACTTTAAACTATCAGTTCCATCTACTATGTGTAATTTATGTGTTGGTGTAGTGTTACCGATTCCTAATGCTCCACTAGGTATTAGTATATCTCCATTTCCTCTAAATCTTAATTCATCCCTAGAGTCAGTTAAATTATAAAAACCTAATCCTGCAGAGTGGGATAATGCAATTCTATATGAATCGTGGTTGTCTCTTTCTAATCTTATATGATTAGCATTAGAAGATGATAGGTGTAGTTTGTAACTTGTGCCAGTTAAACTGTGGTGACCTATCCCTACAGATGTATTAAATGTAACGGGTGCTGCTCCACTTCCGTTAATAAAGAAAGCGGCAGTATTTGATCCTCCTGCTGAGGTTCCGAACCTTAATTGACCTCCTAAATTCCAAATCTGAAAGGTGGTATCAGTGGCGCCATAAGTATCTGTAAGATCTATTCTTGGGTATTTACGTTTACCTTTAAATACTGTGTATGTATCATTATTGTCTGCGCCTTCAACTAAAACATAGTTTGATGTTGCTGATGCATCTCCTGATCTTATTATGCCGTTAACATCTAATTTATAGACTGGTGTTTTTCCTATACCTACACTAGAGCTTAGCGCCATAATTACATCAGCTGATCCTGACATTATTGAAATAGACCCTGTTGACGGTATACCGAAGTTAATACCTTTGTTACCCAATAGCATCAACGCTTGTGAATTTGATCCTGGGAAATGGTATCCTGAGTTGTGCCATCCAATTCTACCTAAGCCTACAGAGCCGGAAAGGAATTTCATGGAACTGTGTTCTGCTACTGAGCTTATTAATTCTAATGTATCGTATCCGGCATTACTAAGTCTTACCTTGTTGCTAAGGTACTTAAGGTTGCTAGTTGCTGTTACAGTATCTGTATCTGACCATATTGCTAGTGATTGAGATATACCTGTTCCGTCTATACCTCCAGCAGTAGGTACTGTTTCTATAATATTACCTGAAGAATCAACACCTAATGATTTTGCTAATGTACCTGTGTGTGTACCTGATCCGTAGTTTGTAAGTGTTACACTATTATCATCGTTTACATTAATACCCTCTCCTCCATCATTTACTACTTGGAGTCCGTTTCCGTCTCGAGCTGCAAGTTTCCTTGTTGATATTATGTATGAGTTAGCAGAGGTAGTTATATTTCCTGCTACTGTTAGTCCTGTGTAAGGAGCAGTTCCTATACCTACATAACCTTCTGCAGAAATAGTCATTCTAGTTTGGGGAGATGCATCAGTAATTTCAGAAGTCTTGAATCTTAATTCTCCTTCAGGGCCTGATGCTGCTCCAGTGCCACTATATGTTTCAATCTCTGTTAAAGCTCTTGCTCCTGGTGATGTAGTATCTGATGTGCTAAACTGTATTCTGCTCATTGCTACATTGTCCCAAGCTCCAACATTTAAGTTACGGTTATCTCTTAGTATTAATGTAGGTGTTGCATCTACAATTTCTAACTTAGCTTCTGGGCTATCTGTTCCTAGACCTAATTTACCGTCTTGATCTATTCTAGCTGTCTCTGTTCCTCTATTTTTAAATATTATATTTCTATACCCGTCTCCACTGTTTGAATCACTGTCTGCATTTAATGTTAAATTTACTATAGAGTTTATAGTATTAGCAGTGGTGCCAGTAAATCTTATATTCCCATATACATCTGTATGGTTAAGTGATGAAGTTGCTGTACTTATTGTTGTTGTTAATTGGGAAGAAGAGTTAAATAGTATTAATTTAGAATCTCCTGTGTATCCTCCTGATAACGTTGCATAATTGTCTTGATTAGAATATGAATCTTTAAAATTAACGGCATGTGTGTAATTACCTCCTTGAATTGTTAATTGAGCATTGCTTATGGATGCTGAATTTGATGTAAAAATGTAATTTTTATTAAGACCGTTATGTAGTATTAATTGTTGGTCGTAATTGGCGTTATTATATCCTACTTCTAAATCTCTTTCGGATCTAATATCACCACTTGAATCAATTGATCCTGTAACTTCTGTATTCCCAATTAACTTTACATCTCCTGAGCCGTTAGGATTTATTATTAAATCTTCATTAGTATCGTATGTTGTAATATGTGCTCCATCGTTACTGTGTCCAAGTCTAAGCACTGGTGTAGTTTGTGTAGTAGATGTATTTCTAATTGTGTTTGCAAAGACTGAACCGTTAACTCTATGGTCTATATCAGCATACTGCCCTAAGTCAAAGTAGTACGTACTTGACCTTATACCTTTAAATATACTATTAGTATTAGAGGCTGCGTTATTTACAATTAATGAACCTGTAAAGTTATGTTTATCGTCTGCTGTATCTCCAAACTTAGTTGAACCTGATTCGTATATTATACTAGAAGATACAAATTCAGTGTGAAATTCCTGTGCTGTTACGGTGCCATCCACTGTTAAGTTTCCTGCTACTGTCTGATCTCCGTATACTTTGAACTCAGATGAATTAAAGTGGGCTAATATGTTATTATAGTCTCCGTTACCGTCGCTATCTCTAAGTACATAGAGGTGGTCGCTGTTTAATCCAACATGGTATCCCGGTACAGAGCCCGAATCTTTAAAGTACACAGCTGGGTTTTGAGCTTCTAAGTAAAGCGTTCTCCATTCTGCACCACCTGATATGTGTAGAGGTGCTAAAGGACCATTAACACCCATTCCGACGTATCCAGTATCTCCCTCTAATTTCATTACTCTAGATGAACTATAGTTGAATACTATATCACCTGTCATACTATGGTAGGTTGGATCTCCAGCAGTTATTACAACTGTTCCCTTATCTGCTGCTACATCTGAGTCTCTTTGTCCTAATTTTATAAATGATCCGTTTGAAGAATTTATATTTCTAGGTGCCATATAAAGGTTTCCGTCTCCTGCTCCTGTTCCGTGTGGGTAACCCCAAAGTCCGTACCTACTATTATTACTTCCCTGTCCTATATTTACTCCAGAAAAGCCACGAGCATAGATATTACCGTTACTTGTAAGATCTTGAAAGAATCTAGATCCTGATGCAGCGGTTGTATATGTTGAAGAATAATCACCTCCGTGAGTTCTATATGTATGCACTCCATCGTTTTCCTGAGAGTAGTGATACATTACTGTTCCGTTAGAAGTATCTCCTATGTTTACTGTTCCGGTTCCGTTGGGTACTAGTTCTAACGTTTGGTTTGAAGTTGTCCGTATACTACCAGTTTGTGCTTGTGGTAGAAATGTGAAAGAACCTGATAGTTGTATATTTTTACCGTAAGTAGAAGTTCCTCCTACTTTTATTACAGCGTCTCTAAAGTCATTCTGAGTAGATATTATCGATACATCGTTGCCGCCGTTACTTTCATGGGTTATATTAAGTGTACGGTTATTATCACCAGCGCTTACTGTAAATTTCTGATTATCGCCGTTTATAAAATCTATTTCTGGGCTTGCTCCGGATCCGTCGTCTAGTGTTATTTTATTAGAAAATGTTTTTGCTCCAGTTATTGTCTGATTAGTACTCTTGGTTACCATATCAGATATATCAGCAGATGATATTCCTCCTATATCAGCTAGTACTTGAGAGCCTGATCTATATTTTACAGTGCCTGCATCTGAAACTAAAAATTTATCTGTATCAGATGTTGCATTATCTACTGTATGTATTGTAACTGATCCGCTTGTTACTATATCTCCTTTTGAGTATATTCCATTTGTAGGGAAGCTATCTGAGAAATCATTAGTAACTCCTAATCCTCCTACTTTAATGTTTTTAGCAGATCCTCCAGATGCAAAAAATCCTAAGTAGCTAGAATATGTTCTAATTCTTGTTTCACTACCTCCAAGGTAAAAGTTATCTCCTCCTAAGTATAAGTCACCGCTACCGCTTATATTTCCGTTAACTTCAAGTTTTTCGCTTGGAGTAGCAGTTCCAATACCTACATAGCCTCTAGCATCTATTCTAACAGCATCAACTAAAGTTCCTGAAGTTACCGGGGCTGTCTTAAACATAAAGCCTCCACGTGTTGGGTTTACTGAATCATATCCAAAGTAACTTTCTAGCTTTACTTGAACCGCTCCACCGTCATTGTAAATACGACCTCCATTAATTGAACTTCTTACAAACTCAACTCCAGCCATATATGGAGATGTAGCGTCAGAGTCAATTTTTATAAACGAATTACCTGCATTATAAACGTGTAACTTCTCTGCTGGATCAGTAGTCCCGATACCAACGCTACCTGAATCTAATACAATATTTCCCGATCTAGCACGAAAAGCATAGTGGGTTGCGGATGAAGCGTTAATAAGACTTGGGTTATAATCAATACCTGTTATTGACCCTGATTGGGATGTTCCTGTTTGGTTTACAGATCCGTCTATCTTAATATAGCTATAATCAGCGGCTAATGTATTTTGATTATATCCTCCATTTACATTAAATGTACTATAATCTACAGTTCTTGAAGAATTTAAGTAGCCTTTAAATTTATGTGCTGATGTATCAGATGCATTTAAAGATCCACCTGCTGTGAATCTAAGGGTTCTGTTTGAACCTTCTGCATGTATTGCTTGCCCTGTCCAGGTTCCACCGGTAGCATTGTTAACTACTTCTATATTACCGAGTCTTGCGACTCTTTGGTTTGTAGAACCTTGAGATACTATTAAGGATCCTCCTGTATAGGTGTCTGTCCCTATCCTAACTTGAGTTCCAAAAGAACCAGTTGAGTTGACTACAATCGAATTTAAGTTAGCATCAGACCCGCTAACTATGAGTTTTTTCCAGTTTGGCATATTCTAAACAATTACGGTTGGTTGCTCAATGTGAGTCCACTTCCCTTTCGGGCCTATAATATACGTATAAATAGCAAAGGAGACCTTAAGTCCCCTTTTTGCTTTCTAAATACTGTAATGTTTCTGTTAGCTTTACCCAGACATTGTAAAAGTGTTCAAATTCTTCTCCAGTGTATGTTGCAATTCTCATTTTAGATAGAAGAAATTTAAGATCTTCTATGGTTAATTCTTGAGAACCTTTTGGTTTGGTAATCTTTGATAATATACCCATATAACTTATTTTTTTATTATTTAATTAACTATTTTTTTTACGCTATTATGCCCATATGTAGATATCTCCACCTTCATGTTTAATGTTACCTACTTGTTCATATATACCTGACGACATTGATGCATCTATATCAACTACTACTGCTGCATATGCTTCAGGAGTTGCTGTAGTTGATTCTTTACCTAAGTTGTTAGCAAGTGACCATCTATCTGCATTTCCATCAAAGTAGAATGCTGATCCAGATCCTGCTGATCCAGATTCTACAATTATACCACCTTCTCCTACTGGAGCTACTGATCCTGATCCTGCATTTACAAATATAAACTTATCTTCTACCTGTAAGTTTGCTGTATTAACTGTGGTTGTGTCTCCGTTTACAATTAAATCTCCCGTTACTGTTAAATCCTGGGCGATTGTAATACTATCTGTTAATTTAGATCCGTCTACTTTATTTGCTCCAATAGTTGCTAATCCTGCTGCTGTGATTGTTACGTCTCCAGTAACTGTACCAAATGTAGATCCTGTAATGTAAGGAAGTAGTGATCCTGAGTCAACATTAAATTGTCTTGCAGTAGCACCGTCAAATGTACCTGCAGCACTTAAACCAGATCCCGCTGTTAAGGCATTAGGAACTTTTAATACAGATAATGTATCTGAAGAAACTTCAATTGTAGTGGTATCTGCAACGTTTGTATTTAACATTGTACCTTCTACTGTATCTGCTCCAATTACTGATGCTCCTGTTGCTGAAATTGTTACGTCTCCGGCTACTTCGTCAAATATATTCTTATATAACTGGCCGTAGGTAATTTTTTTCTCTGTTCCGCCATCAGAAACGACAAATAAGTCACCGTCTATTAAACTGGTATTACTCATACCTGTGTTACCTAAAGCATCAATGTCTAATGCTATACCGGTTAAACCGGATCCATCACCTGTATGTGCACCTGCAAAGGAGCCTGTAAATGAACCTGTTAGTGCTGAGGATGCTCCAGTTGCAACTAAACTAGTTGCTCCAAAAGAGTATGTTGAAGTGGCAAATGTTATCCCACTATTTTCTATTAAACCACCGGTTCCGCCTATAAGAACGGTTCCTGCTGTTAAATTGTCAGCTTTTACATTCGCTAATAATGCTTGCGAACCACTAACAATTATCTTTTTCCAATTTGCCATGTTATATTTTTTTGTTTAAATAAATGAGTCGTATAGTAATAAATATGGGCTAGTCTCTAAACCCTAAGAAAAAATCATTTGAAGCTGAGTAGAATAAACCTCCTGAAACTGCAGTAGGTGTTGATGTTTGAGATTTCATTTGCAAGGTACCTTCTTCATTTATTCTTAACTTTTCTTCTCCACCTACATTAACACTAAAATAGTCTGATGCTCCATCAAAGTTTAAAGTAAATGAGCCTGAGGATTGTTCAACACTACCTGTTAGGTTTATACTCCCTGATATTCCTAGAGATCCTGTTAGGACTCTGGAACCTGTTAAATCGCCATCTATCTGTTTCCAATGTATTAAAGCCATTATATTACATTCTTTATTTTACCTGTGAAAATAATTTGATCTCCTGATCCTATATTATACCCTATATTAGTTACGTCAACACATACCTCTATATTGCTACCTACCTCTGCTACTGTGTAATCTTCTGGTGCTATATGTTGTCCGTTAATATATAGTGAGAATCTTTCTTCTCCTGGTATAAACCCATTTGGTGCTGATACGAATGCTAAGTTATTAAAGGTAATACAGTTGTTATCCAACGATCCTACTGTGGTGACTGTTAAGTTTGTACTTATGTAAGCTATTTCGTCGGCTGTCAGTGTTGATTGTGCCGGTATACCACCTCCTGCTGAATCAATAAACCTTGTTGTTGTTTCTGCTTGAGATGTTCCTGCTTTTGCTGTTAATTCTTCTAATGTGCCTGCTGTTTCTAGTTTAAAGTTCACACTAGATTTTGAGTAGTACTTATTCATCCCCGCAATATGTGATTGTATTGAGTCTGATATGATATATCCGTGCATTTGTATAGTAAAAGTGGTTTTTACAGCTCTATCTTCTCCCTGTGTTAGTTCTGTAGCTGTAGTATATGAGTCTATTGTAGCTCTAAAGCTAAATTTTTCATCATCTCCCCAGTAAGAGTCAGAAGCATAGTTTATTGCTTCTATTATCTTATTCATTTGTTCAATGTAGTCTGTAAATATTAAACAAGAGTATGTTAATGTAACGTAGTCCGGTACTATTACTCCGTATAACTCATCTGATTTGCTTCGGTTGGTTAGTACGCTAAATCTATCGTATATATTCTTTCTAGAAAAGCTTTTTTTAAAGATACCGTACGTTAATGGGTTGTTTGGATCTACCTTATTACCTAAACCTCTATTTTTTTCAACGCTATCACGTTTAAACATAAGTAAAGGGGCTTGAATCTTACCATTCTTATCTCGGTAAAAGCCGTCTTTCTGGACTGCTTTCCATCTTTCCGGAGAACCGTATAATACCGGTACGTTCTTACGAGAGCCATTCTGTATTACGGAGGGTTTAATAACATTGTTAAAGTAGTATACTATTGTTTCATCTATATCCCTTAAACCAATATGAAGTCTTTTGGTAGTATCGTTTTTTACAGATCTTTGTAGTTCTCTTTTTGTATTGTCAGCAATAGTTGGCTTAGGTCCAGACGCTTGTGAGCTAATTATGTTATTAGCTATTTCTTTCTGTGATTTTGGTGTTGGTCTGTTTCTTTTTGCCATTGTTATAAGCTTTGTCTTGCTATTCCTACTCTATCTGCTCTTGTTAAATGAGTATCTAATACTATTGATATTGAAGAACCGAATCCTGCTGTTCTTTCTACGTTGTAGTCATTATTTCTTCCATAAAACAGCTCATTTTCTTTAACTGTATCTACTTCATAGTAATCTTCATGCCACATTACTATATCTCCTACCTCTGGAACTACTGATATATCTTCTAAGTCTTGTTTAAGTAGAGCAAAAGATGCATCTCTACCTAAATCTGGTCCAAATTCATCTATATCTATTATCTGATCTCCTCTAGTTATCAAACAATTAAGTTTTACCGGTTGTAGGTAAGTTTTTTGCATAGCTTCTCCGTATATATTAGTATTAGTATCTGCTAAATTCATTTTATAGATCAGAATTTCCTGTTCTATTACATCTTTAAGCAGTTCTCTATTAATACGAACTAGTAAGTTAAAATCTTTTTTACTTCCAAATAGCATTACTTCTCTTGTATTGTTTCTTTCGCTGTTTCAATTTTTATTATACCTGGGTATTTATCCATAGCATTGTTCTTAAATAGTTCAAATGCTTCTTCTCCCTCTTTCTGAGTGATTATTTTGATTTTAAATGTCATTGTGCTCATTTCTTCAGACTGTCCAGCATTAGTTACTGTTGTAACTCCTGGTAATGCTCTTAAGAGTTCAGCTAAATCTTCGCTTTCACCATCTTCATAAAGAACTCTTATCATTCCTTCGTAGGTTTTAAACTGTATCTGTTCTATTATTCTCAATAACTTCATTATCCTACGTGTATTGTCATTGGTACTTGTGCTAAAGTAGCTCTAAGGAAATCAGATTCTTGTGCTTGTGCTTCCATTTGTGCTCCTCTTGATGCTTCTTCTAACATAGCTCTTAAATTAGTTAGTAATTCTGTTTTTTCAGATCTTGCATCAGTTAATAAGTCTGCTTGATTCAATGTTGCTTCCGAGCCTGGTACCGGTACTGTTGCATATTTACCTCTAATGTACCCTAGCATTTCTTTTGCCAATGCTAAAGTAAATTGAAATATCCACTGCCTTCCTACACTATTAATTTGTTCGTATTTAGGGTTGGAGTAGGGCACTTCTGATACTGTTGTAATTCTATCTGTTGAATTATCAAAATTTAATTGAGATTTATCTGTTAGCTTCATGTATTCAAAGAATAACTTCCCGGTTGTTTGTGGGATAGGAAATAACTTTAATTTGTTATTAACTAATTCAAATGAAAATGTAGATCTCCTAATTTGATCATTAAACTCTATTGCTTGCATCTTCATAACGTCGTAAGATGCTGGCATTAGCATAAAGTTAATACCTGGGCTGAATTGTCCGAATCCAAATGAGTCCATTAGTGATTGAATACCTGTTCCTGTTCCTGCATAAGGATCAAAATATCTCGTTATTGCTGGTGGTGCTTCATAGAATACACGTCTAATTTCTATTCCACCTTCTATTGCGTTATCGGTAGCCCATGAATCTAAATCGTATTCCTGTACTGATCCTGTTAGTTCAAGTGAGCCGGAGTATTTAGTTACATTACCTCCCACACCTGCTTCTGTACCGTAGTTTTTTGCTATTTGTACAAAACGATTAATGTTAGGTTCAACTAGTTGATTATTTGCTGTACTACCTGTTGGTGCTCCTTCAAATGATAGATAGTTTTCTCTAATCTTATACTGAAAGACTTCGTTTCCGTATACAGTTACTGCTTCTTCAAAGCAGGCATAAAAAGATCCTGATTGTAGTTCAACGTCCATTAACGGGTAACCGAGTCTTTGAGCACAAAATCTTGCTACTTTATCAGCATCAGTACTAAAGTCCGAGTCACTGTCATAAAATCCGAATGGTGTTTGGCCAGAACCAAATGTAGATGTTCCTGCCCATATAGATATATTACTCATAGTTACAGTTTATATATAAATAGTGACTAATCTCTGAAGGTTTTATATACCTCTAATATTGGTGCTACTATTTTGTGCCTGTGGTTGTGTAAAAGTGCATATGTTTTAAAACCTGATACCTCTTCTTCTATTCTAGATAAGAATGAAAACCCAGTTTCTCTTTTATCTTTAAGGTCTATCTGTGCCATGTCCCCGCATATTACCATCTTAGATCCTTTTCCTAATCTACCTACAACTGTTTCCATTTGATTGTGGGTAACATTCTGTGCTTCGTCTACTATTACAAAAGAATCAACAAATGTACGTCCTCTCATGAAAGCAAATGGTACAATCTCAATATTACCTGCTTCAACTTCTTTGTCAACTTTTTCTTTATTGTACAACATATAAAGGTTGTGGTATATTGGAGCTAGCCATGGGTCCATCTTTTCTCTAATATCTCCTGGTAAAAAACCTATATCCTCTTTTGATACTGTTGGTCTTGTAATTACTATCTTATGAACTTGTTTAGTAAAAAGTAGATCTAAAGCAACCTGTGTAGCTACTAATGTCTTTCCTGATCCTGCCATACCTTTTAGTACCGTAACAGGTGAATCCATTATTATTGCTTTTGCTGCTTTTTGCTCTTCGTTAAGTTGAACTTGAAATTTTATAGGGCGTTTTGGTCTTCTTTTTTGGACGAACACTTCGTCAGTGTGGTGTTTTGAAGGCATGTATTAAAACGTTTTAATTTATATTAATAAATAGTACAAAAAAAAAGAGGCCCGAAGGCCTCTCTTAATATAAATCTAAGTTAATACTAGATAGTAGCTAATCCACTAACGTGTACTTTACCGTAGAATTCTGGTCTGATCATTTTCTTCGCGTAACGAGTCATAATACCTTTTCTTGGTGTGAAAGATACTGGATCGTATACTAGAGGAGTCATGATTAATGGTACATAAGGAGCATATACAGCACCGCTTTCTAAGAACTGACCACCTCTAAATCCACAAAGGATAGTGTTTTCAGTCATGTAAGGGTTTTTGTATACCTTAAATCTACCGTTTAATTGACCTACTTTCTGTACTCCGAAAGCAAATTCAGCTGAGTCACCATCTGTGTTAGCAGCATATCCTGGAATTGATTCTAAGATTGTTGCTACTGTTGGAGAACATACTAGGAAGTTTGCACCACCTCTTAATGTTTTTTGGTGAATCTTGTTAGATACTTTTTGGATTTTAGTTCCTAAAGTTTGGAACCATTGTCCTTGAGTATTGTAGAAGTCTGATCCAGCATCTGCCCAAGCAGTACCGTTCCATACTCTGTTGTTTTGTGCAGACCATCTTTCAGTAGTAGCTGCACCACCGATTAACATGTCTAAGATCTCTAGATCAATTTCCATTGAGATGTACTCACTTAATAAAGAAGTAAGTTCTGCCTCAGCATCAATTGAATGATAAGCATTAAGATCCTGAGCAAACTCTGGAGTCCATTGTGCTTTCAATTTTCTAGTTTTAGCAACAACTGCTTCAGATTTCAACTCTACGTTGATTTCTGGAATAGCTAATGAAGAAACTGCTCCTGCTGCAGGTGCTGTTGAATCTTCAAAGTCACCTCTTGCGTTATCTGCAGGTTGTGCGTGATAGTTAACTGATGCAGAGAATGGAGAAACTAAAGTATTTCCACCTGGTGCATCTTCTACTACGAATGTTACATTTGTTCCGTCAAACTTAGTAAGTTCTGGGTTAAGTGTAATATCTACTGAAGAAGATAAAAGTCTAAATGCTCTTATTCCTTCTGCGTCAAATCCTGGGATATCAGCTGCTGCAACAGTTACTTTTCTGTAGTTACCAATTGTTTTAGCGTCATCGTAATCGATAAGTGCTTCAGTAGCTGAACCAGTAACTTGTGCGTCATTAGATCCGTTTAACATTTTGATAGAGTATCCGAATTGTCCTGCTCCGTAAAGTCCGTCTGCAGCATCAACATCTTTTGCCATTTTTGTTCCAGCTTCAGTCACGTTACCGTGCATGTTATCGCCAGATGCTCTACCGATTGAATCAGCAGAACCGTATTTAAAGTCTAAGTAAAATACTAGACCTGAAGGTAAGTTCATTGGTTGAACTGATACAAAGTCTTTTGCAGAGATTTGAGCGAATACCTTACGTACTAAAGGTAAAGCTACTCCAGCCCACTGCTCATTACCTGCAGCAGTTGCACCGATTGCACCTGTACCTGTAGATGATTGTTCTGCTACGATTTGCTTAGCTTGATTTTCTAACATCATCGACATGTTTGCCGAATCCTTAGCGTTTAATCCTTCTAGCAATCCAGAAGCAGCCCATTTGTCAGCTAAACGAGATGCATCAGCAGCGAGTGCTTTATATCCGTTAGCGCTTTCTAAAAGAGAATTAATTTCCATGATTGTTTGTTTTTTTAATTTTAATTTTTAAATAATTAGTTTGTTATAATACCCGCTAACTTTTGCATTCTTCTAACTGCATCAGATACTTCGTTAATAACTTCTGGCTTACTTGCAGTAGTTCCAGTAGCTTTACTTGCCATACCTAATTTTGATTCTTTAATAGTTGTAGATGGTTTTTTAACTACAATACTTTCAGAAACAGTTTCAAATACTAATTTAACTTCTTTTACTGTTTCGGCTTTGTCGAAAGCAGCGATTATGTTAACTTTCTGTGATTCGTTAAGGTTATTTGCCTTAAACACTTTATTCACATACATTAACTTAGCATTAAGAAGGTTTACTTCTTGAAGTTGACTTTGTAAAGTTCCAATAGTCGATAAAGCTTCATTTAGCTCAGAATTATCTTCGCTAATTTCTTCTTCTACACCTTCCTCCTTAGGAGTGTTACAGTGTGCTTCTTCTACTTCTTCTTCTTCCAGTGTTTCTTCATTAGTAGCTTCTAGTTCTGCTAATAATTCATCTAGATCAATTTCTTCTTCAGATCCTGCAGCAGCGATGTCACCCATCTCTTCTCCAGCGTCCATGTCAGCATTGTCTAATTCTTCTGTATCATCTCCCATTTCTTGAGAAATAATGTCACGAATAAGATTCTTTAAGTCATCAACTTCCATGTCTTTAACTTCTACCTCTTCTTCGTCTTCTTCGTTTTCGATTGCGTCGTCTTCAGATTCTTCTGAATCACCCTCAGCATCGTCAGCTTCTTCTTCAGCTTCTTCTACTTTTTCGTAGTCGCCTTCTGCAACGTCATATTCAGCTTCCTCAAGTTGTTCATCTTGAGCTTCTGTTACTTCTTCTTCTACTTCTTCAGATTCGGTAACTACCTCTTCTACAGTAGAATCTTCCATCTCTTGTAGTTTAGCAGCTAACATATCTTTTAGGTGAGGAGTTAAAGTCTCTTCTAAAGCTTCTTTAGCGTTGGTTATTGCGGCTTCTCTAATAGATTTGGCTTCAGCAATAGCTTGCTTGAATAAATCTTTGTTTGCCATAATAAATTTTTGGATTTCTACGATTATTTAAATCGTAATAGGAAATTATAAAAAGTTAATGCAGTATAAGGAACTGCATATTCCTATATAAATATATACTTTTTTCAGAAAACTTAAAGAGCAGCTAAAATTTCTTTTCCTACGTTGGTGATGTCTCTACCTTTTAGCGCACCTTTTGTTAGTGAGAGTGCTGCAGTTCCTACATTTGCTCCTCTTATTGCATTAACAGCTCCAATACTTGCTTTTATACCCAATGCTGCTAGGATAGCTATAAATAAGCCTTTTGCTATATTTTCTCTTTTTGCGGGATCTTTTATAAATGGAGATATGACCTGTGATATTACACCAACCATTGCTTTTTCATTATTGTGAGCCCATTTATGAACTGCATCTGCTTTGTTTGCTGCTTTGTCTAAATTTATCTTTCTAAGAATTTTTGCTGTATATTTACCTAGTATATCTAAAACAGTGTTGGAAGCAAGTAACCATCCTAGTATTCCGACAGCGGTTACAGACTCATTTAGTTCACCATTTTCCATTTCTTTAGATAAAACTGCTTTAAGTTCTTGCCCTAGAACTGTTTCATCACTTTCGTGTAAATTTTCAAAAGAGCTGACTGTATTATCTGATTCTGTAATAATAGTTGCTAGCTTCATATAATTTATCTTTAATTAAGATCTTAAGATATCTCCCAAGATGTTATGAAGTTTACTGTAAACACCTTCTTTTTTTGTATTCTCGTTTAATGAGATAGGGTTCATGAATGCTCCATGAGTAGAAGGATTAGATACAAAGTCCCAACACACTAATTCAAAATCATCTTGGACTTCTAATGCTCCTTCATTTGTCTGTTGAACTGATCCGGTACCTCTGGATGAAATACCTATTGTGTGTCCTGCTTTGATTATTTCTTTAACTATATTCCCTGAAGGTGTGTTTAGTAGTTCTACACGTCCCATAAGGTCGTTTCCTTTCCACCATAAGTCTTTTACTATATGCGAAGCGTTCTTTAAAGAGACAATGGGAGACTCAGGGTGATCTAATTCTCCAAATGCATTACCGTTTGAAACAAATTCAGATATGTACTTTTTAGTTTCTCTTTCTAAAATGGCTTTACTATAGGTTCTACCATTTTGATTTTTTGCAGTTGCTCTTTGCATTACTCCCTCTACTTCGTATACTCCAGGCTTTTCTTTGGATTCTCTTAAAATAGGGTTAAATGATGTTACTTCTATTAATAGCTGTGCCATATTGTTTTATTTATTTATACTTTTTAATACTCCAGCTTAATATATGTTATCTGAAGGTGAATTTGAAATAGCATTTAATATGTCATCCGCTGTTTCTGGTTGAATACGTCCATCATCTAACAATTGAAAAATTATTTTTCTAAGAGTTTCTGATGATGCTGTTAGATTTAAAGCCTCATCTATTTCTTTATTTCCTTCAAGATCTTTCAATAGACCTATTGCTCTCTCTATTCTAGGATTTTGAAGTATATCACTTTTTTCTTTCTCTGCTAACTTATTTGCTAATGCAACAATAGCAGATGCCATGGTTTTTGGTGTCGTTATCTGGTTTGCAAAACTGTTAAGTATTGCACTTGGCATTGAAGGTAATTCAAATGCTTTATTTTCATCTAACTTACGTGCTTCTGTTGAACGTCTTTTCTGATTCCAGCTATATATGTCAAAATTATCTTTCATTATTTATTTGTTTTTTCTTGTAAAGTTCCATTAACTGTTGGTCTTGAGTATACTGTTTCTTTTTCTTCTTCTCCAAGATTCGGTACTCCTACATCAGGACTATCAAGTTCTTTCTGTGATATCATTTTAACTTTAGGTTGATCTAGACCTTTTGTGAATCCGGATTTGGTAACTGGTCTTAGGTCTTTATTAAATGCTGACTCAATTGAAGGAGCTAAAAAGCCTCCTACTTTTAATCCTTCTTCATTTCTAATATCACCTAATGTATCGTATACTTTTTGTATTTTAGTTCTTGTTTTATCGTAATATGCTTCTATATCTGTTACTAGATCTTGGAGCTGTATAATAGCTGGTTTCATTCCTTCAAATCCTCCGTAAGTTTCAGCAAATTTTGCTAATTCATTTGTAGCAGCTTCAGCGATAATTTCTTCTTTTAATACTTTGGTAATAATAGCTTTAATGTTCTCTTTTACTATTTCTTCTTTACCCATTGCCTTTTTGATTGCCTTATCTTTAGCTGCTTTATAATCATCTCCGTCGATATCTCCATCTTGGTCATGATCTTTACCTTTTGCTTCTTCAAGATTTTCTATCATAAATTGAGTTTCTAAATAATTGAGTACATCTTTTTTAGCGAACTCTATCATTCCTGGTTCTGTCATTGGTCCCATCTTCCACTCTTCCCAAGCTTTAATTAACATATTAACACCCTTATCAAATAAAGGTCCCATACTCTCAACATATCCTCCAGTTTCGTAATCGTTTTCAGTTACTACTTTTCCTCCTTGAGTTTTTCTTCTTCTTCCTTCGTTAATAGCATCGTCTCCGTGAAAAAGTTGAGACTCTAATCCTGCCATATCGAAATCATACTTATCAGCAATACCAATCATCATTTCCATAGCAGCTTCTCTTTCGCTTATATCCCCATCAACTGCAATGTCTTGAATAGCACTAACACACATATCGAAAGCACCTCTACTTTCTTGTATGTTACTATCCTTAACTACTCTTTTTACCTTATCGGCACCTTCGTCTATTTCTCCAAGAGTTCTACGGACTGCTTGTCTAAACATTTTTAAGTGGTCTAAAGCTCCTTTTTTATCTCCATCTTGTATGTAGTCTATAGCGTTACCTAAATGTCCATTTTCTCTATGGTAATTTACATCTTCAAAAGAGTCATAGAGTTTTTGCATTTTTTCTAAAGGAGTACTTATTTTAAGTCTAAGTCCTGCTTTTAACATTCCGTCGTAATCAAAGTCTTTTGAAAATTTGTCTCCTAGTTTATATTCATGAGGGCGTTCATCTATACTTCCTGGAGTGTAATTCTTTATAGTCTCCATTTCACCATCAGACATAGCCTCTGCTACAAACTTTGCTTTTGCTGCATTAAAATCTCCTTTATGTAAAGTATCTACTACTTTTCTTCCTAGTATTTCTAAATCATCAGCAGATAAAGAATGTGGTTTATTGAACCCACTTAAGTATCCTGCTCCTATTGCTCCATATTCAGCTGGGTCAATAACATCGTCAACAGATTTAGCTACTTTTTCTTTAAGTTCTTCAAATTCTTTTTCTCCTTTTTCAGGTTTCGATCCAGGTTCTCTTTCTGAGATCGTTTCTGTTTCTTGCATGTAATCTCCAGGGCTTTCATAATTTACTGATAAAAACTCTTGAAAGTTATCCAATGCATCTTCAGGTTCTTGATCTCTTGATTCAGGATGTGTTTTAAAGAAGTCTCCTATAATTTCATCATCAATTAAACTCTTACCTGTTTTAGGGTTTGTGTAATACTTAATAATAAAATTAGCAATTGATTCTTCTTGGTTACTTTCTTGTACCATAACCAACCCTATATCTTTATAATCTATTTCATGCTCGCCACCATCTTTATCTAAAGCAAAAACTGAAGTATCATGCCACATTGCAGCATTATCGTCATTGTTAGAGTTAGGATTATAAATTACATACTCTCTTCCATTTCCTGTTTGAATGTGTGCATCGTCTGCATCACCTAATCTTTTAAGTAACTTTTCTTTAGTGTACTCCTCTTTTAGTTCAGCTTTTTTCATCCCGTTAAAAGTATCTACTTTATTCTTATCAGTTGGTTCTACCATTTTATCATGCTTATCAACTTTTGCTGATTCACCTGCTAATATATTTAGATAGTGCATTCTGTCTTTTTCAAGATTCTTGATTGCAATTTTTTCTGCTTTATCTCTATCCTCTTTATTTACGGTACCAGCGGAATTTACTCCAGCTTTTTCTAATTCAAAGTCTACTCCTCTTCTTAAGTCTTCAACCGAGTATTCAGATACCGGGCATTCATACTCTAGTGAAGCTTCTTCTTTTTTTACTTCATGAAGAATACCTTTACTTTTAAGGATTGATACTGTGTCCGGAAATCCGTTAAAGGGAGATAGGAATTGAGATAGTTCTCTCTTAGCATCTTTAAGGAATTGTTGTTTAGAGAATTTACCCTCTACAACTGCGTTATATTTTTCTTGTATTGTTTTCATCTAAGTAATCAAACATTTTAGTGTTATAAGGTCTTTTTTTATTTTTAACTTTTTTAAAACCTAGCTTTTCAGCTTGTTTTGTTGCTCTATTATCACCTTTTTTTTTACTAAAGGCAAATGGAGTTTGATATCCTCCTGCTGCTGCTGAGGTGCTAAGTTCTTCTATTACTTCTTTTATAGCTCTTCTTATTGTGCTCTTTTTCATAGCAATTTCATCTCATTTACCAGATCATAATATTGCATAAGATTAATAAGGTGGTTATCTGTTATTTTTTCTGTCTTAGTTAAAATCTTTATTGATTTAACTACTTCCTCTAATTTTATTTTTACTACTTCGTCTTTTATTCCAGAGGATAGTTCACTAATAAGCTTTTTAATTTTTAATATTTCTTCATTAACTATATTTCTTAGTCTAGTTGTTGAATCAACTGAAGTTATAAACTCTTTAAGTATATACTTCTGTTCTGGTAAAAGATTCTTGTAGTTTGTGTTGAACTTCTCTAAAAGAATTTTATATGTAAGTAACCTTAAGTCCTTATCGTACTTGGCATACTCTTCAATTAATGTATCTTTTACTGTATTTTTATCTGCTTTAGAAGAAGTTAAATGTTCTATAATAGTAAGTTTATTATTTATTAAAAATTCCGGTGCAACTAGAGTGCTAGAATTTTGTGCTTCTAAAAGACAGTACATAGCTGCTAGTGCTTTATAGTCTCTAACCTGTATACCGAAGAACTCTTCAATATTATAATGTTTCTTAACTTCTGAGATTAGCCTGTACTTCTGTTCTTTCAGAGTTTTTTGATTTAGCTTTCTAGAAATTTCAGTAATAGTTGATAAAACTGTTTCTGCTTTTACTTCAACTAAATTAGTATTTTTAAGTATGTACTCATAAAGTTTCAATTCTTTAGCTAGTATAGAACTACCTGCAAAAAACTCTTTGAGTATACCTAAAGCTGGTGATTCACTTTTTGACAAAGTGTCTGCTGCTATCTGCTTTACTAATAGTTCGTAAATCAGGCCGGTATTTTTAAACTTTGAATGTTTTATCTTCATAATGTACGGTTCCTATATATAAATATGGGCTAGTTATCTAAATCTTTAAGTTGATTCTCATCTAATAGTTTAGACTTATCTTTATTTTTTGTTTCGTATACCATTTTTTTATCTTGTTTGAATGAATCTTTTATTTGATGGTATACTTTTTGTGTAAGAAGATTGTTAGATTCCATTACGTTTTCATTATCTGAGTCAAATCCTCCGTGCATTCCGTGTACTCCTAATCTATCTCTACCTCCTAATGGGTCCTTATTAGTACCGTAAACGGACATTTTTTCTCTTGGTCTACCTCCTTCAGGTCCTATTTCGCTATATCCTGGAGGTACTTCTCCTGGGCTGTTTCCTTTTTCTGTTGAGGTTGCTCTTCTACCGTACATAGATGCTAAGTCGTGAGGGGTACCGTAAGAGCGTCCAGATTTAGCTGGATCGTTTCCTTCTGCTTCTAATTGACCTAATCTAAAGGTTCGTTTAGAGTCCTCTCTTACTAGATCTCTCATTTCGTTATACTTATCTTCTGATAAATTAAATATACTATCGTATATATAATCTGTTGAAAATAGTTTAGAGTCTTTCATTTGATTAGCTAAATCAACCTTCTCTTTAAGTAGTGCTACTTTTTCTTGTTCAAATATAATAGACGGATTAGTCAACGCTATTTCAAAGTTTGTTAAACTTTCTCCAGTAAATCCTTGTGTATATAAATGTACTAACGCAATCTTAGTTAATTCAGATTCTAATATTCTCTGTATTCTTTCTACAGTTCGGGCAAATCTTATATCTTCTGCTGCTAAAGTAGCTTTTCCTTGTAAATCTCCTTCATATCCAAAATATGCTTTAGGTACCTTAAGAGCGGCAAACATTTTAGCCTGTAGGTAGTTTATATCGTTTGTTCCATCGTATTCCAGTCCTTTAGTTGTTTCAATTCTAGTAGAAGCATCTCCTCCTCTTACAGGTACGTAGAAGTCTTCCATCATATTCTGCATATTGAACTTTAAATTATACTGCCCTGTTTTAGGGTCAACATAAGGTGTTTTTTTCATTGTGTTGATAGTCTTTTGCATAAACTGATCAACTTCTGCAGGAGGTATAGATCCTACGTTTACAAAGAAAGTTCTTTTTTCTGGTGCTCTCATTATACGATGTATCAGCATCGCATCTTCCATTAATGTAAGTTGTTTGAATATTTTTCTAGCTGGTTCGATGTATGATCTACCATAAGGTAGGTAGTTAGTATCTGATAATAATCTAAAGTGAGCTACTTCGTAATTGTCTAGTACTATTGCATTACTATCTCTTTTAGGTACGTACGTAGGTTCGTTTGAAGCCATAATACCATCTGGGTCTATTGCGAATTGGACTTTTCCTGGATCTTCTGGGTCGAGTCCTTCATATCTTGCCATATTATAGACTGTGTAAGGAAGCACGTTATATACTCCGAATGTTTCAGCAACTTCGAGCTTTAAAAAAAAGTCTCCATATTTACACATATTTCTAACCCATGACCATAAGTTAAATTCTATATTTAATACATCGTAAAATAGATTGTAAAGTACTCTTTGTAGATTTTCATCTGATGACTTAATTGAGAGTACTTCTCCTTGATCACTTTTAAGTGTTGCTTCATCTGCTAAAATATCTAATGCTGATGCTATTATAGGATCGGTGTCCATTGCTTCGTAATCAGAATATAACTGTACTCTTAGGGTTTGGTAATTTAGATTTGGATTGTATATATTTTTATTATTATATATGTGCAATCTACTAAATCTATCAACTAGTGAATTTGTTTCAAAATTACCTGTTGTTTGTATATTGTTTATATCAGCAACCTTAAGCTGGTCGCCACCTACGTTTCTTATTATTACATCGGAGGAGAAGAGTGTTCTTAGTCTCCCAAAAAGAGAAGTATCAGCCATTAATGCTCTGTTTTATTAGTATATCTATTATAAATAGCTCGTTTAAAGTAACCAAGAAATATCTTCGGGTCCATAGCCATTATCTACAATATACGGATTATTTTGCTGGTTTCCAACTGATCTTATGACTCCTTTGTTTTGAGCGTTTAAATTTTGAAATGATGATAGTTGAGCTCTAGCTAGATCCATTCCTTGTTGTCTTAATCTTAATGCTGTATCTCTTACATAAAGTGCTGTAGCACATGCTATAAGTAGGTCATCATTGTAGTTAATTTGTGCTTGTGGTTTACCATTTTTCCATACAAATACTCTCATCTCACCTATTAACCTTTTAGACTGTATTGTAACTCCTTTTTCTCTAATGTATTCAATCATCTTAGCTATTACTAAGGGTCTAGTTCTAACTGACATTGTAAATCCAGGTACTAGTTTGTCTCTTTCGTATTTAGTCATATAAGACTCTACTGTTTCCATTTGTGATTTAGAGCTATAGTATAGATTCTTATATTCTCTTTCTAGTATCTGTTCTATTGTAGCCCATCCTATGTTAGCGTTTTCAACTACCAGTAAAGCATCGTTAAATTCTGATGCTATTCCTACTAGTACGTTTCCATAATCTTTAGGGGAAAGTTTACCTTTGTATTCACCTACCTGGACGCAATTTTCTATATCAAATATATGAAATGCTGAGTAATCTGCAGAGTCACCTCTTGCTACATCGGCAACGACCATATACGTTTTAGAATAATCTACTCCTTCCCATATCCATAAATTACCATCTACTCCTCTTTTTTCTAGTGGATCTTTTTGGTACGTTTGTTCGTAAAAGAGCATATCATCAGGTTCAAATACTGTATCTCCTGATGCTAAGAAATCACAGTCACATTCTTGTCCTGCCATTCGTGGACCTAGATCTGCATCTTGCTGTATTCTCCATTCTTCGTTTCTTTCAGGGTGAACTGTCCAAGGTAGTCTAATAGGTACAAAACTGTTTTCTCCTGATTCAGCTTTATCCCATGTTTGGTGAAACCAGTTACCTATCCCGTTAGGAGTCGATAATGCCATACATTGACCACCAGTTGCTAGGGTTTGTTGTGCTGCTGTAAACGTTTCTTGAATGTTATCAATAAAGGCTGCCTCATCGATAAGTAGTAGTGATACTGCCTCTGATCTTGCAGCATCGGCGTTAGAAGATTTAGCTGTAATTTTTGATCCATTCTTTAGTCTTAAAGATAGTTTATTTTTTTCTAAAGCAGGTAGCTTTAACCATTTTGGCAATTGATCGTACATAAACATAGTTTTAGAAACTAAGTTTCTTGCAGTAGCTTGAGTTGTTGCTAAAGCAAGTACGTTCTTATCTTTATGAAATAACATAAGCCATAGAGAATAACCTGCAGCTAAAGTAGATATACCTAACTGTCTAGATTTAAGAGTAATTAGGTATTGATGATCTCTAAATAAGTGTAATACTTTATCCTGAAATGGATATAGATTAAATAATATACGCCCTCTAGTAGGATGCTGTATATAACAGTATTTCCGCATAAAATATGCTGGATCTTTAGCACACTTGATATACTCTTGTGCTATTATCTTTTTTATGTCTTTTGCCATAACTAACTTATTTTTACGTACACTGAAGAGATAGAGCTTTGGCTACCTGCATAAAGTAATACGTCCGAGGATGCATTTTTAACATCTTCTTCACTCCCGGTCTTAAAAGCATCTAGAACTTCTAAAGCTTGGTATTTTGAAAATATAAATTGTTTAGTAAATGTATTTTCAATATCTTCTCTACTAGGATTAATACCGGTATATTTCTTTAATAAGTAACTAAATCTTTCAATAAAACTATCATTAAGATCATTAGCCATTATTTTTGCTTCACTATTAGTTGGTATTGGACCAAGGTTATTTCTATCTAAGAACATTTTTAATGGACCTCCACCAATTTTACCTCCTGCTGCTTCTGTGCCTTTTAATTCTCCCTGGAATTGGAAACTACCAAAGTCTCTTAATTGTAATTTAGCTCCATTAGTAAAGTATAGGTAAACATCTAAAGATTTTGAAGAAGCGTTATATTCACCGTTAAATGTACCAGGTGCTTCTTGTTTTTCAAAATTATATACTTTAGAAGAAGGTGTGGAAGTTTTTTTAAGAGATATACCAACTAAAGATTTATTCCTATATAAATCTATAAGTTGATTATTTAAATCAGTTAAATCAGTTTCAAAAGTTATTCCCTTTATTGAAGTATCAACCGCCCAGATGTCTCCTGGGTTCCATTTATTGTCGTCTATTCTTCCAAGTCCTCCCTTTTTCCTAGCTGTTTTCCATGCACCATATAGTTTGTTTACGAAATCCGATCCTCTATGGAACTCGAAATTTGTTTTGTTTACTACTTCTAGTATCTTATTAGCAGTTGCTATTAGAGGTTGAATCCAATCTTCTCTACTCTCTATAAAAAGTACTATCTCCTCTAAGCTTGAAGTAGTTGATGTGTATTTTTGAGCTTTTATTAAATTTTCTTTTGTTAAATCTTTCTCATCTATTGCACTTCCTTTAAGTCTAAAAGCTATTGCATTAACTAAGCATTGTGCGGATTCTTGAAGATCGGTATTAAGTGCTCCTCCACCTGAGCCTTTTCCTCCGCCAAATTCAGATGTTTTTTCCAACTTAGAAGTAGTAATTGAGTCTCCTTCTTTATTAGTTAAAGTTACCCTTCCTTTAGTTTCATCCCAATTTTCTAACTCAGCTACTTTTTCTCCTTTAGGATCATGAACTAAAAAAGTCTCTTCGGAATCATTTAACTTTAAAGGTTGGCTATTCTTTATTTTACTTATCAGTATATCAATTCTTTTCGTACCTTTATTTTCTCCGTCTTTGGAAACTTTAGCAAGTTCACCAGGAGATAGTGGTGTCTCATATAATTTAAAACCAAATATAGATTCAAACAAAGACATATCCTCTTGACTGTTAATGTCAGGGTATCCTTTTTTAGTCTTATATGACCATTCTAATATGACTTTATCTATAAGGTTCATTATGCATCTAGTTCTTCTTTGAAAGTACGGCCGGCTTCTGTATCTCCTTTATCTGCTTCCCATGCTCCCATATAATCAGAAATAAATTTTTTAAGTTCTTCACCTTCTAACCCTACAATATACCTACCCATACGATTTGCTTCGTGTTTAGTATATTCAATATTATTCAGTTTAAAAGGTTGAATCCTGAAAGCTTCTGCTCCATCTTCACTGTAGTATTTACCGCCTTTATCGTAGTCGGCATCTAATTCTAACTCCTCTTCATCACTGTGATCTTGTGGGTTTTCGTTAACTGGTTTTCTATTTTCAGCTAAAAATTTTCTTAAATCAAAATTATCCATTGTGTTTGTTTTTGTTTTTGTTTTATACTTCTGGTTCTTCAGCTGGTTCTTCAAAATCAACTGGTTCGTCTGTTAAATCAGCTCCACCTTCTTCATCGCCAATATCTGCTGTATCATCTCCTTCTGGAGCATCAACTCCGGAATCTCCGCCGCCTTCTTCTCCGGGGAAGTCTCCTCCTCCGCTACTGGAAGATCCACTATCGGTATCTGCTGGTTCTACTGGTTCTTCTGGTTCTCCCATTGGACCTTCTTTATATAAAATTGCTAATTTATCCAATGCTTGTTGGAACTCATTTATTTTATTCAGGAAGTACCTTTTACCTTGTATCTGAGCTTCAAACCCTTTACCTGTCCACTTTAAAATATAATCCTGTCCATTGGTTAGGTTAATTCTAAATTCCGTTGGTCTAGGAGATATCCAATCAATTTTATTAACAAATTCTTTAAAGTCTTCTGTCTGAAGTCTTATTAATGTTGCTTTTAATGTTGGGAATTTTTGTAGCATTATGTCTGTAGCATCTTCTAATATTGTTTCCGATCCTGCTTCTTCATTTAATGCTTCATCTATATCTGCAGAAGTGTCTACTATAGTAATATCATTAGCTCTTAAGTCCATAGCTGCGTCGTAAACAAATGAATTTGGATTTTCTTCTGGTTCTTGGTAGAATTCTGAATCTGGGTTTCCTGAATCGTCATACATGTCGTCAAAACCGTCTTCATGTCTAAATGTAAAGTATATTATTACATTGCCAGCTCCGTCGTTATCAACAACATCCATTTTAACATAAGTTGTATCTACGTTTTGATCTAAAATAGCCATAGCTTTCTTATAATCATTTGCTTTTACTTTAATATAGTGATGATCATCTCCTTCACCTTCCTTTAAGTTAATTGATTTTATTTTTTTAATATCGTCTTCATCTAAAAACTCTGAAGCTAATTCTGGATCGTTAGCAATTTTATTAGCTGCATCTGCTCTTACAGTGTGATCAGCATCCTCTGCTTCTTCCTCAGAGTATCCAAGATATTCCATTGCTACTTCTGAAGTTCCCATATCATCTAGTAACTCTTCTATATGAGCAACTACGCTATCTCTATTCCTAGCAATAAATTGACTGTCAATAACTTCTCCTAATGGACGTCCTTTGTCGTTTTCACTAACTTTACCGACTGCTGTATCGTAGTCCATAGGTTTACTATATACAGATGCTGCTTTTTCGATAGCATTGTCAATTTTATTTAATTGATCCCCGTACATATCTGATACTGGACCTCCTTGAGGTTCGGTACCTGGATCATTTTCCATTTCTCTTTCTACTTGAGCTCTTTTGATTTTTAACTTACGAACTATTTCTCTAGCTTTAACCTCTCTACTTTCTTTACTAGCAAATGCTCTAGCTGCTGCTTTACCTTCTGGTGATTTTTTATAATCATCTAGTTTTTTCATATCAGCTGCTCTTTTTCTAGCAGCTCTAGTTTTGATAAGTACTGGGTCGTTAATATCAGTTATTTCTCTCAAGTGGTTCAGGTAAGGTTCTTCTGTACCGTCTACAAAAGTTACTGTCCAGTCTTCAGGATTTAAACCTACTTTATTTATTCTAGCTACTTCTTTACTGCCTATTGACAACCTATACTCTTTTAGAGCTGATATGTTTTCCTCTAAAGACCTGGTTGTTTTCATGAGTTGGTATTGATCCGGTCTTTCTGTTCTAAGGTACTTTTGTATCTGTCTAAAATTTGATTTAATAAGTTCAAATAACTCTCTTGCAGCTTTATCATTTCTAACATCTGCTACTCTCATTAGCTGTTTTACATCATCTATAATGTCTGAATATCCAAAGTATAAGCTTTGAAAAGAAGGAAGATCGTATACTTTATGATCTATTGATCCTGTTTCTTTATTAATACCGCTAGTAAAGTAGTATGTTTCTAGATCCGTACTAACAAAATCTTTATCGGGATCTATAGATTTACCGTATCTCTTTTCTAGTGCTTTTCTCATTACAGGTGTTAAGTCACTTAATCGAAGTACTTTTTTCTCTTCTTCACCTAAAATTTCAGCGTAGCTTTCTAGTATTAGTTTTTCTAATTTATGCATATCTTATTTGCTAGTATTATTTTTATTATCGTCTATGCCTTGATAGTAACTGAGCATTTACATTTAGTTTGTTTTTTGCAGGCACATTTGTTACCTTTTACTTCATTGTAGTAATCATCGTCTTCTTCGTCGTTATATCCCCAAGGATCATCATCATAATCATCTTCATTATCTTCAAATTCAGGCTCATAGTCAAATATATCGCCTACGTTATTGGGGGTGTATTTGCCTTGTTTTGATTCAATATAATCTAAAATTATACCTAAAGCATCTTTCAGCATTCTTTCATAAGAACTATCCCCAGAAGGTTCATCAAAAATTGAAGACATTGCTGATTTTAAAGGATGGTTAGCGTTGACTAAGAATGAATGTGCTGGTCCTGCTGTTTCTGTACCGTATCCTTCAAAGTATTTGTCCCCATCATTATAATAACGGTAAGCTACTCTATTAATAGCTCTTAGTATTTCACCTTCCACTGTTTCTGATTTGCCTTGTCCTGCTACTAGTTTGTCATATAGGGGATTATTTCTGTCTTCTAATTCTTTACCTACAAATTCATTTAAAGATTTTTCTTGGACTGATATTACATCTGATGGGATAAAGGCATTAGTTCCGTCACCAAATTCAACATGCGTTCTTTTATCATTTTTATCTAAGATATAAACTTGTTCTCTTTCTCCTGCTTCAAAATATTCAAAATCACCGTCATACCCTTCACCCGTGTTCATTTTAACTTCGTAATCATTTTTGAAAGTGATTATTGCTTTACTTTCATTTATATCATCCTTCTTAACTAAGGTTAGTTTAAAAGAGTCATGTAAACCAGTTTTCTTTTTTCCGGCTTTACCGTTAGTAACTCTTACGTAAGCATCATGTCTACCAACTTTTCCGTCTACTCTTTGGTAAATATTACCGTGTTGATTTTTAACATAATCTCCTACTTCAATTTGACCTCCAGTTGCTTCATTCAAGTCAGCATCTAATTCAAACTTCTTAAATTTATCTACGTCATTGATACTCTTAATATGAACTCTCTTACCGTCTTTATCTAATCCGTATACTTTAGAACCATCATTTCCAGGTTTCTTTAGCTCTGCTTTTGCTCTACGTTTTGATACTGATGAACCTATTCTTAAGTCCTTTCTGGTAGCTTCGAATAAATCTTTAGCTTTTAATACTTTCTCCAGGTCAAATATAGCATTATGCATTGAATCTAATTTAGCCTTTAAGTCTTTATCTTTAGCAGCAATCATCTTTAATGGATTTGAATGTCTAAATTTAAACATTGCTCCATTAATATCTGCTACTGCTTTTTTCACTAACTCTTTTGATTTATTGCCATCTAATTCATTAACTGCTTCGCTAACTCTTTTCCCTAATCCAGGTAAGTTTCTTAAATCTTGTACGTATTGATCTGTTTTAACAATAATAGTACCTAGATTAGTATCTTCTCCTTCTGGGTCTTTAAATAAAGTAATTTTAGATACTCCAGGATTAAAGCTTGGATCTCTGTCTTTAAAGTTACTGTTGTAATATTGTGTTTGATGCATCTGGTATTCTTCACCTTCATGTTCTAAATTATGATATTGAACGTGAACAAACATTGGTGCATATCGACCCATTCTAGCTTTGATAGGACTCTTATCGTGTGCTTTTAAAGCTTCAACGGCATCGTTTTCACTTGCTACTCCTTTAGGAAGTAAGTCTGCAAATATTCCTTTACCGAACATATCAGGACCTCTTTTGTTAGCATCATCTATTACTTCTGAACCTTTAAATCTATTATCGGTAAATTCTTTTAATACTTCATTTTTAGTTTTTTTCATTAAATCTATAGCGGCTTGTCTAGCTTTTAACCTTGAGATTTCTTTTGCAAATCCTTTTGGATTTTCAGCTTCAAGTTTTTTAATCTCTTTTGCTATATCCTTATCTGCAACCATATTTTCAGCTAAAGAAGATTTGAATACATCAATAGAAACTTTTCTTTTCTTACCTTTAAGTTCATATTCTACAAAATCCTTTGAGCCTGGTTTTTTAATATAGTCAGTTATTTTTACATCTACAGGTACTTTTTGATTCTTAGCTGCACTGTATTTTTTTATAGCTACAACTTTACCAATCTTCATTGAAAGGTCTTCATTTAGTCCATCAAATTTTCTTTGTTTTAAAGCTGCCATGATAGCATATACAGCATCTTGCTCTTCATATTCGTATCTCTTAGCCATTGCTTTAATAAATTGATTGACTTTATTAGATACTTCTGGATTGAGTGATTCTTTTATCATTTCATTAAAGTCATCTTCATCAAAATCGTAAAAACCTAATCTTTCTAGTTCATCTGCTTCATATTCATTAGTTAATTTACTTCTAAATTCCGGTATAGAACCTATCCATTCCATTATTACTTCAACACAGCCAGGATTATCTTCTATAAATTCATCAAAACCTTGTCTATATCCTAGTGCTCCAAATATTTCATCTAAATTTCTAGAAGCATTTTCTTTTAAATTATTAGCTTCATTTAAAGATTTAAAATGCTTCATAAGTTCGTTTTTCAGCACATCTTCATTTATAAATGCTTCACCGGAAGGTTTTACTCCTACATCAACTAATTTTTTATTAAAAGAAAAATCTGCTAGATGAAGATTACCGTCTTGAATATGAAATGCAAATTCGTCTTCTCCTGCTTCACCTTTATACATAACATGTATATCAAATGAATTTTCTTCTAAACGATGGGCTTTAATTCTTGCAACTTCATCTCCTAGTGTCTTTAAACATTTAGTTAGCGCTCTACCTACTTGAGTTATCATATTTCTCATATCGTTAACTGAGAATTCTATGGTAGTGTCTTCGTTTTCTTCTATTTTATCTACTAAGTCTACATTAACTCCCTGTTTAGTAAGCTTCTCTGCTTTTCTTTCATCATCTGTACGTACTGTGCCGTTTTCTTCTTTCAGTAGTGAAAGTTTGTTGAGTATAGATTCTTTTAGTGTATTAAGTTTAACTGTGGTTTCTTTAACAAATGTAGTTGAGTGCTTTGAACCTTTATTTGTGTTCAAATCTTTTAAAGCAGTTTCTACCTTAATTAAGCGTTTTTTAAGCTCGTTGTAGGTCATGTTAGTTTCTTTTAATTTTATAGCTATATAAATAAATAGATTCTTTTTATTAAATACTTGTATTATTGACAGTGGTAGTTTAGGTACCTCTGTAATGCTTTTGCAAAATGTGTTCCTTTATCTTTTAATTTACCTTTCTCTTTTCGTACTTTTGAACAAGATAATTTTCCAATTCTCTTTTTTAATATACCCGGTTGTACCGGATCATGTGGACCTTCATAAAGCACTTCAAGTATTATATCTTTTAAATCGCTTCTATTCATGCCGTTTATATTGCATTTCTTTTTCTAAGTTCTGAGCTTATTACTCTTTTCTTTTTACTCATAGAAGGACTTTCCAAATACTTTAATAGGTCTTTTGTAGACGCACTAGCTACTGTATAGTGTTTCCACTTCCATTTACTAGTCATCCTACCGTTACTGTCTTTTTTATATTCCTTAGAACTTGGTTTTAATTTTGGTGCCATTTTAATATTAATATTATTTCTCTTTCCATATATCTCCTCTACGGCAGCGAACAACTGCTCCGGATGCGTATGCTGATGGCCAGGTGTCGTATTTTTGTTTTGCCAATCTTGTACACCTATCATCTTTTTTCTCATTTAGATTATCATCTGTCATTGCATCATATCTATCTTCATCGCTTTGTGCAGAATTAAGCATATCATTTAAATCATGATCATCTCTGAATTCTCCTCTAGGGAAGGTAATAGCATTAGGTAAATCATCTCCTCTTCCAATATGAAGTTCATAATCTTGACCTTCTTTATAATTACTTCTTAAGTGATCTACAACATCTTGTATTGCTTCTAGATCATATCCTAAAGTAACCATGTTGCTTTTCATTTCATATAACATTCCTACAACTAGATTTTTAACGTCTTCAACGTTTACTTTTGCTTTTTTAGTATTTTTCACGATTTGTTGTCCTTTAGCTCCTGCTTTCTTTTTTTTGGCAGCAGTAGCGGCTCTTTGGCCTTTTGTTAAACTTTGTGCTTTTGCTTTTGGTAAGCACCTATCAGGGTTCTTTTTATTCTTTGATGTTCCACAATCCCCAGCTATATTACCAGACGAAGAAATACGAACCCATTTTTCTTTTTTAAACCAATCTCTTAGTGATTCTTTAACTATATTTCTTACAGTATCTTTATTCATTACTGTAAACGTATTACTTCAGATAGCAGCTTGATTACCACTCCGGCTAGAACTGTAAATATTATCCAAAGAGCTTTCTGTACACTGTCTTTCCATTTTTTTAGATCTTGTATTTCTTGAAGTTTATTAAAAAAATCTTTTTCGTTTTCTTCCATCCTTCTGCGAAAAGCTGAGTTTTGATTAGTTTTTACTATTGTACCGTCTTCTGGGTTTAGTAATGTGTATTTCAGGTCCGACATGTCTTCTTTTAAAGCTTTTACATCTTTAAGCATAATCTTTAATTCACCATTCGGCATATGCTTTTTTATGTGAACTAGCTCCTGTAGTACTGATTCAAGTAAATCTTTCTGTGTCATATTAACTGATGTGGAATATATATATATTTCTTATAAATATAGCCTATTCCAGCTTAAGTTTTAAAAAGTCAATATACTCTTGTAATTCTTTAGTAATTTTTCTTTTTGATTCTGTTTCATTACCTTTCCAGTCTTCTATATCTCCTTGTTCTGTAACAAACGTCTGTTTGCTTGAATCATTTATGTGCTTAATTTTCTGTTCAAAAGCTTTTATAAAGTACTTAATATTTCCTTTATTAACACTTCTAATGTAGTCATCGAATAGTCCGTTTTTTCTTAGCTCTTCTGTGTATTCCATATAGCAGCTAAAACACATTTTTGATTTTTTATATGTTTCTTTACTTAGGTAGTATTTCATTGTTCCGCTACACTTTGGACAGGTAAGGGGTGTTTGCATCGCCTTTTTTGCTGAATCAAATTTTGTTACGTTCTGTTTAACACCGTTCTTTATTGTCCACTGTTTACCATTCTCCTCCCATATCTCTCCTTCTATATGTACTGTAGATTGTTTTTTATATCCTATTTGTGATTTAGTAGATGCAGTATAATCTTTTTTAATAAGATTTCTCATTCGTTCTACATCAGCTTTTTTAAACTCTTTTTTTAGTTTACTACTCATACCCTAATTCTCTAAGACCATTTAATGCTTCTGTTATATCTCCTCCTTTTACCCTAAACGCTATACCTCCTTTTGCTCTCCATTCTTCTATATTTGACTTTTTATCGTCGATAAGTATTGAGGTAGAGTTTGCGTAATTCTGTTTATTTGCCGAGTATGCAAATATTACTTTCGGTTTTGGAGTAAGTTGATTTTTAACCCAAAGGTTTTTACCTAGTCTAGATGTATTATCTCTTGATGGTGAGGTAAGGAGGGATGGATTGTACTTAGATATAAAATTCCACAGTTCCCTTCCTCTTGGCATCCAGTCCATTCCTACCCAAAATGATACACCTACTATCTGATCTATAAATTTCCAGAATTCGGTCATACCAAATATTGCTTCAAAATCTTTTGGTTTAATTACTTTTTTTATATCCTTGAGCGGATAGTAGTCGGGACCTACCTCATTTACTTTGTCAAAAAATCTTTTTTCAAAGTCCGTTAATACTCCGTCCATATCGCAGTATATCTTGTACTTTGATGTAATTTCTGTTACTGTTGGTGGGTGTGCATCTAATAAATCTACTATACTTGTACTCATAACCTTTTTTTTAGTTTATACTATTCTTACTTAATATACGAATTTTTTTTGTAATTACCAACTAATTTTACAGTTTTTCTTTAATACCTAGTGACTTAAGTCGCAATGACCATACTCTCTTAACATCTTCAACATCTTGTTTAGTTAGGTATGGATCACCGTTTTCATCATATTGCTCTGTAAAATCGTAAAGGTATTGATCTACAACATCTTTAAAAGGACGCTTTGCTTTCTTAGCTGAAAGGTACAGTCCTTGAATGTTTGCATCTATTTCAGAAGGTATTGTTAAGTATTTATACCCATTTTTAATATCTCCGGATCTAATTTTCTCTCTAAATTCTTTCTCCTTACTTGTGCCGAATATACCTTTAAATTGGGCATCTTTACCGAATGATTTACTTCTTTCATTTCCTCCTGCTTGTGTAAGGTGTTCGATTTCGTGCCTTAACACATCTGTTATTTGAGCTGATAATTCTTCAAAATCTCTAGGAAAATTGTACGGGTCTAGCACAAATTCTAATTCAACTTTAGGTTGAATCCAGGAATCTGTAGAGTCAAAACCTCCTTTAGAAGCTCCTCCGTTTCTCATTATACTATCACAGCCCTTAACAAATATAGCTTTTAAGTCATAGTCAAATTCTACATCTGATTCTTTTTGAAATTCTTTATCTATATCGTCCGGTAGTGATAGTATTACTATTGGGTAGGAGTCCTCTACTACTTTTTTCATTGCTATTTGAGCAGATTCGGTTTTAACATCTCCAAAATGCCCCTCTTTGTAGTGGTTTATTTTTTTTGCTAAAGCATTCTTTACACCTTCTATACTCTTATTAGTTAGGTAGGTGGTAATTGCATCATACCTACCTTCTGTTATAGTTTTATTTTCTTTAATAGATTTATCTCCATCTAAATTCTTTAAACTATCTTCCCAATTGCGGAAAGTTATGTTACCTAGAAGGTAAGCTTCTTTTTCTATTTCCATTAAGTACCCGTCTTCATTAGTGTTTGAAGTATCTATACGTCCTAACCTTCCTTCAATATTCTGCATATGGTGTATCATCTCGTGGGAAAAAGACCTAACGATATCCTTATCGTGTCTCCCTTCTACAAAGAGTACTATTTCTTTTAATGCAGGACTGTAGTAAGCTGTTCTACCGAAAAAATTACTTGCTTCTATTGGATCTTTTTTAATTTTTACCTCCGGCAACGGTAGTATATTCATTTTGCGTTCTAACATATACTCTAATAGCGAACTTATATAATCTTTTAATTCTAGTTTCTTCTCTGTGCTTTCATTAAGTTCTGGGTATCCAACTGTGATTGTATTTTTATTATATTTTATAGAAGCATTGTTGGGTATCAGTCTAGATAGGTACCTGTATAGGTTATCTGTGTCATTTTTCTTTTTACTTTCTACAGGGGTATTTTTAATAGCAGGTTCTTCAGGTGCGAAGTATTCATCTATAATTCCTCCTAGATTTGAGGTTAAAATTTCTGCTACTATTTTATCCTTTAATCCTGTGAGAATATTTAGTATCTCTTCTCTAGATAAGTCTTCAGGAAAAAAATCTAAAACCGTATCTAAATTACCTGAAAGTATATTATTCCTAAAATCTGTTGCTCTAATTGTTGATCCGGGTTTTGCTGCTAGTGCTAATCCTTTCACATTTGGAGCGTTTTTATAGGTAGTAACTCTTCTCAAATCTACAAAATCTTTTTCTCCTCTTATACCTGTTACTGATGCAAACTCTTGTTCAGGGTTAGCTTGTGCATAGTCCTTAGCTGCGAACATTGGGTTACTCCCTCCGTCTCTTATCTCAACATTACCTAGGTACTTAGCATAAATATTCCATATATACATCGATTCATCTTTGGATATACCGTTTCTCTCACCTGCTCCTACAAAAACTATAACTTTATCTATATCCGGTTTTTCACCGTTACTGCCACCTAGAAGTGAAGCACCAGTTTCTTTATAATTGTCTTTATTATATAGTGAACCGTTATATGTTCCGTCTAATAGTGATTTTACTACGTTGTAATGTCCTCTATGTGGAGGTTTATATGCGCCTGGATATAATGCTATCATATTGTTTCGTGTGTTGGTTGACCCCAGGGTTTAATCCAATATTCCCAAAATATTTGTTTTAACTTTTTCATGCTAAAAATGTTTGTACTTTTTGATCTATTTCTCCTACTGAGGAGTGTTTTAATTTTTCTTGGAATGTTGGGTTATATATCATATCTACTATATTATCTAGTACCTGATCTCCTTTTTCTTTCCTTTTAATACTGCTCTCTCTATATTTTTTAACAGCAGCAGCAAGTTTATCTTGCCCTGGGCCGGTTCCGTTTTTTCTGTAAGCTTTGAGAAAGGTATTTTTAATTGCTTTATCTTCTGATCTATTATTTTTATCCCAACTTATACTTCCGGCATCTTTTATAAACTGCTGTTCTTCTTCAGGTGTCATTTCTACTGGTACAAAGAATGAAGAACCGCCGGTGTTATTATCTTGATTAAATTTATCTAAATAATCTTTTACTCCATTCAAACCGTTTTTAGCAGCTTTGTCAAATCCTTCAACTTCTTTTTGGTACTTACCGCCTCTATCACTAACAAATATAGATAGATTACCTTTTAATTGCTTGTTAAAATCTTCTATTTTAGTATATACATTTCTCCAGGTAGCGAATACAGAATCACCAGGGATATTTCTTTCCCTAGCCATAAAGTTAGAAACATATGAGATCATGGGGTGAGTATATACCATAACCATATATACCTTGTATCCTGAGGCAAGTATTTTATCTAGGTTTTTTTGAAATCCTGCTCCTGATGCTGTTGTGTCCCAAACAAAGCTAGTTTTTTCTTCTACTGCTGCCATTGCGTCTTTGGACGTTTGGTTGGCTGCTGGTCCTAGTTTGTTGTAATACTGGTGGGTTTTGTCTTCTATATACTTGTCTGGGTTGAATTGAACTAGACTGTCCAAGCCTAACTGGTTGAGTAGATACGTTTTCCCTGATCCTGCTCCTCCTGCCATTATCACTGCTTTGGGTGCGGACCTGTCTTCTAGTATTAGTGTTGATAGTTTTATCATTTCTCGTGTTATTTATTCTTCGGTTCTTTACTTCTACTTTAATTAAATCTGCAATGTCGTCTACTGTTTGAGTTCTTTCTATATTTCGGCTTACTACTCTACCTGAAATATTACTGTTTATGCCTCTTCTGCCATAAGTATTTGTTGTATTCCATGCTCTATTATAATTAGTATAATAGTTCCAATTGTTCCACCCATAATTGTTCCAACCATAGTTATTCCAGGCATACCCCCAATTGTTATACCCCCATCTATCATATCCAAATGGTGACCATCTATGAGGTGTAAATCCCCAAACCCAATCATTCCACATTTGATCTCTGTTCCAGTAAGAACCATAACCCCAATATGGGTTATAACGATTATACCTGTTACCTAAAATACGATTATTCCAATCAAATGAAATAGGTTGACTTAAGGCATATTGGGCAAAATCAAATCTGAAGTTAATATCTGTTCTAAGTAAACGTTGTAATTCAAATTCATTATTTATTACTACTATTTCTGCATCTGATCCTTCTATGCTGTATATTGGATCGTGGCCCGTTGTACTTACATGCCATGTTGATGAACATCCTGCTAATAATAATACTAGTAATAATAATAATGATTTCTTCATATGTTATAATTTTAGTGCTGTAGGGTAACTATTATAAATAGGTTCTGTATTAGGGTTCTCTAATGAATATAGTTTATATATCATTTTAAACAGTTCAAAATTTTCCTCTATTTCATCTATCTGTAGGACTTTCCATCCTTTTCCCTGTATTACGTTTTTCTGTTTTGATGGTCCTCTAGAATGAGCTTTTAACCATATTATACCTGTACGTTGTATTTTTATTCCTTTTGCTTCTTCTAAACCTTTAGCATAAGCTGAAAGCTGTAAATCAAAAGACTTGTGTACTGAGTTTGATGTTTTGATGTCTAATAGCCATATTTCTCCGTGCATTTTTACTACCAAATCTGCTGTTCCTGCATATTTGTGTTCATCCGACCATACAAAGTCTTCAGCAGATATTAATTCCGGCTTATGTGTTCTCCAGAAGTCAGCAAACTTTAATATCATTTCCCAAACTATTTGAGAGTATTTTGCATTACCGTAATCATCCATCCAGGTAACTTCTTTACCTAGTACTAGCTGTTCACATGCTTCATGAACTTGTGTTCCTTGTTTACCAGCTCGTCTCATAATAAGATCGGCGTTATGCCCAACGTCTTTAAGCCAAGACTCAAAAAACTTGTTCTTGGGCATATACTGAAGTATAGTTGTTACGGACGGGTAATATACTCCTTCGCCTCTCTTATAAACTCTTCTATCTAAGAAATTAATCTGCTTTAATTGCGGGTTAAAATCTAATCTCTTTTTTTCATTCTGTTCTAGAATGTTCATTCCTTGCTTTATCATAGGTTTAATTTTTGCAGCATTATTTTAGAAAAGTCTAGTTCTGCTGCGTTCTGTACTAATTTGGTAAATTCTTTAAACCCTAATTGTGAAGGGTCTTTACCTTTTAGTTCTATTAAGTAAACTTTAAATCCTGCTGCTATAAATTTTTCAGCTATCCTTAAAGCTGCGTCTTGTGCATCTTCATCTAATGCAATGTATATATCTGTAAGACGGCTTGTTAATATTTTTTTATATAATTCGGTTGATACACTTTTACCTAGAAGTGGTATAGCGTTTCGTTTAATAGCCATGGCGTCAAAAACTCCTTCACAGAGTATAATTGGAGTATTCCAATTAATAAGATTTTCGTAGAATATTATGTCTTTAGAAACTTCAGGATTTTTGTATTTAAAGAAGTTTCCATCATAGCTTCTTCCAACAAAATAGTTGAGCCTATTGGACTCAGTATAACTTGGCAAAATAACTCGTCCTCCATACTCACCAGTTGTGCAGTATCCAATACTATATTTAATAAAATCATTGTCGGTAAGTCCTCGTTCATATAAGTAATTTTTAACTATGTTAGCAACAACTGATGATTTAGAAGCTTTATATAGTAGTTGGTATTCTTTTGGTAACTCTACTATAGATAGCTGCTTATACTCTATATTTGACCCTTTTGGAAGGTACTTTAAAACTAATGCTGCTTCTTCTCGAGGGGTCCTTAACTGTTTAAGTAGTGAGCGTATTGTACGGCCTCTTGTTTGACATACCCAGCATTCCCAAGGGTTATGTCCTTCCTCGTTAGTTTCCATATTTATCTCTAACTTGGGTTTTCTATGATTACAGAATGGACAATGAAAAGCGTGGTTTCCTCTAGCTCTCTTGTGAGATTTACCCAAGAGGTTTTCAATAGAACCTAATAAAAAAGTATAATCCATGTAGTTGTCCGTAACTATTATCTTATAATATAAGAAAAATAATTCTAAATGTCAACTAATTTCAGTTTATTTTTTTGATTAACCATTACATTTGATGGTCTGATATCTAATTCATCTGGGTCGAGTCCCATTCTTTGTGCTTCTGCTTCAGTTGCTTCGATCCATTCTTCAGGAATATCTCCTTTAAATTCTCCTAGCACTTCCATTTGGATAATTCCTAACTTCTCATTAATTTCTTCTACATCGTATATAAATGCAAAGTTGTTTGTTTTTTTACCTTTAAGTATGTGTGCATGTTCTAACTCTATTGAATCAGTTGTTACTTTATATACTCTACCGTTTAAAAGATATGCAGAGCCGTAATCTCCTGAGCCTAGATATTTCCCTCCAAGTTCTTTTACTTTCTCTACTTCTTTTTCAAATCCGGGATCGTAGTAGAGTATTTCACCTAAAATAACGTGCGATAATCTCATTATTTAATATCGAATTTAAATTTAATTTTTGGGTAATAGTATCTTTCTCCAGGGTCATGGTCAAAGTAATTAGAGGATTGATCTAAATCTACTTCGTAACCTTCTTTGGAGATTATATCAATAGCCTTTTTAAACTCATTATCTGGTAAAGTGTCTTTATGTAAGAATTCTACACTTCCGTATCCTTTTCCTTTCAGCGGATCATTATCTAATCTATCTTGATTGTATTCTGCTATTCTAACTGCTATTCTATAGTTTGAGGATAGTCCTGTAATTAATTCCACCTCTAACTCTTTTTCCTCTTTACTGTATTTATCGTACAATTCTGATATAATATTTTTTAATTTCATTTCCGTTCTATTTTAAGGGTTAAGTCTCCTGTGCCTTTTATTAGTCGATGGTACACTTCCTTTGGTATAAATAGCTTGTTATCATCTAAAGAAACGGGAAGGTTGTTATCAAATTGAAATTGCCAATCTGTTTTATGCGTTGCTACAACATACCGATCCTCTCGGTCTTTATGCCAAACAAATTCATCTTCATCTGTATTTTGATTGAAGTGCCTGATATCGCCGTCATCTAAGTACGGTCTACCAGTATCCTGAGAAGTTTCTTTTTCCACCTAATGATTTCCAATAACGTCCAATATTACAAGCCCAGTAACCTGGTTTTGTTTTATCTTTTTTAGTTGAGCACTTATGACGTGCTGCAAATGATGATCTTGCTCCAGGTTCATCTATCTTAACATTTAAACCTGTTGTACCGCCAAAGGATACTTTAACAACATTTCCTTTTTTGTTTTTAGTATAAACAAAGAATTTTTTAGAACCTCCTCTTTTTGGTTTATTTAAAGGTACATCTTTACCTTTATACTTAGCTTCCTTTACACCTACTTTATTCCTCTGATTCCAAACATTGTCTTTTTCTTCATCAGTACAGTCTTTAAAGTCTTCATCATACTGTCTATGAGCTATAAGATCTAATCTAGTTTCTTCTTCATGTGATAGCTGTCTTCCTTCATACTCTGCTTCATAAATCATAGGTAAATCTAATGGTACTTTCTGTTCTTTAAATACTCCATACTCTCCTATATCTGTTGTTTCTATTAACTTTAAGTCTTCTTCATTAAGTTGAATTTTACCGTCTCTATAAGCGTCTCTTGCTTCAGCAAATAATTGTATAAAGCTATTGCTAGAATAACGGTAGACATTCTCATATAAAGAGAGACTGTTATCTATATGATACTTAAGAGAGGGTGTACCTATTATTTCAGTTAATTTAATCATATTATATTATTTTGTATTTCTGTTCTGCCACTCTTGTGATATTGAATCTTTTTCAATTGGACCTCCTTTTGCCCATGTTCTACAGCTTCTTGCTGAATGGCATTTAAAATGATGCATCCAACAGTAACCTAGTTTTCCATCTTCATCAGATGTTACACCTGGCATACATTCTTCCATTCTTGGAGATATATCAAATGCAACACAGTTGCTACAGTTAGTTCCTTTTGCTGCTTCTTCTGTAGTGTTCCAGTATTTAGCTATATCTTTCCAGTAGTTACCGGGTTCGTTAACATTTAGTGGACCGTATTGAATATGGGTTGCCTTTATTGCTGAGTCTCTATTTTTTGTGTTTAGTATTAAATCTTGAGTTGCAGCAGGGCATGATTCATTATCTTCTTTAAGTATTATATCTCTTAGTTTCATAGTGTAAAGTCTTTTCTGTAGAATTTTCCTAGGATATTGTCGTTAATATATGCATCCTGGTTCTCCAGCACTTCGTTTATAAATAGATATTTACATTCATAGTACGTAAGTAACTTCTTATTAGGAACAAAATATAATATACGTCTTTCAAAGTCCATTGGGGAACCTTCTTTAACGTATTTTAAAATATCTTTATGAGATCCATAATAAGTCTTCCAATCTGATTCTTTTATTACTTTCTGTTTTAATGGTGTTCTTCCTCCAATTCCTTTTGCTTTTCTTTCTTCTCTTAAGGCCTCTAAAGCTCTTTTCCCCAGTCTTTTATTACGTTCAAAGAATAGTACTTTTTTACCTAAGTACTTTTTGCCACTAGGTTTATGAAATGTTTCGTAGATAAAACCGTAAGTGCCTTTAGGCATATCGTCTATAGATGTAATAAATTTTGAGTTATATGTCCAACCTGGGATTGTTACCATTTATTAAATATAAGAATAATTTTACAGGATTACAACTACCCTGTATACATAATATATGCTAGAGCAAAGTAAGGGGGTATATTACTATCAGCTGTGATTGTATGATTATGGCTTCCTGCTCCACCGGTATAGTACGATTCCCCATTTCTATAGTACACGTACTGATTATCATTATCAGTATCTCCACTACCTTTGTAAGGTCCTCCTGCTATCGGACCGTCTACTCCTGAGATTGCTTTGTGTTGTCCTACTCCTGGGTCATTTACCTCCATATAGTATGAATCCTTATAATCATGTTTATGAGAAGGTATTTGAGCTGTTGTTAGTGTTGTACCGCCTGTGTTTCCTCCATGACTGTGGTTTATGTTACCTCCTGTAGATTGTGCACCGCTTCCCTGTATTGTTGTGGTTGGGGTACCTGTTGTGTTATTAGATCCTATTATAAATTTATTTCTTAGGTCCGGTGTTGTTATTGAGTTTTGGATTTGACCATTACAAAGAGCCCATCCTGATGGAAGTGATTGTACTGCTCCGGACCACATTATAATTCCTCCTTGTGGTATTGGTGCTGCATTTACTTGTTTTGTTACTGCACCGTTTGACTCTCTAACTAAATAATTATAGTTAGTAGCACTAGCAGCGTTTGCGACACTATTTAAGGTAAGTGTATCATCAAATGTAGCGCTTTGACTCACATATAAAGATCCAGATACTTCTGCATCGTCTTCTATTGTTGCAGTTCCTGTTACATCTATAAAAGACCCTGATATACCGCCTGCTACTGTTAATTTATAAGTCCCACCTCCTACTGCATCTGTTCCTATACCTACCTGTCCGTTACCTTTAAACATTGCTACTAACTTGTTGTAAGTTACATCGAAGTTAGATGATGTAGGCGGTCCTGATAGTATTGAAAATGTCTGTGATGTAGTAGCAGTACCGAATGATTTAAGTCCTACTATTACGTGACCTTCATCTGGTCCGTCTAGCATAAATCCTCTTTGATTACCTACATTGTTCATTTCCGTAGTAAAAGGGACTGTAGTACTGTTTGAATCAACATATGCAACTCTAAACTTTGCATTTATGTTATTGTTGTTACCGTCTACAACTAATGAACCGGATAGGTTATTATCACCGTGAGATGAATTAGCGTTTCTTGTACTAATTGATCCGTCTCCGTTTATACTTAAAGCAGGAGTTGGTTTGTACCTGTTTACTATAAAATGTATACCTGCAGAAGAAGGGGTTGCTGTTGGTTCTGAATGATGGTTAGTAATATTAAAGCTACCGTCTCCTATTTCATTCAACTTAAAACTGCTACTATAGTTTACACTACCATCATCATACTGTAATGTTAGTTCTGGTTCAGATACTGCTGCGGTTCTTTGAATTTTAATTCCTCCGTCTCTTATTGATAATCTAGTATCTGATTCTGGTTGTGCATTTGCACCTAGTAGTACTGTGTTGGTGCCTGCATTCCATCTAAAATCGTCATCTCCACCAAATGATCCAGCATTGTTATACTGTATTGTAGTTGAGTTACCTCCTACCGGTGGTGTTGATCCAGTATATGGATTCAATGGTATTTGTATTTGTGTTGCTGAAACCCCTAAGCCACTACTTCCTGTGTAGTGTAGGTTTAAGTACTCTTGGTTACTACTAACTGATGCAGAATAAAAAAATGAGATAAAGTTATTATCTACCTCTGAGTATGTTAGTGCTGTTGTTTTGTCTGCTCTTAATACTATAGCCATGTTATATATCTAGTTTTACTACTACCGTCATTTCTGTATTCTCAGAAACCGGCACAGGTTTGGCCATTTTAGCAATGGCGATTAATTCATTTGTCTCATTATACAATCCTACTGATGTAAAATACGGTTGAAATTCACTTCCTGAAACATTATCTGATATTGACCCGGATGTGTCTTTTTTTGCAGATGGGTGTTGTGAAAAATTAAATTCATTCTCTTTTATATTACAGTGGTAGTTATGTGTATAAATAGGGTGCGATGCCTTCCATGCAATACTTCCAGAGAAGTAAGTAGAGTAATAGTCTGCTATAGTCGGGTTAGTTAGTATAATTAATCCGTGAGAATATATTACATTTCCTACTACTCTTCTATAGTCTCCTGCTGATCCGCTTAGTAGTATATTTCCATTACCATCATCGATTAATTCTACACCCCAGGGTACACTATATATTGATCCAGAAGATGTTAAGTCACTATCTGTGCTGTTTAAATATGTACCTATATACTTTGTAGGGTCTGGTGCACTATTCGAACTAGCACCGCCTTGATAGGTTTCATCATTATCTTCAAAATAACCTTGGGCATCATTAAATTGTGTTGATCCGGTAGCGTAGTTATCCGTAGCATAATCGGGTATGGTTCCGGGTTTTAGTAATATACTGTTAGGCTGTATATTAGTTCCTATAAGATTTCTCGGTATAGAGATAACGGTAAATTGTCCTTCATCTCTTCTTTGTTGAGAAGTATAGCTACTTTGTAAGTAATTTTCTACAGAAGATCCTGATATGTCGTAACTACTTGTTGAAGGTTCTGCATTCTCAAATCCAGAATAATATAGGTGTTTAATACTTCTGTAGACTAAATCTTCGTAATGTTCATAGTCGGTACCTACTAACCTCTTACTACTTCCTGTAATATTAAAAGCTGTTGATCCTGATATACCCACATATGTTTCAACTCCAAGTTCGTCGTGTTGTGAACCAGATGCTGAAAATTGTTTATGCGCTGTATAGGATGTTATAAATGAATCCTGTTTGTTTAATTTCTTGTAGCCGCTCATTCATTAATAATCAAGTTTAATTCTAACCAATGCTTCTTTTGTAAAGTCTTTTAATAGAGGTTTAGAAAGTTTTGCTACTCCTAAACAATCATTTGTATCGTTATACAGCCCTACTGTTGTGATATATGACTGAGGATTATTTATCATAGAATTATGTCTAAGTTCTCCTGAACCGGATATATTAGAAGGGTTATTTGAATAGTTAAATTCACTGTTTCTAACTCTAACAAAAATGTAATTTGAAGAAACTGTTTCTTCCGCATTCATTTTGAAAGATCCGCCAGCTCTAATTGCATTATATAGTATACCGTTATTTGCTCCGTTGTTATCACTTGATCCTGTTAGAACTGCTAATGGACCTATTTCTGTATCAAGTGCTTGTGCGTTTAGTATTATTAATCCAACATCTGGTAAAAACTTACCGTAAGAGCCTGCTGTTGGAATACCTGTTCCTCCATCGTGACTTACACCGTTAGATCCTGATATAATTTCGTACTCTCTTCCTGCATCGGTATATGTTACTGTAGATACCATTCCGCTATTGTCTGTTAATACTCTAGTAGAAGATCCCGAAATTAATGTAAGGTTAAATGTACCTGGTAGTAATTTTTCTTTGTACCTAGCTCTATCTAGCGATATAGCGAATATACCTTTTTGTGAAACTTTTCCGTCAAATTTAAAGTCTGATTCTTCATCTCCTAATACTAATGAGCGATACTGTCCGTAAACTGTTGCTGAAGGAGATTTTCCTGATACGTTTGTGTTAAATAGTGACGCTCCTGCTCCATCTTTATGTCCATAGGCTATTGAGTACTGTACTTCTGCATTGTTAAGTTCGGAGCCAGTTTGGTATACGTTTAAGTAGTAGTCCCCACTTGTAGAGGAGTCTTGGGTGGACGAAGTAAATGCTGCTGTTAGGTTGTAGGTTCCTGTTGACCATAACACTGATGAGATAGAATCTGCACTTACTACTATATCCTCGTTATCAAATTTTTTAAATGACATATCTTATTAGTTTGTTTTAGTAATTGTTATTGGAATAGTAATTCTAGCTCCACTGTCTCTTCCTATAATTGAAATAGTACTTGAAAGAGCTGTATTGGATGTACCGAATAATGTGTTGATAGTTGTACCAGTTAAGTTAATCGATGTACCTACTACTGTTTTAGATACATTAGTACCTAGAGTAGTACTTGCATTTAATCTATCTGCTTCTGCACTATTAATACCTACTCCTGTAAAGTTGGATAGTAGTCTAACATCTGCAATAGTTACAGTGTACCCGCTGGATTCAAACGCTTGTGATGCTCCTAGGTAGTTAAGTGTCTGTGGAGTGATTGTTAATGCTGCTCCTTGTTTTAATGTTATAGAGGCGAAACCTGCTTCTAATATCGGTAGTTTAGCAGTTCCTCTAGGTAGAGTAGCAAGTTTATATTTCATTACTTGAGTTTCATCTGCAAATGCTTCTAGTAGAGGCATATTTTCTACTGCTTCACCGTAGAATGCTGAGCCGGATGGATGAGAGGGATTATAAAGTGTGTAATCTATTTCATCATCAGCTAAAGCAAATTGTGTTATTTTAAAAGAGCCATCTCCTCTAGCTAGTAACTCTCTTCCTTTTTTTGTAAGTATTGCATCGACTGTTACGACACCGTTGTTTAAATATCCCATTTGTTAATGTTGTTTATTATAAATATATTAATTTAATCTTTTCTACCTAGTCTTAATGTTTAAAGTGTACCGTCTTGTGATCCTGTTACGTATGTGTTAAATATAAACCCTTGGTTGTTAGTTTCTACTATAATCATCTCATCAGGAGCATCTTTTACTTTGTCTGGGTTTAGTACAAATTTTGCATTAGAAAAAGGTATAACCCTATTACCTTGTAGGTCTATTAGCCTATCTCCTGATGCTAGTGAAATTATGTGGTTATCATTGGCACTATCACCTGCGTCCAAATTGGCGTTTCCATCTGGTCCTCTACCTCTTAGTACCTGTACTGTTTTTACTTCTCTTATTACTGTCCCGCCGGCATCGTACTTTGTTGATACCGATATAACCTGCATATACTCTTTCTTTTCTGATAGTCCTGAACCGGATTCAAATGAAAGTAAATCTCCTGGTAGTATTTTCTGACCGTATCCTTCTACAAATATATCAAAAGTGTGTGTTGCACTCCCTTCTATTTCATAAGCATTTGGACCGGTATAAAACTCACCTACGTTTCCAACTCTTGTTGCTGGTTTATCTCTGACGCCTGTAAACGATATCTCTTCAAATGCATTTTCATATTCTTTTCTTAATCCGTCTGAACCTGATATACCGTTTAGTAAGCTGTTTATATTTAACCATGATCTACCGTAAGCTTGTGTGTTATCAAAGGAACTAGATATAGAACCTTCAGTCAACCTCAATACATTAATAGTTTGGGCGTTTATAGCAGAATCTATTCCACTGAATTCTTCTTTGGAAGTTTTAGATCCTCTATACCTTGCATTAGATACACCTATTGATGTATAGTTAGAATCTTGAACTTCAGCAGGTTCTGCGTAAGGTGTAAACTCTGGTGTTGCGTACCTTACTTCGGTATAGTTTGTTGTCTTGTCTAACGATGTTATCGTTCCTATAACTCTCTTAAGTGGTGTTGCGCCACTGTAGCTTATTCCTGGGCTATTAATTACTTTTATTCTGGTGTATATAAAATCACCATAGCTACCAGATGGAATTACTTGTCTATATGGGTTGATAGTCTTTAAATAACTACCGTCAGTATATTCTACTAGTGCTAATGTATGTGTTTCGCCAGTACCGGAGAAGTTACTCTGTGGGTTAATCTCAAGTTTAACTGTAAAGATGTGGTTATATTTCTCCTCGGGGTCTTTTAATATTACTGCACCGTTTACGTTACCTAGTGCGTTTACAATTGAGTCCCTAGTTACAGAGACCTCTACCTCTGTATCATTTCTAAATGGAGCTGGTGCTGTGGTAACAGTACTTTGGCCAGCGGTTGTGTTAAATACTGTATTATTTACAAATGAATTATGGTCCTCATCGTCAAATCCGATCCTGTTAACTTCTATTCCAACTGCTGCGTTAAAGTTAGAAGGGTGTACAGTACCTGCAGATCTATTTAACTTATACCTCTTAGTACCTGTTCGAATGTCTTCTGAATTACTTATCAATACGTTATAATCATTGTTATAAAAGTTTTCTGAAATAAATGGATCAAATACAACAGATGATGATAAGCTTGAAGATATATCGGCAAATGTAAGATCTACATTATCAATAAAGAAGTAGTTGCCTTTTTTTGTTGCTGATATCTTTTTAAATGAGCTGAAATCTCCTGAGCTTGTTATTTTCATTTTTAAACTCTGGAGGTTCTGTAATGTAGGCACTACGTCAATACCTCCAATAGCATTTTCATGTACCGTAAGAGCTCGTACTATGTGGTCTCCAGACAATGAATCTACATTATAGAATGCTCTAATTTCTCCATTATTTGGGTTTGTGTTTGCAAATTGTGTTATGTTAGCCATATTACTATTCTATATTATTTTTCTTTACTTTGTATTGTGAGATAGTATACCGTTGCTTATGTATGTACGACATTTTTCTACTGTAAGGCTTACTACCTTTTGTTTAGCCCCTTCTTTTATACTCCTTATTGTCTTTCCTGATGCTTTCTGTTCTACTTTTATATCTCTTAAGGCAATAAATTTACTTTCTTCTTCTATATACACTCTATGTCCTGGTGTAGCTATAAGTACTGTTCCATCTTCAAATTCAATTTCTAGTGTTTCTTTTTCTGTTGATGAAATTTCTTTACGTATAACTATATCTTCAAACCACTCTAATGTATCTTCATGTTGAGTCCTAATAATATCTCCAACCTGCAACTCTTCAGCTAGTTTCTGTTTACCGGTTTTCATTAAAATATTGGTGTCCATACTAACACATAGTTCCTCCTGTTCCCAACCTTGAGCGTCAGAAAATATGTAAGTGTAACCGTCTTTGGTAATTTTCTTATTGAAATTTCCAAATCGTGAGTTATTTCCAGAATTTTCTGTAACGATGGCTGTAAAAACATTACTGTTCCCTTTTCCATAAGTACGATCTCCATTCACTGAATAGTATGGGTTGTATGCTTGAAGCCAACCACCTGGTGCTAGTACTTGCATTTGGTAGTCCGTGTTACCTACGTATGATCCATTGTTTTTTGCTCTTACATAATAAGAACTTGTTTGTGCGTAACCGGTTACATTAATATAGGTTGGTGGTGTATTTCCGTTGGATGCGTTTTCCCAATCATAATCATATTCTGGTTTGTGTATTACGGATGCTGTGTAGTATGTTCCTACGTTACCGAAGGTATCAGTAAGGTATATGTACCCAAATACAGTATTACCGTAATCAACGCTAGAGAAATCTTGATTTATATAATCGTCGAATACAACACTTGATGTACCTGGTGTTGCTGATGATGCGCTTACGTATGTTGTGGTTGCTGTTCGTTGAGTTGCACCAGTATGATTACCATCAAAAATTACTGAGACTGTACCGTTAAAGTCTACAGAGTGGTTTACATGGACTTTATATCTAGCAGTGTAATTTACAGACTGTGTTAGTAATAGTACACCGCTTTCTCGAATTGCAAAGTATCCTGAATATCCTGATGGTACTGCAACTTGTTTAGGTATTACTTTACCGTGGTGGTGGCTTGCTGTATGAACTGTTGATTCTGGTGATACGTTCCCTACTGCATCTCTTAGTTTAACACTTAGTGTAATATCGTCTCCATCTGATAAGGTAGAACAGTTTACACTTCCAAAAACGGATGATTGGGCAGCACCTAGTGCTGTATGAACTTCATTACTACTTTCATCTGATGCAGTTACTATCAGTGTAGTACCTACCTCGCAGTTATATACTCTGTAAGGAACGGAAGTAACGTTGTTGGATGTTATTGAAGAATTATACCATGCTGCTGAAGGGGCTAGAGGAGCAGTATTGTCTAATGTACTACAGTTCGTTATACTGAGTATAGTTCCATCTGTCTCTATCTCCATGGCAAATATTTCTACTGTATTACCTGTCTGTATTGCTGCGCTATAGAAATCACCTGATCCATTTCCTTGAAAAACTGAAGCACCGTTAATATCTAGATAAACTTTATCACTTCCGTTTGCTAAGGGTGGTGATGTGGTACCATTGTGGTAGAATTGATATGCATCTGATACAAACGTGAAAGCTCCACATGCAGCAATATTAGTATTATACTCTGTAGGGTTAAGGCTATCCATTATGTATAGTGACTCTAATACATCGGCACCACTTTGCTCTACTGAGGTTATATTAAATTTTGTTACCGGGTGAGATAGATATTTAAATGGATTATTAGCATTTAATTCTCCATCAGTTACAGTAATAGTAGAGCCTGATAGTTCTCCATTATATTTTGGAGATTCATCTGCTATATTTTTTGTAATGGAACCACTCATAGTTTTCACTTCTTCGTTATAAAACGTAGTAGCGTTATGTCTTATGTTAGTTCTTGATTTGTTTTTTCCGCCGCTCCAATAAGGGATAGGGTATGAACTAGAATGTAACATGAAGGTTGCCATTACACTGTTTAAGGAAGATGGGTTATTTGCCACGTTTCCTGATGTTCCAAGCTGTTTTTGTGTTATTCTTAAAGTATCTCCGTCTTCAAATTTAGTTACAATTTCTAATTCAAATCTATACTTTTGCGCATTAGAACTTTCGATAGCATCTCTAAATGCTAATGCTTTTGTTGCTGCTGAACTACTTACTGGGATTACCACTCCTACATTGGAGCTGTAAATGTCTCCGGTTGTTCCGGCATTTCTTACTTGGTAAGATTTTGTTAAAACAGGTAGAACGTTAGAAGTAAGGATTAAACATTGATTCGCAGCAGTTGGAGAGTAATCAGAATACTTAAATGTAAGTTCTGTAGTTGCTGCTGTAGGTTCTTCAATAATAAAACCATTTAGTGGAGTATAGAATTTATGTATTTCTTTTTTAACTCCTACAGAACCTGATTGTTCAAATGCTGCTAGTATTACATCGTTTGGAAGTGGATCAAAAACGTGGTAATCGTTACTGTCATCAAATCTGGCGGACCATCTACTGCTTGAGTTTTGTAGGTTATAAGCTATACACACTAGGTTTGGGTGATGTATATTAGCATCAAATGAAGTGTTTCCTGGGAATCTATTATCAATTGACTCAGAGCTGAACATTACATAGAAGTCTTGATGTATACTTGTGGTTGATCCTGTAGGATGTATTTCGTAGGGTGTACCTATAAACTTATCTTTTATAACTGGATCTGTACCTATTATATTTCCTGGTTTGTATACTTCTTCTATATCATACTCAGTTCCATCTGGATGATAAAATACTGTACCCTGTGGTACTATTTCACCGTAGTCTACTGATCCAGTAGCAAAATTTATATGAAAATTGATATCTGAATGTCCTCCTACCTTACCTGGGCTAAAATCAACAGGTAGTCCTTTTAAGTGTTTATTTTCCGGTAATACTTTATCATTGTATACTCCTGCTGAAGAACCTGTTACAAATGCTGTATCTATGCTTGCTGAGTAAGTATTGTCGGTTCCTTCAACAGAGGGTGATTTAATTTTAGATCTCTCTAACTTATGTGGCTGTATGATAATACCTACATCTAAATTTGCATTAGAAGGTACAAAATCTTTAATCATCTTAAAGAGTACGTTATCGTAAAATTTAAAAATACGTACAAAATCTTTTAAGTTATAATTTAAATATTCTTTTCCTAGATCCGGAAAAATATTATACTTCAGTCTCTCTAACGTGTACTTATACTTATCATCAGGTGATTCATAAACATCCTTATTAAGGTCTCTAGGATCTCCAATCCAATCATCTAGACTAAATTGCGAAGATTGGAAGGATGGTCTTATTAGGTCTGTTTGTTCAGTAATGTATTTATTTAATACTGTAGAAGGTGAAAATCCTACTTCTACTTTTCTTGACTTATTTATGTTAGTAGACCTATTATCTCCTGCTGGTGCTTCTAATGTTATTGACCTATTTCCAGTTAGTACTTTGCCGTCTTCTGGGGTTGTGGATTTTACGGTTACGCTCTTTATAGAAGATGTATAGGTATTTTCTGGTCCAAAATATATAGAGTCTTCCTGCTGCCCAAATGTTTTAATTGTTAAAAAATCTTTAGGTATACCAAAGCAGTTTATAAGTGCTCTTAGTCCTCGTTCTGTACCTTTGGATTTAAGTAGAAGCGGTATATTATGGTAAAGTCTTTTGTATACACTTGCTTCATAATCTTTTGTAGATATAGACTTATTGGTAGAAGTAATACCTCCTGTGAATGCGGTTGACATTCCTCCGGATATTTTATCTACTCCATAAAAGCTAGACCCTGTTACCCATGCTAGATTTCCTTGCGGACCTGCTATTGTTTGTTTTATTATTATCTCTCCAGCTATGGATGATGATTCATAAGTAAATTCTGCACCGTGACCATTATTACTCTTTATAGCGTTACTAAATCGATACTCTCTTGTTGTTGCTGCTGTATACGTCGCTGGTTCCCCTATATAAAATAGTGTATTACCTGTTGTTGCATCAATTGTAGATGTTTTTGATATATCGTTAGTCGCTTGGTATGTAATTGTTGTTCCTTGTACAGAGGTTAAAGTAAGTGTCATATTACTGTCTGCAGTATTTGAATCACTTCTAAATCTTATAAAGCCACTTGCAAACTCTGCTTCAACAAAAGGACCTGCGTAGTGGTTTATTACTTCGCTTTGACTGCCGCTGTCGTATGTATCCTGTATAATGTAGCTGAACAAATCGTTTGCACCTTCAGTAGAATTGTATAGTTTTAAACCCATACTCTTTACTGCTTCTTGTACTAAGTCTTTAGATATACCATAATCTAACCTGTTGTCTGTATCATATTTATCTGTTAGAGCTTTAGTATATATCCATAAGTTATCGTAATGCTGACCGAGCATATGGGTGAATGTAATAGCTGCTTTATTATTATCATCGTCTGCTATATATCCTGGTAGAAATCCGGTTAACAGATCTAGGTTTCTTGCATCATAAGCAGATGCAGATGATAACTGTTCGTTAAACCATGTTACCGATGATGTGTTGTTTATCTCTAAATTTATATAGGGTTTATCATCATTAGATTTAGGCCACGATTTAGATCCACTTTCATAGTATAAGAACCTTTCATAGTGATCAAAATTATTTACTATTCCGTCTATTAGATTCTTTGTTGCTACTATACTTCCGCTTGCTGCTGTTGTATTAGGATTGTTAATTCCCTGTTCTGCAAGTAAGTCACTCTCGTATGCTTCTAGTAAGCTTACTTTATATTTAAAGTTTCTGAGTCTTTCTTCAGCAGAAGAAAAGTGAATAAAGTTTTCGTATTCTCTATGGTCTATGCCGATGTTTGCACTCTTTTCATTTATGAGTGAAAATAATTCTTTATTAGAGTTACTAGACTCATAGCTAAATAAATCGTTTAATTTAAAGTACTCTGTAGGTGTGCTGTCTTGAGTCTCTAATTCTACGGAAAAGTTTGCTTGTCTTAGTTTTGGAGGCTGTCTTTCTTCTTCCTCTATATCCGGTATAACTAAAGTAGCTATTGAATCTGATATTTTTTCTACTAGTTGAACCTCACTCTTAATATCGTATTTATCAGGTAATGGTTCATATAACCTCAGTGCAACTGTGTATTTATTATCTAGTTGGAATGTATCTATATTTGTTATTATCAGAAGATCATTATCCCCCATGTTAAGAGAAAGTTCTTCAAAGTAACTTTTACTCTGTATCTTTTCTTTTAGTTCATCTGTTTTGTTAATTAGGTCGTTTACCTTTATCTTATCAGAGTATAGTAGAACTTCTTTACGGTCTGTTGATATACTGTGTATATATAAATCTTGCTTACCGTTACCGATTGTAAATACATCGTTTAGAAAGTGAAATAGTACTTTTACTTTAGTACGTGCAAATCCTTGCTGTATGGCTAGTTCAGCAGGTTTTAATTCTATTTCTGTTGATTTTTGATCTGCTGTAGGTATACTTAGATTCGGGACCGGTAGTGAGTAGTTATACGAAGAGTACAGTCTATAGTTATTTACCGTATAAAAATGAGTTTCAATATAATGCTTATTAAAGTCAAACTCCTTATTAACTTTAAAATTATCTATTAAGTTAAGATCTTTACTTGAGTATTGCTCTACATCAGGTAGGTTATTAGCAATAATATCTTGTGAAGTGTATGTTACTTTAGCCATTTACTTTTTTTATTTTAATCTATTTCCTACTCTATCTTAACCTGTATCCAACTTCGGTTTCAGCTTCAGGATCGTTATATGTTATAAGTCTGAAAACTACTTTGTTATTCATGCTTCCTGTTTTATTTGCTGCTTCAACAATTGCATCAGCTTTGTATCCCGCTTGTTTTAACTCTTCTACAAAAAAGTCTAGTGTCATTTCCTTTGATTCTCTTGCTGTTGACGGTATAAAGTAGGTACTATCCCCACCTCTTCGTGATCTCCAGTCTCCTTTATCTGATGCATTTTTTCCGAACAACCAATAGAATTTATTTCTGTAGTTAACTGCTATCGCTCTAGCCCATGATGGACCTCTATGCCATTGGAAGAGATTAATAGTGTTATCATGTTTCATATAGTTATATGCTCGACCTAATACCTGGTTGCCGTCTTTAAATATAGTGGTAAGTTCTTTTACATCTGATTGTATTGATGCTGCTTCTGCTGCTTCTGCTGCTTGTTCATCTGCTGTTGCTTGTGCTTCTGCTTGGGCAGCGGCTGCTTCTTGTGCTGCTTCTGCTGCACTGTTAGCTACTGTGTTAGCGGTTTCTAGTGCAACAATATTAGCATTTGCTGCTGCTAAATCTGCTTGTAGTAGAGCAACTTTTTCTACATCTTCATAAGATGTTTCGTTACCTGTTGCTAATTGTATCTCTAATTCAGCAATTCGCCTATTTCCATCTAATATCTGCTGTCGTAGTTGTGCTACTTCATCGAGTAGTGGTTGAATTGATTCTAACTGTCTATCAATTTGGTATAGTTCCGAACTTTTTTCAACTAGATACTGGTGACTGTCTCTTTCTCCTTCAACCGGTATTAGTAAGTATAGTTTGGAGTATAGCCTAAAGAGCTCTTCAACTGTATCAGGATCTATAATAGGTTCAGGTTCTTTAAAAAAAGTAAACTTACTATCGATAGTGTTCTTAAATGAACTCTTATCAAATACTGTTTTTGATATTTTTACTTTTTTACTATCCATTTCTTACAATCTTAAAGATTTGGTCATTATCTATTACTACATCTGTTCCGTCTATTTCTGATTTTATTAATACTTTATAAAATCTCTCTGGTTGAAGACCGTCTAAGTATATATCAAAATAGTTAGATTTATTATCACAGCTTAGTTTAGTAAACGTAGTGTCAAAATCTACTATCATTTCCTCTGTAAATTCATCTCTAAGTCCCCAATACGATGCAGTCGGTAAAGCATAGTTTACAGTGTATGCAGACGATGTAGTGAAGGTTCTAGTTGGATAATTTGGTCTTGAATTTACTCTAAATCGTACCTTTCCTTCGTCTGCGTATTTACCTTTATTATTTTTTAAAGTAATAACTGCATCTGAATCTGTTAATGTTGGGAGTGAACCAGAATCGTGATTAAAGTCGTCCCATTTTAATTCTAAATATGGTGGGTATATTGTATTTGTGTCGCTGGAGTAATATTTTAATCTTATAGATGCTGATGTAAAGTTTTCGTAAGTATCTTCTACTTTAAGTAATAGCCCATTATTAGCTAATGGACTTCCATCTTTAGTCCATTCAGTAACTGCATTAGTTACATTTAAATCTAAATCATAAGGTGTAGTTTTGTCTAATGTCTTAGATGCACTAACAATAACACCGCTATTTGTACCTACATAATCTCCACCTGCAGATGACCAGTTAATACCTGAGTCACTTGCTGTCCAAGAACACCCACCTTTACTCTCTGGGTTATCTCCAAGCTTACCTAATCCTTCTCCCCATGCTCTTGTAAGTACATGACTTTCCACTTTAAAGCTAGTAGGTATTTCAGATGCAAAGTTTAAGAAGCATTTTAAGCTGGCAGAAAAGTCTGAGCCTCCTGCTTTATCTGTTAATACTTCTTGTATGTCTTCTGTTTTAAACTCAATTAACGCTCTAGCAGTAAACCCTGTTCCAGAAGATGGAAATCCACCTATTTCTAGTAACTCATCTCTACCGGTATTCTTATACGGGTATTGAGAGTAAATTGTTGAGTCTTGAGTAGGAAAAATTCTGTATAGTGCCATTTTTATAATGTTGTTATTCTACCTTGAATATCATTGTCTGGGTATTTTATTTCAAATACCATAGGATCTAATGAAGGGAAAATAATATTATCTTTCATTGCTCCCGGTATATCGTAATCATACTCAGAATAGCTACCTCCGGTTTTGGTTGTTATCTTAATATTCTGTACTGTTTGAACTCCTTTTATTCTATCTAGTAATGTGTAGACTGTTGATAGGTTTATCGGTTGATTAATTAATCGATTTGCTGTTCTAAAATAATTTTTCAACGCTAAAGAGCAGTTAAATAGCACTTCTCTAGAATTGTAATTAGGTAGTGATATTATATCATAATCAATACCTATGTTTATAATGTAAGCATCTTTAATATCAAGAGAATCTGTTAGCATCATATACGGTGCAAGGTAGCCTTTTAGGTTTTCTTTAAGTTGAGTTGAAGCTTCTGTTAGTTTATAGTTATTATCATATGCTAAAACATATAGACAAACATTAGTACTATCAATTTTATCGTAGCTTTTTGCATTACTTGTTGTAACTATGTCTGGTGTTGTAACAAATGATTTAGCTATTGCTCCTAGATTAGGGGTCATAGTTAAAGCTCTAAATGCATAATCTTCTTTAGTTACTAACCTACCTTGTTCTGCAAAAGCTTTAAGAGAGTTCTGTCTTACTTCTTCTGCTGAATCTCCGTCTTTACCTCCGGTTGCAGGTTTTGGATTATTATAAGACAATGTACCTGAGTAGGTATTATCTATTGCTGTAAATGTAGCATTTGTTGAAGTTGTAAGTGTATTTGCTTCTACATTTGATTCAACTCCTCCACCTCGTAAATACCTAACTGTTAGTACGGTGCTAGATGGTGCTATACCGTAACTATCTGTGTATAAGAAGTTGGAAGGATCATATGCATAATCTAGTCTACTTATACCTCCAGTGAATGGAGAACCAATATTTGTCGGATTAGGTACAACAGCTGTATTCTCTGTTGTTGGTGCTCCTGATCCGAATTGTACTTGCATTTGATTATTAGACTTTAATCTTGTTACAAACCTTCTCGGTACATTAATTAATGTTAGCTGGTCTTCTGATCCTGTTATATTTGTAGTTTCGTATACTGTTTCTTGACCTAAATACGGTACCTCATACCATTTATCTCCATTACTGTCTATTATATCAAGTACACCTATTATATTAATGTCATTTATTTCAAAAGTAAAGTTCTGCTGGTGTCCTATTACTTCTACTGTTTTAGTGGCTATCTCTCCTGCAGTTGCTTTTACTTTTTTTGTAAGTATAAATTCCGAAGGATTATCTCCCATTAATGAATAAATTGTAACATCTGTAGGGTCATAGGAACTAGAAAATTTAAAATCAACTGGTTGATCAATTATAAATTTCTGTTTTCCGTATTCTAGTTGAACGTTACCGTTTACAGTTAAGGCTTGATCCCAGTCCGGTATATAAGATGCTCCTGTTGCTGCGACACGTTGTGATACTTCGATTTCTACTGAAGATGCTCTTGTTGCTCTTGGTCGATACCCCATCATGTAAGCTAGTGTGTATAGGTTACTTGGATTTTGAGCGTACTGCAGATATGTTTCTTGAAGTTGTGAGTCTTGGTAGAAAGATAATATATCTCCTACATAAGCAGACATTTCCATAAACATCATACCTGGTGACGTTGCAGAGAAGTCATTATAGCTGTCTGGGAAATAGTTTTTAGACATCTCTATTAACTGCTGTCTTAAGCTGTTAAAGTCTTTGTCTGTATATTTTATACTAATATTTTGAGCCATTTTTATACTATATTAATTAAGATTTCATCCTCTAAGTCTGTTCCTACTATGGCAAACTTTAAGCCAAACTCTATTGTGTTATATTCTGTTTTATTATTTAGAGATAAGTCTAAAATATTAAGTTCAGGGAAATAATTTACTAATGCTTCTCTTATTAATATTTCGATGTCTTCTAAGTTTTCAACAGTAGCGTTTTCAAAAAGCATACTTCTAAGCCCTGAACCAAATGTAGGTCTAAGGTATCTTTCACCTTTCCCTGTTAGTAGGTAGTTTATCAAATTTGCTTTGATAGCATCAACAGATTGATATGTAGAGTTAAACACAGCATTACCTGAGAAAGGTATTGCTACACCTATTGCTTTTCTAGGTTGTAAATCTAACGGATTAATCTTTTTTGCGTCAAATGCCATTTACTCTATATTAATTGTTTTTCTACATCTTTACTATTAGATGCTTTAAATACCTCTCCTGCTTTCTTAACAAAGTCTAAAGAACTTATATCTATTCCGGGTGCCGGTCCTCCTTGTAGTCCCATTTGAGATGCCATACTAGTTGCCATGTTAGGACCTCCTTGTACCATGTTAGATGTTCCAGAGAATACGTTTTTGTATTCTTCATTAGTCATCGTAGACTTAGTCATTCTTAACATCTCATCTAGAGATGCTTTACCTGTTTTTGGTACTACTGTTGGTTTCTTTGTAGGTACTTTTTGAGTACTCACTGTCGCCTGTGGTGTACTGGGGTTACTTGCGATCTTGATTGCCTCGTTCATTACTTCTTGTAATTCTGATTTAACTGCAGATCGTACTTCTTCCCTGATTATTTTTCTTAGTTGATCTAGTTTCATATATATAAATAGTTATGTTATGGAAGTTGGTTATTAATTCTAAATTTTATTTCGTCTATCAACACTCTCGTTGAAGAACTAAAGGATTTAGGGCCTTTTAGTACTGCTATATTAAAAGAATCATAGACTACAGCGTAACGACGTTTTGCGTAACTAGGTGAGTCTTTATCTTCTTCAATTTTTATTGTGTATTCTTTTCCTGATGATGGTTTGGTATACCCGTATACTGTTCCGCCGGCGTCATCTGTAGATTTTTCGTCAAGTAGACCTACATTTGACGGTAAGTTTTCTATTACAGACATAATATGGTCTTTTTGATCTTGAGGTAATTTATCTACACATGTAAATAATTTAAAGTCTAAGCTCATTAATTTTGCTTTAACTGGTGTCATTGTTGCTAATGCAGAGTTTGTTACGTATTTAATAGCTTTCTGATCTTGCTCTAACATCTCTACTATCTTACATGCTATATTTAACAGCTGGGCTAATCTATTCTGTTTTCCTACAGAAATAGAATATATCACACCACCACCTGGTCCGGGAGGTAATCCAATAGTACCTGGAACTGGTAGCATTTCTAGTAATGTTATAATTATTTTTGCTGCTTTTATCGGAGGATCTAATTTATCAGCAAATGCTGCTATAGGTTCAATCTTCTTTTCAACTAATGTAATCTTATTAATTAAAGAATCTCGTGTCTTTAGTATATTTTCTAATATAGATAAGTCTGGGCAGAAATTACCTAGTAGCTCTTGAAGTACTTTAGCTATTAACTTAGTTACTTGTGCCATAATAAGCCCTTCTAGTTTACCTATTAATTTGCCTATAAAAAGGCCTAGTTGCGATGGAGGGATAGTACACGGCATTATTCTACGAAGGTTTTAGTTGATTTCAGATTTGACTTCCCGCTTGGGTTTATAAGAGATTGTTGTTGTTCTAGTCTCACTAAAGACGACATACCTTCTTTTACTAAACTTACTACTGGTCCTCCTCCGTTTGAGGCTGCTTGCATAGCGTTACACATAGATTTAAGTATGTCTATGGTATCGCTAAGAAATTGCTCAACCTCGTGACCTTTCATCACCGGTTGTTTCTTTTCGTTATTATATTCACGTGCTTTAGATCCTAAAAATATTTTAGGTGCGTCTATACATAGATAGTCGCTTGCGTCTACGTTTACTGTGTTTGTATTTATTCCTACTGATTTAGCACTTGATATTAATATATCATCTGTCTTAGCATTAAAGGTTAACCTTCCTGCATTTAAAACTACCTGTTCTCCTTGGTATTTAGTTGGTGAGTCTGGTACATCATCATAGCTATCCCTTTTTGAATTAGCTAGTGTAATTGGTATTATGTGATTAGATGTTAAATATATAGATGAAGGATCCTTATCTATATTCTCTATTAGATGGTATATACCGTTTTTGTTTAGATTTGTATTAGTCTGTCCATTACTTATTAGAATAAACGGGTCATTAATATTATCTTCATCTGTTAGTGGGTTTATTTCTGAAAGCCCTCCTGACATACGTATAGACTGTGCTAATCTACCTTCTATAATAGTATCCCCTGGATATGGTTGTAAAGGGGCGATTTCTGGGTTTAGATTTACTCCATCTTGAATATCTACCTCTGCGTCTGCGGCATCATATACCGGATAAGCATTGACATGGGGATGATTAAATATCTTATAAACTGTCTGGTAGTAATCTACATCGTTGTCTCCTGAAGTGCTTATTATTTTGTTTGGACCTTTAATTAAGAATACTATTTCATTCTTTAGTGGGAGTGTAGTTATGTTAGGATTTAACGGATGGGCGAAACCTGTAAATGCTTCTTCTCCAGATTCAGAACTATCATGAGACAGTCCTAGCTCTCTATAGAATATACCTCCTACACCTGCTGCTTTTCCAGCGAGTTCATATCTTGGATGATCTTTATCTACTATTACGTCTATAACCCTAACAGGCTTACTCAGTGTATCAAATTCATCAGTCCCTAAGTCCGGTCCTTTTTTACTCATGACTTTACTCTTCTTCTTTATCGTTACCCTCTTGTTTATCTATTAACTCTTCTTGGATATCTTCTGATTCTTCAAGTAGTGATTGAAGGTCTTCGAAGTTAAACATATCCTCTCCACCACCTTTAGTTTGAGCTATTTCCATTCTCTGTATAATGGTAGCTAGTTTAACTAGTGCATCGTCATTTTTAACACCTATCTCCATATACTCTTTAATCATAGGTACTATTAATGTTGCATCGCCAATGTTTTCTATTAGAGGTTTAAGTTCTCCAATAAGTGATTTCACTTGAGATTTTGTCTCTTTTGAGTTATCGTAGATTTCACCAAAAAGATCAGATAATGATTTACCTTTAAAAATTTCTTTATCAGTACTCATACGTTTTTATATATAAATAGATTTAAAGTTCTTTTGTACGAATTAAACCTACATCATTATATTTATCAAATAAAACATAGAAGTGTGTTTTTAACTTATTTACTACTTTAGTTAAGTGTGGAGTTTCACAATCCGTCATTTCCCTTATGTATATATACAGAGCTTTCTTTTTAAAGATATCTAAATCCTGTCTTGTTTTGAATATGGTTAAAATAGCATCTGCTATCTTTCTTTCGCTTTCCTTAGGGAAGTTATTTTCTAAGTCCACATATGCTTCTTCTACGTATGTATCTAGAAATTGGCTGAGTGATATAGAGTCTTCTTCGTTTTTCCAAAATGGAGTATCGTACGAGTCTTCCATATCATCAAAACTCCCGATCTTCTTTAACTTCTTATAATTTTTATTATTGTAATTTATTAACCACCTTTTTACTATAGTTCCAAAATAAGAATAAGCTTTTGCTCCATTATCCTTATCAAACTTCATAATCTTTTCTTCTAAAAGCATAGAAACTATTTCATGTTTAAGATCTTCAATCTTATCAACATCTGTATAATAAAATTTAAATGTATGAATTATATTCTCTGCTAGCTTATAGAACGGGTAGTATATATGTTCTGTGAATATTTTATTACGGTATTCGGTATCTATTGAAGAGTTATACCTGTTTATATATTCTTCTGTCTCTTTTGTAAAGTAATTAGCTTTTGATTTCTTTCTTGGCATAGTTTTCGGGTAGTTGGTACTTATCCAACTCTTTTTGTATCAGTTTTATATTTTCAAAAAAATAACCGACCTCATCATCAGACTTGAAAACCCCACGTTCGTCAAGATTGTTTAGGTGCTTTTGTGAATCTACTATTAAAGAAGAGACTTTTACCAGGTATTGCGATTGATTATTAGTAATATCTTGGTAATTCTCTACCTTTCTTAGTAGGTTATATGTAATATACGATAAAATTCCGGAAAAAGCAACTAAAATTGTTACTATTATGTAAAATGTTGTAGGATTCCAATTCATATTATAGGTTTTTAAGCATATTAGTTAATCCTGGTGAAGAATTTACTCTCTTACCAGTTGTTGATTTTGTTTTCTGTACTGAAGGTTTAGAACTTCCTCCGTTTCTTTTCCACATATCGTATTCTACTTTAGAAGCTAAGAAGTCTGCTGTATGTAGAACAGAGATAAGAGCTGTTTTCTGTCTAGATGATTCAACATTACTGAAAAAGTAAGCTTCATTAGCTTTATCAAACACTCCGTCATGACATCTTATACCTAAAAACTCTTTCTGGTCTACTTTTATTCCAAATTTCTGTAAAATAAACAAAGATCTGTCTGGTATTAACATAAATTGAAGATCTGGATTGTAAGTGTACATTTCTGAAAGCTTATCTTGTCTCCATTTATCTGTCTGAGGAATATAATTCGGTGTATCTCCATCTCCTATCTTACCTAAATCATGAAAGAGAGCGGCAAATACCAATTGTTCTTCAGTATAATCTAAAGTACCTCCCATTTTTTCATATAATCTAGACTGCTCTACAGCATATTGTACTACTCTATTAACATGATCTACATATCCACCTGCAAAAGCATTGTGATACCAAGTCTTACCACTAGCAGGAGCCATTACATAGTTATCCTCCATATGCTTTAACATCTCTTTACAAGCAATAGCACGACCTCCTAAGTAGGTATCAATGATTTTTAAGTGTTTTTCGTAGTTTTTAGCAATCTGTTCAGCATTTAACATAGGTAACCTTTTTAAAATTATTATTATTAATAGTTAATTAAATTATTATTAAATATTATATTTATTTAAATATATTTTTTATTATATCTTATTAATTATCTTATATAACATATACAAGGTATTAAAAATTTTGCAGAAAAACAACTATTCTATAATATATTTTTCTATATATTCATCTTTTAACACGGAATACTCTCCTGCATCCCAAAATACCCTCATATAAATCGATATAGTATCCCCTATCATCTCTTCTGGAACTGGACCAACTAATCTTTTTGTAGTAAATCTACCCTCTTCATCATCTGAAAAGTAAATTCTAGTATCATTTTGTACTATCGGCAATACCATTCCTTCAAACTGACTTAAATAAACCACAGTATCTTGAACAGGTATAGGAAAACCATCATAAGTCTCCAAACCAGTATAAGGATTATACAATGGGATAGTAAAAGCAATACTATCTCCTAACACATAATAAGTATCTGTATCAAACTCAGCACTTACTACAGGTGCATCGTTATAATGATAAACAGGATTAGTACGAGATGCCTCTACATCTATAGCAAAATAAGGTAAATACTCACTAGTCCAATCAAGAACAGCGTGTGTATAACCGTTACTGTCTTTATAAAATTGAGTATACATATATGCATCACAATCACCTCCTATACAGGTGTTAGGTACCAATACATCTTTTTCACAAGAAAGAGCGAGGGC
>Ga0206126_10000187_pt1 | contig 85703 bp, 72 predicted proteins | sample Helgoland_Spring_5_FD_148621 | JGI IMG/M metagenome (GOLD analysis project Ga0206126, IMG submission 148621) | Pelagic subsurface seawater microbial communities from Kabeltonne, Helgoland, North Sea - Helgoland_Spring_Bloom_20160412_1 | ecosystem: Environmental > Aquatic > Marine > Epipelagic ...
ATTATCTTTTACTTATCAAGTGATCTGACTCATAAATTGAGCTAATTTACTTATGGAAATTTTCAATAAGTTTGAAATTTCTTATCTGCAAAAACTTTCAAATTCCTGTACTATAACTTATGGTGGTCATTAATATAATGACCAAGCACCTATAGTGTGCTATATATCACAGATAGGTTAGATTGATTTGCATCATATGTCTTATACCGGAAGTTAGATTACTCCTCTATAGACTCAACAGAATTTACCTCTGGTACAAAATGTTTGAGCATAGATTCAATGCCGTTCTTGAGAGTTACAGATGCGCTAGGGCATCCAGAACATGCACCACGCAGTTGAAGGTATACGATGCCATTTTCAAACCCTTTATATATAATATCGCCTCCATCCATTGCAACAGATGGTCTTACTCTGGTCTCAATAATCTCTACTATTTGTTTTTCAATGTCAGACATGGAGTCTGTATCAATCTGCTTAGTATCATCTTGCACTTTGTCAAATACGGGATGACCTGCAACAAAATGATCCATTATTACCATTAATATTTCAGACTTAACTAATGACCAGTCTATCTTTTCTGATTTTGTAACTGTAATAAAATCCTTGCCGTAAAATACAGCTTCTATGTTTTCTATATCAAATATTTTGATAGCTAGACTGCTTTTATGTAGCGCATCATTCCTTTTATTGAAAAACACTGGTTCGTTTGGGCTTACGGACTGATCTGGAAAGAATTTTAAAGCATTAGGATTTGGGGTTTCTTCTGTCTGAATAAACATATTGGTCGCTTTAGAAGGTGATTTTAATCCACAACTCGTATTATTAAGTGGTACCCGCGGCCGGACTTGAACCGGCACGAGCTAAGCTCCGCAGATTTTAAGTCTACTATGTCTACCATTCCATCACGCAGGCACGCCTATAGTTACTAGAGCAATTCTTACAAAAACGCAAGTAATTTATTAGAGAACTTATAATGTTACTTCCTGATTCTTGGGGTGCTTAAAATAATATTTAAGCAAGTATCTTGCGCTTTTTGCATACATGATGTATCATGCAGGCGAGATAGTATTGTTACATTTATATAAAAAACTATTATGACTTACAAAAAACCAGAGCAAAAGTGGGTGTCATTTTTAGATACTCCAGAAGAGCTAGAAAAAATATCTGATGATATGAAAAATGGATGGTCTATAGTAAGTCTACTTCGTAACGGAAATTATTATGTTGGTATAATGGAATTAACAAATCCAGAATTGTCAGGTGAAAATTTCGTTATCCCTCCGAGAAAAAGATTGAAAATCTCTAGCTAATAGTAACACCTCTTGGCGCAAAATTTTTGTGATTTATATCGCTATTTTTAGAAAATCCTACTTGCTTTGATTTTGAATCACACTATGATCCGAGCTAAATTATTAATCAATTGAGATTTATAATAATGAGAAAAGTAGTAATCTCAGGCATGCTTGGCAATGCTCTTGAATGGTACGATTACGCATTATATGCACAATTTTCTTATATCATTGGCAAAAAATTCTTCCCGGAAACTGAATTTGTTGAAATTTTAACTTTCGCAGTGTTTGCAGCTGGATTTGTTGTAAGACCACTCGGGGGAATATTATTTGGTCAAATTGGCGATCGTATGGGAAGGAGGATGGCCTTGGTATTAGGTGTCCTATTGATGGCAGTACCTACTGCTGCTATTGGCCTTCTACCTTCTTATGATTCCATAGGAATTGCAGCTCCAATTATTTTAGTAATCATACGATTGATTCAAGGATTTTCCTTAGGTGGTGAATTTAGTGGGTGCATAGCATATATCGTTGAACATTCACCAATTGAAAATCGTGGACTTGCTGGCAGTGCATCATTTGTGAGTATGTGTTTAGGAATGCTACTAGGTCTTGGTGTTGCAAATTTCTTTGCATATATCTTATCTGAAGAAGATTTATTAAGCTGGGGCTGGAGAATACCTTTTATAGCTGGACTCTTTATTGGTCTAGTTGGGGTATATATAAGATCACACCTTTCTGAGAGCCCTATTTACAAGGCAGCAAAAGCACGTGGCGCTCTTTCAAAAGCACCCTTGAGGGAAACATTTTCAGAATATTGGAGAGAGTTGCTGCTTGCGATAGCGGTATATATTAATGTTGCAGCTCCTTTTCACACTAGCACCGTTTTCATTAAAAATTATGTGCAAAATTTAGGTTATAGTCAGAGCCATGTTTCGTTACTATGCACAGTGATTTTGGTTACTCTGATCATAGTATTTCCTATTTCTGCATACATATCTGACAAAATTGGTCGCAAACCTGTTATTGTTGCATCCAGCTTGGCACTAATAATATTCACGTACCCAATATTTTTGTCTCTACATTCCATGAATTACTCTCTTTCTGTTATATCCATAATAGCATTTGCGTCTATAGTGGGTACATATATGGGGCCAGTACCAACATTGCTTGTTGAGTTATTTCCTACAAGGATCAGATTTACAGCTGTTGCATTATCTTATAACTTAAGTGCAGCAATATTTGGAGGAACAGCTCCTATGGTAGGCGCAACACTTCATAAGGTAACGGGTTCGCAGATTAGTTTAGCATATTATCTGGTATTCCTTGCTGCATGTTGCCTTTGTACTTTGTTTTTCTATAAAGAAACATATAAGTACAATCTTGCAGATGACATTGTGCATTCGAAGTGACTAGTAGGTGGTCTTCCATAAGCGATTTTTATCCCCGCTGTCATTCCGCACGTGACCGCTAAGGGAGCTATACGGAATCTCATATCGGTAGAATCAACCTCTATGCTTTAGAGATCTCGTATAATCCTCGTATATTAATACTCGAATTTACGAGATGACGGGTTTGGGGAAAGTCCTCGTAAGTAATATTCAAATTTATGGTGATAGCAAATCTGGGGTACTTTCTTACTAAAAATACCCCAAAAATCTAAAATTTTCCTTATACATAGCTGGGGTTATCGCAAATCTCTTGCAATGCGCATTCTTTCGGGAGTAGAATACCGATGCATTAATTTTGATCAGTGGAGATTTTAGTGTCTAACGATTTTGAACAGACAGGGTTTTTGTTTGGTAGTAATTCAGTTTTTATTGAAGAGCTTTATCAGAAATATCAAAATGATCCGTCATCGGTTGACGCTAGCTGGAGAGAGTTTTTTGATGAACAAAATTCATTTACTCCTCTTAAGAGTACAGCGAAAATTATATCACAAGGTGAGTTAAACGAAGATAAAACAAGTGATAAAGAAGTGTCGGCAGTAGGTAACACTGGCGTGCCTAGTGCAGCAGAGAGTGCCTTAAAAGCAAGATTTATGATCATGTCTTATAGAGAGCATGGGCATCAACTCGCAAAGCTTGATCCTCTTGGTCTTGAAGTTATGAAAACTCACAATGAACTAAAATTGAACATAGAAGATTTTGGATTCACTAAGAATCAGCTTTCTGAGAAGGTAGATATTTCTGGTAAGTTTGGTGATATTTCAACATGTTCTGTAGTGGAGCTTGTTGAAGTTCTAGAGCGTGCATATTCGGGAAGTATAGCTGCAGAATTTTCTCACGTTGAAAATAGCCGGGAGAAAGAATGGTTATATAAGCAGCTAGAAACCGCTCATACTAGTGACGCTTTACAAAGTGATAAAAAAAAGAAAATCCTAAAAGACCTAGTGGAGATTGAAGGATTTGAACAATATCTACATACAAAATTTCCGGGTGCTAAAAGATTTTCTGTAGAAGGTGGAGATACCTTCATCGTCTGTTTAGAAGCAGCAATTAGTCATTTTGCAAAAAATGACTCAGATGAGGTCGTACTTGGTCTAGCACATCGTGGACGTCTGTCAACCTTGACTAAGGTAATGCAAAAACCATATAGGGCTGTTCTTTCAGAGTTTACTGGAGGTAGCACATTTCCAACAAATCTTGATATTTCTGGTGATGTGAAATATCACATGGGATATTCTTCAGATAGGGCAACTGAGTCTGGTAATATACATTTATCTCTAACCCCTAATCCATCACACCTTGAAGCTGTAAACCCCGTTGTTGCAGGAAAAGTTAGAGCAAAGCAAGATTCCTTAGGAAGAAATAGAGAAAAAGTAGTAGGCATGTTAGTGCATGGTGATGCAGCATTTTGTGGTCAAGGAATAGTTGCAGAAAGTTTAGTGATGTCAGGTTTGAAGCCTTATGAAGTTGGCGGAATTTTTCATGTAGTGATCAATAATCAGATAGGGTTTACAGCAAACCCGCATGATTCAAGACCTGGTAGATATTGCACAGAAGTTGCAAAGATGGTTGGTGCGCCAATCATTCATGTTAATGGTGATGATGCAGAATCAGTAATACTTGCGACTAAAATAGCATGTGATTATAGGAAGAAATTTGCCAAAGATGTTGTGGTAGATATCGTATGTTATAGAAAATATGGTCATAATGAAGGTGATGAACCAATGTACACGCAGAGCGTCATGTATAATATCATCAAAACAAAAAAGACTCCTGCTGCAATATATTCAGAAAAATTGATCAGTGAATCTGTTATAAATGAGGAATACTACCCTACGTTAAAGCAAGAATTTAAAGCATATCTTGATAATGAATTCAAACAAATAGAATCGTATGAGCCGAGAGCACAGTGGCTAGAAGGAGCGTGGTCTGGTTTTGATAGGTCAGATAGTGAAAAACTTTCAACTGGAGTTAAAGAATCTGTACTTAAAAAATTATGTAAAAAATTATGTACGATACCAGAATCATTTTCCATTAATTCTAAGCTGAAGAAATTATTTGATAATAGATATAAATCTATCTCTAGTGACCAATCACTTGACTGGGCAGCAGCAGAACAGCTTGCTTTTGCAACTCTTTTGCAAGATGGAACTAATATAAGAATTACGGGGCAAGATGCAGGTAGAGGTACTTTTTCTCACAGACATGCAGTTCTGCATTCGCAAGCAAATAGTTCAACCTATGAGCCACTAAATAATATTTCAAAGGATCAGGCTTTTTTTGAAATAGCTGATAGTAATTTATCTGAATATGGTGTACTCGGTTTTGAATACGGATATTCACTGGTGAATCCTAAAAATCTTGTAGTCTGGGAAGCGCAATTTGGTGATTTCTGTAATGGAGCGCAGATTATTTTTGACCAATTTATTTCTTCAGCAGAAACAAAATGGCTACGTATGAGTGGTTTAGTGTGCCTTCTTCCACATGGTTTTGAGGGTCAAGGACCAGAACATAGCTCTGCTAGAATTGAAAGATTCTTGCAGCTCTGTGCTGAAGATAATATGCAAGTGGTGTATCCGACTACTCCTGCATCGATATTTCATCTACTTCGCAGGCAGATATTGCGCAAAGTCAGAAAGCCATTAATTGTTATGTCACCTAAGTCATTGCTTCGTCATAAGCTTGCGGTATCTGATATAAAGGAAATTGACGAGGGGACCTCTTTCTTGCCAATAATTGATGAAATAGATAATGATATTCCTGTAAAATCTGTAAAAAAGATTATATTCTGCAGTGGTAAGGTATATTACGATTTACTTGCTTCGAGAAGAGAGAACGGTGTGAAGGATGTAGCGATAGTACGCCTAGAACAGTTATATCCATTTGAGGAGGATGTAATTGTCAAAATTATGAAAAAATATAAGAATGCTACAAGCTATATTTGGTGTCAAGAAGAGCCCAAAAATATGGGTGCTTGGAAATATATGAGACCTAATATGGAGTCGGCATTAAAGGAAGCTGGCATAAGAAAAACGATAGATTTTGTAGGAAGAGCCAAGTCTGCATCCCCAGCAGTTGGTTATCTTTATGCGCATAATAAACAACAAGAATGCTTAGTAAAAGAAGCTCTTGGAATTTAAGTGAAAAATATTTTGGAGATATAAAATATGAGTGTTAAGATTGTAGTACCACAACTTGGAGAATCTGTTTCAGAAGCAACAATTGCTAAGTGGTATAAAAAGCAAGGTGATGCCGTAGCACAAGATGAACTGCTAGTAGAGCTTGAAACAGAAAAAGTAACATTAGAGGTAAACGCTACTGCAAGTGGAGTTATAGAATCTCTTGGTGCTAAGGAAGGTGATGCGGTAACAGTTGGTCAGGCAATTGGTAAGATTAAAGAAGGTGCTGCTCCCAAAAATGCAGAGCCTGCCGTTGTTGCACCCACTGAGTCTAAACCTGCTGCAGATGCGCCAGCAGAAGCTACGCATACATCTCCTCCTGAGAAAAAAGTTGATCCTGCAGATACTATGCCCCCATCAGTTAGAAAATTAGTTGCCGAGAATAATCTAGACCTCGCAAGTATCAAAGGCACAGGGAAAGATGGGAGAATTAATAAGGGCGATGTATTAGAGGTTTTAGAAAAGGGTGCATCATCTGCTCAACCATCTATTACTGAAAATAACAGTATAGCTGCGAATATCATTAATTCTGGCGATAAGCCAGTAGAGAGAGTGCGCATGTCACGCCTTCGCAAAACCATTGCTCAACGCTTGAAGGATTCACAAAATACTGCGGCAATCTTAAGCACATTTAATGAGATTGACATGAGTAACGTCATAGCGATGCGCAAGAAACATCGTGATGCATTTCAAGAAAAGCATGGCGTGAAGCTTGGTTTTATGTCTTTCTTTGTAAAAGCGGTCATCAGCGCATTAAAAGAAGTCCCATCTGTAAATGCTGAAATGGAAGGCGATGACATAGTATACAAACATTACTACGATATTGGCGTTGCAGTAGGAACAGAGCAAGGGCTTGTAGTTCCTGTAGTTAAAGGGGCTGATAAAATGAGCTTCTCTGGTATAGAAAAAGAAATTGTATCACTAGCAACACGAGCAAGGGATGGAAAACTTTCTATGTCAGATTTAACAGGTGGAACTTTCTCTGTGACTAATGGCGGAGTATATGGATCACTTTTATCCACTCCTATTATTAACCCACCTCAAACAGGCATCATAGGGTTGCATAATACTCTTGAGCGCCCTGTAGCTGTTGATGGGAAGGTGGAAATACGCCCTATGATGTACATAGCCTTATCTTACGATCACAGAGTTATCGATGGTAAGGATGCCGTAACATTCTTGGTAAAAGTAAAGCAGGCTATTGAAAATCCTGAGAGATTATTACTTGATATGTAAGTGATGTTTATTTTGTAAGAAATGAACTTTTCAGAGCTATAGTCAATTTCAGTTATTTGGTTATCTTTTAATTACTCTTTGAAAAAAGATCAGTCTGAAAATTTATGAAAGAAGAATCATCAGCTGCGGTTGCAAACTTATTAGCTTTTAGCAAGATATTTATGTCCCTTCCTAAATCTGCAAAGAAGAACTCTGGTTCACCGCTTTGCTTCGTTCCAAGAATTTCTCCGCCACCTCGAAGAAGTAGGTCCTGCTCTGATATATAAAAGCCATCATTACTTATGCGCATTACATCAAGTCTTTTTTTGGCAGAAGCTGATATTCTTTTAGGTTCATAGACTAGCATGCAATGTGACTGTAATTCTCCTCTTCCAACTCTTCCACGAAGTTGATGAAGCTGAGAGAGTCCAAATTTTTCAGCATTTTCAATAATAATTAAAGTGGCATCAGGCACATCAATGCCTACTTCTACTACTGTTGTTGCAACAAGAATTTTGTTTTCTCCATCTTTGAATTTTTGCATGATACTATCCTTTGCAATCTGCTTCATTTTACCATGCAAGATTCCTACATCATTTGGATAAAATGCGTTTAGCTCTTCATAACGCTCAGTAACATCAGCATATTTAACATTGTTAACCCCATCAGAACTATCTTCTTGTTTCAAAATTTTATCACTTTGATCAATCAATGGACAAACCCAATATATTTTTTCACCTAGAGATAATTTTTTCTCTAACGATTCAATTAACTGTCCCTTCTTAGAGTTAGAAATTACGCTAGTAACTATAGGCTTGCGACTTTTTGGCTTCGTTTTAATATAAGAAACACTCATATCACCAAACATTGTAAGAGTAAGGCTTCTAGGGATTGGTGTTGCAGTCATAACAAGTACATCTGGATGAGATGACTTTGCAATGAGATCAGATCTTTGCTCTACACCAAAACGGTGCTGCTCATCTATTACCACAAAACCAAGCTTTGCAAACTCCACGGATTCTTGAAATAACGCATGAGTGCCAATTAAGATATCTATATCTCCGCTAAGCAGTCCTTCTTTTATTATCCTCCTTTCTTTTGCCGTAGTCTTACCAGTTAGTAGAGAAACTTTTATATTTGTTCTACTTAGAGCCTTTTGAAAAAATTGAAAATGTTGAATGCTGAGTAAGTCAGTCGGAACCATGATAGTAGATTGATGACCATTCTTTGCTACATTGATCATTGCAAGAAGTGCAACTAGAGTTTTACCTGACCCAACATCACCTTGAAGCAATCTCATCATCTGATGATCTGATGCTTGATCTGATTCTATCTCTGATAGAGCCATTCTTTGCCCCTCAGTTAGTACAAAACTTAGCTGATCAAGAACTTCCTGTTGTATATTTTCAGAAACAGAAAAACTATGCCCACGAGATAGTTTTGCCTTTTTTCTAAAACGAGACAAAGATACCTGATTTGCAAATAATTCCTTTGCAGAGAGGTTCTCTATTGTTCCTGCAATCGATTTTTGGATTAGATCATGATTTGGCTTAATATTAATTAGGTGCAGAGCTTTCACTTCTCTTAGTAATTCTTGCATATATTTCTTTTCACTATGAAAAATATTATTATGATCAGATATAGCTGCTTTGCAGACTCCAATAGCTCTTTCTAGTAAATTTATTCCATCTCTTATGTATCCATAAAGCTGCTTATTTATTAGTCCATATGTAAGTGGATATACTGGCTCTACCTCAGTAGAAATAGATTTCTTGAATATAAAATCTGGATGAGTAATTTGCCAAGCATTATCAAAGAAACTAATCTTACCAGAAACTATATATCTTCCTCCTACCTTTAGACGACTAAATATAAAAGGAGGAATTTTATTAAAAAAAACTAGCGTAAGAGTTCCAGTATTATTAGAGGTGTAAATTTTGGTAGGCAGGCGTCTAGACGAATTTATTACCATGTCATCAATTGTTACAGATGCTTGAATTAGCATTCCATACTTTATTTTCGTAAAATCAGAGGAATGGTCAATGATATTGTATGAGGTAGGTTTATAAAAAATCAGATCCCTAACTGTGATAATTTGCAGCCTTTTTAGCGCTTTTGCCGCTGACTCCTTCATAGGAATTAGCTTTTGCACGTTCTGGAAGAGTACATCATACATATGTAATCATTTTTGAAATTTCTCAATTAGTAAAACGCAAGAAGCACGAAGATCAAGATCAAAATTATTTGTATTATCAATAAGTTCTCTTGCATCTTCAAATTTGTTTTGTAAATATATAGGAGAGTTTGAACTAAATTGATTAAGTAATTCCTTCTCAAAAGAGGATACTACATCAGCAGTACTAATTACATGTTTTGCAAGCCTTGCAAGTAGTGATTCTAAAGAAGAAGAAAAATCTGCCCATAAATTACGATCTTTTGATGTAAATTCTTTTATGAAATCTAATTTGTCTTCTAACGAGCAGGACTTTAACAAAATCTTTATAAATCTCTCATCAATATCACATTTGCCATCAGTATTATAGTGCGCATTAATTTTAGCACATCTAGATCTAATTGTTGGTAAAATACCGGATGCACTTTCAGTAATAAGAAATAAATGAGTACTCAGAGGAGTATCTTCGAGAATTTTCAAGCAAGAATTTGATGCATTTATGTTCATCTGGTCTGCGCCAAAAATCACAGCGATTTTTCTACCAGATAGAATTGAAGTTTTATATAGAAACTCCTGCAACTGTCTTATCTGATCAATGGTGATATTCTTTGCAGTAGCATCAAGTTTTTTGATACAAACATAATCTGGGTGCGTATCAAGATTATCACTATTTAGAAGGTTATTTTTTACAAACTGTTCAAGTTCACTAAATGCTAAATCTGTATTATCGGTACTAATCAGATAGCTATTATATAGCTTGCCAATATCGTGATGATTTTCTAAATATTGCTGTATAGTCATTTGAATTGATTTTATTTCTTTATATGCATTTTAGAGATCAGGCAGAATGATTGCAAGAAGGTATTACTACCTAATTTCGACACTTTGTAAGGAACTGCAATAAGGCGTCCCTGGAAAACACTTTCCCTTGAATTTGTCAACGAATTACTTGACAATAATGAGTGCTTTTATATAGTGAGCTAAGTTGAATTAGATATATTTTGTAGGAAATATTTTTAGTCATCATTATTAGATTTCTACTTGTGATGCTAGTCTGTATACAGGAAGAAGGAAGGTAATAATGATTAAAAGATTTATATAGAAGCTGCGTTTAACTCAACTTACCCACTAAAATGCATTGCACATTTGTGGGCTTGTAGCTCAGCTGGTTAGAGCGCACGCCTGATAAGCGTGAGGTCGGAAGTTCAAGTCTTCTCAAGCCCACCATTTTCTCTCAGATAATTCCATTACTCAAGTAAGAACAGTTCTTATGTTTCGATATTGCCCCATCAATAGAGATTGAAGAAAACTTATCACTTACATAAATTTGATGAGCATTACTATACAATACGAGTATATTCACTATTGTCGTTCCATTTATTAGTTATTAAGCAATGCCGATTTGCAAGATACAAACTACTTGAAAAAATCTTTTTTCGCTGATATAACAGCGCAAGGAGTTGTGCGTGTTTTAGCGTTACTTTTTTGATTTGAAGGTATTTTTCTAAAAAATACACAATTTGCTAGTATGCGCACCCTTAGCTCAGCTGGATAGAGCAACGGATTTCTAATCCGTAGGTCGGAGGTTCGAATCCTCCAGGGTGCACCATTTTGAAATTCAAAATAGTAATTTCAACTGTTAATATGATTACGAAATATGACTCAAGCAATAGTAAACGTAATATGCATTAAGTGGGGAACGAAATATTCTTCTAAGGATGTGAATATTTTGCATTCTATGGTGAGTCGTCATTTGAAGCGCTCTCATAGATTTGTATGCCTAACTGATGACAGGAAAGGTATCAATCAAGGAGTTGAGTGTTTCGACATTCCAGAGATCAGCGTGCCGGTAGAAAAAGACGTATCACCTTGGCGCAAGCTGGCTCTTTTTTCTAAAAAAATTGGCAATCTTAAAGGTAAGACGTTATTTTTGGATTTAGATGTCGTAATAATGGGCAATATAGATTGCTTCTTTACCTTTGCTACTAAATTTACAATCATAGAGAATTGGACACAAAAAAGTCGTGGTATTGGCAACTCGGCCGTATATTGTTTTAATATCGGTGAGCATTCTGATGTTTTAGAGTATTACTCAAAAAATACAGAAGAAGTAACTGAAAAATACAGTAACGAACAAATATACCTTTCTCGTAAAATAGGTGATATTGAATATTGGCCAGCAAGTTGGTGTCGTTCATTCAAGAGACACTGCATACCAACATATATTCTACGATATTTTAAAACACCCATGCAGCCAAAGGATGTTAAAATTGTAGTATTTCATGGTAACCCCATGCCAAAAGATGCTGTAACAGGTGGTTTCTTCGGTAATATTTTAAAATATGTAAAATCAACGCCTTGGATCGAAAGGAATTGGCGATAACTATGTATCTCTTTGCTAAAAATCAATAAAGTCAATATTATGAATTTTGTATTAGAGTCTGAGAGAATTATTCACAAAATAGCAGACACTATTGAAGATTCTGATAAGGACGGTAAAATAGATGTTGACCTGAACGATGCAACCCTCACATTAGAGACAAAAGACGGAGTGTTTGTAATTAATAAACAGAGTGCTGCAAAGGAGATATGGCTATCTTCCCCTATTAGTGGACCGTATCATTTTGCATACCAAGAAGGGGATTGGCTCTCAAGATCAGGGGTGGAGTTATTCGATATCCTAAGCAAAGAGTTGCAGATAAATTTCTTATAATTCGAATGACAATGATTACTGATAATATCAAGCATTTGACGAACTATCTGGCTCCCCATGTTAAGGGCCTATTATTGGTTTTTCTTGCACTAATTAGTGTTTCTACTTCTCTGCTTGCTATGGGATTCGTTTTCCGCAATCTAGTAGATCAAGGCTTAGCTTCACATCAGGTATATGAAGTACATAATGCGATTTATCTAATAGGCTTATTAATCTTTATTTTTTCTATTGGAAGTTTTTTTAGATCTTACTTCATAAGTAGCATTGCACTCAAAATAGCTTCTAAATTAAAATCAGATACATATGCTAATCTTTTGAAGATAGATGTTGTCAATTTTGAAAATCTAAAAATTGGAGATATTCTTACATGCCTCAGTTCTGATATTGAGGAAATCAAAAATTTAATTATAAATTTCCTATCATTTTTTATCCGCAATAGCATTATGCTCTTTGGCGCTATAGTGTTGATGTTCACTCAAAGCCCTAAACTTTCTCTTCTTACTATTTTTGCTATTCCTATATTACTCTTCTTTTTACGAAAACTAAGCAGATATGTAAGGATGCTATCAAGCAATGTACTAGAAGAGCAAGGTTTAATTTCTGCCTCACTTGAGGAAACTTTAAGTGGAATACGCACCCTATTTGCATACAACCAGCAAGATTACTCTATATCACAACTTGACAAAAAAATTGATGATCATCTAAAACATGAAAAGACTAAATTGAAATTTAGGTCATTATTTTTTGCATCAGCAATTATGATTATCTCCATTGCCATTACTTTTGTTATATGGGTTGGAAGCATTGATATTTTAAAAGGTTCAATGAGTTCTGGTGAGATGATATCTTTTATCTATTATGCGATTATTGTTGGCATGAGCGCAGGCGGAATAGCCGAAATGTTTGGTGAGATACAGCAACCTCTTGCAGCATTAGATAGGGTTTTGCAGCTCAAATTTTTATACGGCAGCTATACTGACATTGATAGTAACAAGAAAATTACATCTGCAAATGATTATTCCATTAAATTCGACAAGGTCTCGTTTGCATACCCTTCAAGACCAGATATACAAGTATTAAATGATATCTCTCTTGATATTATTCATGCTAAATTCACTGGAATTGTAGGTAAGTCTGGGTCTGGAAAAAGTACATTACTACAAATTTTGATTAAATTTTACAAATCTCAATCTGGCAATATATATGTTGGGGATAGAAATATAAATGATATGCACAATTATGACCTGCGCAGTAAAATTGCTTATGTAGAGCAAAGTCCTACCATATTCTCAGGAACTATAAGATCAAATATCGCCTTTTCAAAACCTAATGCTACGAATAGTGAAGTAGAGGTGATAGCAAAAATTTGTGGTATCCTGGAATTTGCAAAAGAATTGGAAGAAGGATTAGACTCTATGATAGGAGAAAAAGGAATTAGGGTATCTGGGGGGCAGAAGCAGAGAATAGCTATTGCAAGAGCACTTTTGTACGAACCTCAGATATTATTATTGGATGAAGCAACAAGCGCTCTTGATAGAGAAAGTGAGAAAAAAATATTGAAAGCTGTAACAGCAAGGTTAAAAGATAAGACAATTATCTCTATTGCGCATCGTCTATCTTCTATAGAAAGTGCTGATAAAATCCTGGTAATTAACGATGGAAATCTGGAAAGTTCTGGAACTCATAACGAGCTTCTAAAAAGCTCAAAACTTTATAGTAATTTATACTCTGATGAGGAAAAGAATATTTAGTATTTAAGCGGGATATCCGATATGTTATTGTAACGTAAATTATGAAACAAGATTTAAAAGAGAATTATTATGTATAAAAACATTTTGCTAGTTATTGCTTTAATATTCCTATCATTTGCATCATTGGCAGATGTTGAAAAAACTACATTACCTAATAAGTCAGAAAAGATAAAGACCCCTCTTGAAATATCAGGCGTTTGGGCTCGTAAATCTATGTCGTCTAATAATAATTCTGCTGCTTACATGAAAATCAATAATGTAACTGATAAGCAAGTTACCGTCATTGGCGCATCAGCTCCGGAAGTTGCTAATAATGTTGAGCTGCACAAGAGTTTTGTAGATGAAAAAGGCATAAGCAGAATGGTTGCTATTGACACTATTGTAGTTCCGGCAAACAGCACAATAGAATTAAAACAAGGTGGGATACACATAATGCTATTTGACCTTAAAGAAAATTTAACAGATGGAAGGAAATTTCCTCTAACTATCAAAATAGAAGACTATAAACCGATAGAAGTAGAATCTAGTGTACAATAGGGTCATACAGAATCCATGAAATTCAGTCCAAATGACTATTTTAAGAAATAATTATATAAGATTATGAAAAAACTATCTTTTCAAGAGTTGATACTTGAACTACAGAGATATTGGCAAGATTATGGTTGTGCTATTCTGCAGCCATATGATGTTGAGGTTGGCGCTGGTACTTTTCATCCAGCTACCGTGCTTCGTTCACTCAGCAAAAAACCCTGGAACGTTGCATATGTTCAGCCCTCAAGAAGACCAACAGATAGCAGATATGCAAAGCATCCAAACAGAATGCAGCATTACTATCAGTTTCAAGTTATCTTAAAGCCTAGCCCAGATAATATACAGGAGCTATTTTTGGGTAGCCTGAGACATCTTGGTATTGATACTAAAAAGCACGATATAAGATTCGTAGAAGATGATTGGGAGTCCCCTACTCTCGGTGCATCTGGTCTTGGATGGGAAGTGTGGTGCAACGGTATGGAAGTATCGCAATTTACCTATATGCAGCAGATTGGTGGTATTGATTGCAGACCAGTAGCAGGCGAGCTTACATATGGTCTTGAGCGCTTGGCATTATACATTCAAGAGGTAGATGCCGTAAGTGATCTTGACTGGAACGGTCAAAAGGGTGAAAAAGCTCTCACCTATGCTGATGTAGATTTCGAGGCAGAGAGACAATTTTCCAAATTCAATTTAGAGATAGCCGATACTGAAATATTACTCAGACATTTTGAAGATGCAGAAAAACAGTGCAGAGTTCTAGTAGAAGAAAACTTACCAATAGTTGCATATGATTATTGCATAAAGGCAAGCCACATATTCAACCTGCTTTGTGCAAGGGGTGTGGTGAGTGTAACTGAGCGAGCCTCATATATAGCAAGAGTCAGAAATTTAGCAAAAATTTCTTGTGAAAAATGGGTGGAAATGGAAGAAAAGTTATGAGCGAATTATTATTAGAATTATTTTCTGAAGAAATTCCCGCAATGATGCAGAAAAAAGCGTCAATTGCGTATAAGGAGATATTCTCTAAATATTTCTTATCTAACAAAATGGATTTTGATGAGCTAAACATATACGTCTCACTTAGAAGATTAACTCTTCATGTAACTGGTCTTCCATCTAGCTTCCCTAAAACAACAAGAGAGTTAAAAGGGCCAAGAATTTCTGCCCCTCAGGCTGCTATTGATGGCTTCTGTAGGTCAAACAATATCACACAAGGGGACTTGTCGAAGACAATTATCAAAGATGTTGAATGCTATATATATGAGCAAGAAGTTCCGGAGAGAAATGTTAAAGACATATTATGTGAGAGCTTGCATATTCCTATAGGTGAGTATGTATGGGCTAAATCTATGCATTGGTCATCTTACGAAATTAAATGGATAAGACCATTGCAGAACATTTTGTGCATTTTTGATAGCGAGACCATACCATTTGAATATGGTCACTTGCTTGCAAACAATAAATCACATGGACACAGATTCATGAGCCCATCTGTTTTTACTGTCACGAATTTTTTAGAGTATAAAAAAAAGCTCGAGGAAAATTTCGTAATGCTAGATGCAAATGAAAGGGAATCCTATATTGCTAAAAGGCTCAAAGAAGAAGTTTCAAAATTAAATCTTATCTTGAAAGAAGATATTGCTTTACTTGAAGAAGTTACTGGGCTTGCAGAGCATCCACAAATTCTGGTTGGAAAGATTGATAAGGAATTTTTATCCTTGCCAAAGGAAGTATTGATAAGCTCCATGAGGTCTCATCAGAAATATTTCAGCTTGCTTGACAAGGGTGGAAATTTTGCGCCATATTTTCTTTTTGTATCCAACATTGCATCAAGTGATCCATCAGTGATTATATCTGGCAATGAGAAGGTATTATCAGCACGTCTCGCAGATGCGCTATATTTCTATAATCAAGATATCAAAACTACCTTATCTGAAAAAGCAGAGAAGTTAGACAAAGTTATATTCCATGCGAAGCTTGGCAGCCTTAAGGATAAGACATTAAGGCTTTCTCAGATAGTATCTTTTATTGACCCTGATAATGAAAATTTGCTAAAAGCTGCTCTCTTGTGTAAAAGTGATATTGTCTCTGAAATGGTAGATGAGTTCCCTACTTTACAAGGCATTATGGGGTACTATTATGCAAAAGAGGAGTCTTTGGATGATGAGATTGCTAATATAATTCGCAATCACTATAAACCTCAAGGAATATCAGACAATTCTCCTTCTGCTTCTTCTGCACTCCTTGCTCTTGCTGATAAGATAGATAATCTTTGCGGGCTAATATTGGCAGGCGAAAAGCCAAGCGGATCAAAAGACCCCTTCGCGCTCAGAAGGCAAGCACTGGGTATTATCAGAATAATTTTGGAGAATGAAATCAATATAAATCTTACGTCTCTAGTTAAGTTTGCTATCAATGAATATCGAGGACAAATCAGTTTAGATAAAAATTACGAGAAGCAAATATTACTTTTCTTGGAGGAAAGGCTAAAACATTTCTTCAAAGAGAAATATTCTCATGGATTAATCAATAGTGTATGCGATCTTACGATAAATCCTGATCTTGTTGCAATAGAGCTAAAGCTTGTAATGCTCAAGAATTTCTTGAATTCTAAAGAAGGTGATAATCTATTATCAGCATATAAAAGAGCCAACAATATTTTAAAAGATGCAAAAATAGATGATACTCAACTTGATAAATCATCTTTCATATCTGAGTATGAGCATAAACTTCATGATTCTATCAACAGCTCTAGAGCAAAAATTGAATCTGCTTTAGACTCAAAAAACTACTCTGTTGCTCTACAGTTACTTTCAGACATGCTAAAGCCTATAGAAGATTTCTTTGATAATGTAATGGTTAAGGACCAAAATTCTGTTATTGCTAATAATCGTATGATACTCCTTTGTAAGGCTCGAAATGTGTTTGATATGATTGTAAAATTTGAAAAATTGTAAAAGCGGCTCTTTGGTGGGTATTACCCCTTCTTCAATATCATTAATATAATTTTGCAGACTGGGGGTTTGCTATTCCGCACGTGACTTTCCCCCCACTGTCTTTCCGCGCGTGACTACCTAAGGGAGCTATACGGAATCTCTTCGGCTGCAGAATCAACCTTAATACTCTAGAGATCTCGTATAATCCTCGTATATTAATACTCAAATTTACGAGATGACAGGCTGGAGGATTTTTGTATAGCAATGCTTCTTTCTAAATTGACTATACATTATGTTACACAAAATAATCAGTTACAATAATTAATTGTAATTTAACGACATTTTAGATTCCCTATCCTTTTATAAAAATAATCTTAATGACATAATCTATTGTAAACTTCGAATTATAATAGAAAAGAGTTTGTCCGTGTCTTCAAAAAAATCTGATAGTGACTTGTATAATAATTCTTCAGCAGATTTTGTGCCTGTTGCATGCCACCATGATGAACACACTTTACTTACTAAAAATGGTCAATTATTACAGACTATACAAATTAATGGCATTAATTCTGAAAAAATTAGTAAGGATTTATTTAACCTAAGACAGATTGTACGCAAATCTATTCGTGATGTCGTAAAATCTAGTAATTTTGCGTTTTGGATTCATACCGTTAGGAGAAAGACAGACCTAGATGATCCCGCTGAATATCAGGGATTATTATCTGCAAATATTCATGATATATGGAGACACAAAAATTACTGGGATGATAAATTTGTTAACAGGCTCTATATAACTATCATTCATAATGCTCCCAATATTAAATTTAAGAGGCTTAATTCTTGGCTTACTTCATTTTCCAAGCGAGCTATTACTAATCTTGAAGATAAATTTCTTACAAAAGCATATGAAGAGTTAAACCAAACCGTAGATGGAATACTAGCTGGTGTTAGCACATATGGCGCTAAAAAACTTGGAATGAAAGTAGAAAATGGTAATTGCTACTCAGAGCCAATATTTCTATATCGCTGTATAATGCAACTAAATGAAGAAAAATGCCCAGTACCTATGTCTGATATTTCTTTATCATTAGCATCGCACCAATATACTGTAGGAAATGATAAAATTGAGGTAGTAGGTGATTCCGAAAAAAAGTTTGCAGCCATAATGTCAATTAAAGAGTACCAAGAAGTGTCCTCAGGTGCTCTAGACAAATTCTTACAAACTCCAATCGAAATGATAGCTACAGAAGTTTTTTATTTTGTTAAACAAGATGAGGTGACTTCATCATTCAAAGAGCAAGACTACATATTAAAGATTAGTAAAGATGAAGAACTTCGCAAGCTAAAAGGTATCAATCTCATTATAGACGAAGATGAAGAAAAAGGCGCAGTGCGTTTTTGCCATCAGCAAATTTCTTTTATGATAATAGGTGATAACTTACAAATGCTTGATTCACAAGTTAATAAAGCCTCTGAGACGTTATCTCGCATAGGTATAGTACATGTACGTGAGGATATTAATTTAGAAAAAACATTTTGGTCACAGCTACCTGGTAACTTTTCATTTTTGTCAAAAATGAAGCCAACTGTCCTTAGAAATACAGCCGCACTTGCATCATTACATAACTTTCCTACAGGCAATCAGTATAGTCCATGGGGAAGAGCTATAACACTGCTTAGAACTGAGAAAGGTACCCCATATTTTATGAATTTTCATGACCAAACAAATATTGGTACTACATGCATATTCGGTGAAGATAAATCTGGTAAAACGACCTTATTAAATTTTTTAATATCAGAGGCAGATAAATATAAACCAACCGTAGTTTATTTAACGGATGATATGGATTCCGGACTATATATCAAAGCAAAAGATGGAAAATGGATACAAAGGGATAAGTATGTGATCAATCCATTAATGTGTGAAGATAATATAGAAAATAGAGAATTTCTTATTGAGTTCTTTAAAATAATTGCAAAACATTATTTTAATCCTCTAAGTGATTCTGAAATTGAATTATTCAAATCTATAGTAGACACGGTATTCTCTAATCCAATGGAAGAGAGAGTATTGTCTAAGATTATTGATAATATCAAAGAATCATCTGACACAGGTAAATCTCTTAAATCTCGTCTAAAGACATACCAAAAAGGAGGAATATACCATGGTATCTTTGAAAGAAAAGATACTATAAATTTAAGAGAAGGAGAGATTGTTGCTATAAACCTACAAGATTTTGATGATGCCTCATATACAAAGAATCATTACCCAAAAGAGAAGAAATTACTAGATCAATTTTATTACAATTTGCATAGTATGCAATCTGTCAAGGCTGCTGTTGCGCTTTCTGCACAGAATATTATGAAAAACAGTAGTCAAGGTCCGAAAATATTTGTAATAGATAATTTATCAAAAATTATTAACCTTGAACATTATCAATATCTTATAGATAAATTCACGGAAAATATGAGTGCAATAAACGGTGTATTTGTTACTACTATGAATATTAACTCGTTACAAAAATTTTACAATAATGAGATTCCACAAGAGTGGATTTCAAAAATCAATACCGGCTTCATTTTACCAGCTGAAGTTCTTCCTGAGGATATGGAAGACTTTTTGGAGTTAGAAACATCTGAACTAAAAAAATTAGCCGATCTAACCTCTTCCTCTAGAATGTTTTTAATAAGACAAGATGGTAAGGTAATAGCATCTGAACTTAGTATATCTGGATTTCCCGGTATTGTACGTTTTCTATCTTCTGATAAAACTGAGATAGAGTTATATAAAGAGGTCATAGCAAAAAATGGAGATACAAAACCAGACAACTGGGTGCAAGAATTTTATGAAAGAATCAATAGTACTTAAGTGATAAAAAGAACAATATTATTAATTCTGTTTTGTTGTTATTCTCAAAATGTGTATGCAAGTTTTTGGGATGCAGTTGCTTCTTGCTTTACAGATATTTGCAATTGTGGAGATAGTGACGGTACAAGATATGAAAATTGGGATGGGAAAAGATATAACCGGGGTAAGAAAAATAGGCTTTGCCCTCCTTGGAATAAAGCTGGAGGCAGGGACGATAACATATGCTTATTGAAGAAGGGCTACCCAGGAACTGGAATTGGATATTATGAAAATATCTGCGCAGAAAAAACTACTGAAAGCACGTATTTTACCCCCAAAATTAAAGTGAGGGGACAGCAGTGTAATGCTCTGGCATGCTGGACTACAGATGACACCTTGGATTGGGACGGAGAATGCGTGCTACTTGCAAGCGGATATGGGTTGCCACTACATAGGATGTGTGCAAGAGTTGCTTCGCCAGAGAATCCTAAAAAATCACTTCCTATGGATCCTGGATACACAAAAGGTAAGCACTTGAATTCCGAAGGAGCAACAAAAGATGATGAACCATTCTATGATGAATCAGGTAATAAATTAACTTTTGACGTTCCAAAATTATGTTTATATAAAGATCCTTCCTTTTTTAGTTTTAGTTCAGGTTCACTCAGTGATCCTATGGATCTAAATCCTTTAAAACAACCGTATCATAAAACTACGAAAGTACACCCAATTGTAAAAGCTATACAGTTTTTGATCAAAGTTTCTTCTACCATCGCTCAAGCTCCTGCAACTTTATTATCTGCTCTCTTTGGTCTTATGGATGACGATGATGGAGAAACAACAATTTCTTCAATTTTAAAAGATTTATTCTCTTTTCTTGCCAAGGTAATATCATGGGTTGGTGATTTGTTTATAAAGTTTCTGGATGAAGTAGGTCAAATCAATAGAACAGTTGAGGAAGAGGAATATGGTTGTGTTAATCTACCACTTGGCCCTTTTCCTCCTCCATTTTGTGAATCAGTATCTAACTTTTTTCAAACAGCTAAAACGCAAAAAGTTTGTCATAAGATAAATGGAGATTTAGTGAGTTCATCAAGCGACTCAGGATGTGTTGTATCAACTCTAGAAAATAACTTTGTCCATAATAGCATTAGAGTAAGCTATGATGATTTAGTACCCTTATGTAAAGATAAGGAAGATCCTTTAGAAACTGACAAATGTGTAAGAATTAAAAATCTAGGATCATTTTCATCAGCAAAATCCTTGCACGCTGTAACTTTGAAAAGAGATATTATCAAACATTGTGATGACGCTAAAGAAGATGAACCTTGTGTATATAGTAAAATAAAACACAAATGTAGTGTTTCTAGCCACGGATGCCAAGATGGCTTCAGGGTAGTATATGGTACACAAATCGGAAAGAGTTTAATGCATAAACCATATTTCTACGATGATATGAGTGATTGCCCTAGCTATTCTGGTAGCGCATGTCAGAACATATGGGGAATTAACAAAGGGGAGTTTATTGATGTTAATCTTCAGTTTCCTACGGCGCAAGAACCAACAGATATTATGCCTCTAAAAACTAACCTTAAACTACAGGATAAAGAGAGCCAATCTACGGATTTTACTGCATCAATTGTACGTAAGAGTACTCCAAAAGGAAATGACTTTATACAAAATTCAGATCAAATATGTGTTTTTGAATCGTCAGGCTTTATGATTGGGTGTGAAAATAGAGTTTCTAATTATAGCCTTAAAATATATGGTTGTGATAATAACAAGATACAAGGAATACAATGTTCTAATAGTTATTTTGAACCAAAATTCATAGCATCCTATGATGCTGGTGATGACTCGACCTCCGCCTCTATTACTCCACAATCAGTTTATAATACAGATAGCTTTGACAGTGTGATTAATTTAGCTGGGAATAAGTTTGAATCTTTTGTCACTAATGATGACTATATTGTAAAACCATTTTCTGGTGATAGCTCTCCTAATCCATCAAGCCTATATGGTGTATATAAAGATGATAAATCTCCAATAAAAGATGGTAAATCAGATCCAAATGCTGTTTACAGATATGGGCTTGAATATATAAATGGAAAATATCATTTAGGTGGTAAATATGCATGCTTAGACCCTTCAGGAAATGAGAGCTGCCCTGCTAATGAGAAGCTCTGCGTACTCACTAAATTACTTAACAGCGATATTGTAAAATGCAGTGATTTTGCACAAAAATCTACAAAATATGGTGGTCTTAGCAAGTGTTCTGAGAAACAACTTAGAGATTGCGCTTCAGAAGATTCTATAGATAAAATACACGGGAAAGATAGAATTAATATTAAGAAGTGCGATAAGGCTATTAGATGTTACGAAAGTAACGTTGAACTGTGCAAAATAAGTACTCATGTAAACGATAGAGTAAATCCTAAACCAGATTTAGGAAAATTTTTATCTGATAGTCAATACTATAAGGTGTCAGCTAAATCTGAGTATAAGAAAGCACCAACTGGTGTAGCACAGAATTATGATGCAGATGAATATGCACTCAGAAATAAAACCCCTGTGGAACGAGGTCTTTGTTATAATATACCACAGCCTTCATGCGCTGAACAAAATGATTATTCAGAAGATAATGGATTTGCCTATTGGCCGTCAGTAATAGTAGGTAAGATATCAGAAGGAAGATGCAAGGAAGGGTGGGAACCAGTTGCTCCTTTGAAAAGATATTGCGTTCCAAATTCTAAGGACAAAAGCTTCTCTTTCGAAAGACTATATGAAATAGACGAAGGGATTGTATCAGATAGCAGAGTATATAGTAATGTGAAGTGCAAAAAAAAGCCTCCTAAAAAAGATAAGTAAGTGCATTACACCGCATCATTTTCATACAAATTTTGCTTCCATTGCCATTCCGTAGAGTGACCGCTAGGGGGGCTATACGGAATCTCACATCGGTAGAGCTATACTATATGCTTTAGAGATCTCGTATAATCCTCGTATATTAATACTCGAATTTACGAGATGACAGGTTAGAGAACCATCACATGGTAATACTTGAATTTACACTAATGACAGTAAGTCATTTGTCATTCCGCACGTGACTTTTTCTTCCCCACTGTCTTTCCGTAAGCGACCGTAAGATGATACAGGTTAGAGAATCACAAACGAATTACTCAGGCTTTTATACAAAATGAATCTCTAGTTTTTCTCTTTCTCCAACAAACCAGAGCACACAGTTTTCATTTTATTAAAATCGCTCTCTTTATTTTCCTTATTTACTTGGTCTATGAGCAATTTTATACACTCATTGTAAGGATGTGGCGGAGGTGTTGGAGTAATAACATTTTTATTCTCTGTGATTTTAGTAACATTTTCGACTATACTTTCCGACGTTCTATTATCAATAGTAACAATATATATGATTGCACAAATGGCTAGACCAGTAATGAGTATTATTAATTTGTTCCATTTTTCTTCTGTTTGTTTTTTTGATTCTTCAAAAATCATAATGCACAAAAGTCACTCTATCACATAATGCTACTCCTTGTAAAATAGGAGTGCATTATGTGATAACTTCACTGCTAAGATAAGAATCTTCCTAAAAGCCCATACCTCCTGGCATACCGCCGATTCCTCCCATACCACCTGGCATTCCGCCAGCAGCAGGTGCTGCATCTTTATCAGATGGCTTGGATGTGATGAGCGCCTCAGTAGTGATTATCAGCGATGCAACAGATGCTGCATCTTGAAGCGCTGTGCGCACTACTTTTGTCGGATCAATGATACCAGCTTTGAACATATCAACATATTCCATGTTCTGAGCATCAAAACCTGTTTTCGTTGATTTAGCATCATCAAGTTTGCATACAACAATTGCACCATCAATACCAGCATTCTCTGCGATTTGACGAAGCGGAGCTTGCAATGCATTTTTCACTATATTGATACCCGCTTGTTGATCATCATTTCTACCTTTAAGTGTAGATAATGTTTTTGCAGCATAAAATAATGTAGTTCCACCGCCAGTAACAACACCTTCTTCAACAGCTGCTCTTGTTGCATGAAGCGCATCTTCAACGCGATCTTTCCTTTCTTTTACTTCTACCTCTGTAGCACCACCAACCTTAAGTACAGCAACACCACCAACAAGCTTAGCAAGTCTTTCTTGCAACTTCTCTTTGTCATAGTCGGATGTTGATTCGCTAATCTGCTGACGGATCTGACCACATCTAGATTCAAGGTCAACTGTATTTCCTGCTCCATCAACGATTACAGTATCCTCTTTAGATATTCTAACTTTTTTAGCACTGCCAAGCATAGATAACTCAACTTGATCAAGTTTCATTCCCAAGTCTTCACTGACTAGCTGACTTCCAGTTAAAGTAGCAATGTCTTCAAGCATAGATTTTCTTCTATCACCAAAACCTGGTGCTTTTACAGCAGCTACTTTCAGTCCACCTCTAAGTCTGTTCACAACTAAAGTTGCAAGAGCTTCACCTTCAACATCTTCTGCTATAATAAGAAGCGGTCTAGAGGATTGAACAACAGACTCAAGCACAGGAAGCATTGGTTGCAAACTTGATAATTTTTTCTCAAAAATAAGAATAAATGGATTCTCAAGTTCTGCTGTCATTTTCTCTGAATTTGTAACAAAATATGGAGATATATAACCTCTATCGAACATCATGCCTTCAACAACATCTACCTCAAAGCCAAAATTCTTTGCCTCTTCAACGGTAATAACACCTTCTTTACCAACTTTTTCCATAGCAAGTGCAATTTGCTCACCAATCTGCTTATCACCATTTGCTGAAATAGTCCCTACTTGAGCTATTTCTTCTTGAGTAGCAATCGCTTTACTAGATTTTTTGATATCACCCAGTACATGCTCTACAGCTGAATCTATTCCACGCTTCAAGTCCATAGGGTTAAAGCCAGCAGCAACAGCTTTGTTTCCTTCTTTTACAATAGACTGAGTCAAAATCGTTGCTGTTGTTGTTCCATCACCTGCAACATCTGCCGTTTTACTTGCAACAGATTTTACAAGCTGAGCTCCTAGGTTTTGATTTTCATCTGATAGCTCAACTGCTTTTGCTACAGTCACACCATCCTTTGTTAATCTTGGTGCGCCAAATGATTGTTCGATCGCAACGTTGCGTCCTTTTGGTCCTAAAGTAACCTTCACAGTATCTGCCAAAATATTAACACCCTTGATCATTTCATCACGAGCTTTATCACCATATTTAAATTGTTTCGCCATATTAATTCTCTTTCTTTTTATGTAATTTTATTAAATGATTACGATTATTTTGCGATGATTCCCATCACATCACTTTCTTTCATAATAATCAAATCTTCACCTTCTAATTTGATCTCAGTTCCACCCCATTTGCCATACATAATAGCGTCACCAACCTTTATTTCTAAAGGAGTTACATTACCATCTTGGTTTCTTGTTCCACTACCTACTGCTAAGACTTCACCTTGCATTGGCTTTTCTTTTGCAGTATCTGGAATAATAATGCCACCAGCTGTTTTGCCTTCAGCTTCAACTTGTCTGATCAATATGCGATCACCTAACGGTTTAAAATTCATCTCTAACCTCTTCTTAAATTAATTATTTGTAATCTTAGGTATTTCACCACCCTACATTCAAGGATATATGCACAATGAAGCATTACTTCAAGAGCTGAGAGAAAATTTTCTTAAAATAATTCAAAAAATATTAAATCTTTCTTGTGTATAGTTTGGTTTAGAATAGCTTATCTAGTTCTTTCTTATAAAGATCAAGTGCGTTGTGTAAAGAAGGAGTATTAAAGTATTTGCTAATCCAAGCCTTGAATCTATATTTTATCTTGTCTTTGATACTTAGAACATTTACAGCTAATGCACTTACCAAATCAATAGTTATGCCCTTGAATATGTCGGGGTTCTCTTTCGCAAAATTATGTATGGACCTAATATTATTATATGCAACAAATCTCCTATCTATTTTTCTTTTCGATATTGATGAAATATTAGAATCAATATAGCCAAAACTACTATACTTTGCGCACCTAAGTGAAAGAGATGTATTTTGTGTATATATTCTCTCATCCGCCATGCCAGCTTGTTTAAGTAGTCTAGATGCAATTAGTGATCCAGATCCACCTAACTGAGAGATGAATGGCAATTTCTTTTTCAGAATCTTTTTTATGGGGCGTTCTATCAAGGTATGGTTATCTGCAATCGGACTCTTTAAAAAGTCTTTATCAGCAGATGTAGTACGACCAATAACTGCCTCAGCATCTAGCTGTAAGCTAGTTTTTATTAACATATCAGTGGAGTCTGGATGCAGAACCTCATCGCCTTCCACGAAATGTATATATTCTCCAGTTGCAAGATTAGCAGCCTTGTTTAAACTTATAGCATAGCCACTATTTTCTTGAGATAGAATAGTAACTTTCTGCATCTGACTTGTCACACCTTTTAGAACGGATAAGGAATCATCTGTGCTGCCATCATCAACAAAAATAAACTCTTTACGAAAATTGCCTGAAAGGTTTTTTAATGACTCTACCAAATTTATAATGGTATTTTCATGATTATGAATAAACACCATATATGTACAACTTGTCATTTACGAGTTTCCAAAAAAATTACAGATGCTATACTCATATAGCAATATACACATCTTACGCAAGTAGGAATATTTGTTTAAACCAGAAAATTTTATAAAACTTTACCATTATGATAACTGTGAGTTGTTACAAGGCAATAGAAAATCACCTATCCAAAGCCTTTTGTAGGCTTGCAGAGAAATGCTACTATAGTGATTTGAAGAGCAATGTTGTGACCATGTCTAGTGATTATTCTGAAATGCTAGACCGCTCTCTTTGGACATATTCAAAACAACATTTTATTCCTCACGCTACCTGCCTTGACGCCATGCCAGAAAAACAACCTATTTATATAACGCATAACACTGAGTCACTGATACCATCTGAAATAATGATTTTTATAAATATCACAAATGATGCCTTGCTGAAAGTAATCTCCAATATGAATAAAGAGTCTGTTCAAAAGATGTTATTTATTTTTGACGAAATACAAAATTTGCAATTCGAAGGAATAAAATCAACTCTAGAAAAAAGTGATATAAAAGATTTTACGATTAAATCTTTTACACAAAATCATAAAGGAGGCTGGATAGAAACATAATATCTAGATAGCTTAACAGCCCATCAGGTAATGCCTCAGATTTACGGGGTGACAGTAAGTAATTGCCTTTCCGTAAATGATTTCCTTCCCCCTACTGTCATTCCGCACGTGACTTTCCCCCTCTGCGTCATTCCGTAAGCGACTGCTAAGGGAGCTATACGGAATCTCATCACTATAGAATTAACCTCCATGCTTTAGAAGATCTCGTATAACTCGCAAGAAGCTCGCATGCGAGATGACAGGTTGGGAATAGTAATGCTCAAATTTACAAAATGACAAGGTGGTATGTAGTAATTTACAAAGGAATAGCGGGGAAGCTTTATTGACTTAAATAATATATGTACTTATTTAGAGTTATAAAAGGGAGGGACTTCAAGGGGCTTATTCTTACTTACCTGATATTCGTCTGGCATTGTTTCTGTTAAGCCAAGATTTTTCTTCGTTTTGCTACTGCAGGATGATGTAAGTAATAAGACAGCAAATATCAAACATATTTTATTCATACAGAGACTCCAATTTTCAAGCGCCAAACTTTTCAAGTTACAAGTTAGGTTATAAATACATCATATATACCTCATATGCAAGATGATTAATATATAGAAAAGCTAGAAAGATATGTAGATTTACTCTATAGTTGTCCTAAAATAGGATTTTAAAAGAGAAAAAAATGGAACAAATTAATAAATTACTCATTATACTTGTAGCACTAGCAATAGGAGTAATGACATACATCACTCTAGATGTTGTAAAAACAGCAAAGAGTATAACATCAGATGTTGTGAGGGCAGCTGAAAATAAAAATGTTGCACCTCATCCTTATAACGAATGTATAAAATTGCTTATAGATCAAGTGAATAAGGAAAACAAAGAAAGCGATTTTGAGAAAATGAAACTAGTATGCTCCGGTTTGCTAGAGCAACGTAAGGATTAATGCTACCTTCTATTGCAAAATTGTCTAGTAAGTATGGGATTCTTCCTCTAAAAAAATATGGACAGAATTTTATCTTTGATGAAACATTATGTGATAAGATAGTAAACTATGCTAGCATCGACCCAAATTCTCATGTACTTGAAATAGGAGCTGGAGTTGGGGGGCTTACCAGATCTATTTTAAAGTCCAACCCAAAGTCATTTTCTGTCATAGAAACAGATGCAAGATGTATAGCTTTGCTTGAAGAAATTAAGTCTGTTTACTCTACTCTAAATATATACCACGCTGATGCTTTAAAAATAAGGCTTTCTGATATAAACGCAGATAGTAAATTAGATATTATATCTAACCTGCCATATAATATTGGCACAGCTCTGCTAATAGGATGGTTAGGTCAGACAGAAAGAGTCAGTAGCATGACTTTAATGCTGCAAAAAGAAGTAGTGGATCGTATCACTTCTGATGTAAACCAGAAGAGCTATGGCCGCCTTTCTGTGATATGCCAAATTATGTGCGATGTTCATAAATGCTTTAACGTATCCCCAAATGCATTCTATCCAAGACCTAAAGTATGGTCCAGTATTGTAAAGCTTATTCCCAAAGATTCCGTTCCTACTAAAGAAATTTTGAGTATGGTTGAAAAGATAACAAATCATGCTTTTTCTGGGAGGAGAAAAATGCTTAAATCGTCATTAAAGCAAATACTTCCCGATATTGAAAATATACTAGATTCTTTATCTATCGACTCTTCTCTTCGTGCAGAAAACATATCCCCAAAAGAGTATTTGATGATAGCTCAGGTTATTGTTAATTAGCATATAACTCTATAATCATCAACACGTAAACTACTCAGTAAATTAAATTGACTATATACGGAGTCTCTTAACTGTAGAATTAATCTCTATCTATACTTATCAGGAAATGCCTCCTGCAAAAAATACAGGTTACAAATGATACGTGTAAGGGGATAAAGTAGTTTATCTTACCGTCATGTTTGGAATTACTCTTGCTCTACTATCTGAGATTATTACAAGCACTGGTTGGCCTGTAGTGATAGGGTCAGCATTTTTCGACTCTTTTGATTGAATAACAGTAATAATACCAGTAGTAGCAGCTGTAGATAATGACTGCCTTACAAATTTGGACCTTGCATCATAATCTTTCTTGATCTTTGAATTATCAACTTTGACTATATATTCAACACCATTACTGACACTAAGCGCTTGTTCTGTAGCAGCTCCAAGTACTGCGCCAGCACCAGCCGCAAGCACTGTTATGGCATTGTTACCAGACCTCGCACCGGTAACTCCACCAGCCACACCACCAGCTAATGTTCCTGTGGTATTATCAGCTAAGCGATCAGCCTCCCTGATTTTTACGTCACGTACAGAAAGAACCTGACCTTCTAGTACTATGTTAATTGTTGAATCACTAGTATAAGTGTCAGAAGCTAAGTCTCTAGCACACCCAGAAAGTGTCATAACAAAAAACAAAGGAAATAATATTCTGCTAATGACAATATTCATAAAAAATTACCAAGATATCTTGTTGGGCTAATAAGTTATAACTAGGCTTTTTTCTTATCAGAAGTAGTTGTATAATCTCTTTTTTCACGAATTCTTGCAGCTTTACCACTAAGATTTCTAAGATAAAATAGTTTAGCACGACGAACTATACCCTTTTTAACAAGATCAATTTTAGCAACAATAGGAGAGTATATCATGAATCTTCTCTCTACGCCTTCACCATGACTTACTTTGCGTACCACGAAAGAAGAAGTAATGCCTCTGTTTCTCTTAGCAATTACTACACCTTCATAAGCTTGCAATCTCTCATTAGCACCATCAATTACCCTAACACTAACTCGTACAGTATCGCCCGCTCTAAATTCAGGTATATCTTTACTTTCTACAGCTTTTTTAATTTGTTCCTTTTCAAACTTCTCAACTAAATTGCTCATAATTCAACTCTTAAACTCTTTTCTTTCAATAAATTTATACGTTCTTTTGTGACTCTAAGTGACTCTATCTTTTTCCATTTTTTTATCGCCGCATGATCACCAGATAGTAATACTTCTGGCACATTTCTTCCACGCCACACAGCAGGTTTGGTATAAAGAGGAGATTCTATCAACTTCATACCATTCGAAGACTCTTCAAAAGATTCTTCTACTAATGTATTTTGATTTTTAAGAACCTCAGGCAAAAGCCTTACAACGCTGTCCAAAATAGACATAGCAGCAATCTCGCCACCAGATAAGATGTAATCACCAACACTGATTTGTCGCACATTGTACTCTTCAATTACCCTTTCGTCAATCCCTTCAAAACGCCCACATAAAATAATTATATTTTTTTTGCTAGCAATGTCCTTAGAAAAATCCTGAGTTAAAGGTATTCCACGGGGAGATGGGTAATATATTTCAGAATCTGGATTCATGCTCAGCGCCTTATCTAATGCTTCTCCCAAAACATCTGGGCGCATTATGAGACCATTACCGCCTCCACACGGTGCATCATCAACATTTTTGTGCTTCGTAATTCCAAAATCCCTAATATTGATGATATCTAATGACCAGATATTTTTCTCTAATGCTTGCCCTGCAAGAGAATATCCAAGACACCCTGGAAACATTTCCGGAAAGATGGTTAGAACTGTACTACGAAATTTATGCATTCTTAAATATTATTTCCACACTTATGTACATAACACGTATCTGGTATTTTACAACAAATTTCAGTTGATTCAATGATAGTATTGTATATACTCACTCTTAAATATTCGGGGCATGGCGCAGCCTGGTAGCGCATCTGGTTTGGGACCAGAGGGTCGGGAGTTCAAATCTCTCTGCCCCGACCATACTTCTACATGAACTAGTGGTAGTTCATGTTGTCATTGCTGAAGATTCCATATAATATTTCATATAAGTGTTTCGGATTTACAGATTTATATGAAAAAATTGCATAATCTACAATCTCTGAGCTTTATGCGTAATCTTGCTATGAAAGTTGGAATATTTGGAGGAACTTTTGATCCTGCACATGAGGGACATCTAAAAATTTCTATATCAGCATTAAAGAAATATGATTTCGATTATATAATTTGGCTTGTGGCAAATCAAAACCCCTTTAAAAAATGCACTGATAGAGATATATTTGCTAGAGCAAAAACTGCTTTGGATGTTGCTAATCATCCACGAATTATAGTTTCTACAGCAGAATATGATTTGGGGATATATCATAGTTACGATTCTCTAAAAAAAATAACTCATCGCTTTCCGTTAATAGAGTTTTCTTGGCTGATGGGAATAGACAATCTCTCACATTTTCGTACATGGCATGGATCTCACGAGATTCAAAAATCATACAAAATAATAGTTTTTGATCGCATAGCTCCCAATAGACTCGTAAATAATCTTTTTTTTAATTTTAATGCTTCTGCAGCTATTGATAAAGACACAATAAATAATATAATTGTTAATAGGAGGATTTTATGTGATACTTCCTCCACAAAAGTAAGGCTTAATGGTTATTATGACAAGTAAAGATACTGATCAATTAAAGGGTTTTATCATAAAACACCTTGAAGAGAAAAAAATGGAAGATATCCAATGCTTGGATGTTAGAAATAAAACTTCAGTGGCGGATTATATGGTTTTTGCTAGTGGCAAGTCACGAAAAAATATTAAAGCAATAGCAGATTATATCTCTTTAGAATTGAAGCATGAGTGGAGATATAATGTTACCCCCGAGGGTGGACAAGATACTGACTGGATATTAATTGATGCAGGTAGTGTGGTTGTAAATTTACTTCACCCTGATGCTAGAGAGAAGTTAAACTTAGAAGAATTTTGGAGAGATAAATATGCTAAGGCTGGTTGATGATTACCCGCCCAGATAGGGTCTCACACTTAAGATAAAAAACTATGGATGATATTTTAATAACTGTAATAATATTAATCGCAACTGCAGTATTTGTTGTTGCGATTTTTAAACGTTTACATCTTAGCCCTGTGCTTGGATATCTTGTTTCTGGTGCATTAATTGGTGATCATGCATTTAAGGTAGTGACCTACGAACAAACAAGTGTCTTAGGCGAAATGGGCGTTGTTTTCCTGTTGTTTGCTATAGGTTTAGAGCTTTCTATAGAAAGACTAAAAGCCATGAGGCGTTATGTTTTCGGTCTTGGCTCAATGCAAGTACTGATAACATCTGTAGTTATTGCAGGGGCAGTCATGCTGATTATGGGTGATTACAACTCTGCAATTATTATATCTGGCGGTCTAGCATTATCTTCAACTGCTATTGTTATGCAAGTTATTGCTGAGACAAAAAGCCAGTCAATGCAAGTTGGAAGGGTTGCTCTCGCAATACTCTTATTGCAAGATTTTGTGGTTGTACCATTGCTTGTGATAGTTCCGCTTCTTGGAAACGGAGACTCCGCTGGCTACTTACCTTATTTGCTCGGTGGTACTTTACTTAAGGCCGTGGTTGCATTAGTGGTGATTTTTGTAGCTGGTAGGGTATTTTTACGCCCGCTATTTGCTTTTATATCGCAAAATGATAATGAGAGTAGTGAATTACCAATTGCCGTTACTTTATTAGTTGTACTCACAGCATCATGGGAAACTCAGCATTTTGGATTATCTCTTGCACTTGGTGCTTTTGTCTCAGGAGTTCTTGTTGCTGAAACTGACTTTAGAGGGAAAGCAGAAGAGAGTATTTATCCATTTAAAAGTCTATTACTAGGGTTATTTTTCATGAGCGTTGGTATGAAAATTGACGTGATGGAAATGTATGAACAACTTACTAAGATTATTACATTCTCTATTGCTTTAATTTTATTGAAATTTGTTATTATCTCAGCATTGTGCATTTTATTCGGCTTTAATAAAGCTGTTGCAGTTCATGCTGGGTTGTTACTCTCGCAAGGCGGTGAATTTGCATTTATCCTATTTGGACTTGGTAAAGATCATGGAGTTCTCGATGAAGGAATTGCCAACATCTTATTGTTGGTAGTGACATGTACTATGGCGCTTACTCCCCTGCTTGCAGCTATTGGTCAGAAATTTGCAGAAAACATAGAGCGTGGGTTAGGTAGAACTCCCAATCAAATTATAGAGTATGGGGCAAGAGATCTTGCCGGACATGTAATTATAGCTGGCTTTGGTAATGTTGGTAGAATCACTGCGAAAGTTTTAGAAGCCGAGGGAATAAACTACATAGCTGTAGATGCTAATGACGATGTAGTACGTGAGGCAGTAAGTAATGGCTTGCCGGTATTCAAGGGAGACGCATCTCATATAGATACGTTGATAGCACTTGGCGCAAGTAGAGCAACTAGTGTAGTACTTACTATAAATAATGAGATTACTATTAAAAAAATTAGCAAGGTCATTGGTTCTAAGTTTGATAATTTAGAATTAATTGTTAGAGCAAAGAATTTTAAAAATTCAACTGACCTTTATTCAATGGGTATTGATACGATTATACCTCAAGATTGTGAGCTAGGATTGCAGCTCGGTAGTGCGGTATTAAAGTCTGTTGGTATTGGTGAATATGAAATAAATCGTATTAAGGGACAATTCAGAAATGGAAATTACGTTATAGTAAAACAAGAAGATGCACTTGTTGAAGCCGAGGAAGATGAATAAGATTCTATTATTTAGTCTCATTTTGTTGCTTGGGATTCAGACGACATCTGCTGTTATTGGTAAATTATCCTCTGTAAAATTTGCATCAATAAAATTTAATGAAGTAAACGTACATACAGGCCCAGCTGGTGACACGCCTGTAGATTGGGTATTTATAAAAAAGGGAGAACCAGTTGAAGTAGTTGCAGAATATGATCAATGGAGAAAAATCCGTGATATAAAAGGTGAAGGAGGATGGATACGTGCAACCGCGTTATCCTTAAAAAAAAGATCAGTCATAATAACATCAGAGAATGTAGTACCATTACTTGCAAAACCTAAAAATTATGACAAGGTGGTAGCAAAAGTTGAGCCTCAATATAGATGTGAATTACGCAAATGCGAGGATGACTCGTGTCAGGTTAGTTGCAATTCATATAAAGGATGGATTAATAAAAAATATCTATGGGGTATCTAGTAATATTCCACTGATCTTACTTATTTCTCAAGTAAATCTATTTGTATAAAATTTGTGCATTTATATGTGCCCCATACAATCCCGTAAATTTTGAACATTACTATGCACACCACGATCTGTCATCCCATAAATCTGAGTACCTAAGGTACGAGAATTATACGGGATCTCTAAAGTATAGAGGTTGGCTCTATACTTGTTATTAAATATCTTTTTATATCTACGTTTATTTTGTCAGAACTCAACATAAATTCTTTATTGACCGTTATTTATTTTTGTAATAGACATATATACGTTGCTTATAATTTATAATTTCTTTGTTAATATGTCGTATTTTTCTTCAAAAAAACTTCTTGTCACCTTGTTTTTAATTTTATTGCCACAAATTTCAATAGCTCGCTTTATCTCTGAAAAAGAAGCAAGTGTTAGGTATGATGTTGTTAACGATGATATTAAAGTGTACAAGGATTTTTCAATAGATTGGACGATTGAAGAGCAAAAGACTTTGCTAAATGAGTCAGCTAGAGAAGGGATGAATTTGGTGCAACTGCATTATCAAGAAGATTTTCAGTCTATAAAAGTACTAGAAGCAAAAACTATAGATAATGGGGAGCATTTAGTAGATTTTAAATTGATAGAGGATAAAACACTTGCTAGTGAGGCATCGGGCTTTAGTGATATCAGGCAAGTATCAATACCATTTCAAAATGTGAATGTGGGAAGTAAGATATTTTTAAAATATCTTATGAAAATGAGTAAACCACAAATAGAAAAACATCTATCAAAAATACTTCGTTACGGAGATCATGGTTACCTACAAAACTCTTTAACTACCATCGAATCAGAAATTCCTTTGTTTTTACACAAGAATGATCCTTTTAACGTTTTAAAAATAGAAAATCATAAGAAGGAAGGAATTTATTACTACAGAATAGAGTTGATAAAACCATTCACAGCTGAAACTGTCAATGAGCCACGTTATAGCATCTTGCCCGCTGATTTGCAGACCTATGTTGCTATATCAACTGATGATTCATGGAAAGATTTTGGACGTAATATAGCAGCAAAGTATGAGGATATATTAGCTAAATCTTCTTTTTCTGATGAATTCTTGTCTGCTATTAAAAAAGCAAAAGAAATTAAAGGAGATGTTGATCGTATCAATTATGTTACATCTTTCATTCAAGATAAAATAAGATATTTGGGAGATTGGAAAACTACTGAAAGGGGGTTTTATCCAAGGGAAATTCAAACAATCATCAAAACACAATATGGGGATTGTAAAGACTTCTCAGCAATGACGGTTGCTATGCTAAGGGAATTAGATTTTAAAGCAAACTTTGTGTTAGTAGAGCGTGGAGAAATAGTTGCTAATTATGATTACAAGATACCTGTTTCATCGGCATTTAATCATGCTATCACATATGTAGAATCTAAGGATGGTAAATCATATTGGATTGATACAACGAATAGGGTAAGTATGGCGCAAGGGGTATTTCCAGATATCGCAGATCGCTATGCATTGATATTAGATACAAAAAATTCTAGATATACAAAAATACCTCCTATTAATTACTTGACTAATAAAGTAAGTATAGAGTCAATATACAATCTAAAGCAAAAAGAAATCCTTAAGGAGTCAAATGTTGTATTTTCAAATGAGTCAGCAAAATTTTTAACTGGTAGTGACTTATTTTTTCACAAAGATATTACAGAAGATTACGTATATAGTAACTTCACTGAAGAAAATATCTCTAAAAAAGATAGGCTGAATACGGTGATTTCCGATTTGAGTTCTAGAATTGTTAAAGATATTAATATCTCACTCAAATATATTCTTAAAAATCCTTATGCTAAAACCAACTTAGGAAAGGCTATCACTCTTCAAAGACATGGATTCGATTATCCTAGTGATAGTGTAGAAGATATCTATCTCAGATCGCCAGAAACATTTATAAAGAAATATGTTTTTGATCAAGAAGTTAAGAATGCTGATATTCTTAATGCTGAAATATCAACTCCTTGGGTTACATTAAAGAGGACGGGGTATATTGAAAAAGGGAAAACTATTATTTTGAATGAGTATGTAATCAAGAAATCTTACTTAACAAAACAGGATCGTGAATCCAAGGAATATGATGCCTTTAAAGCTAAGGTAAATAGTAATTTCAAAAATCCATTGATAGTATTTCCGGAAGAATAATATCAATGGATTTGTGCTATTCAAGAATCACTGTGTTCGTTATTATGTCCTGACCCAAAAGCGGGGATTGTCCCTTGATAAAAAAGTCCAGTAATTCATCACTGTGCAGTAATGAGTTAGCGAATTCATCCAGTAATTCATCATCAGTAGTTGTGAGATAACGGAATATATACTTACTATGTTTTTTATAAAAATCCAGAGCGTTATAACACAACATGCGTTCTAATCTAGGCTGATCATCAATTTCTAAAATCTTATTAATTAACCAATCTAAGTGATATTGATCATCAATGGCTTTTAAAACATTTAATGATTCATTGAGTGATAAAGAGATGATGAAATCTGCAGACTTCTCGTGGAGCAATCTATGAAGACGGTTTCCTTCTATGAAAACATCTGAAAACAAAGGGTATATCTCCACAAGAGTATTGCTGGTGTAAATAGATATATCTACTTCTTGATCTATCTTTTTTAAAAGAAAATTAAAATAATCCACTCCATATAGTTGGTATAGACGAGAAGCTTCATAAGAAAACAAATTATCTAATAGTTCTGTATTCTTTATATCATTTATTTTATCGGTAATTTCTACTCCTAGTAAGGAATGAACATATAATGCACTCGGTTTTGTAATTATGCTCCAAACCTCTTCATCGTATAATTCAAGAATTTGTGGAATAAGTTTCATCTGATCAAGAGATATCAAAGACTCTGGATCTAGAAAATTATACTTCTTACATAAATTTTGTCGTTCCTTTATTAAATCACCAGATTCATAAATAACATTTTGGTATATGGAATCATAGCTCTTTCCGCTACATTCACCTTCTAGCATTAATTCAGGATATTCTGTAAAGTTGCACTTCTTATTAAGTATTTCATATAGGTATTCACAATACCCTCCTATCCCCATAGTAACTCTATGAATGTCATATTTCCCTAGTTCCGAAAATAAACGTTTACAAAAGTGAAGTGCAATTATATTGTCATATTTTTCTCTATTACCGCTCCATAAATTATCCCATGAATCTATAGCTAAATTTCCAGATTGACTAATCCAACAATATGCTGCTCCAACAATATTAAACTTATTGTAATCTATTTTTTCTTCTTGATTAGTAAGTAATAGATTATCCGTTGTTTCCTTACTCTTATTCTTCAAAAGCACATAAATGCCATGTGTTTTAAGGGTTGCAGCGTATTTTATAAATGGTAACCCCTCATCATTGCTTGGTTTTAAACGGCAATGTAATACATAACCTAAAATGTAGAGGTGTGGATGCTTTACTTGCAGCTTAGTTAGATGATACCCAGCGCAACCTATATCTTTGCCATTGATTGTTATGTCTGGTAATTTATCTTCTGATTTTTTGGATTTATGTATCTCCAGACAGGCATTAAACGCCTTGTCATCAATAGGATATCTTATAATCAACTTAGCAAGCTCAGGAAATTCTTCTGCACGATGAAATATTATTGATGAATATATTTCTTTTAGTTTATCGAAGCTTGTAACATTTATAGACTCTTCAAGTTTTTTCTTTTTTATAGTATCTTCTATCGTATCTGCTTTTGAAAAAATTTTCATTGCAGTGATGCCCTTTTCCCTAATAAGTTTTTGCCATTTAAATAAGCTGATTTTTTGCCCATTCTCAGGATATGAAATTTTATCTAAAGACTGGTTCAAATCTTCTTTCAGAATAGGGTTTGTCTTAAGATAATTATTAAACCGCTTTAGAGAGTCAGAGTTTTTTTGTGCAGCAAAAAAGAGTACCATTACCTTGTATGAATTTTGAGATAATATAATATCATCTACTTGCTTTTGTTCGCTCAAAAAATTAACTAATTTTAGAGTTTTAAAAACCTTAATGTAATCCCTAACGCAGTATTCTATATCATCACTGAAATATTTATATCTATTGTTAAGATGATAAAAAGAGTTCTGTATAATAATATCTTTTCCATGAAGAGAAGATATTATGTGATCATAATCGATAGAGTTTTTTATGTTTTTATGTATATCAACTCTTATTAGTTCATCTTTGAACCCGCCTACACCCCCCTCCAGCGCTTCTTTTTGCTTTAACACTATATATTGGTTCAGTGTTTCTTCTTGAAAGGTAATTTGATCATTCGTTAAATTGTTGTCATTATAAAGTTTTCTTGTTCCTTTTATTTTTAATAAATTCAGATCCTCTAACTCTTTGCTACATTCTTCCAAAATATGTATTAGAGAACTTTTATATATTTTTTCTAAACCAATTGTCATGTTGCTAATAATCCTGTATAATTACTGTTTCTTAATAATATTCAAGAATCATAAATGTCTTTACCATCATCTATAAGAAATATAGCAATAATAGCTCACGTTGATCACGGAAAAACTACTTTAATTGACAATATGTTAAAACAAAGTGGACTATTTCGTGACAATCAAGAAGTTGCAGAACGTGCAATGGACTCGAATGATTTAGAAAAAGAACGTGGCATTACTATTTTGGCAAAATGCACCTCTGTGATGTGGGCCGATACAAAGATCAATATCATCGATACACCAGGACATGCTGATTTTGGCGGAGAGGTAGAGCGTATACTAACAATGGTAGATGGTGTTGTACTGCTTGTTGATGCGGCAGAAGGACCTATGCCACAAACTAAATTTGTGCTCGGCAAGGCACTAAAGCTAGGCTTGAAACCGATAGTAGTTATAAATAAAATTGACAGGAATGATGCTAGAGCAGATGAAGTCCTTGACGAAATTTTTGAATTATTTATGTCTCTTGATGCAAGCGATGAACAGCTAGACTTCCCTATCATTTACGCATCAGGTAGAAGTGGTTGGGCTGTTAATAATCTTAACGATGAGAGGAAAGATCTAAATGCACTATTTGGTGTAGTGCTATCTCATGTAGAAACCCCTAAATCAGATATAGACTCGCCATTTTCAATGATTGCAACCACAAGAGAGTATGACTCATACTTAGGGCGTATATTAACTGGTAGAGTTGAGACTGGTACTGCTAAAATTAACATGCCTATTAGAGTAATGGATAGGCATGGTAAAATAGTTGAGACTGCTCGTATTACTAAAATGCTTACATTTAAAGGCCTTGAAAGAACGCCAGTTAATGATGCAAAAGCTGGTGACATTATTGCTCTTGCTGGTCTTGAGCATGCGAATGTTTCTGACACTATTGCATCACCCGAAATTGAAATTCCACTAAAAGCACAGCCGATAGATCCACCAACATTATCTATGACATTCTCAATTAATAACTCTCCTCTTGCTGGTCGTGAAGGCGATAAACTCACTTCTAGAGTTTTGCGAGCAAGGCTTGCAAGAGAGGCAGAAGGGAACGTTGCTATTAAAATTACTGATGGAGAACAGGCGGATGCATTCAATGTTGCAGGACGTGGAGAGCTTCAACTCGGTGTTTTAATTGAAACAATGAGAAGAGAAGGGTTTGAGCTATCCATCAGCAGACCTTCTGTGTTGTTCAAAACAGACCCAGATAATGGTGAAAGACTAGAGCCGATGGAAGAGGTTCAGATTGATGTAGACTCAGAATATGTTGGTACTGTTGTCGAGTCAATGAATATGCGAAAAGCTCAAATGAAAGATATGCGTGAAACTGGTGCTGGCAAAACTAGGCTGATGTTCATAGCGCCTTCAAGAGGTTTGATAGGTTATCACGGTCCATTTCTAACAGAAACTCGTGGAACGGGCATTATGAGCAGGATCTTTCACTCATATGGTCCATACTGCGGAAAAGTAGAAGGACGCAGAAATGGTGTTTTAATATCAATGGAAGATGGTAACTCAGTTGCATATGCCCTGTGGAACTTAGAAGATAGAGGCGATATGTTTATAGGCTCTGGAGTGCCATTATACAAGGGTATGATTATTGGTGAACATAACAGAGAAAATGACCTAGAGATCAACCCTATTAAAGCAAAGCAACTCACAAACGTTAGAGCAAGTGGAAAAGATGAGGCTATAAAGCTTTCTCCCCCTAGGCTAATGTCATTAGAACAAGCAATTGCCTATATTCAAAATGATGAGTTAGTAGAAGTAACTCCAAAATCCATTAGGTTAAGAAAAAAATATTTAGACTCCAACGAACGTAAAAAAATGGCAAAATTATCTACATTTGGTTAGGAATGTCATTGAATAAGCATCATTTCATCATTGACTGATCTGGTAATTATTGTTATAAACGGGACTGATTCGCTGATGGGACGTAGCTCAGTGGTAGAGCAACGGTTTTTGGTATCGTAGGTCGGAGGTTCGACCCCTCCCGTCCCAGCCATCCTCTTATAGTAATACTTGGTTTTACACTGATAAGAGTAAGAAAGTTTGTCATTCCGTGTAAAGGTCAAGTGATACGTTCTACAATTCCGTAAGCGGTTTTTTCCCTCCACGGTCATTCCGTAAACAACCGCTAAGGGGGGCTATACGGAATCTCATAACAAATTTAGATTTGACCTCCTGAATTATATTAGCTATAACACCACACCAAAATGATTTTAGAACAAATTTTTTTAGGGGTGAATTATGAAAAATATGATATCAAGACATGATTTTACAATTCTACTCGGCAATGTAGTAGACCATTTTGATACATCAATATATGTTTTTCTTGCTCCGATTCTTGCACCTTTGTTTTTTCCAAGCGATCAACCTATTATATCGCTAATAATGGCGTATAGCGTGCTTGCGACTTCGGTGATTACAAGACCGCTTGGTACTTATATTTTTGGTATGATCGCAAAAAATAGCTCTCCCGCTAGAGCATTGTCATATTCACTAATTGGCGTTGGACTTACTACGTTGGTTGCCGGGATATTGCCTGATTATTATATGGTAGGCGCTGCCGCCCCAGCTTTACTGGTAATGTTCAGAATATTTAGAGATATCTTTGCAGCTGGTGAGGCAGGCATTGCAAAAATATACATATTACAAGATAAGCAGGGGAAAGAAGCTATGAGGGGTTCTTATTTATATGAAACGTCTGTAATGCTTGGAGTAGCACTTGCATCTTCTGTATCAACATTCGTATATTATATTGATATTGCAAATAGCTGGAGAGTAGTGTTTATACTAGGTGGTTCTGCTGCGATTGTAGGATATCTTATAAGATCTACCGACCAATTGCCAACCGCTAATTTACCTAAGAAATTCCTTAAGTCTTATAGTTTGGATGGAATCAAAATCTTATGTAATAATAAGCTAAGTACATTGCGTATAGCCATAATCAACGGCATGTACCAGATTACATATGTCATACCTTTTGTTGTTATGAACAATATAGCACCTATGATTACCGATATCGACTTGACTACGATGATGGCACTTAACAGCTTCATGATGATTTTTGATATATTCGCTATACCAGTTATAGGAGAGATGGTTTCTCGTTATAATTCGACTAAAGTCATGCTTGTATCAAGTTCTATGATAGCACTTACTATCATACCAATTTGGTATTTTATTGAACATTCCTCTATCATATATGTTACCTTTATACGTTTTTGGATTGTAATATGGGGGATAGTATTTATATGCCCATTAAATTTATGGTGCAGAGATCAAGTATCAGGAGATGAGAAATATCTGGTTGTAGGGATAGGAACTAGCATCGGTGCAAGTATTGTTGGAAAATTAACTCCATCAATCTGTTTGTGGCTCTATTATGCTACCGGCTCTTATATGTCTATATCATTTTATACAGCTGCAATCTGCGCCCTTGTTGTATTTGCATTGAAAATACCGCAGAAAGATCTAGAGAAATGATTTTATTTCTTTTGCTTTTTGCTTAATAGATGTAGGATTGAAGTTCAAAAAGAGGTGTATCTCTTTTTTGTCTTTATATAATCTATTATTTGATATTATGAGATTCGTTTTATCTTTATTGATTGCTCTATTTAGTACTTCTAGTTTTGCATCAAGGCCAATGCCTTGGCAAATAGACTTTCAGGAGGCGGCAAGCCCTGTAATGTCCGAGCTATATGATTTTCATAATTTGTTACTAGTGATTTCATTTGCAATAGTGATATTTGTAATATTTCTAATCGTGTATGTGGTTATTCGCTTTCATGAAAAGATGAACAAGACACCAGAAAAATTCACTCATAATATTGCTATTGAAGTGATATGGACTGTGATACCAATCATCATACTTGTAATTATTGCCATTCCTTCCTTCCGAATCTTAAAGATGGTAGAACACACACCTCCTGCCGATATAACCGTGAAAGTTGTTGGGTCTCAGTGGTTTTGGACATATAGCTACCCAGATCATGATATTGAGTTTGACAGCTATATTATTCAAGATAAAGACTTAAAAGCTGGACAGCTAAGATTATTGGAAGTGGACAATAGACTTGTTGTTCCAGAAGGTGCTGTAGTAAAATTCCTAATTACAGCTGCCGATGTTTTGCATAGTTTTGCAGTTCCTTCTCTTGGTATCAAAACTGATGCAGTTCCAGGTAGAGCAAATGAAACTTGGACTAAGATAGATAAAAAAGGAGTGTATTATGGACAATGCTCTGAATTATGTGGTGTGAATCATGGATTTATGCCAATTGCAATTGAAGTTGTAAGTAAGGACGATTTTGATAATTGGATAAAAAAATCAAAGGAAAAATTTGCATCTCGTGCTATAAGCAGCATATCCTTTGCTCAAAAATAGATAATGAATAACGATTAATAGAAGAAACTATGTCAAATCATGATACGCCCCGTGGGCTTGCCAGATGGATGATGTCTACCAATCACAAAGATATAGGTACGATGTATATTGTACTTGCGATTATTGCCGGATTAATCGGTGGATTGTTCTCAGTGCTTTTCCGTATGCAACTAGCAGTGCCTGGATCTAATTTCTTAGGAGGAGATCATCAATTTTTTAATGTGCTGATTACTGCGCATGCGCTAATTATGGTTTTCTTTATGATCATGCCTGCATTATTTGGTGGTTTTGGTAATTGGTTTGTGCCTCTAATGATTGGCGCTCCTGATATGGCCTTTCCTAGGATGAATAACATAAGTTTTTGGTTATTAGTACCATCTTTCATATTATTGATATTATCGAGCATGACTGATGGTGGCGCAGGCACTGGCTGGACAGTATACCCACCTCTTAGTAACTTAACGGGACATCCAGGTGCTGCAGTAGATATGGCGATTTTTAGCCTACACCTTGCTGGTATGTCTTCTATTCTTGGGTCTATCAATATGATAGTTACTATTTTCAACATGAGAGCACCAGGTATGGGGCTTTTCAAGATGCCTCTTTTTGTTTGGTCAATTCTGATAACAGCCTTTATGATCGTACTTGCTATGCCAGTACTCGCTGGTGCAATTACTATGCTTCTTACAGATCGTAATTTTGGTACACATTTTTTTACACCAGATGGTGGTGGTGATCCTGTATTATTTCAGCATCTATTTTGGTTCTTTGGTCACCCAGAAGTATACATAATCATACTACCTGGTTTTGGAATAGTTTCTCAAGTGATTGCCACTTTTTCACGCAAGCCAATTTTTGGTTATACTGGAATGGTATGTGCCATGGCAATCATTGCTTTTATTGGTTTTATTGTTTGGGCGCATCATATGTTCACGGTTGGTTTATCATATAATGCCCTGATCTACTTTACTGCTGGAACAATGGTTATTGCTGTTCCTACTGGCATTAAAATATTTAGCTGGATCGCAACTATGTGGGGCGGATCAATTACCTTAAAAACTCCAATGCTATTTTCTATTGGATTCATCATACTATTTACGATTGGTGGTGTAACTGGAGTTACGCTTTCAAACTCTGCATTAGACAGAGTTTTGCACGATACATATTACGTGGTTGCTCATTTCCATTATACAATGTCCTTGGGTGCATTATTTACTGCATTTGCAGGGTTTTATTATTGGTTCGGGAAAATGTCAGGCAAGCAATATCCAGAAATACTGGGAAAGATCCATTTTTGGATAACATTCATTGGTGTGAATTTAACTTTTTTCCCGCAGCATTTTTTAGGTCTTGCTGGTATGCCAAGAAGAATACCTGACTATCCTGACGCATTTGCAGGTTGGAATTTTGTATCTTCAATTGGTGCGTTCATTTCTTTTTCTGGTGCTTTATTTTTTGTATTCATTGTAATATATACTTTAAAATGCGGTAAAAAATGTCCTAAAAACCCTTGGGGTGATGAAGCTGATACTCTGGAGTGGACTTTGGATTCTCCGCCTCCGCATCACACATATGAGACCCAGCCAATAATACGTTAATATAGGATTTGTCATTTCGTAAATGAGTGATGTTGTTGTTGTATGGCTATTATCTGTACAACTGTCATTCCGTAAATTGGAGCATTACTATGCGAGAATTATACGGGATCTCTAAAGTACGAAGGTTGGCTCTACTAATATGAGATTTCGTATAGCTCCCTTAGCAGTCACGTGCGGAATGACGTAGGACGGGCGGATATCCGTTTACGGTTTATTGATGGCTGTGTACGGGCTTTCCAAATTGACTATATATATTTTATAATGGTGGGCGATAGAAGATTTGAACTTCCGACCTCTACGATGTCAACGTAGCGCTCTAACCAACTGAGCTAACCGCCCTATAAACAATGCATAAAGCTATGACATTTCTACCTTGCATTTATACAAACTGCAAGAAATTAATTTGCAATAAGATAACAATTACCTTATCTATATAGTCATTTACAAAGGCACTAGCATGAATTTATCTGATAGAGCATACGATAATAATTATAATTTTGTTATAGCACTTGATGGCCCTTCCGCTTCTGGAAAGGGGCTCATAGGAAATATGATTGCGAAAGAGTTTGACCTTGTATGTGTGCAGTCTAGCATCATATATCGTGGCCTTGCTTATATTTGTATGCAAAATCAGATAACGCCAGATGATACTCATCGCATCATAGAATTATCAAAGACTGAAGATATAATATTAAAAGTTAGCAATATTGATCTAAACACAGAAATAATAGGCGAGTTGACATCATGCATTTCTACTATACAAAAGGTTCGTGAAAATTTAGGGTATCATTTAAAAAAAATGATACAAACTACTCCTAGAATAGTTATGGAGGGTAGAGATATTGGATCAGTAATTGCACCGAATGCAGATTTGAAAATATTCATAACGGCAGACATTAACGTACGTGCCAAGAGAAGATTTAATCAGTTGCGCATCGAAGGGAAAGAATGTATACTGAGCGACGTTTTGGATTCCTTAGAGGGAAGGGATAAGAGGGACCGTACAAGGATAGCAGCTCCGCTTAAACCTGCAGAGGATGCACTTGTTATCGATACAAGTGATCTTATACCTTCGAAAGTAATACAAACGATAAAAGATTTTATCGGTAAGTAAACACACTTATTCATATTTTATATATGCTCTTGTGCCAAAAGTAGTTTGCTTATTTTTTTGTTTAACTATTTACTTAAACTAAGAAATTTGGCGCTTTTAGTTTTCGCATTTTAATCACATTATGACTATAAAAAAAAGATTTATTCCACAATTGGAAAACATTCAATCTTCATCGGAAGACTTTACAAAATTATTTGAAGCACTAGATACTTCTCACATAAAAGAGGGGGCTATTGTAAGTGGACAGGTGGTAGAAACTACGCCTGACATTATCATCGTTGATGTAGGCCTCAAAAATGAAGGGCGTATTCCAGTCAGTGAATTTCAAGTATCTAAGGGACACGACCTTCCTAAAGTTGGTGACGTCGTAGATGTCTTTATAGAAAAAGTTGCTGGCAGAAAAGGTACTATACTAAGCAGAGAAAAAGCACTAAGGGCTGACTCTTGGTCAAAATTAAAAGATCTTTTTGAGAAAAAGGAAAATATCACAGGCACTATATTTGGTAGAGTTAAAGGTGGCTTTACTGTGAACGTAGATGGCGTAGTTGCTTTTTTACCAGGTAGCCAAGCTGATGTACGGCCTATCAAAGACCCAGAATCAATTATGAATATACCGCAAGAATTCCAAATTCTTTCTATGGATGATAAATTAGGAAATATTGTTGTATCTAGAAAAGCGATATTGGAAGAGTCTCGTGCCGAATCAAGAGAACAAGTTTTATCCACTATAAAAGAAGGTGATATATTAGATGGCGTAGTCAAAAATATTACCGATTATGGTGCGTTTATCGATCTTGGGAGTGTTGATGGTTTGTTGCATGTCACAGATATTTCTTGGAGCAGGATTAATCACCCATCAGAAGTACTAAGCTTTGGTCAAGAAATAAAGGTGATGGTAATCAAATTTAACGAAGAAAATAGAAAGATTTCACTAGGCATGAAACAGTTGGATTCAAACCCTTGGGATAATTTGAAAGAAGAAATGCCAATCGGAAAGATGATGACTGGTAAAATTACAAACATAGCTGATTATGGCGTATTCATCGAGCTAAAGGATGGTATTGAAGGGCTTGTTCATTCTTCTGAAATTTCTTGGGGTAAGAGCAATCAAAATCCTAAGAAGCTTCTAACAATAGGTCAGGATGTAGAGTTTGTGATATTGGATCTAGACTCCGAGAGACATAGAGTATCGTTGAGTATAAAAAGATGTCAGGACAATCCTCTTATAAAATTTGCACAGAATAATCCTGTAGGTAGCGTTATAAAAGCTCCTATTAGGCACATTACAGATTTTGGTTTGTTTGTAGCGATTGATACAAACACTGATGGAATGGTCCATGAATCTGATTTAAGTTGGGGCAGCAATGGTGCTGAGTTACTCAAGAATTATAGCAAAGATCAAGAAATAGAGTGTAAAGTACTAAATATTGATATAGAAAAAGATAGAGTATCACTAGGTATCAAACAACTAACAGAGGATCCAACTGAAGGTTTGATGGATAATCTCAAGAAAAATTCTATTGTTACATGCGTAGTAAGTAATGTGACTTCAGATGGAGTAGAAGTTACAGTTGATGATAAGGTATCTGGCTTTGTAAAAAAATCTGATCTTTCTTTTGATAGATCAGAGCAAAAACCAGATAGGTTTGCTACAGGAGATAGATTTGATGCAAAAATCATCTCAGTGGATAAGCTTTCTTGCAAATTGTCACTCTCTATTAAAGCATTAGAGCTTGAAGAACGTGATAAAGCTATAAAAGAATATGGTTCTACAGATAGCGGTGCAAGCTTAGGTGATATCTTAGGTGCAGCACTGGAAAAGAACGCAAAAGAAAAGTAGGTATTGCGGGTAAATATAGACATAAAAAAGAGAAAATAACATTTGTCTACTTGCATATAAGCGTACTACGTACTCAATTATAGCCATGCGCTTATTGAGCAGCTAGAAAAATACCCTGAGTCATCCCGTAAATTCGAGTATTATTATACAAGGATTATACGGGATCTCCAAAGTATGGAGATTGGTTTTCTGCGATTATAAGATTCTGCATGATTCACTAAAAAGATCGCTTACGGAATGTAACGCCGGGAATAAAATTCGCATGCAAAATGACACAGGATGGGAAAATCGTCTACGATTTAGTAACACTGCGTATTACAGACTTTCTAAATTTTTAGAGCCGTGTGAGTAATGCTGACTGCGTACAAAATGAGAAGAAAAAAGTATGGATAGTATTTTAATTCAAGGCGGGACACCTCTCATAGGTGAGGTAGTCGTTAGTGGTTCTAAAAATGCATCACTACCTATTATGGCATCGTGTTTGTTAACCGAAGAACCGCTCAGAATTAGCAATATTCCAAAATTATCTGATATTCGGATTATGGGAAAATTGCTGGAATCTTTAGGAACAAAAATAGTTTTCGAGGATCAACCAGATGATAGTTTTTCTCTTGAATTAGCATCACATTCTATACAAAACTATACTGCTGTGTATGATATTGTGCGCAAGATGAGAGCATCTATTTGGGTACTTGGACCGCTACTTAGCAGGTTCGGCAAGGCAAAAGTTTCTCTTCCAGGTGGATGTGCTATCGGAGCACGTCAGGTAGATTTACACATAGATGTTATGGAATCTATGGGAGCGGAAATCAAAATTTATGGTGGTTATATTCACGCTCATAATAACAATAAGCGATTACAAGCTTGTGATTTCACTTTTTCCAAGGTATCGGTTGGTGCAACAATTAATGCGATCCTAGCTGCAACGCTTGCAGATGGCACAACGTTCTTATCTAATTGTGCGAAAGAACCGGAAATTATAGACTTGTGTAATTGTTTAAATAAAATGGGAGCAGAAATTTCTGGCATTGGTACCAGAAATATCAAGATTATCGGAAAAGAAAAACTCTCTGGCACTAATCACAGAGTCATACCAGACCGCATAGAGGCTGGAACTTATATGATTGCCGCAGCTGCAACACGTGGTAACATAACATTACTCGGTATCAATTATGATATGGTAGAAAATTTAGCGTCAAAAATTAAGGAGGCTGGAGTTTCTATTACGCATAATGAAAATTCTGTACAAGTAAAACATTCAGGTATCATTAAGCCTGTTGATGTATCAACTGAGTCTTATCCCGGATTTTCTACTGATTTTCAAGCTCAATTTATGTGTCTGATGGTCTTTGCCAGCGGTATATCTAACATTTCTGAGAATATTTTTGAGAATCGTTTTATGCATGTTCCTGAGTTATGTAGAATGGGAGCTAAAATCACCATCAATGGTAATTGTGCTAAGGTAGAAGGCTTAGGGTTAGGAAATAATTCTTTAGCTGGTGCAGAAGTAATGGCAAGCGATTTACGGGCATCTGTATCTTTAATCATTGCAGGATTATGTGCAAAAGGTGAAACTAAGGTAAGAAGAGTTTATCATTTAGATAGAGGGTATCAGTCTCTTGAAAAGAAACTTCGCAATTGCGGTGCAAAAATTGCAAGAATTACTGGTGATACAGTATAACTGAAATGAAAATGAGTAAGTGAGTAGAAAATCTAGTGATTATTGATGGAAAAAAAATTAGCGATCAGATATTAGCCGGATTAAAGGCAAAAATAGCTGCAGATAGTATAAAGCTAACTTACCCTACTAAGCTAGCAATCATCTTAGTTGGTGATTTTCCTACAAGCCATATATATGTGAAAAATAAAATGAAAGCTGCGGAAAAAGTGGGGATACTTACAGACTTAAGAAAGTTTGATAGCACTATCTCTGAAGCTGAATTACTTTCAGAAGTAAAAAAACTTAATTTAGATGAAGAAGTATCTGGCATAATAATACAAATGCCTCTGCCAAATCATATAAAAAGTTCTAAGCTTATTGAAGCGCTTGATCCAAGCAAGGATGTAGATGGATTTCACCCAAAAAATCTTGGACTACTCTATGGTGGATATAGCAATGAATTTGTTCCATGTACTGCTCTTGGAGTTTTACATTTAATAGAAGAGTGTGAGAGTGAATTATCTGGAAAAAATGCAGTAGTAATAGGAAGATCTAATATTGTAGGAAGACCAGTTGCTGCCCTATTATTACAAAAAGATTGTAGTGTAACAATTTGTCACTCACAAACAAAAAACCTCTCATCTATTACATCGAAAGCAGATATAATAGTCTCTGCTATTGGCAGACCCAAATGCTTGGGACAAGAATATTTTAATAAGGATACTATTGTTATTGATGTTGGAATTAATAGAATTACCAATAAAGACAAGTCCATATTAGTAGGTGACGTTGATTTTGAAAATGTAAAGGATTATGTACAACATATCACAAAAGTACCAGGTGGTGTTGGTCCTATGACTGTGGCATACCTACTTGTGAATACTCATAATGCTAATTTAAGACGACTAGTTTAATGGATGGATATTTAATTAAGAAGATAAAAAAATTGATAATAAATGCAGGTGATATTGCGATAAAAACTAGACAAAATAACCTTAAGGTAGAATGGAAACAAGATAATACTCCTGTCACTAATGCCGACAAAGAAATCAGCCTTTTTATTTTTAATGCATTATCTATTCTTACACCAGATATACCAGTGATTTGCGAAGAAAGAGAATGCATCTCAATTGATAAAAATAAGAAGTTTTGGCTGATTGATCCAATTGATGGTACAAGAAGCTTTATTGATGGAAGAGATAGCTTCACTATTAATATTGCACTGATTGATAATCAGGTAGCATCATTTGGATTTATCTATCAGCCAACTACTAAAATGCTATATTTTACTGATGAGAATAAAAAATTTGTCATAGAAAAGAATCAAGATATCATCGAACCTAATGTGCATAATGAAAATGAGTTCATTGCTGTGGTTAGCTCTCATCATTTTAATCAAAAAACTAAAGATTACTTGAAGAATAACGGTATTTCTAAAATCATCTCAATGCCTAGCTCTTTGAAATTATGCATGATTGCAGAAGGAGTTGCTGATATCTATCCCAAGTTCGGAACGACAATGGAATGGGACATAGCAGCAGGACATGCTCTCATTAACGCAAATGGAGGTAAATTATCTATTCATTCTGGAGAAGAAATGCTTTATGGTAAAGATCATTTTGAGAATTCGAACTTTATAGCAATAAGCAGAAATATCGCCTCTTCGATCAATACTCTAATAATCTGAGAAAGTTTTTACGGAAATCATGTGATAATTTTTCAAACCCTACACTCTCCAGACCTCTCTTAGGTATCACGATAAAAGCAGCATCTGATATATCGATGGATTGATCATTCGCAATATCTTGCATGAGATGCCTGATACGCCTTTTCGCTTTATTTCTAATAACAGCTTTTTTTGCAAATTTTCTGCTAACTTTCATGCCTAAAAAAATTCTTGGCTTTCCTTGCTCGTAATTTGATATGCGAGAAAAGTTCTGTACTAGAAGTAGAATAAGACAAGAACCATTGGCTTTACGACCATGACTATTGACAAGATCAAATTCTCTTTGATTTTTTAAAGAAACAATATCCACTTAAGAATTATGCGGTTAGCCTACTACGCCCCTTTGCTCTACGATTCTTGATGATAATTCTACCAGCGACTGTAGACATCCTAGATCTAAAACCGTGTCTTCTTTTTCTTACTAAATTACTTGGTTGAAATGTACGTTTCATAATTAAATGACTATAATACGTTAAGCTAAATTTAGGACGCAGTGTAATAAAATATCTTATCGTTGTCAATGCAATATTAATTATGTTATTCTGAATTGCGATTGTAACTAATTTAATTGATAGATAATGTTTTACATTCTTATTTTTGTAATGTTAACGAGTATTACTTTAATTCTGGGATTAGTCGCAATGGCTAGCGGAGGAAATATTAACAAAAAATACGGAACTAAATTGATGTCACTTCGAGTAATTTTCCAAGCAATTTCCCTACTATCTCTTCTAATCCTTTACTTCATGAAATGAACTAAAAGAGTACAATTTCAACTGTCGTTCTTATAAAACTTAATATCCACAATTTCTGTGGATAACTTCGTGTATAAAATGTTAGAATAGTGCACCATTTCCAGTAATCACTTGCCACCCAAGCAAAGTGATGTAAAAAAATTACCTACCCTACAACCCGCATGGTGCTTGTAAAACAAGAAGATTGGCTGTTAAGACTTTATTAAAATAACTCATAATTCCTCTACACTTCAATGATTTGTGCATAACTTAAGCAAGTTTACCCCGTTTAATTAAAGAAAGTATATTTATTCATACAAAGAAAGAAAAATACTAGACAGTCTATTCTCGTGGTGATACGATCTGAGAATCTCTGTTTCTAGATTAAGCATACGTACTTATGATTCGTAAAAATAATTACCTTATAACAACAATTTTCACTACCACCAGCTAAGCTGGTATATAGATCTTTTATCCCCTCTTTTTTTTATTTAAAATTTCCATTTTTAGGTTTCATTATGTTTCGTCAAATGCCTGTAATATTAGCATTGTTAATTACTTCAATCATATTTTTTGGACATCTTATCCCACGCAGTATAGCAGAATTATTGTTTGGACTTAGCCTCTCTATCAAGTCTTTGATAATTTTCTTGCTTCCTGTCGTCATTTTTGGTCTACTCTATAAAGCAGCTATAACGCTTGCAAAAGATGCATCAAAAATAATTTTATTAATTTTATCTGCAGTAGTACTATCGAACTTCATTACCACTACAATGAGTCAAGCAGTTGGCATGTGGGTATATACATTTGATATGAACCTATTCTTACCAGACGAACAAAACGCCTTAGCGGGAAAGGTATTATTTGAGTTACCATCAATAATACCAAACCAGGTTGCTATGTTTTCTGCTATTATAGCTGGCATATTATCTGCTAAAATTGCGCCTATATATACAAAAAAAATCGCTATAACACTTACAGAGATTGTAGAAAAATTGCTAAGACTAGTAACTGCTATAATCCCTATCTTTGTTACTGGGTTCGTAGTAAAATTACAATATGATGGAGTAATCATGCAGATAGCAAAGAACTATACTGTAATTTTTGCAATTATCGCAACAATGCAAGCAGTGTATATCACATTATTATATCTACTGCTTGAAAAACTCAATATCTCCAAGACTCTATTATCAATAAAAAACATGCTTCCAGCAATTTTAAGTGCGTTTAGTACTATGTCCAGCGCAGCAAGCATGCCTATGACTTTGATAGGTACTGAGAAAAATGCAAAAAACAAAGATCTAGTACATACAGTAGTACCAGCAACTGTTAACATACATTTGATAGGTGATTGTATAGCGATACCATGCTTTGCATTTGCTATCTTGAAAAATTATGGTCTTGCAGAACCTGATATGTATTCTTATCTGATTTTTACTTGCTATTTTGTGCTTGCAAAATTTTCAGTTGCCGCAATACCTGGAGGGGGAATAATAGTGATGCTTCCTATATTAGAGCAATATTTGGGTTTTGATTCTGCTATGCTATCACTCATCACTGCACTATACATATTATTTGACCCCGTAATTACAAGTGCCAATGTTTTCGGCAATGGAGCATTTGCTAAAATGATAGATGTAATCCTGTATAAAGGGGGCAGTAAAAAGAGTAACTAATTAGAACTATAGTCAATTTATTTTGAATCGGGATGACATGCTGCTGGGGGAGTAATACTCAGATTTACACCTATGACAAGATGGAATATAGTAATTGTTCCGTAGACAACTACAAAGTACCTACAATCAATCGTAATATTTTTTCTTCTAACTTGCGATACGGGATATTAGACCCACAAAAGTTATTCATCATTATAACGAAACTATGTAGCTCATTGTTTTTGTTATAAAAATATCCTACTAAGGTAGAAACATTGCTAAGAGTACCAGTTTTTGCATAGATAAGCATCTTGCTATCCATACGATCTTGCAGAGTACAATCTTCACTCGGAGTTGCAAGTAAACTCCTTATTTCTGAAAAATCTTGTTTTTGAGCTATCTTGTTCAGAAAAGAATCAAACTGATTAACAGTCAGTAAATTGAGCCTAGAAATACCAGATCCATCTATAATTTCAGATCTTGTTAAATCTGTACCAAATTTTCTTTTAACTAGATCTTTCATACTAGATGCAGCGAATCTCCATTCCTTTTGATTATTTTGAGTTGCAAATTCTGCAAGTAAATAATCTGTAATAAAATTATCTGATTTCTTCATCGCTATTTTAGATATGTTTTCCATATCCTTAGAGATAGATGATATTTCTTTGAGGTTTCGTTTATCTGAAGGAACTCTATCAGTAACCAGTATCTTTCCGCGCAAATCTATATTATGTTTTGCTAAATACTGTTTTAAATAATACTTCAAACTCACAATAGGCTCATTTGTAACAGCGCCTGCATTTACCTTGCCTGTAGAAATACTCAAAGTACCGTCAATAATAAATTTATTACCTTTGATGTTAGTGTATAGCCTATCAAAATTATTGGCTTTTATAGTTCTTGCGTTATTTTGAATAATATACGGAAAATTTTTGCTAGTAGAGATTTTTATTTTTTGCCCTACACTAGATGGAGCAACAGTTATAGTGCTACAATTTTTATTTATGTGAACCTTGCTTACAGGTGCGCCATAACAATATAACGTATCACCGTGTGTTTTACCTCTCATCAAAGATGGGACAGTGAATTTGCTATCAATAATATATAGATTTCCTGTAATTTCCTTACCAGAATTTTTAATAAAATCTTCTAATAAGCGATCTAAATCACATGGTTTAAAATCTGGATCATGAATATCGATATAATAATCCCTATTATACCGATATATTCTGCTAGCAAACTTATAGTCTTTTCCAAAATGTTCTAGCAAAGAAATAATGGTAATAAATTTTAAAGTGCTAGCTGGTATGAAATATCTATCAGCATTTCGTTCAAAAATAACCTCGTTCCGTGCAAGATTCGTAATCTTGATGCCGATATTTAAATCAGCATCAGTATCTTGAATTTTCTGAGATATTTTATCTTGTATTGAAGATTCAGACGCCAATACATTTGTAAAAATACAAACTATATTTAATAGTAAAAATAATTTTCTTACCATCTCATCTATTTAAACCTGAATTGCTACAAAACACACTTATATCGTAGAATTTTTCCTTGCAATGATACGAGCATGAGCCAAATTCACCATTACCATCAATATAAACCCTACTAATGCAATCGCAATAGCAATAGGTATTATTGATACGCTTGCAGTATAAGCATAACTACTATAAGTCTTGATACCGCTTACTGTGCTACCCCCATTATCCAAAACGTTTAAACTAACTCCAATGGACTTATGAAATAATAAACCGAAAGTCATTATAATCATATTAGCAACCGAGCCTGCAAGTCCACTACGCTCTTCGGATACAAATGTTACAATTTTAGGAATAATAACTATCTGATAAGCAGAGAAAATTCCAACAATAAAGCATGCATAATACAAAGAATTAACTGTTGCATCGCCTGTTAGCATATGTATAAAGCAAATCAACATTACAAATCCAGATAGCATCGTCACTCCAAAATGCATTCTTGTTTTATCTGATATATAAGGCAAAACAATACATCCTACGCACATTCCAAGTGATATCGAAGCTATCGTATAATCTGCTGTCATTTTTGTAAGCGAATAAACTGCCATCAAAAATGCACTACCCCAAGCATCAGCAAACCCTTCAAGCGGTCCAACCATTAATCCACCCAAGATGCTAACGGATAACAGTCTATAGTTACAAATCACAGCTTTAATATCTGTCCAAATATCAGTATGAGATGCTTCTTCCAGTGATTTTGGCATTAAAAAGTAAGTTATAAAAGCTAAACCAATTCCCGAATATAACAGAATATTAGCAGTACTTTTCATACCTATAGTCTCAACGATTTGCGTTATAGGAGGAGTAGTATAAACCACAGTAAGCAAACCAAGAGATACCATAATACCAATCATTCTAGCAAATGTTGCATGGAATAAAATACGGAAAATTTGTAATGCCCCAAGTGCAGATACTGCCGACCCAGCACCTGTCAGTACTCTTCCTAATATTACACCAGACCATGAATCAGAATATATGAGTGGAATAAGACCAAGTGCAGTACACACAATACCAAATGGTAATATAGTTTTAGCACCAAAACGGTTTAGCAATATCCCAACTGGGATATGAGCTCCAGCATATCCAATATAATAAACTCCTAATGATCCAAAATCATCAGCGCCAATACCGTATTTAGCCATAATACTTGGCATTAATATATTAGGTAGAGGACGCAATATATATTGATAACAGTAAAATAAGGTAACACAGAACCATATAAGTGCTGCTGTAAATCTGTTACTTTCCATTGTTATTAACCTTTTTTGGACATAGACATATGATTCACCCGAAGAATAAAGCTATGGGAAAATCATAAACGAGCGATGCTAATAGATATTAGCATATTAGTCAAGTAGATTACTTTAGATAGAATTGGCATTGCCCAATAAACATAGAGTTTGCATTGAGAATGAGATTCCAGCCGCTACAAAGCTCACGTGCGGAACGACAGCTGGGTGGGAGCAAGGTTCGTATGTGAAACCACAAACTCTCCCCTGTTATCGTTATAAATTCAAGCATTACTATGCAAGAATCCTCTAGCCTTGTCATCTCGTAAACGAGTTCTTTACGAGTTATACGAGATCTTTAGAACATAGATGATTGATTCTGCTGTTAAGAGACTCCGTATAGCTCCCTTAGCAGTCGCTTACGGAAAGACAGTAGGGGGAAAAGTCACCACGAAATGACAGTGAGTTATTGCTATACGAGAACCCATCAACTTATCATCCGGTAAATTTGAAGCACCTAATAGTGTGAGAATTATACTGGATCTCTAGAACATAGAAGCTAATTCTTTTGCTGTTATGAGACTCCGTGCTTGTTGTTCAAGTATAGGAGTAGTAGCAATCCAGGTGCTGCAAGTAATATTGTCATTACAAAGTACATATCCCATCCCATCATCTTTACCATACTTCCACCATATATAACTATCGTATCACTAGAAAAACTTGCTGCACTACTAAATAGAGCATATTGCGTTGCTGAGAATTTTTTATTACATAAATGGCTTAAGTAACCAACAAGAGCAGCTGTACCCATACCAGAAGCAATATTCTCTATCATAATTGTAATCATCAAAGCATTTAAATCGTGCCCCATATGATTGAGCCAAATAAAAGAAGCGTTTGTAATACTTTGAGCTATGCCGCCAATCATCAGACCTTTAAAAGCGCCAAGGCGATACATTACTATGCCACCGAGATAAGTACCTACAATTGTTGCAAATAGACCAAAAATTTTTGTTATTCCTGCAATTTCCTTAAGAGTGAATCCTAGTTCCATGTAAAACGGTGTTGCAACAACTCCTAACATTGCATCACCGATCTTATAGAAAATAATTGCTAGTAAAATGATAATAGCTCCATCTCTTTTAAAGAAATCTACAAACGGGTCAATTGTCATAACCTTCCATGAATGAAGAGAGAATGCTTTAAATTCTTCCCTATCTGTTTCAGGCTCTTTTAGGGTTAAAACAAAAAATACAGCAAAAATATATAAAGCTGAAATAAAAGAAAATGCATTACTCCATCCATAATCTTCAGCGATATAAAATGATCCTGCTCCAGATATCAGCATTCCAATTCTGTAGCCAAATACTGCGTTTGCTGCTGCCAGTGATTGTTTTTCTTTTTCTATAGTATCAATTCTGAAAGCATCAATTACTATGTCTAATGTAGCAGAGCTAAGACCTAGAGTTATCGTAAGAATATATAAATTAAATAACGAATCATCGAGGTCATATCTGCTATATAAAAATATAATGAAAGATATTAATGCACTTATAAAGCACATCCAGCTTTTGCGTCTTCCAAGCCTATGTAATATTGGCAGATCAATCTGATCTATAAAAGGTGCCCACAAGAATTTCAAGGAATAAAATACCCTAGCAATTGCAAAGCTCGTGATAATAGCAATATCTATGTTAGCCCCCTTCATCCATGCAGCTAAGGTAGAGAAGATAATCGCTAATGGCATTCCACTGAAAATACCGAGTATAAATATTTGGAATTGTCTATAATCAGTAAAGATTTTTATAACGTTCATTTTATAATATTAGCCTTATTAAAGTGCAGGCAGATTATGCGGAGCATATAGCGGAGTCAAGTAATTTTTATTAACAGTTTTGCAAAAAAGCGCATCTGTTAAGAGACTTATTCTAAATATTTCTTTTATATCACATCTTTTGATAAAATTCTTGATCGTGCTAGCTACGCCAGAAAAGGTTAATTGCTTTAACGCTTTAGATGCGTTAATATGTATTAATAATGTATTATTTAGTAGTGTTATATGTCAGGAATAGAAAATAAACGTCAAGCTTTCATTGCTTCACATGATAGATATAAAAACAATAGTCAGTTACCAGAAGAAATGTATCAAAAAGCAGGTGAGGATCTTCAGAGTTTTCTCAATGAATCACTAACAAATAAAGATATAGACTCTGTTGCAAATGAAATATTAAAAGATAAGGAGTTAAATAAAATATTGGTCCAAGGGCAATTTGGATCAATTATGTTACAAGATTGCTCTATGGATTTACAGGCCGCAATTAGCACCAATTACCGCTTAAAAAACCTTGAAGCAGAAAATTTTATAGATAGCTCTACAAAAAATGGTGAAATTAATCAAAGTGAAATTAATAAAGCTTTTGATACATATCGAGATATAGGTCTTAATGATAGAAAGATAGCAGCAACAATTTTTGATCATCCAAAAACAAAAGGGATATTAGAAAAAAATGGGAATGCTTTACAATTCAATCCAAAGATTCAGGAAGAATATAATAAAATTATAGATGATAAAGGAAGAGTTGCCGGTAATTTCTTATCTTCTGAGCAAATAATTGCTAAGGAATCTCTAATAGGACTGTTTGAGTCAGCTGAAAAAAATAATCCATTAAATGAACTAGATGAACAAATAAAAACACTTGAGACAAAAAAAGGAATTCACTGAGGAATTCAAGGATTTAAATATCTCTTATACTAACGATAAATTTAGTAATCTAGGCTCACTAACAGAATTAGGAAAAATTAAGCCTATAGATGAAATGACGTCCGAAATTTTTGAGAAGAATCCTATTTTAAATGAAGTTGAAAATCATATAAAAACAACAACGGGAGATACTAAATACAATATCAAAGATGATATCAAAACTTCTGTAAGAAATTGCAAAAATACGAACTTAAATCTTAATCTTAATAATTTTACTGGTATAGATTTAGAGATTAATGAAAAAAAACAACAGATACAAGGGATAAAAAGTTCAATAGTAAAACATGAAAGTACAAAACAATTATGTTCTAAGCTAGCAGATAAACAATTGGATAAAGTAATACAATCTATTGATAAAATAGATTCGCTAGGAAGTAGTGATGCTAAAAATAAATGTAAAGCAGAAGCTATAGGCGTAATCATTGCTGCTAAAACGAGTAATTTCTTAGATAAACATAGAGATTCAAAAAATGCTAATAGGATCAATAATCAAGAAATGAAGAAGTTTAATAATGAAATAAAGAAGTTTAATAACGTAGATGACGAAAAAGTTCAAGCAGTGCAAAAAAAAATGTTAAAGAACTTTGAACGGTCAACTAGAGAGAAGCAAACATTTCTAAGTAAATTTAAACACTCACGTACTGAAAAAAGTATAGATAATATATTAAAAAAAATTGATCCCAAAAGTGCAGGAGCACTAAAAGATATTAGGGAAGCTTTAAGACACTCTAAAGAAGAAAGATCTCAGATGAAAAACTCCTCTAACAATAGTCGTACTGTTTCAGGTAAAAAAAGTAGTCCGTCAATAAGCTGAAGGAAGAAACCAAAGGTAACGTCTTATACAAAGTATAGGCAATATTTAGATCACACGGGTTAAAATATATTATATTAATGTAGGCATTCCGTCATACTGCGTTGTAGCTCTTTTATCCCAATGCCCGATTTACTACTAGTAGCAAGAATCTTTGGTAGATCTTCTAAAAAACTAAGCCGTTCTTTTAGATAAATCAGAAATTCTTCATCTATAGATGCTTTATCTGTCTTTGTTAAGACTATCTGGAATCTTCTATCATACTGCTGCAAAATTTTAATTACTTTGATGTCATTTTCCTTTATGTTCCTTCTTGCATCAATCAGTAAGTTGATCATTTTTAGATGCACACTTTCTTCAAGGTAATGCATAATAAGTTTTTCCCACTGAACTCTTTGATTTTGAGATATTTTGGCAAAACCATAACCAGGGAGATCGGCTATTAATAGCTTATCTATTATAGAGAAAAAGTTGATTTGTTGAGTCCTGCCTGGTGTATGCGAAACTCTTGCAAGTGACTTTCTTCTACAAATTGCATTAATTAAACTAGATTTTCCAACGTTAGATTTTCCTAAGAAGGCCACTTGGGGTAAAAACAATTTTGGAAATTGATCGGTTCTTGCAACCCCAGCTATGAACTTTGCTTCTTGTTTAAAAATCTTTGTTCCAAGTTCACTCACAAAAGATCACTCACTACTTGTATCTAATTTATTAATATAGGACTGTTGAACAATAGAAAGAACATTATTCCAAGACCAGTATATTAATAATCCAGACGGAAATCCACTAAACATAAACAGGAACATTAGAGGCATAAATTTCATCACCTGGGCTTGTACTGGATCAGAAGGCGTCGGACTCATTCTTTGCTGCAAAAACATAGTACATGCCATAATGATTGGCCATATCCCTATCATCAAAAAGCTCGGAGGAGAAAATGGTAATATTCCAAACATGTTAGACACAGAAGTAGGATCAGGAGCAGATAGGTCATGAATCCAACCAAAGAATGGTGCGTGTCTCATTTCAATAGTGACATACAGCACCTTATATATGGAAAAGAACACTGGTATTTGAACAAGCAAAGGCAGGCAACCACTAACAGGATTGACCTTTTCTTTCTTATACAAAGCCATTATCTCTTGATTTAATCTTGCTTTATCATCAGAATATAATTCTTTAAGACGCTCCATATTTGGTTGTAGCTTCTTCATTTTTTTCATAGAGCGGTAAGATTTATTAGCTAAAGGAAGCATTGCTAATTTAATCAGAACTGTTACTACCATTATGCTTATACCGAAATTCCCAACATAGCTGTAGAAAAAATTCATAGCATTGAAGATAGGCTTTGTGAGAATGTAGAACCATCCAAAATCAATTGCACGGTCAAACAGCTTAACACTATATTCTTCTTCATATTTATCTAACAGATTAACCTTTTTAGGGCCTGCAAATAAGCGATGGGTTAACTCAAAAGTACCGCCAGATTCTACAATTTGCAATGGAGAGATAATATCTGACTGATACCTATCCTTACCGGCTTTAATTGCGTAACTATAGTTAGCAGTATATAGGCCTTTGGGGTCTGGAATAAATGCAGATAGCCAGTATTTATCAGTGATTCCAAGCCAATTTACATCATTTTTAGGGAAATTATTTTTCTTCTCTTTTTTTACAGATTCATATGTATATTCTTTCAGTTCACCAGCAATAGAACCTATCATACCTTGGTGGAGTATATTCATCATTCTGTCAGAATCTTCGTCATATACACGGTTAATTAAGGCAAAATATTGCATTGAAATAGGCTTGGTGGACTTATTCTCAGTAGATTGCTTTATGGTAAAAAGATAATTTTCATCTAAACTGATTGATATTCTGAATTTTACATTTTCTGGATTGATCCAATATAAATTCACCGTTTCTCTCTCAGATAGAGTTTCTTTATCAGCATTCCAGATTGTTGACGAATCTGGAAGCGTGATATTACTATCATTTCCTAGCCAACCAACTTCTGCAAAATACGAATTATCAGAATTAGAAGGAGAAAAAAGCTCAACTACACCACTATCTTTACTGATATTTTTGTGATATTGCAAAAGAGATAGATCATCAAATCTAGCACCTTTTAATGAAATAGAACCAGACAATAATTTTGACTTTATATTAACACGCTTTGATGATTGAATAGCTTTGCTTCTTTCGAACATAGGTTCAGTAGAAGCTTTAGTTGTATTTTTTTTGATAGATTTTATCTGCTGATTATAAATCTTTGTTTCATCTGCAATTTTTGCAAGTCGCGGCTTTTCATAAAAAAACTGCCAGCCAAAAATGATTAGTACTGATAGTATGATTGCTACTACCAAATTTATAAGATTATTATTCATAAATAATTGATATAAATTACCTAAAAAGACACATTAAAGTAACATCAGGGTGCTTACCTATGTAACCATAAGGTAGCAAGCTATAAGATTTTGGCTAATTAATCAAGTAATTCGTTGATGGTTTTGCAAACGTATTGCTCGAACCTTTGTGTCGTTGTCAGTACAGCTATCGAAAAACTGAGAAAACTCCTGCGAGATTCCGTAAATTCGAGTATTAATACGGAGCTCTCATCTCGCATACGAGTTCTTTACGAGTTATACGAGATCTCTGAAGCAGGTAGAATCTAGCTGTTAAGAGATTCCGTATAGCTCCCTTAGCAGTCGCTTACGGAAAGACAATGGGTAGAGAAAGTCACGTGCGAAATGACAGCGGGGGGGGGAATCACTTGCGGAAAGACAAGCCACCTACCGTCATCCCGTAAATTCGAGTATTAATATACGAGGATTATACGGGATCTCTAAAACATAATTATTGACAACGTAATAATTCAAAATAAATCGCTTATAGTGTCATACAGATTGTCATCAGCTTGGCGGATTTTACATCTGCACTTTTTAGAAGAAAGCTGCACATATCACTTGTTGCTCCTGTAGTTTTTACATCATCGATTAGTAAGATGATTTTATCTCTAATATCATATTTACTATTTACTTTAATTGAACCAGCTAAATTCTTCTGACGCTGTGATTTCGTAAGACTAGCCTGAGGTTTTGTCCATTTAGTTTTTATCAACAAGTCTGGTACTATCTGTTTGTTTAGTAGGTTGGATATTTCTTTTGCAAGTACTTGCGGGGGATTATAATTCCTTAGTAATCTTTTAAACCTATTCATAAGAACAGGAGTTATAATATCTACGTCGTGCATCTCTTTTCTATACCTAGCAATTAGCAATTTAGAGAAAAATTTAGCGTAATGAGTTTTGTCATTATACTTAAAACCATATAGTAGATTTTTACTATTCTCGTCAAACTTCAATAAGCTTCTGGCAAGGTCATATTTAGGAGGAGTGGCAATGCAGTTTCCACAAACAATCTGTCCTTCAATGGCAAATGCAAATGGGAATCCGCATATATTACAATATGGTGAAGTGATAAAATTCAATTTTTGAAAACACTTACCACAAATTCCGCTATCTTCTGTGATGAGTTCAGAGCATGATGCGCATCTATGTGGTAAAACATAATCAATTACATTAGATAGCACTATCTTCTTCCCATAGCATATTCTCTCAACATATCTTTTAAGGGAGCAAAATTCTCTATTACGTTAAAACCAATCTGACGCACTGCATATAGCATCTTAGAATCATTCGAGAACACGGTATTAATTGCATCAGTCAGCTCAAACATATCGTTATTGTCAGGCTTTCTTAAAGACTCATATTCTCCAAGCGCATAGTCATTTATACCATATTCGTGTATTAACTTACTTAAGATCTCAATATCCTTAATTCCTTGATTCAGGCCCTGCCCTGCCAACGGATGCACTATGTGAGCGGTATCTGCGATTAGTGCTACCCTCTTATTATAATATTTCTTTGTAGAATATGCTTTTAGCGGAAATGCAGCAACCTCACTTTTTATCGTTATTTTGCCAAGAAATTCACCAAAATTTTGCTGCACTAAATGTAAAAACTCTTCTTCTGAAAGGTTCATCATCACATCTTTTTGTTCTGATTTAATCGTCCATACTACTGATGAAATATTATCATCAAGAAGGGGAAGTATTGCAAATGGACCACTTGGCATAAAATGCTCCACCGCAGTGCCTTCATGCTTTTTTTCGTGATGCACAAGAAATGTTATCGCATGTTGATCATATGACTTTTCCACATCACTACTAAAATATCTGCTCTTAATTTTGGAACTGCGACCATCACAAGCTATCAAAAGATCAGCATGATATTCCCCTCCATTGCCTAGCTTTATATCACACCCTAGCTCTGTATTCTGAATTACTTCATATTTTGTGCTATCTATAATCTTGATCTTATCACTACTAGATGTCAGAGAAAAAAGACATTTTTTAAAATCCTCATTCTGCAGCAAGTATCCCATTTTCTTACTGTCACTCAAAGTAGACGAAGAAAGATGAATCATATCTGAGCTGCTATTATCAGCTACATAAATATCATTAAAATTACCTGCAAATTTAGATAATTCTTCCCAAACACCGACATTCTCAAAGAAATTTTTAGAATGCGCAGTCAGCGCAGTTGTTCTAATATCGCTAAAAAAGTCTTTCTCACTTGCAGAGCGATGCTCAATGATAACAGACGGAATATTACATTTAGCAAAAGCAAGAGCGGTAATCATACCGCTAAGACCGCATCCAGCTATAATGACCTTCTTATTAGGTAGCATCTTGTTCCCTGCTTTTATTCTTCTTCTGTATAAAGAATTTTAAATATGCATTTGCAGCGACTACACTTAATAAAAAATAGATAAGTGCAATATCTATGTAAGAGCTATTGACTTTTGCAGAACCTAAAAAACAAATAAATAAAGAAGTAACGCTTGTGCCAACATTTAAAAATAGCAACTGAGTGAATACATCCCTATACACACATGCACCTAACATAATTATAGATGCAAAAATTAAAATGGTAATTAAAATGATATCAAGCATATAGCTAAAATTACTTTATTATTTTCTTCACTCTTGACTCCATCTCACCTTGAGCTAAATCATTCATAAATTGCTTATCAAGAGCATGAACATAGAATGTTTTATTATCTACAGAGAGAGTAACAGTACCAGGGGTTAGGGTGATTGAATTTGCATATATTACATCTCCAACATTGTTCTTAATCATAGACCCCATATTATCAAAGACAGGATTGATTGATAAATTTTTACGACAAGAAATTTTTACAACCGCAGTAGAAGACATAATTATCTCTTTCAATAACCATATAAAATAAGTTACCGATCCAAGCTTAAAATGATTACTCTTTGGTATTACCCCAAGCTTTAAAGCGAAAATGAATGTAAGTAGTGAAGCACCTATCAAGAAAGCTACCGATTGTTTATTTAAATCAGAGATTCCGACTAGTCCCAGCCAAACGAGAATCAGCGAGCAGAAAAAAAAGAATTTATATTTCATATCTATTTACTTCTATTCCCCTTGAGCGAGAGAGTATCCTTTCTTACCATCAAACTCATAGAGATTCTCTATTTTGATGAAATCAATATCAGATTTAGTAAAATTCTTGAGCAGCACAACGATTTGATCATGTGCGGCATTACCAGATTTTGGCATAAATCTACAACACCAATGGTCTGAATCCATTTTATACTCACTATCCCTTGGCCATAACTTTAGTCCTTTACAAGATATTGTTGTAAGTCTCAGCTCACCTATATCAAGCTTCTCTATTTTTTCTGCTACTTTATGCGCAGAATCAGTATGCATATCAATAAACACATCTACGCCAACTAATGTTTTCTCTTCGGAATTATCAATCTTATAAGTATATTGCTTTTGCCTCGACTTACCTGAAGAGTAATTTGCAGCTTTTAATTTGCTTGGTTTTTTTCCAAGTCTTTTGATCACCTCATCTGCAAATTCGGCTGTTCCAACCTTTTTAGATGAAGTTTTTTCGTTATATATATCAACGGTATGAATGCCCTCCTCTATTGTTTTTTTCCAAGCATTCTCTATGACAGATGCAACATCACCCTGCCCTATATGGGCAAGCATCATAATTGCAGCGTTTAATAATCCTGAAGGATTAGCAATATCTTTACCTGCGATATCTGGAGCTGATCCATGCACAGCTTCAAACATTGCGTAATCTTTTCCTATATTAGAAGAGCCAGCAAGCCCTACAGAACCAGAAATTTCTGCACTAACGTCAGATATAATATCCCCGAATAGATTTGACGTTACTATCACATCAAATATCTCCGGATTATTTGCAAGTCTTGCCGTTCCTATATCAACAATATAATGCTCATTCTTAATCTTAGGGTACTCCTTTGCGATAGAGTCAAATACCTGATGAAAGATACCATCAGAGAATTTCATGATATTATCTTTGCTAAAACATGTAACTTTTTTCCTATTATTTCGCACAGCATATTCAAAAGCATATCTAACAATTTTTTCGCAACCCATCTTACTAATCAGCTTAACTGACTCCCTCATATTCCTAGTATGCCGATACTCTATCCCAGCATATAGATCCTCCTCATTTTCCCTTATAATCACTATATCTTGCTTCGGATAATGAGTATCAACAAATGGGTAGTAGGAGATAGATGGACGAATATTAGCATACAGCCCCAGTGTTTTGCGCAGGGTAACATTAAGACTCTTATACCCCCCTCCTTGAGGAGTGGTAATCGGAGCTTTCAAAAGTATTCCCGTACGCTGTATAGACTCCCATGCATCAGGGTTAATCCCTGAAGTATACTTTTTTTCATATAGCTTCTGCCCAACTTCAATGATCTCTACGCGGATATCTGCTTCTGCCTTTTTCAAGATATGCATAACTGCATTCATAATTTCAGGACCTATCCCGTCACCATATGCGACTGTAATTGGACTCGTGTTAGACATATCCTCTCCCGTTTTTCATTACTACTCCCCTGTAGTTTTTAGAAGATTACTATAGCTAGTGTTTAATAGCTTCACTCCATATATCCACACTACACATGTTATCACAAACATTATCATCAGAAAACCCGCTATGTCCTCATGATGTGCAGATGGGAAAATAGTAAATGTAACCATTTGCATAGATGCACCAATTGATTTCCCAAGTTTTGCACCAAGCACGTCAACTGCAGCCTTACCCTTCGTCTTCATTTCCTGATCAAGTGGGATATATACCATTTCTTTCGTAGCATCAAAAAGCGAATATTTTACCCCTTTTCCAAGTACATTCTGCAGACCCCCTATAAATACAATTATTGCTAAGGGTGATAAATATGTGATATCTGCAAGTATTATGCTTAAATAATCTTCTACCAAAACAAATGAAAAAAACATTCCTCCTGCAATAAGGATCATAATCGGTGTAAGCACAGCACCCCAAAACCACCCAAACATTCTTACTATAGCGCTTCCGATAAATATAAATAGCAATGTAGATATACCAGTCCAGAATAATACATTTCCTTGATATGCCATAAAGTCTTTAGTCTCTGGGTACAGAGCCTTCGTACGAGACATCCACAATCCTTCAATAAGATTTACAGATGTACTATAAGAAATCATTAATATACAAATAATCGCTAGATATTTAGATGTGAAAACCATCTTAGCACTATCTTTGAGAGTGAGTTTTAAAATATCCGTACGCTCATTTTTGAACTTTATCCCCTTAAGGGTTTCAATATTCTTAACCTCTACAAAGCGATGCAGTGCTAAACATATAAATCCAGAAAATAACATGAGAATTGTCATAGATTTAAGTACTATCTCTGAGTTATCCTCTATTCCACAAAAGAACGGCATCAGAATGTGATCACACTGTGTAAAATACATTATTACAGCACCAGAGATCAGTAAATTAGTCTGACCAAACAACCCAAAAAATACATAAAATCTTTTTGCTTCTTCTGTTTTTGTAATCTTGTTAGCAAGCTGCCAAAAGAATAGAAAAAATACAATTACTGGCCAGAGTTCTCCCATAATATAAAATAATATGAAACTCCACTTCCCCCACATCACTATGAACCATTTCAGATGTGGCATCAGTTCAATATAATACTGCACTAATTCTGGATCTGGATGAAACCATGCTTGATTAGGATAAATAACGAATGCAAATAGAGCAAAAAATCCAAGAAAAGTGCTTACGACAATTCTAAATACTTGCTCTGTGGTCATGACATTACAAAGAGCTGTATATATTATGACGAATAATATCCCCATAGGCATCTCTCCCCATAACTTTATGAAGCTTAGGATTTCAGTACCTATCATTGTCACTACGAAACCATCTTTGATACTTCGTACTAAGTTTTGGTTTAATAATATCGATAGCATCAAAAAAGCCATCGGAAGAAATTTTACCAGCTCATAAGAGCCTATAGGCCATAATGCGTATCTTAACTTACTACGCCTCGCTCTGTTTATCAGTGCAATCATATTTTGTTTCCTGATATTAGGATTAATGTCAATAACTCACCCATTAGAACTATGTTCAGAATATACGAACAGAATGAAACTAAAGCAATATGCGTCCAGTGTCAATCTGGGTTGCAATAGATCGTGTGGCTCTATGCTTTAGAGAGATCCCGTATAATCCTCGCATAGTAATGCTCAAATTTACGAGATGACAGGTTGAGGGTTCCGTATCTTAAGTACTCAAATTTACGGGGTGACTCGGGGTTTTGTCATTCCGCACGTGACCTTCCCTCCTCACTGTCCCTCCACATGCGACCTTCCCCTCCACTGTCATTCCGTAAGAGACTGCTAAGGGAGCTATACGGAATCTCATCACTGCAAAAAAATCAATCTCTATGTTTTAGAGATTTCGTATAACTCGCAAAGAGCTCGCATGCGGAACAAGAGAGAATGGAGTATTGCCTTGAAGAACGAAGGCGAAAAAGTGATTTCCCGCTTCTCGCTTTTCCTTTACTTCCCGGAATTATTTGTTATATACTCAACCAGTCTTGCCTATGTCAGGTAATTAAATTATTACATTAAAATGAATATTCACGAATACCAAGCAAAACAAGTTCTGAAAAAATACGGCGTTCCAGTATCACATGGGATTGTTGCTTTGAAGGAAGATGATATTGATAATCTAATTAAGGATTTTGATGCCAAATTATATGTGGTCAAAGCTCAAATTCATGCAGGTGGAAGAGGAAAGGCTGGCGGAGTAAAAGTCGTCAAAAACAAAGAAGAAGCTAGAAAAGCTGCGCATGAAATGTATGGTAAAACTCTTGTCACTCATCAAACAGGACCTACAGGTCAAAAGGTAAGAAGAGTATATATAGAATCTGGTTGCGATATAGAAAAGGAATATTATTTCAGTGCAGTGCTTGATAGATCCTCTAATTCCATAACTTTCATGGCATCAACAGAAGGCGGAGTTGATATTGAAGAAGTGGCAGAAAAAACTCCAGAGAAAATCATCAAAATTTCTGTTGATCCTGCAACTGGTATACAGTCATTCCATTGTAGGTCGCTTGCATTTGGTCTAGGGTTCAAGGGAGAGCAAGCAAAGCAGATGATGAAAATCGCAAAATGTGTTTATGATGCTTTTATGTCTACAGATGCTTCTCAAATAGAGATCAATCCTCTTGTTGTAACTAATGAGGGAAACCTCTTAGCACTTGATGCAAAAATCAATTTTGATGAAAATGCTTTGTTCCGCCATCCTGATATCTCAGAACTAAGGGATGAAGATGAAGAAGATCCGCTTGAGATTCGTGCAAGTAAGTCAGAACTGAGCTATATCAGAATGGATGGGGATATCGGATGCATGGTCAACGGCGCAGGTCTTGCAATGGCTACTATGGATATAATAAAGCTTTACGGGGGAGAACCTGCAAACTTTTTAGACGTTGGTGGAGGCGCAGATAAAGAGCGTGTTACAGAAGCATTTAAGATAATTTTATCAGACAAATCGGTTAAAGGAATATTGGTGAATATTTTCGGAGGTATTATGCGTTGCGATATTATCGCAGAAGGTATAGTTGCTGCTGCTAAAGAAGTTGGAATTGATATACCACTTGTTGTAAGATTAGCAGGAACAAATTTTGAATTAGGCAAGAAGATGTTAGCAAATTCTGACCTAGAAATAATAGCAGCAGATGACCTTGGTGATGCTGCAGATAAAATTGTAAAAGCTATATAGGGGAGCAATAGTATGTCAATATTAGTAAACAGAAATACAAAAGTAATTTGCCAAGGATTCACTGGCTCTCAAGGAACATTCCATTCAACTGGTGCAATTGAATATGGAACAAAGATGGTAGGTGGAGTTACGCCGAATAAGGGCGGGCAAACTCACTTAGATTTACCAGTGTTTAACACCGTGGAAGAAGCGGTGCATAGAACTGCTGCAAATGCAAGCGTTATATATGTTCCACCTCCATTTGCAGCAGACTCTATTTTAGAAGCAATAGCTGCGAATATAGAGCTTGTAGTGTGCATTACAGAAGGTATCCCAGTGACTGATATGCTAAGGATAAAACGAGCATTAGTCGGCTCGAAAACTAGGCTTGTTGGGCCTAACTGTCCTGGCGTGATTACTCCAGAAGAATGTAAGATAGGCATCATGCCTGGTCATATTCACAAAAAAGGTAAAATAGGTATCGTATCTAGATCTGGTACTTTGACATATGAAGCTGTTGCTCAAACTACAGCAGTTGGCCTTGGGCAGTCAAGCTGCATAGGTATTGGTGGAGACCCCATAAATGGCACGAATTTCATTGATTGTATAGATTTATTCATTCAAGATGAAGAAACAGAAGCGATTATTATGATTGGCGAGATTGGCGGAAGCGCTGAAGAAGAAGCTGCAGAATTCATCAAGCAATCCAAAACAAAAAAACCTATTGTAGGCTTTATAGCAGGTGTTACTGCACCTCCTGGAAAGAGAATGGGTCATGCGGGTGCGATCATTTCTGGTGGAAAAGGTTCTGCTGAAGACAAGCTTGAAGCACTTAAATCTGCTGGCGTTGTGATATCGAACTCACCTTCTGAGATTGGCAAAACTATGCATAATTTGGTTAAATAAAAACCTTATTATGCAGGAAGAGCAACTAATTTTAGTTGATGAGAATGACCTCCCATGTGGAACAGAAGGGAAGCTAAAAACTCATAAGAAGGGACTTCTGCATCGTGCATTTTCTATCATAATTTACAATAAAGACCACAAGATATTGCTTCAAAAAAGGGCTGCTGTGAAATATCATTCAGCTGCTTTATGGGCAAACTCCTGCTGTGGTCATCCAAGAGTTGACGAGAATGATATTGAAGCAGCCAAGCGTAGGCTACATGAAGAATTAGGATTTTTCTGTGATTTATCAAAAATTACAGAAGTAACTTATAATCTTCCGCTGGATAATGGCTTATACGAACATGAATATACGCATATTTTTGCAGGTAGATATGATGGTGATGTTAACCCTAATCCAGACGAGGTGTCAGAAATTAAATGGATATCTTTAGAATCTATATTAGAAGATTTTAAGATCCATCCTGAAAGTTATGCAAGGTGGTTTCAGCTATATCTGAAAGATAGCAAATTAATCTCTCAAATTTTGCAATAAATATTCCCATACTCACGGAATATCGAGTCATAAAACCTATACGCTAAAAGAACTTCCACAACCACACTGCCCTTTCTGATTTGGATTGGTAAATGTAAACCCAGATTTGAATTGCTCTTCAATATAGTCCATTTTTGTACCAATTAAATACATCAAAGCTTTTGGATCAATAAAAACTGTGACGCCTTTTTCTTGTATCACTTCATCAAATTGATTTTTCTCATCTGCATATTCTACAAAATACTTCATACCAGAACATCCACCAGATTTAACCCCAACCCTGATTCCTGCAGATGGCTTATCACGCTTTGCAAGCAGCGCTTGCACTTGATGCACTGCTGCATCTGTTAAGGACATTACATGCTTCTTATGCATTCTGCTTTTTCTTATAGTCACTCACCGCAGCTTTTATTGCATCTTCCGCAAGCATTGAACAATGGAGTTTTACAGGCGGCAGAGATAAATGTTTAGCAATATCATTATTTTTTATACTAAGCGCATCATCTATGTTCTTACCCTTTACCCAATCACTGACCAGGGAACTCGATGCAATAGCAGAACCACAACCAAATGCCTTAAATTTTGCATCAGTTATTACGCCATTCTTATCTACTTTGATCTGTAACTTCAAAACATCGCCACAAGCTGGCGCACCAACAAGACCAGTTCCAACTGTTTGATCTTTCTTATCAAGCACCCCCACATTGCGTGGATTCTCATAATGATCTATCACTTCGTCACTATATGCCATTTCCAATTACCTTTAATTTTCAGTTCAAAATTTTGCCACAAATAACCCACATAGTCAATTTATATGGATGACGCTTCATTTCGCAGAGCTACCGACTTTCCCACGCTGTCATTCCGCACATGACCTCCATCCCCATTGTCATTCCGTAAGCGACCGCTAAGGAAGCTATACGGAATCTCATTCAAGCACCATCAACTTTCATGTTCTATAGATCCCTTATAATTCTTGCACTATACGTGCTTCAAATTTACGGGATGACAAAAAATATGTCCTTCTGTAAACGACTACTAAGGTAGCTCATTAACTATAAATTAGTGAGCCGCCCATTTTATCTCATTAATATCAATACCTTCTTGCACCATCTCCCAAAGCGGGCTTAATTCCCTTAATTTGTTAATATTTGCGAGTATCAATTCTGATGCAAAATCCACCTCTTCTTCCGTTGTAAATCTACCAAACCCAAACCTAATTGATGTATGAGCCATTGCATCACCAACTCCAAGCGCACGCAGTACATAAGATGGCTCAAGAGAGTCAGATGTGCATGCAGAGCCAGAAGAAACCGCCAAGTCCTTGATCGCAAGAATCATAGACTCCCCTTCGATATAAGAAAAACTTAAATTCAGATTTCCATGATGCCTTTGTTCTTTATCGCCATTTAATAATACATCTTTTGCATTGGACTGGATCGTATTTAAGAACTTATCAAATAACTTCTTCACATGTCTTGTATCTTTTTCCATCTCATTCGATGCAATCTCTGCTGCCTTCCCAAAACCTACTACAAGCGGCGTTGCAAGAGTACCAGAACGAAAACCTCTCTCTTGCCCTCCCCCATTGATCATAGGAGTAAGTCGTACTCTTGGCTTGCGTCTTATATATAATGCGCCAACTCCGTTTGGACCATATATTTTATGACCAGAAATACTTGCAAGATCAATATTGCATTCTTCAACATTAATTGGAATTTTTCCGAATCCTTGTGCGATATCAGAATGAAAAAATGCACCTTGTTCCCTGCAGATCTTTCCTATTTCTTTCAGTGGTTGAATCACACCAATTTCATTATTTACCGCCATAACAGAAACGAGCATAGTATCCTCTGTCACACTATCACGCAGTAAATCTAAATCCACAATCCCATTTGGTTGGACAGGCAAATATGTTACCTTAAAACCTTCCTGCTCAAGATGACGGCAAGTGTCAAGAATACATTTATGCTCTGTAAGCACAGTTACTATATGTTTTCTTTTATTACCATAGAATTTTGATATTCCTTTAAGAACCATATTGTTTGACTCGGTAGCGCCAGATGTGAATATAATCTCCTTAGGAGATGCACCAATCAAATTTGCCACTTGGGATCTTGCAAGCTCACATGCCTCCTCCGCTTCCCACGCAAATGAGTGACTTCTTGAATGAGGATTGCCGAATTTGGTGGTAAAATATGGCATCATTGCATCTACAACCCTTGGGTCAGTCTGAGTAGTTGCCTGATTGTCAAGATAAATTGGAAACGTGCTACCCGAGTTAATCACATTCTGCCTTAACTTCGTTAAATTCATTGTATTGCTAGTCATAGTTTATCCATTTATTTCTTTATATATTGCAAAAAATTTTTCAATATCACCTTTTGTTGAACTTCTCCCTAATGAAATTCTGATTGCAGAGTCTACCTCACCCTCTTCATATCCCATAGCAGTTAGCACATGTGATGATGTAGTTTTGCCAGAAGAACATGCGGACCCACTACTAACTGCCACACCTTTTAGATCAAGAGCAATTAGCTGAGTTTCTGCATTCTTATTTTTATTAATTATCAGACTGGTATTTGGCAAGCGATCTACATCTATACCAACGATATCCACATCTAAATCACTGCCCCGTAGATTACGCTCTAATTCATCTCTAAGCTCCTTCATATGGTTAGTTTGCGAAGATAAATCTTTCTGCGCAATAGATGCAGCTTCTCCAAAGCCAATAATTGCTGGCACATTTTCAGTTCCAGCACGCATATTCTTTTCCTGCCCTCCGCCAAGAATAAGAGGCTTTAGAGCTATATCAGATTTTTTTATTAATGCTGCAGCACCAATCGCACCACCAAATTTATGTGATGCAACAGACATAAAGTCTAGATTGAGATCTTGAATATCTACTTTTATCTTACCTACTGCTTGAATGGAATCACTATGCATAAATGCACCATGATTATGCGCTAATTGCGATATTTTCTTAATAGGCTGAATTATACCAGTCTCATTATTTGCAAGCATAACTGAAACTAGCTTCTTTTTTGCTTTAGATCTTTTTAGCTTAGACTCTAAATCTGACATATCTAATATGCCATTTTTATTGACTTTTATGACATTTGCATAATCTTTGTATACATAGATAGAGTGATGTTCAATTGCAGATAGAAACACCTCACTATCAGAATCATTTATGAAATTTGAAATAACAAGGTTATTAGCCTCAGTACCGCTTGAGGTGAAAATCACCTGATAATCCCTAAAAATATCTACAAAGCCTAGTAGGTTTGCAATAGATTTACGTGCATTCTCAAGCAAAGCCAACGCTTTACGCCCATATGAGTGAATAGATGAAGAGTTCATAGGATATTGTAAAAATTTGTCCATTTTGCTTCTTACATCTGGATGCAAAGGAGTAGTAGCATTATGGTCAAGATATATCATAATAAATTTCTCCTCTAACCTATAACAATTTTCCAGACATCGCATCTGCTACAGAAATACCTGCAAAGTAATTTCTAATTTGCCTGCTCAAACCTTTCCACAAATTATGAGTTTTACAATTCACCCCCCCTTTACGGCAGTTATTGTCTTTTGAGCATCTGGTCATTTTTAAATTTTCTTCCATAGCATCAATAATAGATTCTATAGTGATATCACCTGATGAACTGTTTAAGTAATATCCACCCCCTGGACCTTTAACGGCAGAAACTAAACCTGCTTTTTTGAGTTTTGAAAATATCTGTTCTAAATAATTCAGAGGAATCATCTGACGCTCCGAAACATCCGCAAGCTTGATCGGAATTGTAGCAGAATCAGATGCTAGTTCCATAATAGCCATAACGGCGTATCTGCTTTTTGTAGTTAGCATCATAGTTAGTGTATCCGAACAAATATCACGACGAATGCTACATTACCCAAGTAAAACAGTCAAGTATTTAATGTTCTTAAGATATCGATTCATCTTAAACAAAACTATGGCTAAGAAGAAGTGAGGAAGTACTTCCTCCTTACTGGCGTTCCCGCATGGCTCTTGGAAAATTAGAGAACCCCATGAATCATGGCTTTGTTGCCTGAATAGAATTTTGCATAGATTCCCCCTTACCCCAAATATGGGTTTAAGTAATACGCATAGATTTATTCCTCAAACTCTAGCAGTATCTGACCGCTAGTGACACTGTCTAATTCTGATACCATAATTTTTGCTATCTTTCCTTCTCGCTCGGACGTAATGATATTTTCCATCTTCATCGCAGTCAATGAAAGAAGATCTTGCCCTATGGCTACTTCATCCCCCACTTTTACATTAATTGAAATAATCTGACCAGATAAAGGAGCAAGAAGCTCTTGGCTATTGTCTTTATCATCTCTGATAGGCATTAAAGATTCGAGCTCAGACATTCTTGGTGATCTTGCATATACATCCACTGTTATACCTGAATGAATTAGCCTATAACCAGTAGCAATACGCTCTACTTTTACATTAACTTTCTTACCATTAATAATTGCAGCAATTAATGAACTACCTATGTTCCAGTTACTGCGAATAGTAATACGGTTAAATTCATGCCTTATATTATACCCGCCTTCTACTTCCTTGGTAATAACAGGTAATTGTTCCCCATCGATGGATACAACCCACCTAGTACCAATTTTATTGAATTGATCATTCATTTGGTTTGGTAATGAAACAGCTCTTTTTTGCTCTGTTAAAAAAGCAAAAATGCCAGTAGAAAGAAATACCTCATTTATTTTTGAAGTAAGTTTTGCTCCAGAAAAACCATCTGGGTACTCTTCATCTATAAAACCAGTATGGATGTTACCATCAATGAATTTTTTATGGTTAATCAACGCCTCTAAGAAGCTAATATTGTGTGATATTCCATTAATAATGAATGAGCTTAATGAACTTTTCATTAATTCAATAGCGCCATTTCTAGTTGGTGCGTAAGTGCATAATTTTGCAATCATTGCATCATAGAACATACTAACTTCACCACCGGCACCTATAGCACTATCAACTCTTATATTAGAGCTTTTAGGAGGCTCTTGGTATTCTAATATACGACCACTAGACGGCAAAAATCCACGTGTGGGATCTTCTGCGCAAATTCTAGACTCAATTGCCCATCCATTTAATTTTACATCATTTTGTGTAAAGGATAGCTTCTCTCCAGCAGCAATACGTACCATTTGTTCTACTAAATCAATTCCAGTAATCAATTCTGTAACGGGATGTTCCACTTGCAGACGTGTGTTCATCTCAAGGAAATAATAATTTTTATTATTATCCATCATGAATTCGACAGTACCTGCAGAAAAATACCCCACCTTATTAACAAGCGCTATCACTTCTTTGTACATTTTTTGTCTAGTTTCTTCGTCTACAAAAGAACTAGGCGCTTCTTCAATGATTTTTTGATGATATCGCTGAATAGAGCACTCACGCTCTCCTAAACAAACAACATTTTTGTGCTGATCAGCAAGAACTTGAATTTCTATATGTCTTGGAGCAATGATAAGTTTTTCAATGAATACCCTATCATCACTAAAGCAATTCTCTGCTTCAAATTTTGCAGATTCATATGCTTTTTCCACTTCTTTCTGGTTTGCAACGATACGCATCCCGCGACCACCACCACCAGCTGCAGCTTTGATCATGACTGGAAATCCTATATTTTCGGATATCTCTATCGCTTTTTCAAGGGAGTCTATAATTCCCATATATCCAGGAACCGTGCTTACGCCAGAATCAATAGCAACTTTCTTTGCTTCTATTTTGTCTCCCATTTTTTTGATCACCTTAGCACTAGGACCAATTAGAGTAACACCTTCGCTCTTCAATATATTCGCAAATTGTGCATTCTCAGATAAAAATCCATATCCAGGGTGAACAGCTTCAGCGCCGCTTACTCGAACCGCGCTGATAATATTTGGAATAGATAAGTAGCTTTCTGTCGCTGATGAATTTCCGATATAATATGCTTCGTCTGCATATTGCACATGCTTGGCATTAGTGTCTGCTTCTGAATATACAGCAACAGACCTAATGCCCATATCTCTTAGAGTTTTCATTATGCGAAGGGCTATCTCGCCCCTATTCGCTACTAAAACCTTTTCAAATAATGGTTTGCTCATGAATAATTCTAAGTCTTATAAAGACTTAAGTTGAACCGCTGATGATTTTCCTTTATTTTCTTCGACTTCATAACCAACAAGTTGGTTCTCGTTTAAAGTCCTAAGGCCAGCATTTTCTACTTCGCTAATATGCACGAATACATCCTTGCTTCCATCTTCTGGCTCTATGAATCCATAACCTTTTGTAGGGTTAAACCATTTTACTTTTCCTTTTATCATAACTTTTTCTCCATTTTTTAGTTATTAATTTGATTATTTATACGTTTACAGTGGAAGGTTATCATGTTTTTTCCATGGCGTCTGAGATTTCTTTCCACGTAAGTATTTCAAAGATTTACAAATTCTCCACCTTGTATTTTGAGGTTTTATTATATCATCAAGATATCCTCTAGACGCAGCAATGAATGGTGAAGTAATATTTTCTCTATATTCTTCAATCTTTTTTTTCTTTAATTCTGGGTCATTACACTCATCTCTGAATATAATTTCAGCAGCACCTTCTGCACCCATAACAGCAATTTCGGAATTTACCCAAGCGTAATTTATATCACCACGCAAATGTTTTGAGTTCATAACTATATAAGCCCCACCATATGCTTTTCTGGTGATAACTGTAATTTTTGGCACAGTAGCCTCTGCATAAGCGTACAGCAATTTTGCACCGTGCTTAATTATACCACTATATTCCTGGTCAACACCAGGTAAAAATCCAGGAACATCAACAAGTGTTACAAGCGGAATGCTAAACGCATCACAAAACCTGATAAATCTCGCAGCTTTACAAGATGCATTAATATCTAAACAACCCGCTGAGTGCATGGGTTGATTTGCAACGAATCCCACAGGGCTTCCTTCCATATAACCAAAACCAATGATAATGTTTTTGGCATAATCTGATTGTATCTCAAAAAACTCCCCTTCATCAACTATACGCTCAATCAACTCTTTCATATCATAGGGCTTGTTTTGCACAGATGGAACAAGAGTGTTGAGTGACATATCGACTCTATCCGCAGGATCACGAGTAGGTCTGATTGGAAGCTCAGCTCTGTTAGATAATGGCAAAAAATTAAAGAAACGACGCGTCTCTAGCAACAATTCTATGTCATTTTTAAAAGCCAAATCAGCAACACCAGACTTTGTTGTATGTACCCTTGCACCTCCCAATTCTTCTTGCGATACTTTCTCGCCAGTGACAGTTTTTACAACGTCAGGTCCTGTTACAAACATATATGACGATCCTTTGACCATGAATATAAAATCTGTAAGCGCAGGAGAGTATACCGCACCTCCAGCACAAGGACCCATCACTAATGTAATTTGTGGAACAACACCAGACGCCTTAACATTACGAGAAAATAATTCTCCATATCCAGCGAGTGCATCAACTCCTTCTTGAATTCTTGCTCCTCCAGAATCGTTAATACCGATTACAGGTGCGCCAACCTCGATAGCAGAATCAAGTAAATCGCATATTTTTTTTGCATGATATTCACCTAAAGATCCACCAAGAACTGTAAAATCTTGACTATATACAAATACTAGACGTCCATTTATGGTACCGTGACCAGTGACTACACCATCACCCGGAAATTTCTTTCTTTTCATTCCAAAATTATCACAGCGATGCTCAACAAACATACCAGTCTCTTCAAAAGAGTCTGGGTCAAGAAGAATCTCTATTCTTTCTCTAGCCGTTAATTTACCCTTGCCATGCTGGACAGAAATTCTTTTTGCTCCTCCACCAAGCCTTGCAGAAATTCTTTTCTTTTCAAGAGCCTGTTGCTGTTGGAACGTTTGTACGCTCATAGATAAAACTTAAGTTAGTCACCTTGCGCTCATTATAATGAATAATTTGCAAAAGGAAAGAAAAAATAAAATTGAATTGATCTTTTAATAAGAACAAACAATGAAAATAAAAGAAATCTGAATGTACTATCTCTAATTTCACTTAATTTTCTATATATCACTTCACAAATTATCAAAATAATTTTGAATTGACCTTAGCAAGCTAAAACCTTCTTCTTCACTATAATTTGGCACTTCAATACAATCAGATATTTTAGGTCTGCTTCTATAAGTTAGCGCGCTGAGATCCCTTGATGAGTTCAATTCTGAATTAGCTTCAATAATACTTTTATATCTTTCTAGAAAAAATGCTCCCAGTTCAGAATGAATCTTCGCCACATCATTCTCTTTTGCAGAGAAACCAATTCCATCTAAGGTAATTCTTATATTAGACAAATTATTTTCTTCTAATACTTTATTCACCTCTCTCTGCGCAGTTAAAGTTTGGCGATCAATATATGGTTGATTACTATGAAATGATACGTGATACACCAACTGTTCCGATTCATTTAAAATATTTTTTGCACGTATAATTGCTACTAATTTTTGCGCTGCATCACGTGCGGTAGTTGCTGTATCAGGCCTAGCTCCCTTTTTATCAGATTCTGTATCAATAATTCCTACATTAATTTTATCTGATAAATATCGCATCAATAAATCTTGAGACATCAGAGTCTCTGACAAATAACCTTTCTTTATATCAATGTAATTAGGGTACGTTCTGCCGGCATATAATCCCTTTGGTATATTAAAGTCTTCCTTGTCATATATAATAAATGGGTTACTAGCATTTAATTTAATACCACTTTTTTCAGCTAGATTTTTCATATAGTTCTTGCCCTCTTGAGCTATCACTTGTTTATCTTCAATAAACTGCGACACATTACCCATACCCTCTATTGACATATTTTTAGATATCGCATCCTCCATATATTTTAACAATTGAGGAGAAATACCATCTATCTCCGCCCATAAAGGTCTTTGACCCGCAAGTATTAGGGTTTTTCCAGTGGTTTTTAGTAGGTCACGACTTAAAAGATAATTAAAATCAATCAATCTAGCTAATACTCCAACCCTTGAAGCTCCTGCTATCCAAGATTCCACATAACTATTATGCTGAGGTAGTTTCTGATCAACCAAACCCAGAGTTTTTGCAGCATTCAAATAATCAACCTTATAAGCGCTCATCCAATCTTGCTTGTGCAATTCATTACGCTCTTGATTTTGGCTACGAGCAAATGCACTTTGCCCCATATATAACAAGTAATCTAGAGCGTCGGATACTGATAAATCACCATCATTGAATAAATTTTTCCTAAGAACTTTTGCATTAAACTCTTTATAACTATTAGCTTTTTTTACTGATTTCATAATTGCCTTAAAAACCTTCTCAGGTTCGCTAAATCCAACACCTTGAACATCACGCCATATTTTTTCGGGCTTAAAATATCCAGCATAGTAAAATACTTTAAGTAACGCTTCTTGCTTTTGCTCTGTAGTTACTTTCGGAGAATCATTGGATCTAGCTGTAAATTCAAGTAAATTAGCTGCTTCTTTAAAAAGCTAAGGCTCTTGCGATTTTTTATAAGACAATCCAATACTTGCAATGCCCGCTATTACAATTAACGACAATCCAACTTTAACAATATTTTTTCGTATAAGTTCTTTCATATAAAGCGTCTCTATATCAAGGCGTTAAGCTTGCAGGATACTACTAACAGTAGAGCGATGAGTCAATCTACAAATTGTGGGGCTATTTCCCCTCAGCACTCTCAATGAAAATATCTAAATGCTGACCTATATAGAGATTCTTGATATCTTTAACATCCGTGTCTATACGATAGATTATCTCTATAATTCTAGTATCTACAAGCTCAGTACCAGTACCCGTTATATTACCTTTAGCAATCGCATATGGTTCAATGCGTATGAAAGATAGAGGGAGTTTTATAGAATCATCACTACGCAAAAATGCATAAGCATTCATTTTTTCATCAAAGCGATAAATATCATTCTCATCTATTTGAACACGTACATGAAGTGGGTTTGTTGTTCCAAGAAGCATGGGAGCATTCGCATCTTGTTCATTCCCGCTAATAAATTCTCCTGCTGCTATGCGTATTTTTAGAACAGATCCATCTATTGGAGACCTGATTTCTGTTTTTTCTAAAGCAACATTAGCAAGTTCAAGGGCAGACTTAGCCTGAGCCATTTGTGCTTTCTTTATGTCTAGGTCAGATTTTGCCCTCTCTAACGCAAAATGGCGTTTCTGGAAATCTTCTTGGCTAATAGAATGACCTGATGTCAACCCCTTAGCCCTTCTAAGATTATCCTTCGCCTCGTTAAGCTTGACTTCTGCAAGTGATATTTCAGACATAGCAACAGCAACTGCATTTTTCTTATTCTCTACTTCAGCGAGTGCTGCTCTTTGATCTATTATAAATAATACATCACCACGAGATACCCTATCCCCTTCAGTTACTTTTACCTCTGAAATAATACCCGGGGTGAAAGATCCAATATTAATATTTCTGCTGCTGGATTCTATAAACCCTATTCCAGCGATGTTATTTTCAAATGGAGGTGGGGATGGGGTGATCGTTATATTTGACGATACTTTTTTCTCAGTTCCAGTCGAAAAGGAAAATATGCATGCAAATATTATTCCTATAATTGCAAGTATTAGTAAAAAATTCCTTCTGATTCTTAATAGAATCGATGGCTTGTTATAAGGAGTCATGATGATTACCTTTTGTTTCTTTTTCTATTATTCCGTCATCTAGGTGAATGATTCTATCTGCATATTTCAATATTCGATTATCGTGAGTAACGACAACAAATGTTGTACCTAACTTTTTATTCACATCACGCATGATCTCAACAATTTTTGTACCAGTTGCAAAATCAAGTGCGCTAGTTGGCTCGTCGCAAATCAAAATTTTAGGGCTATGTACTAGTGATCGTGCAATTGCCACTCTCTGCTGCTCACCGCCTGATAGAGTATTTGGGTTAAAATGCACCTGAGCTTCTAGACCCAAACTACTTAGCATTGATATAGATTGCTCTATTGCCTCATGCCTATTCATTCCACCTATAATTAGAGGAAGAGCAGCATTTTCTGCAACAGTCAGAGTAGGTATAAGATTATATGACTGAAATATAAAACCGATATTTTTTGCTCTAAACTGCAAGAGAGCACGCTGAGACATTTTTTTATAATCGTTATTATCAACATGGCATGACCCAGAGTCGTAAGGTAATATCCCAGCAATGATAGAGATCAATGTTGTTTTACCGCATCCAGAAGGTCCTACCAGCATAAGAAATTCACCAGCTTGGACATGCATATCTACAGATTTTAAAACATCAATTTTTGAATGCCCGTCTCCGAAAGACTTCATAATACTCTTACAAGAAATCATGACCCTCCTCTAAACACACTAGCAGGATCAACAGATGTAACCTTTCTTATTCCAAGAAGAGCAGAGAATGTAATAATAATCAGTACTCCAGATGCTGCAAATAGCAATAACACTGGAGGCATCTTGAATGCCAGTACAGCATCTTGGAAATTCATACCAAATAATGCTGTCAACCCAACTCCAATACCATAACCGATAAACCCAATAGTGGCAGCTTGCAGCAAAACAAGTCTTACTATTAAACTATTTGTAACTCCCATTGCTTTCAGCACTGCATAATGCTTGAGATTCTCTATTACAAATCCGTAAAATGTTTGGCCAGCAATTGCAGCCCCAACTATAAAACCAAGCATTACAGTAATACCAAAATTAATTAAGATACCAGTGTTATTCATCCAGTAATCTAAATTATGCTTCTTGAATTCTTCGCTAGTCATTGCAGCAAGACCAGTTACTTCTGAGATACGTCGTGCAAGCTCTGAGTGATTCACATTTGGCTTCGCCTTTACAAGAATATAACCCAGAGTTTTTCTGCTTTGAGAGGTGTATTTGAGAGCATTAGAATAGGTAGTAAAAACCTGAGGTTGAAGAACAAAATTTCTAGTGCTTTTTACAAATCCCACTACTATCGCACGTTTATCATTTATTTCCATAGTATCACCAATGGTTAAAGGCCTAGTATTACCACCACCAATATCTATAGTAAGTTTATCATTTGCTGCATTTTTATCGACAAACACAGCATCTGGTTTTTTAAAGTCATTTATGTTATCTGAGATTCTATAAGGAGTACCAATAAATGTTGAACTATCAACTCCCGTCATATCTAGCGTTGCAAGAGACCCATCTGGCATCTTGGCTCTAACGAGTGATTTATATAACGGCGTAGCCCATAGGATGCCGTTAATTCCCCTTACTTTTAACAGCTCAATATTACGCATCGGCTTGCTTTCTTCAACAAATTTGATACCTGGATCCATTACCCAAATATCAGGATCTGGTATATCTTTTATGAAGCTCTGAGTTCTGCTCAAGAGTCCAACAAAAATAGATGGCTGTTGAGTCATCATCTGCGCTGCAAAAGTAATACCTATTATCATGGCAAAATATTTTGCCCTGTCACCGAATAACATTTGTAGTGCTATATAGTACATAATGTATAAGGGTTATAACTTTCTTGATTTATGACCAACATATAACTGTCTTGGTCTTGTAATCTTAAACTCTGGATCTTCCCACATTTCCTTCCATTGCGCTATCCAACCAGAAGTTCTGGCGACAGCGAATAATACTGTAAACATATGAGGTGATATTCCCATTGCTTGATAAATTATGCCAGAATAGAAATCTACATTTGGATATAATTTTCTCTCAATGAAATATTCGTCATGAAGTGCTATCTTTTCAAGCTCCATTGCGATTTCCATCATAGGATTTCCTTTTAATTGCCCAAGCTCAGAAAGAACCTCTTTGCATGTATCCTTTAACACTGCTGCACGTGGGTCATAATTCTTATATACCCTATGTCCAAATCCCATTAATCTAAATGGATCATTCTTATCCTTTGCTCTATTAATACATTTAGAAATATTATCGACACTTCCTATCTCCTTTAACATGTTTATTACCGCTTCATTTGCGCCGCCATGAGCAGGCCCCCAAAGAGACGCAATACCAGCGCTAACACAAGTGAATGGATTCGGACCAGAAGAGCCAACTGTTCTTACAGTAGAGGTTGATGCATTTTGTTCATGATCAGCGTGTAGGATAAATATTTTATCCAGAGCATCTGCAAGCACTGGATTTACCTTATATTTCTTATTAGGTCTTGCAAACATCATATGAAGCAAATTCTCAGAGAAAGAAAGATCATCATCTGGATAAATAAATGCCTCACTAATAGAATATTTATAGGTCATGGCAGCTATAGTTGGCATCTTAGCAATCATCTTCACTGCCGCTGCTTCCCTTCCCTCTTCAGTACCCATATCAATTTTATCATGATAAAATGCAGATAGTGATCCTACAACAGAAAGCGCTACAGCCATAGGGTGCGCAGAATGACGAAACGCACCGAATATATTTCGCATTTGCTCATTAACCAATGAATGATGTGATATTTGTTCTTTAAATGCGCTATATTTTTTTGTATCTGGTAAATCACCATTCAAGAGTAAATAAGAAACTTCTAGAAAATCTTTCTTATTAGCAAGGTCTTTTATGTCATACCCCCTATGGCGTAATATCCCCTCCTCTCCATCAATAAAAGTAATAGATGAGCTACAAGATGCAGTAGACATAAAACCAGGATCATATGTAAAGTAACCTGTTTCACCATATAGCTTGGTAACATCTATCACATCAGACCCGATAGATGATTTCTTAATTGGAAGCTTATACGTCTTACCTTCTAATTTTAACTCTGCAAAATTTTCACTCATGTCATCATCCATCTTATTGTCGCTTTAAAAGTTTTATAGCTACTATGCTCCTTATAAAGCTTTAGCCACTCATCTATTTCATTGTTATAAAAAGATTGATAAAGAGCAAGAATATTGTGAGTTTTCAGTAGATTAAGTTGTAATTTGCGTATTTTCTACTTTATCTTCTACAATTCATCTATCAGTTTTTTGTCTTCAATTCAAAGGAAGTGTAATTAAATTAGCGTATAATAAAAAAATAATATATCATAAAGCCATGCAGTAAAAATGGTAGATTATTATGACGACAAGATACAGAGTTACATTTGAGATTTATGACGAATCAATGGAAG
>Ga0206126_10000190_pt1 | contig 84960 bp, 81 predicted proteins | sample Helgoland_Spring_5_FD_148621 | JGI IMG/M metagenome (GOLD analysis project Ga0206126, IMG submission 148621) | Pelagic subsurface seawater microbial communities from Kabeltonne, Helgoland, North Sea - Helgoland_Spring_Bloom_20160412_1 | ecosystem: Environmental > Aquatic > Marine > Epipelagic ...
TTTTTGCTGTACCTGTTTTTCCTGCCATTGAAAAATTGGAAGAGTAAATATTATTAGCGGTTCCTTTTTTAACTACATTTTCTAAAACCTTTTTTAATTTTCTTATCGTTTCAGGTTTAGCAATTTGTGGATTTACAATTTCTTTCTGGAAAGATTTTTTAATTCTATTTTCTTTTCTCAACTCTTTTATAAATCTAGGCTTTACCATCTCTCCATTATTGGCAACAGCATTGTAAAACATTAATGTTTGCAGTGGAGTAATAGCAATACTATACCCCCATGACATCCATTCTAAACTAATTTTATTCCATCCTGGTTTACCAGGGTAATAAACAATTGGATTACCCTCACCTTTAATTGGTAATCCTATTTTTTCTGTTAGACCGTAGGCTTTTAAATGTCCTAAAAATTGTTCTGGATTATCATCGTAGTGTTTTCGTATTAATTTAACAATCCCAACATTAGATGATACCTCAAAAACTCTTGCTGCTGATATTTCACCATAACCACCCCTTTGAGAATCCTCTACTTTCTTACCATGAATATATATTCTCCCTTTTTCTGTATCTACAACAGTTGATGTATCTATCTTTTTATCATCTAAAGCTGCCATAAGACTGGCTAACTTAAATGTTGATCCAGGTTCATGAGATTCCCAAACTGCATAATTTCTTTTTTCGTAATATTTACCTTTAGAAGTTCTTCCTAAGTTTGAAATTGCTTTAATTTCTCCAGTTGAAGTTTCCATTACAACAGCACAACCGTGTTCTGCTTCAAAATATTCTAATTGACGAAGCAGTGCATGATGGGTAATATCTTGAATATTTACATCTAGAGTCGTAACAATATCATGACCGTCTATTGGCTCTTTTTCATTGACATCATTGATAGGCTTCCATTGTCCTTTTGCTATTTTTTGTTTCCAACGCAAACCATCCTCACCTTTTAAATATTCACTAAAAGCTCCTTCAATTCCCGCCTCACCTCTTGCATCATGATATCCAATTGTTCGTTCAGCAATCTTCCCAATAGGATGAGTTCTTATTGTTTTTTGTTCCGCAATAAAACCACCTCTGTAGACCCCTAATTTAAAAATTGGAAATTTTTTTATTTTCACATAATCATTATAACCTAGGTCTTTTGCAATTAATAGATACCTGTTCTTAAACTTTCTTGCATCCCGTAATTTTTTTTCAAAAAAACTTGGTGATTTTCCTAAAAAATCGCCTAAAGATTCAGATAGTTCAGCTACATCTTTATTAAAAATTTCAGCAGCTACAGACATTACATCCATTCTGATGGTGAATTTTGACATTGATGTGGCTAGCAAATTTCCATCTGAAGCATATACATTTCCTTTATTGGCATTAATTGTAAATGGTTTTCTAGTAAGTTCTTTGGATATTTTAATGTATTTATCACCCTGTAAATATTGAATATCTATGATTCTAAATATAATTAAGGAGAGAAGAATAGTCATAAAAGCAGCTACAATGTAGAATTTAGTAAGTATGCTTTTTTTATAACTTATCAAGGTGATGAAATTTTATTCGTTATTAATTATTTTTATTCTCTTTGGTGGATTCTTTGAAGGCTGTAATCCCATTTTTTTTGCCTTTTGACGAATGCTAGATTCCATTTTCATTCGCATTAATGTTGTTTGTGTATCTATATATTCTGCTCTTAATTCTCTTTTTTGCTTATTTAATTTTGAAATTTCAATCACCTTTTTATCGGTACTGTGAGCACTAGAAATCATTATTAATAAAAGTGCCACTATAAAAAACATCATTCTCCAATTCTTAAAAGACGATTCATCAATTAGAAAACCTCCCTTTAAAAGTTCATACAAACTTTTCTTTACCTTTAACATTATGTTTTTAATTTAGCCACTCTTAATTTGGCACTTCGAGCTCTATTATTTTTTCTTACCTCTTCTTGATTTGGTATAATTAGTTTTCCTAATTTCATTAAAGGAACATCAATGTTTCCAAAAAAATCTTTTTCTGGCTCACCATCAAATAACCCTGTTCTAATAAATCTTTTTACTAATCTATCTTCTAAAGAATGATAAGAAATAATACTTAGTCGTCCCTCTTGCGAAAGTAAATCTGGGGTTTGAATTAAAAACTCTTTCAAAACCTCTAACTCCTCATTTACTTCAATCCTTATGGCTTGAAAAATCTGAGCTAATATTTTATGCTCTTTCGCTTTTGGTAAATATTTTTGCAATAGTTTTCTTAACTGAAAACTAGTCTCTATGACACCGTCTGTTCTTGCCTCTACAATTGTATGCGCAATTGCTCTTGCATTTCTTAGTTCACCATACATAAACAAGATATTTGCCAACATCTCTTCAGTATAGGTATTGATGATTTTCTTTGCAGACGTCTTTGAACTTTGGTTCATTCTCATATCTAGCTCACCATCAAAACGAATAGAAAAACCTCTTTCAGCTTCATCAAATTGATGAGATGACACTCCTAGATCTGCCAAAATTCCATCTACTTTTTTCACTCCATAGAACTTTAAAAACCTACCTATGTATCTAAAATTCTCTTCAATTAAAATAAATCGATTGTCGTCAATTTTGTTTCTTTTTGCATCTAAATCTTGATCAAAAGCAATTAGCTTACCTGTTGCGCCTAAACGGCTTAAAATCTCTCTAGAATGTCCACCACCGCCAAAAGTAACATCAACATAAACACCATCTTTCTTTATTGCTAAAGCGTCAATACTTTCATGCAACAATACTGGATTATGATACTCCATCTTCATCAGTATTACCCATTACCTCCTCTGCCAATAATGCAAAATCTGTCGTCGCATCATCTATTGTTTTCTCATAATTATCTTTATCCCAAATTTCTATAATATTGATTGCAGAGGACAATACGATCTGCTTTTTAATTCCTGCAAATTGACATAAGTCTTTTGGAATTAATAACCTGCCAGAAGCATCCAATTCAATCACTCTTACACCAGCAGTAAATCTTCTAATAAAATCGTTATTCTTCTTAACAAATCGATTTAAGCTATTCACCTTAAGCATAACTTCATTCCATTCCTGCATTGGATATAATTCTAAACAAGGTTGAAAAACAGCACGCTTTAACACAAATCCTTCTTGTAGAATAGGCGACAATTGCTTTTTAAAAGCAGATGAAATCATCAATCTGCCTTTAGCATCTGCCTTACACTCGTATGTTCCTATTAAATTTATCAATTGATTTGATTTGGGCTTGAAGTCAAAAATAAAAATTATTTACCACTTTTTACCACTTTTTACCACTTTGTTGATAAGTATTAACTTAGGTTGTAATTTTTTTACAAATTTTTAGCCTGACAAAGTGAATTGTCACATGTTTCAAGTTCAGTTTTTTTGTCATAAAAAATAACTACATTTGCCTTTAAGTCTAACCAAATAAAAAATGACTGAAAGCTTAAAGACTGAGGGGGAATTTACATATGCTGAAGCAGGAGAAGGAAGGCCTTTAATAGTCCTTCATGGACTGATGGGTGCCTTGAGTAATTTTGATAAAACTTTTCAATATTTTTCTGAGAAAGGATATAAGGTTTTAATTCCGGAATTACCATTATATACATTGCCTTTGCTAAAAACTAATGTTAAAAATTTAGCAAATTTTCTGCACGATTTTATTGAGTTTAAAGGCTTGAAAAATGTAACTCTTCTAGGAAATTCTTTAGGTGGTCATATCGCACTTTACTTCACAAAACATTATCCTAAATATGTTCATTCTTTGGTACTTACCGGAAGTTCAGGTTTATATGAGAAAGCAATGGGCGATACATATCCTAAAAGAGGAAATTACGAATATATAGAACAAAAAACGAGAGATGTTTTTTATGATCCGGCTGTTGCCACAAAAGAACTTGTGGACCAAGTATATGGAATTGTTAACAACCGAGTCACAGTATTAAAGACATTAACTATCGCTAAAAGTGCCATCAGACACAATATGTCAGGTGATCTACCTGATATCATTCAACCAACTTGCTTAATATGGGGGAAGCAAGATTCAGTTACACCTCCAGAAGTAGCCAATGACTTTCACAAACTATTACCCAATTCTGACTTATTTTGGATTGACAATTGTGGGCATGCTGCAATGATGGAAAAACCAAAGGAATTCAATCAAATTTTAGAATCTTGGTTTACCTCAAGAAATATCTAATTCATGAAAATTAAATCCGCAGAGTTTATCATGAGTAACAGCAATGTTACAAAAGCTCCTAAAGATAGAATTCCAGAATATGCTTTTATTGGAAGATCTAACGTTGGAAAATCCTCGTTAATTAATATGTTAATGGGGCGTAAAGACCTGGCAAAAACTTCAGGAAAACCTGGAAAAACACAACTCATTAATCATTTTAAGATAAATGATACTTGGTTTTTGGTTGATTTACCAGGATATGGATATGCTAAAATTTCGAAAAAAAAACGAACAATTTTTCAATACTTTATTGAAAATTACTTTAAAGAGAGAGAACAACTTGTTTGCACATTTGTTCTAATAGATTCTAGACATGACCCTCAAAAGATCGATATTGAATTTATGAATTTTTTAGGCAACAACCAGATCCCTTTTTGTATTGTTTTTACAAAGGCTGATAAACTGGGAAGCTCAAAACTTAATAAACAAATTGTTTCTTACAAAAAGAAATTATTAAACACTTGGGAAACACTTCCAACTTCTTTTATTACCTCATCATCTAGCGGTTTAGGGAAAGATGATTTTTTGAATTTTATAGCTACTGTAAATGAGGATGTTGCTAGCAATTTTAAATAATAATGCATTCTACAAAAAACAATTTAGAGGTTCTTTTTGAAGACAATCACTTACTGATTGTGAACAAAAAATCTGGAGATATTGTTCAAGGTGATAAAACTGGAGATAAACCTCTAAGTGAAGTTGTAAAAGAATATATTAAAGAAAAATACAACAAACCAGGTGACGTATTTTTAGGAGTAGTTCACAGGTTAGATAGGCCCACTTCTGGAATTATAATTTTTGCCAGAACCTCTAAAGCATTGGAGAGATTGAATAAGATGCTTCGAGATAGAGTTATTTCAAAAACATATTGGGCAATAATAAAAAATAATCCAAAAAAAGTAAAAGACACCTTAATTCATTTTCTAAAAAAGAACCCAAAAAATAACAAATCTACTGTTTTTACAAAAAAAACTGAAGGCAGTAAAAAAGCCATTCTTCATTTTACCATTAAAAAAAAGTTAGACAATTATTCACTTCTTGAAATCGATTTAGAAACAGGTAGACACCATCAAATTAGAGCTCAACTTTCTTTCATTGGAAGCCCAATCAAAGGAGACTTGAAATACGGCGCATCAAGAAGTAATAAAGATGGTAGTATACATTTACATGCCAGAACAATAAATTTCACTCACCCTGTATCAAAAAAGACAATTACAATTATAGCTCCAATTCCAAACGAAGTAATTTGGAATGCATGTAAGTAATTATTATATTTAGGAATAATTATTTTAACGCTATTTTTATATGACTACTAGAAGAAAATTCCTTAAAAAAACTTTAGCAGGCTCTGCAGCATTTTTTATTGTTCCAAGACATGTTCTCGGGCGTGGTTTCACTGCACCCAGTGATAAATTAGGTATTGCAGCTATAGGTATTGGTGGAAGAGGTACTAGCAATTTAATGAATAGCTTTACCTCAAATAAAGCGAATATTGTAGCACTCTGTGATGTAGATGACAGAAGAGCTAAGCCCATGAGAGAACAATTTTCTGAAGCTCCATATCTGAGAGATTATAGAGATATGTTAGAGAAACATCACAAAGATATTGATGCAGTTATTGTGAGTTCAGCAGATCACATGCACTATGTGCAATGTATGTCAGCAATGGATCTAGGAAAACATATGTATATAGAAAAGCCTTTAACTCATGATATTTGGGAAGCTAGAAAACTTACCGAAATGGCAGAGAATAAAAAACTGGTTACCCAGATGGGAAATCAAGGTGCCAGTGGAGATGGAACCAGATGGATTGACGCAGTTATACAAGAGGGTATTATTGGTGAGGTAGGAGAAGTTCATGCGTGGACTAACAGACCTGTATGGCCTCAAGGCATCCCTGTTCCAAAAGAAACCATGCCTGTTCCAAAAGAAATTGATTGGAATTTATGGTTAGGAACTGCTCCATGGAGGGAGTATCATGAAGCGTTTATGCCAACCAGATGGAGAGGCTACTGGGATTATGGCACAGGTGCACTAGGAGATATGGGATGTCATTTAATCGATGTTCCGTTTAGAGCACTAAAACTTGGCTACCCTACCTCTGTTGAATGTAGTTTAACAAATACCTATCGAGACTTTTTTGAAGAAGTTGTCTATGATGAAACCCCTCCTGCATCATCAGTTATACACCTAGAGTTTCCTAAAAGAGGAAATATGCCTGCCGTAGAACTTCATTGGTATGATGGTGGAATAGAGCCTGAAAGACCAGATTTACTTCCTGCCAACGAACCACTTGGTGATTGGGGTGGTGGTGTAATTATGAAAGGGTCTAAAGGGATCTTAATTTGTGGAACCTACGGAGCTAACCCAAAAGTATTTTTAAACGATGGCTCAGAAGTTCTAGAGGTTAAAAATATGGCTCCATTAGTTAAAGATGGAATGAGTGGTCATCAAGCTCAATGGATTAATGCTTGTAAAGAAGGGTATGGTGCTTATACTAGCTCACCTTTGTCTCAAGCAGGACCATTAACTGAAACTGTATTAATGGGAAATCTAGCCATTAGAGCTGCTCTACTTCACGAAAAAGTTGAGAATAGATATAATTTCCCTGGCAGAAGAAAGAAACTTCTTTGGGACGGTGAAAATATGAAAATTACAAATTTTGACATGGCCAATCAATTCATTAAAAGAGACTACAGAAAAGGCTGGTAAACTATCTATAATTTATGACACAAAAAACAGTAGAGGAAGCGATTAATTATCGTAGGTCTGTTAGAATCTATGACCCTGAAAAGAAAATAGATAGCGCACTTGTAAAAAAATGTATTTATCAAGCTTCATTGGCTCCTAATAGTAGCAATATGCAACTTTGGGAATTCTATCACATCACTTCCAAGGAAACCATTCAAAAAATAGCGCCTTTGTGTTTTAATCAAAACGCTGCCAGAACAGCTGAAGAATTGGTGGTTTTTGTAACACGTAAAGATCTCTGGAAAAGAAGAAAAAACTCAAACTTAAAAATGATTGATCGAATTTTTCCACCAAAACCAAAGTCTGAACAAAGTAGTAGAGAAAAGGTGAGTAGAAATTACTATGGGAAATTAATTCCATTTGCCTACAGTGATTTCTTAGGGGTTTTTGGTTTTTTTAAATACCTAATGATTTTAGTAATTGGGCTTTTTAAACCTATTTTTAGAGAGGTTAGAAATAGTGACATGAGAATAGTTGCTCATAAAACTTGTGCGCTAGCTGCAGAAAATTTTATGTTAAGTATGGCTGCTGAAGGATATGACACCTGTCCAATGGAAGGCTCTGATACATGGCGCGTAAAGAAACTTCTAAACTTACCACGAGGTGCAGAAATAAATATGATTGTCTCTTGTGGTATTAGAAAACCAGAGGGTGTTTATGGAGAACGCTTTAGAATTCCATTTGAGGAAGTGTATACAGAAATTTAATTTTCTTTTTTCTTGAAAATTAATCGGTTTTCACTCTTTAAAATCTCTGAAGGATTCAATTCCATTTTTATAAAATCACCTTTCAAGTATTTCTGAGCCTGATCTTTATAATATGGACTAAATACATTTCCAGATTGCCCTGTTGGAATAATACTCAACCCACTTTCAACATCTGAAAAATCTATAACTCTTCGAGTAGATGGTCCTGCAGTAACTTTATAAAACCCCGTACTATCAAGTTTAAATATTTGGTTATTAATCACTTCGTTTCCTCCAGTAGTTTTAAAAGGACCTACATTAAAAAAATCTCTTAAAACCCCTCCTGCTTTTCCAATGGCATGTTCGTGCTCTACAGAAATAACTCGACTCCAATTCCATTTATTTACATCAACTCCTAATTGTTTTTTCAAAAAAGCTATACTATTTTTGTAGGATTTTAAAATAATTTCTTGCTTCGTTTCTACTATATCTTTTGTTTCTATATTGTCCCACCAAACAGATTGTTCTCTAGCTATTTGAACAGGCAATACCTGATCTTGAAGTTGTGAATTTATAAAGAGATTAAAGGCATCACCTGTTTCATCTTTGTACGTATTCTTCAGAAATTCAAATAAAAACCGATTATAGATAGTAGGGCCAACTGATGTCTTAAAGTATTCTCCTTCCCATTTTTTTAGTGTTTCATAAGCTTCAATTTCTAAATCACTTAACTCATTTTTAGATAAAAATGACAGTAAATCTCTTGCAAAAACATGATCTAAAGATGACGTAACATCAAACAACATTTCCGCAACATCTCCTTTGGTAAAATCATCTTTTGCTTCTAATAGTGTTACAATTCTTTTTGATCTATTTTCTGGTTGATAATATCCTGGATACAATTTCCCTCGAACAGAATCTGGCTGATGATTCGCAGAATATACATAATTCCATTTAGGATTGATTGCCTTTGGGTTTTCTTTAAAATCTAACACCTCAGTGATTTCATCTTCTCCAGAAGTACCATTTAGATACGTTTTAGAAGACAAACCCTCTCTTAATTGGTATAATTTTGCAGACGCAAACCAAGCAATATTATCTTGACTATCCCCATACATTACATTTAGTCCGGGGGCATGAATTTTACTAACAGATACTTTAAAATCTTCCAGCGATTTAGCGTGAGTCATGCCATAAGATACATCTAACATCTCGTTTTTTAATTTTGTATAAATCCAATTCATAGCTACAGGCTGGTCTTCATCAATATGTTTGATTAATCCATTCATTATTGGGCCGTGTTGGCTAATTTTTACTTGAAAAGTAGTATCAGCGGCATCTTTAACCTTAATAGTCTTTGTTAGAACTTCATATTTTTTAAAACCCTCATTTGTTTTGTATTCGGAAGAATTATCAGGATTGTTTTCTTCAGTATAAAAATTTAAGTCATCATTTGCTAACATGGTTAAGCCATAAGCGTAATTTCTATTATGACCCAGAAGAGGATAAGGCATTAACGCTAAATTAAAACCATACATTTCAAAATCTGGTGTTTTAATGTGATTTTGATACCAAACAGAAGGTTGTGAAAATCCGATGTGAGGATCGTTGGCAAAAATAACTTTTCCGTTTTTTGTTTTATCTGCTCCAATGACCCAGGAATTACTTCCAATTAATGGAGAGACTGGCATTTTATCCATGATAAGACTCACACTTTTTGAAAATTTGGCTTGTAGTTTAGAAATACTATCTGTTCTGTTTATGGTTAAGGTTTCTGGATGAGAACCTAAGATTTCATCTAAATATACGTTCCCTAATTTGTCTTTGATTTCCGTCAGTAAAGGGTCTGTTTTATGAGCTACAGCAAAACTAAAAGACATATAACCCAATACATTATAGATATCTTTAATCGTATATTTTTCTTTTTCAACTCCTACTAAAGAAAACTCTAAAGGTGTCTTCCCTTTTTCAATGTATTGATTAACACCATCTAAATACGCTTGAGCCAATAAATAAGCTTCAGAATTTTTATCTAATTCATTAATTGCAATAATAGCAGCCTCCTCTATTCCTAGGCCAGAGAAAAAAATATCTGTATCTAATAAATCTTTTCCAAAAAGCTCCGACAATCTTCCTGGAGCAATTCTTCGAATGAGTTCCATCTGCCATAATCTATCTTGTGCATGAACATAGCCTAATGCAGTATAAGCATCTTTTTGAGTTTGTGCATTTATATGAGGTACTCCATTATCATCAAAATGAACCATAACATTTTCAGAAAGGTTATTTAAAGTTAATTCTCCATTATAAGTTGGTTGCAGTGTTCTTGAATATAACCATGCTGATATAAAAATAAGAACACAGCTTAGGACTATTATTTTAATAATTCTCAATAGACTTTTCATTCTGATAAATTTAATTTTGACCAAAGATAACAGATTAATATTGTATTTTTGACCCCTACAAAACCTGTATCAATGAAAAAAATTCAGATGGTTGATCTTCAAGGTCAGTACTCAAATATCAAAAAAACTATTGACTCCTCTATTGAAGAAGTTTTGAATTCCTCTGCTTATATTAATGGCCCATATGTACATCAATTTCAGGCAGATTTAGAGAAATATTTGTCTGTAAAACACGTTATCCCGTGTGCAAACGGAACCGACGCATTACAAATAGCCATGATGGGCTTGGGACTTGAACAAGGCGATGAAGTAATTACAGTTGATTTTACTTTTGCGGCCACTGTTGAAGTAATTGCCCTGTTGAAACTAACCCCTGTTCTAATTGATGTTGAACCAGATACCTTTAATATCGATATTGATGCCTTAAAAAAAGCCATTACCCCAAAAACAAAAGCCATTGTTCCAGTTCATTTATTCGGATTGTGTGCGAATATGGATGCAGTAATGGAAATTGCCAAAAAGCACAACTTATTTGTGATAGAAGATACAGCACAAGCTATTGGTGCTAGCTACACTTTTAAAGACGGTAGCAAGCAAAAAGTTGGAACTATTGGGCACGTAGGAACAACATCATTTTTCCCGTCAAAGAACTTAGGTTGCTATGGTGATGGTGGTGCAATCTTCACTAATGATGATGATTTAGCTCACACCATTCGTGGAATGGTTAATCATGGAATGTATAAACGTTATTATCATGACGTTGTAGGGGTAAATTCTAGATTGGATAGTATCCAAGCAGCAGTTTTAAAAACTAAGTTGCCGTTATTAGACAAATATTGTGACGCCAGAAGAGATGCAGCACGTTACTACAACAATGCTTTTTCTCAAAATGCTAATATCATTACACCAACTACAAAATCTAATGCAACATCAAATTGTGGTGAGATTTGTGACTCTTGTGACTGTCATGTATTCCATCAATACACGATTAAAATAATGAATGGAAAACGGAATGAATTACACCAACATTTATTAGACAATGGAATTCCAAATGCTATTTATTATCCAGTTCCATTGCACGCTCAGAAAGCCTATAAAGACAGTCGTTACAAAGAAGATGACTTTACAACAACTAATGAATTAATTGAAACGGTAATTTCCTTACCGATGCATACAGAATTAGATAAAGAACAGTTGGCTTTTATTACAAAAACAATCAATGATTTTGTAGGATAGTTTAACTTTAAAAAAATCCTCATATGAAAAAAATATTAGTAACAGGAGGCTTAGGCTTTATCGGTTCTCATACTGTTGTTGAACTTCAACAAGCAGGTTATGAAGTTGTTATTATTGATAATTTATACAATTCAAAAATTGAAGTATTAGAGAGTATTATAGCTATCACAGGAGTAAAACCCTCATATTTTAATATTGATTTACGTAATAAAATAGCAGTTGAAGATTTTTTTAAAAACAACAAAATAGAAGGTGTTATCCATTTTGCTGCATCAAAAGCAGTAGGAGAAAGCGTAAAGAATCCATTATTATATTACGAAAATAATATAAGCACCTTAGTCTATCTTCTCAAAGAGATGAAAAAATACAAGCTTTCTAACTTTATTTTCAGTTCTTCTTGTACCGTATATGGTCAAGCAGATGAGTTGCCTATTACAGAAAATGCACCTACAAAACCTGCAGAATCTCCTTACGGAAATACCAAACAGATAGGTGAGGAAATTATTAAAGAAAGTTGTAAAGCAATCGGCTTGAAGGCCATTGCTCTCAGGTATTTTAATCCAATTGGGGCTCATAAAACAGCTCTCATAGGAGAATTGCCACTAGGGATACCTCAAAATTTAATTCCCTTTGTAACACAAACTGCAGCTGGTATTCGAGAAGAGTTGTCTGTTTTTGGAGATGACTACCCTACCACAGATGGTACTGCTGTACGCGATTATATACATGTTGTAGATCTGGCTAAGGCTCACATTGCTGCATTAGAAAGGTTACTGAAAAATAATAATAAAAAAGATTTTGAGGTTTTTAATGTTGGAACAGGAACCGGGAGTTCTGTTTTGGAGGTTATCCAAGCTTTTGAAAAGGTTTCCAAGACTAAACTTAACTATAAAATTGTTGGCAGAAGAGAGGGAGATATTACCTCTGCCTATGCAGATACTACATTAGCTAAAGTTGAATTGGGTTGGGAAACAGAAAAAACATTAGATGAAGCATTATTAGCTGCTTGGCAATGGCAATTGAAACAATAACTTAAAGTTACTCTAAACTAGCACCAGCAGCCTCAACACTTCTATCTATTTTTCGCATCAAACCTTGTAATACTTTACCTGGTCCAACCTCAATAAACTGTGTTCCACCGTCAATAATCATGGATTGAATAGATTGTGTCCATTTCACAGGAGCAGTTAATTGTAACATGAGATTCTCTTTAATTTCAGTTGCTGAGGTTACTGCACTTGCAGGCACGTTTTGATAAACTGGGCAGGTTGGCTCATTGAATTGAGTTTCTTTAATTGCAGCAGCTAATTCCTCTCTTGCAGGCTCCATCATAGGAGAGTGAAAAGCACCTCCAACAGGTAAGACAAGGGCTCTTCTTGCTCCTTTTTCAGTTAATAATTCACAGGCTTTTTGAATGGCTGAAACTTCGCCAGAAATTACCAATTGACCCGGACAGTTATAATTTGCAGCCACAACTACTCCATCAATAGCTTCACATATTTGCTCAACAATTTGATCCTCTAAACCTAAGACTGCAGCCATAGTTGAAGGCATAATTTCACAGGCTTTTTGCATTGCTGAAGCCCGTTTAGAAACTAACTGAAGCCCATCTTCAAATGATAAAACGTTTGCAGCTACTAAAGCAGAAATTTCACCTAAAGAATGTCCAGCAACCATTTCTGGCTGAAAAGAATCACCCATAACTTTTGCTAAAATTACCGAGTGTAGAAAAATAGCCGGCTGAGTGACATTGGTTTGTTTTAACTGATCTGCAGTTCCTTCAAACATAATGTCCGTTATGCGAAATCCTAAAATTTCATTAGCCTGTTCAAAAAGTTCTTGAGCCATTTGGGAATTGTTATATAAATCTAAACCCATTCCTGTAAATTGAGCTCCTTGGCCTGGAAAAATATATGCTTTCATCTAAGTTAAATTTCTTAAGTTATGGACACAAAAGTAGGTATTTCTTATCTGATTACGAAGACTTTTAGTAGGCCAAAAAAAATCTTAGCAAATAGTTTAAATCACTTGAGATTGTAATGATAAATAATTAGTAATTTCGTTTGTATGATTTCACAAAAAAAATCTCAAGCTCAAATCATCTACCTTGTTTTAGCAGCTCTATTTGTTGCTTCATTGGTAACTTCCAATTTAGTTTTTCAAAAATTCTTTTATTGGTATCCTTTTGACGCTAAAGTTTTTGGAGTTAAATTATTTGAAGTTTCTGTAGGCTTATTGCCTTATCCCATTACTTTTTTAATTACAGATGTCTTATCAGAAATTTACGGGAGAAAGAAGGCTAATCATGTAGTGATTGCTGGGATTTTTGCTTCTTTATTTTCTTTGGGAATTATTTATATTTCCATGGCTGCTCCATCTACTTCTTGGTCTGTAGTTAATGACAATACTTTTATTGAAGTGTTTGGTGCTGCACCTTTAGCAGTTTTAGCCTCTATGATGGCCTATTTATTTGCTCAGTTTATAGACATTAGAGTCTATCATTTTTGGAAAACGCTCACAAAAGGAAAACACCTGTGGTTACGAAATAATTTTTCAACCTTTACCTCTCAAATTATAGACACATTAACTGTTTTGATATTGCTTTGCTCTTTTAATATTATTGCTTGGGACAAATTTTATGGGTTATTGGTTAGTGGGGTTATTTTTAAAATGATGATAGCCGCATTAGACACCCCTATTTTATATGTTATTGTCTTTTCATTTAGAAAACATTTTGGTTTAAAAATGGGAGAAGAAATAGAAATTTAAATTTGTTTTATGAAGTATAAACTCACTACAAATTTATATCTAAATGATATATTTAAAACTCAATTAATAACATTAATATGCATGCTGATCTTTGTTTCAAGTCAAGGTCAAACCTTTATTTTTGACAGTTTACTGAAAAAAAATGTGGATGAAAATGGAATGGTAGATTATCAATTATTAAAAAACAATGAACCAATTTTAGATAATTATTTAGCGTATCTACAGCAGGCTAAACCCGCTAAGGATTGGTCGTTAAATAAAGAAAAGGCTTATTGGTTAAATACTTACAATGCCTATACCATTAAAATTATTTTAACCAATTACCCCTTGAAAAGTATCAGAGATATTAAAATAGACGGAAAAACAGTTTGGAAGATTCCTTTTATAAAAGTGGGTGAAAACACCTACACATTAGACTGGATTGAACACGAAATCTTACGAAAAAAATACAATGATCCAAGAATTCATGTGGGTATTAATTGTGCTTCTATGTCTTGTCCTAAATTAGGAAACTTTGCTTTTTCCGAGGATAATATAGAAACCGCCTTAGACAATTTAATGCTAGAATTTATAAACAACGAGAATAGAAATAAAATAAGTGAAAATAAATTAGAACTGTCAAAAATTTTTGATTGGTTTTCCATTGATTTTACAAAAAATGGAACGCTAATAGATTATATAAATAAATATGCGAGCATAAAAGTAAGTGAAAAAGCAAGCATAAAATACCTAACTTACGACTGGAGTTTGAACATTAAATAAAATTTTTATGTCTAAAACATATTATAACCCTGCCGATTTACGAAAATTTGGCAATATAACTGAGTGGAGTGAAGAGCTTGGAAATAAATTCTTTGAGTATTATGGAAAAGTATTTGAGGAAGGAGCGCTAACTGCTCGTGAAAAATCATTGATCGCATTAGCCGTAGCTCATACAGAGCAATGCCCCTATTGTATAGATGCCTATACAAAAGACGGCTTACAACGAGGGATTACAAAAGAAGAAATGATGGAAGCTGTTCATGTGGGTGCCGCCATTAAGAGTGGTGCTACTTTAGTGCATGGAGTTCAAATGATGAACAAAGTGAACAAATTGGAAATGTAACATGAGTAAAAAATCACTTTTAGCTAGAAATAATGATCTAGCCAATACAAAAAGACAAATAGAGGTTTTATCCAACGGACAATTTGCCAATGGAGAATTACCAACATTTGCAAAAAAAATAGCAGCCACAAATCAATTTCCATTACGTCCAAAGAAATTAGAAATTTTACAAATTAACATGGGTTATATGTGCAATCAAGTTTGTGCTCATTGTCATGTTGATGCTGGTCCTGACAGAAAAGAAATTATGACCAAAAAGACCATGCAAGAATGTTTGAATGTTATCAAAAAAACAGGAGCACATACACTTGATTTAACAGGCGGAGCTCCAGAAATGAATCCAAACTTTAGATGGTTTGTTGAAGAAGCTGCCAAGTTAGGCATCAACGATTTTATTGTTCGCTCCAATCTAACAATTATAAGAGCCAATAAAAAATTTCACGATTTACCAGAATTCTTTAAAAAACACACTATTCATGTAGTGAGCTCAATGCCTCATTGGACGAGAGGTAAAACAGATAAGCAAAGGGGTGACGGTGTGTTTGATAAATCTATACAAGCGCTTCAAGAATTAAATGCTGTAGGATATGGAATTCCAGGAAGTGACCTAAAACTTGATTTAGTTTACAATCCATCAGGTGCTTTTTTACCAGGAAATCAAAAGGCTTTAGAAAATGATTTCAAAAAGGCACTTAGAGAGGAGTTTAATATCAATTTCAATTCTTTATTTGCCATAACAAATTTACCTATAAGTAGATTCTTAGATTATTTAATTGCTTCAGAAAATTATGAAGACTACATGTATGCATTGGTAGAGGCTTATAACCCTGAAGCAGTAAAAAATGTAATGTGCACCAATACACTTTCCGTAAGCTGGGATGGATGGCTCTTTGATTGTGATTTTAATCAAATGCTCAACTTAAAAGTAGCTAGTAAAGTAAACCACATATCAGTCTATAACGAGAAGTTATTACAAAATAGAAATATTATCATCAACCAGCATTGTTATGGTTGCACAGCTGGTGCTGGGAGTAGTTGTCAAGGAGTTGTTGCGTAATGAATTCAAAAAATCTATTACTAATTTTTACCCGAAATCCAGAATTAGGAAAAGTAAAAACACGTTTGGCAAAATCCGTTGGAGATAAAACAGCCTTAGATATTTATCATTTTTTATTACATAAAACTAAAGAGGCAACTAAAAATATATCTTGTGATAAGACAGTTTATTATTCTAAAAAAATTATAAAAGATGATCTTTGGAATCGATCAAATTATCACAAAAAAGAACAATTTGGTAATGATCTTGGAGAAAAAATGAAAAATGCTATTGACGATGGTTTCAAGAAAAAATACAAAAAAATAATACTTATTGGGAGTGATTTATTCGATTTAAAACCCTCTCATATTAATGATGCTTTCAAAAAATTAGACCATAATGATGTTGTTATTGGCCCTGCTACAGACGGAGGTTATTATTTAATTGGTCTAAAAAAATTACACCTAAAAATCTTTGAGAATAAAAATTGGGGATCGTCAACAGTGAGAGAAGATACTTTAAAAAATTTAGAAAAAGTTGATGTACATTTGTTATCAATGTTAAATGACGTTGATGTCATTGAAGACATCGAAAACCATTCTGCTTTTACTAAATTCTTAAAACCTAGATGAAAAAACAACAGCTAAAAGAAACCATAGACTTTTTAAAATTAAAAGGGTTTCAAAATCCAGAAATTGGAATTGTATTAGGTACAGGTTTAGGGCAATTAATGAATGAAATTGTTATTGAACAAGAGATTGCCTATGCAGACATTCCACATTTTCCAAAAGCAACTGTAGAGTTTCATTCTGGAAAATTAATATATGGAATACTTTCAGGAAAAAAAGTGATTGTAATGTCTGGTAGATTTCATCTTTACGAAGGATACAATTATTGGGAGGTAACCTATGGCATTAGAACAATGCATCAATTAGGAATTACTACGTTATTAATTTCAAATGCAGCAGGAGCCATCAATTTATCCTACAAAAAAGGAGATTTAATGCTTATTGATGATCATCTCAATTTGCAAGGAAACTCGCCTTTAGCATTTGCTGAAGTTGGTGAATTTGGAGAACGTTTTGCAGACCTATTAGAACCTTATTCTAAAAAAATTAATCGGGTACTGAAATCAATCGCAAAACAAAACGACATTAAGCTTCAAGAAGGGGTTTATGCGGGTGTTTTTGGTCCACAATTAGAAACTAGAGCTGAATATAGAATGCTACAAATTTTGGAAGTTGATGCTGTTGGAATGAGCACAGTACCTGAAGTTATTGTTGCCAAACATTTAAATTTGACCTGTGCTGCAATTTCAGTATTAACAGACGAATGTGATCCCAAGAATTTAGCTCCCGTAAACATCGAGGAAATCATTAAAATAGCAGGAAAAGCAGAACCTAAAATGATCATATTATTTAAAGAATTGATAAAACAATTATGAGTTACTTAGAGACTACACATAATGTATACAAAGAAGCTGCACTAACCCCTGATGTTGGACTGTGTTGTACAACAAATCCTATTTGGGAATTACCAGGGTTAAAAATTCCAAGAATTATGCAAGAAATGAACTACGGATGTGGTTCTACAGTGCATGCTCGAGACTTAACCAACAACCCAAAAATGCTATATGTTGGTGTTGGTGGTGGAATGGAACTACTGCAATTTAGTTATTTCAATAGGCAAAAAGGAGGTGTTATTGGATTAGACGTCGTTGATGAAATGTTAGAAGCTTCACGAAAAAATTTTATTGAGGCTGAAGAAATGAACCCTTGGTTTAAATCTAATTTTGTAGACCTTCGAAAAGGTGATGCATTGAACTTACCTGTAGAAAATAATTCAATTGATGTTGCTGCTCAAAACTGCCTGTTTAATATTTTTAAATCAGATGATTTAAAAAAAGCAATTGCTGAAATGTATCGCGTGTTAAAACCCCATGGACGTTTGGTAATGAGTGATCCAACTTGCGAACAACCCATGAATGCTAAATTACGTAATGACGAACGTTTACGTGCACTCTGTTTAAGTGGGAGTTTACCTATTAATGAATATGTAAAAGCATTAACCAATGCCGGTTTTGGAACTATTGAGATCAGAGCTCGTAAACCTTATAGAGTATTAGATCCAAAAAATTATCCAACAAATGAATTGATTTATATAGAATCTATTGAAGTTGCTGCAATTAAAGATCCAATGCCAAAAGATGGACCATGTGTTTTTACGGGAAAAGCTGCAATTTACTATGGTGATGATGATTTTTTTGATGATGGTGCTGGACATACTTTATTAAAAAATCAACCCTTGGCTATCTGTGATAAGACAGCTACGGTATTAAAAAACTTAAATAGAGATGACATCTACTTTTCTGAATCTACTTTTCATTATGATGGAGGGGGTTGTTGTTAAGAGCTATAAATTTTAAAATGGATACATACCTAAACATCATTAAAGATTCATTTTCTGGCTATTCAAACTATTTAGCCCGTGAAATCCTGAACCCACATTGGGGCAATTACTTTTATTGGCTAATTGGTATATCACTTGTGTTTTGGATTTTAGAGGTAGTAATGCCTTGGAGAAAAAATCAAAATAAAATTAGAAAAGACTTTTGGCTGGACAGCTTCTATATGTTTTTTAACTTTTTCTTGTTTTCATTAATTGTTTACAATGCCCTCTCTAATGTTGCAGTATTATTCTTTAATAATGTTTTAAAAAGTATAGGTGTTGACAATCTAGCTTTTTTTAATGTAGAAACGTTCCCTTATTGGAGTCAGTTGTTCATCTTGTTCTTAACACGAGATTTTATTCAATATTTTATTCATAGATTATTACATCGCATCCCATTTTTATGGAATTTTCATAAAGTTCACCACTCTGTCAAAGAAATGGGGTTTGCTGCGCATTTGAGATATCATTGGATGGAGACTATTGTTTACAGAACTCTAGAATACATTCCATTAGCATTGATTGGTTTTGGTATTGATGATTTTATTTTAGTGTATTTATTCACTTTAGCTATGGGCCATTTTAACCACAGTAATATTACTATCCCTTTAGGGCTTTTAAAGTATATTTTTAATAATCCTCAAATGCATATTTGGCATCATGGAAAAAAAGTTCCAAATAAATTTGGTGTTAATTTCGGGTTAACTTTAAGTGTTTGGGATTACCTCTTTAAGACCAGTTATATTCCATCTGACGGGAGAGATATTGAACTAGGATTTGAAAATGATGAAAAATTCCCAACGAGCTTTGTAGGTCAAGAAATATATCCATTAGGTAAGAAGTAATCAAAAAAGGCTTTCAATTTTATACTGTTGGTCATTCATAGACGGCACTCAATGTGTTTTCCTTGGGTTCATACCTACTTCCACTTGCCCATCTAATCCCCCTAAAAAGAAGTTCTTTTGCCCCATCAGTATCAAAATCTTTCGGATCGTGACCTATAGAAAGATAGAAAACTCTACCATTTCCATAATATGTTTTCCAAGCTACAGGCATCACACGATCTTTTATCCAGGAATGAATACTATCTGTAAATTTAGTTGTGGCTAACACTTTTGTATTAGGATCAATATGCATATAATATTGTTCTGTATCTTTTATTTCAAAATCTTTAATTCCGTCTGATATTGGATCATTGACATCTAGAACATTGACTGTATAGTCAATTTTACCACCAGGGTGTTCAACCCATTGTCCTCCAATCATATACTGATATTCAGGGTTTTGCCTAAAAGAATCTCCAAGACCACCATGACAACCCGCTAGGCCAACTCCTCTTTTTATGGCATTCTCTAGGCCAAGAAACTGTTCTTTAGTGATTTCTCCCATTGTCCAATACTGAATAATTAAATCTGTTTTATCCATTATTTTTTTATTAGTATAAACCCCCAAAGAATCTGAAAGTGTAATCTTAGCTCCGGCCAATTCCAACCATTTAGATACTTTAGTTACAAAAACAGCTGGCTGATGACCATCCCAGCCTCCATAAACCATTAAAATATTTTTCCCTTTAAGAGAAGGTAATTTTTCTGAAGTTGGTTTGATCTCGTTTTTACAACTAATCATAAAAATTGTCGCAAAAATTAATAGTATAATTTTGAAGTTGTTTTTAATCATTCTTCTTTTTTATTATTTATTCTTTTTTTAAGAATTAAATGGAGTCAGTTTTGCTAAATTTACATCATATATTGTATATGACTCGGATGATGTTATCTAATTATTAAATTTAATTCTTAAAAAATTAAAAAAATGTCTGAAAAAAAAGAACCTAATCTCATCAAATGGGGCTTAAAATACTCATTGAGTGCCGCTGTAGCAGGCATACTATGTTGTGTAGCTCCTGCTGTATTATTCATGTTTGGTCTTATGGGTGGTGTTTATGCTATTTCCTTTGCAGACTTTTTCTATGAACAAGATGGCAGTACTGGTACTGGCTCATTTATTCTAAGAGGTGTTGCTGTTATCATAGGTATATATGGAATTTATGCTTATAGAAAAAAACAGAATCAATGTTCTATAGATCCAAATAGAAAACGTAAAAATTTAATCATATTGAGTCTAACAATACTAATTTTAGGAGTAGGTCTTTTTTTCACACTAGAAAAGTGGTCTTCTTGGTATTTTGATAAATATATAGTTCCAGAACAACAAAAAGAGTTAAAAATAACCCCTTAGCTCTAAATTCATTTTTTTTAATTATGGTTTCTTTTTATAAGCTTTTGTTTTCTTTATTTATATTTGAATACATAGCCAATCTAAATTAATGAAACCAATAATTAAGGTAATTATTCCTGCATATAATGAGGAAAATTCTATAACCAAGGTCATTAAGGACATCCCATCCAATGTAGACGAAGTTATTGTTGTTAGCAATAATTCAACAGACAAAACGGAACAAAATGCTGCTGAAGCAGGGGCTACTGTTTTAACAGAGCCTAGAAAGGGTTATGGGTACGCATGTTTAAAAGGAATGGATTATATTGCTAATCTAAAAGCTCCTCAACACCCAGATATTATTGTTTTTTTAGATGGTGATTATTCTGATTATCCTGAACAATTAACACAACTTGTTGCGCCAATAATCAATGATAAAATTGATTTTGTAATAGGATCTCGTGTAAAAAAATATAGAGAGTCGGGTTCTATGACACCTCAACAAGTTTTTGGTAATTGGTTAGCTACTTTTTTAATGAGTCTCTTTTTTGGTGCAAAGTATACAGACCTTGGCCCATTTAGAGCCATAAAATATAAAAAACTAGTTCAACTAAAAATGGAAGATAAAACCTATGGGTGGACGGTTGAAATGCAGTTAAAAGCAATTAAAAAAGGATATTCATATACAGAAATACCAATGAAATACAGAAACAGAATTGGTGTTTCTAAGGTATCCGGAACATTAAAAGGCACTATATTTGCAGGTATGAAAATATTGGGTTGGATCTTTAAATACAGTTTAAAATAATGGTTTTAGAATATATTATTATCGCCATTTATTCTTTAGCACTTGTCCTTATTTTCATGTATGCGCTAGCCCAATTAAATTTACTTTTTAACTACAGAAGCGCTCAAAAAAAAAAAGATACTTCACCCAAATTTGATTTAAAAAACATAAACGAAGTTCCTTATGTAACCATCCAACTTCCGGTATATAACGAAATGTACGTGATGGAACGTTTATTAAATAATATTGTAACATTAGAATACCCCAGAGAAAAACTAGAAATTCAAGTTTTAGATGACTCTACAGATCAATCTGTTGAGACTACGAGAGCACAAATTAAAAAGCTTCAAAAAACAGGAATTAATATTCAACATATTCAGAGAACTAATCGTGAAGGTTTTAAAGCTGGAGCCTTAAAAGAGGGCTTAGAAATTGCAAAAGGTGAATTTATTGCCATTTTTGATGCAGATTTCTTACCGCAAAAAAATTGGTTATTAGAAACTATACCCTATTTCAAAAATAATGAAATTGGAGTTGTTCAAACCCGCTGGGACCATATCAACAGAGATTATTCTACATTAACTAAAATACAAGCCTTTGCTTTAGATGCCCATTTTACACTAGAACAAGTTGGCAGGAATACTAAAGGCCATTTTATCAATTTTAATGGTACTGCTGGTGTATGGCGTAAAGAATGTATTTTAGATGCAGGAAATTGGGAAGGAGATACCTTAACCGAAGATTTAGACTTAAGCTACAGAGCTCAATTGAAAAAATGGAAGTTTAAGTATTTGGAACATGTAAAAACTCCTGCTGAGTTACCTGTTATTATCAGTGCTGCAAGATCTCAACAATTTCGATGGAATAAAGGAGGAGCAGAAAACTTCCAAAAAATGACGAAACGTGTTTTATTAGATAAAGATATCTCACTAAAAACAAAAATTCATAGTGTATTACATTTATTAAACAGCTCTATGTTTTTAATGGTTTTAATCGTAGCTATTTTAAGCATTCCTATGCTTTACATCAAAAATGAACACCCTCATTTAAAATCTTATTTCTATATGATAAGTTTTTTTATTGTAAGCTCTATAATTTTCTTCATTTGCTACTGGTATATGTTTAAGAAGAGTTATGGAGGAGGTATCAAAAGTTTTTTAAAATTTACAGGAACTTTTTTTACGTTCTTTTCCATTGCTTTAGGCTTTTCCTTTCACAACAGCATTGCAGTTTTGGAAGGGCATTTTGGAAAAAAAAGTGATTTTATAAGGACACCAAAATTTAATATTAAAACACTAAAAGACAGCTGGAAAAAAAATAAATATATCCATAAAAAAATCTCTACAAATACGATCATTGAGGGAATTATGACACTCTATTTTGCCTTTGGTATGTATAGCGCATTTGTAGTGGGGAATCAAGAGGGTGACTTTGGATTATTTCCTTTTCACCTGATGTTGTTCCTTGGTTTTGGTTATGTTTTTTGGAAGTCAATTTTTTCTAGAGCTTAACCTATGTTACTACAACAAAAAAATAAAACAATTATACTCTCTACCCTCAGTGTTTTGTTTTATTTTCTAATGGCTCACTGCTTAGATAGATCAAATTTTACACAGCTAATAACTCAATATTTTATTTTATTTATTCCTTTTTTATACTTCATCAAAAAAGAGAAAAATAACTTTACTTTTTTGGTAGCCATTGCTATTATATTTAGATTGATTTTTTTGACTGCTATTCCAAACTTATCACAAGATTTTTATAGATTTATATGGGATGGAAGAATGATGTTAAAAGGGTTAAACCCTTATCTATATTTACCTGAAACTTTTATAAATCAAGGAAATACACCGATTAATCAAGCCGCTGATTTATACTCAGGAATGGGGGCTTTAAACGGAAGTCATTATACAAACTACCCCCCTATTAATCAGTTAAATTTCTTCATCGCTGCCATAGTTGCCAATTCAAGTATCATTGGGTCTATTATTGTATTAAGATTACAAATTATTTTAGCAGATATTGGAATTATTTATTTTGGAAAAAAAATATTAGAAAAATTAAAATTACCAGTTCACAATATTTTCTTATATGCTTTAAACCCCTTTATTATTATTGAGTTAACAGGTAATTTACATTTTGAGTCTGTGATGCTATTTTTCCTGATTTGGAGTTTGTATATATTGCTTCAAAAAAAATGGAGTTTAGCCGCGCTAACTTTTGGACTTTCTGTTAGTGTGAAATTAATCCCTTTATTATTTTTACCTCTTTTTTATCAATGGTTTACAAAAGAAAATAGAACAAAAGGAGTTTTAAAATTTTTGTCTTTTGGGTGCATAATTATGATCGTAAACATAGTGCTATTCCTTCCTTTTTTATCATCAAATTTACTGAATAACTACTTAGATTCTATCGGATTATGGTTTCAAAAATTTGAATTTAATGCCAGTTTATATTACATAGCCAGAGCACTGGGAACTCTTTTTAGAGGCTATAATGAAATTGCTATTATTGGAAAAATAACTCCTATAGTAGTTGTAATTTTTTTATTAATTATCACTTTTTTTAGAAAAAATAAATCACCTCAGCAACTCATAACTGCCCTACTCATGGGAATTTCTTTTTACTATTTTACCACAACTACAATGCACCCATGGTATTTGGCAACATTAGTTATTTTGTCTGTTTTTACAAACTATAGGTTTCCAATTGTATGGAGTTTTGTGATCGTGTTATCATATCAAGCCTATGCCAATATTCCTTGGAAAGAAAATAATTGGTTTATGGTTTTAGAGTACCTTGTTGTTTATGGTTATTTGTTTTGGGAAATTATTCAACAAAAAAGAAGTGCTTTATCAATTAAATAAACCCATATAAATTTTTATTATATTGAATCTTTTACTTTTAAAATTAACTAATTAAATGGATTTATCAAATGTAAAAATGATTGTTTCAGATATGGATGGAACCCTACTCAACTCTGAAGAAGAAGTAAGTCCTTTATTTTTCGATCAGTTTGAAAAATTGAAGGCGCATAAGATTCATTTTGTAGCTGCAAGCGGAAGGCAGTATAACAGTATTGCTCAAAAACTTTATCCCATAAAGGATCAGATTACCATTGTTGGTGAAAATGGTGGTGTTATAAAAAAAGAAAATAAAACACTTCTTTTACAAACATTTGATCCACAAAAGGTAGTTGAATTAATTCCTGTTTTGAGAAAAATCAAGAATACCTTTATTATTTTATGCGGTGAACATAAAGCTTTTATTGAAACTAAAAATCAACGTTTTATTGATATGTTTCAGGAATATTATAGTGCTCACGAGCTAGTGCAGGACTTAACAACTATACCTAATCATAATCCAATTATTAAAATTGCTTTGTATCACTCTGAATCATCGGAAAAATTTATTTATCCCTCAGTAAAACAATTTGAAGACGTTTTTTTATTAAAAATTTCTGGGAAAAACTGGTTGGATATTTCAAATCTTAACTCTAATAAAGGAACAGCTATCAAATTTTTACAGGAGAAGATGAACATCACTCCAGAACAAACTATGGTTTTTGGAGATTATTTAAATGATTTAGAAATGTTAGAAGCAGCAACTTTTAGCTTTGCTATGAAAAATGCGCACGAAGAAGTTAAGAAAACTGCTCGTTTTATGACAGAAAACAATTCTAATTTAGGTGTTGAAAAAATTATCGAACAAGTACTTAAGGCGCATACAAATTAATCCTCAAAAGAAACTGTACTTTGTCGATCTCTATTCACATGTAGTTTCGTAATATCGGGTCTCGAATAATGCCCTGCAACATCAAAATTTTGACGTTCTTCCAAGACTCTAGAAAAATCTAAAGTTTCATAAAATATTCCTTCTTTATTGATAACTGGCTCCAAAATCCATTCTCCGTCTGGCCCTGCAATGCATGAACCTCCATTGACCAGAGTATCAGGTGCATTTTTTATAATTTTATCAAAATGAGGTGTCTCTTTAGGAAAATTTGATTTTTGCATTAAACTAGAAACAGAAATTACAAATGAACGAGATTCTCTTGCAATAAAGCGTGTAATATCTTTTGTATTGTGATCACTCCCAGGCCATACTGCCACATGTAAATCCTCTCCTTGACCATACAATGCAGCTCTAGGTAAAGGCATCCAATTCTCCCAACAATTTAAACCACCAATAGTGAAGTTTTTTAAAGGATGTACCTGTAAGCCATGACCATCTCCTGGGGCCCAAGTTAAGCGTTCATCGAAAGTTGGTTGTAATTTTCTGTGAACTGATTTTATAACTCCGTCTTGATTTATATACACCAAAGATGCGTAAATACTATGCCCTCCCCTATTCTGAGCGCGTTCTATAATTCCTAAATATATAGCCATACGATGTTCTTTTGCAAGATTACATATGGAAGCTAGTTCTCCTTTTTCAATGGTAATTGAATTTTGTACATAATGGGCATGAATTTCTTTTTGAACAGAAGAGTTCCATGCTGCGCCATTAGTTAATCCAATCCAAAATGGGTAACCAGGAAGTAAAGCTTCACCAAAAACAATTAATTCTGCTTTTTCTTTTGAAGCCTCTTCAATGGTATTTTTGATTTTTTGTATGGTTTGTTTTTTATCTAACCAAACTGGAGATATTTGAGCTAAAGCAACTTTAAGAAAGTTAGATTTATTCATGACTTGGTAATTTCTTTATGATTTTAATTAATATTTAATTCCACTACAATACCCTCATTTGATCTGATATTAAAAACTGTTTGGTCTTCAAATATTAAATACTGCCCTTTTATCCCTACTAACTTTCCCGAATAGTTTTGCTCTTTTACAATATTTAAACTTTTAGGTTTTTCTGGATATTGATGTACTGGGAAATTGATTACTGTTAATGTGTTATTTTCAATGAAATATTCTTTTGCTTCTTCTGGAATGAATGGGCGTAATTTATTTTGCCATTCTTTTAAATCTGCCTCTTCAATATCGTTTTTTAACATTTTTCTCCAATTAGTTTTATCGGCTACATATGCTTTGAGTGCTACTTCAGTAATTCCTGCTAGATATCTATTTGGAACTTCCACAATTTCTATAGCTTCATGGGCTCCTTGATCTATCCAACGGGTTGGCACTTGTTGCTTCCTTGTAACTCCAACTTTTACATTGCTAGAATTTGCTAAATATACTATGTGAGGCTGAAGTTGAACAGATTTTTCATAGGCTAAATCTCGATCTTCCTTACCCAAATGAGCTGTACTTAATTCAGGTCTCATAATCCAATCTCCCGCACTTGGTGTTTCAAAAAAACATGATTTACAAAATCCTTGACGATAAATTTCTTTATCTGATTGACAACTCATACAACTATATTTCAAAAATTTAAATTCTAAATTCTTGTTTAACAACTGATTAACATTAATAAAGTCAGTTTCTAAATCTAAATAATATTGAATTGCTTCATTGCTTTCAGTGATCATTTTTTTTAAAACTCCTTGGTATTGCATCTAAAATATTTTTCTATTTTTATCTCTATCTAGTAAGTACATCACAAACTTACGGAAAAATCATTTTACTAAACTCTGAAACACCATGGCAATTCCATTTGTTAATTCTATTATTTCTTGGTTTCTCAAAAAGAGAAAGCATCAAATGGAATTGTTCATTAAATACCCCATAGATGTTCAAGAAGAATTATTATTTCGTTTAATTCAATCTGCAAAAGACACAGAGTTTGGGAAAAAATCTGACTTTTCTTCTATTCGTACCTATGAAAATTTCTCGAATAAGGTTCCGATTCAGCAATATGAAAGCATAGAACCTTTAATTGAGCGGTGCAGAAAAGGAGAACAAAATTTATTTTGGCCAACAAAAATTAAATGGTTTGCAAAATCTAGTGGAACAACAAATGCTAAAAGTAAATTTATTCCTGTAAGTGACGAAGCTATTGAAAATTGCCATTTAAAGGCTGGAAAAGATATGCTTTGCCTCTACATTAACAACAATGAGGAAACTGCTTTATTTAATGGAAAAGCACTTCGTTTGGGCGGGAGTAATGCTGTTTATGAAGACAACAATTCTTATTTTGGGGATTTATCTGCAATAATTATTGAAAACATGCCTTTTTGGGCAGACTTTAGTTCAGCACCAAGTCAAGAGACAGCTTTAATGAGTGAGTGGGAAACAAAGATGGAAGCAATAATTAATGAAACCATTCACGAAAATATAACAAGTTTGGTTGGAGTTCCCTCTTGGATGTTGGTATTATTAAATAGAGTTTTAGAAAAAACAGGTAAAAATAATATTTTAGAGGTTTGGCCTAATCTGGAGGTGTATTTTCATGGGGGTGTTAATTTTAATCCTTATCGAGAACAATACAGAAAACTTATCCCAAAAAAAGATTTTAAATATTATGAAACTTATAATGCATCTGAGGGATTTTTTGCCTTACAAGATGTAAATGGCAGTCTAGACCTCCTTTTAATGCTTGATTATGGAATATTTTATGAATTTATTCCTATGAGTGAATATCGTGGTGAAAACTCTATAGCAATTCCTTTATCTCAAGTAAAAAAAGACAAGAATTATGCAGTTGTTATTTCTACAAATGGTGGATTGTGGCGATATTTAATTGGAGATACAGTCAAGTTTACCTCGCTAAGTCCTTATAAAATTAAAATTACAGGAAGAACTAAACATCATATTAATGTATTTGGAGAAGAACTAATTATTGAAAATGCTGAAGAGGCTTTAAGGCTGGCTTGTAAAAAAACAAAATCAACTATTACGGACTATACTGTTGGACCAATTTTTATGAATGGTAAAAAACAAGGAAGTCATGAATGGGTGATTGAATTTGCAAAAGCTCCACAAAATTTAGAGTATTTCACAGAATTACTCGACAATGCCTTAAAATCTATAAATTCAGATTATGAGGCTAAACGTTATAACAACATGACTTTAGTAATGCCAAAAATACATAGTGTAAAAAAAGGGTTATTTTATTCTTGGTTAAAGAAAAAGGGGAAATTAGGTGGACAACACAAAGTGCCAAGGTTATCTAATAAAAGAGATTTTGTAGAGGAGTTAATAAATCTTTAAATCTTTCGCTCTACTACATAATCGATCATCTTAATTAAGGATGTTTTATAATCAGAGTCCTGAAAATTCTCTAGAATTGTCAATGCCTTAGTTTTATAATCAATCATTTTTTTTGTGGTGTACTCGATACCTCCGCTTTTTTTAACAAAAGTAATGACCTCTTTAACTCTTTTTTTGTCTTTGTTGTATTTTTTAATAGAGTTAATTAGCCAAGCCTTTTCTTTTTTTGAGCAACTATTTAATGTATAAATTAAAGGGAGAGTCATTTTTTGTTCTTTAATATCTATCCCTGTAGGCTTTCCAATTTTTTCTTCAGAATAGTCAAATAAGTCATCTTTTATTTGAAATGCCATCCCAATATACTGCCCAAATTTTCTCATTTGTTGAACCGTATCTTGATTTGCTCCAACTGATGCTGCTCCAATTCCACAGCAAGCTGCAATTAATGTAGCTGTTTTCTGACGAATAATTTCATAGTAAACATCTTCGGTAATATCTAGTTTTCTAGCTTTTTCTATTTGGAGTAATTCACCTTCACTCATTTCTCTGACTGCTATTGAAATTAGCTTTAACAAATCAAAGTCTTCATTATCTATGGAAAGTAAAAGCCCTTTAGACAATAAATAATCTCCTACTAAAACTGCAATTTTATTTTTCCATAGTGCATTAATAGAGAAAAAACCCCTTCTTCTGTTACTGTCATCGACAATATCATCGTGAACAAGAGTTGCTGTATGAATTAATTCTACCACAGAAGCCCCTCTATAGGTTCGTTGATCAAAACCTCCATTAGAAACCATCTTAGCAACTAAGAAAACAAACATTGGACGCATTTGCTTTCCTTTTCTTCTAACAATATAATACGTAATTCTATTAAGTAAGGGTACTTTGGAGATCATAGAGTCTTTGAACTTTTCTTCAAAGCGTTCCATCTCCTTTTGAATGGGTTTTTTTATTTCCTCAACAATCTTCATTAGTAGTACAAATTTACAAAATGTAACCTAGAGTTAGGTTACGATTTGTTGGCTAACTGACCACAAGCTGCGTCAATATCTTTTCCTCTAGATCGTCTAACATTTACAACAATATCATGCATTTCTAGATTTGAAATATAATTATCTATAACCCTGGAGTTCGCCTGTTGAAACTCTCCATCATCTATTGGGTTATACTCGATTAAATTAACTTTACAAGGAATTAGTTTACAGAAATTAATTAGTGCCTTAATATCCTCTTTTTTATCATTAATTCCATCCCAAACGATATATTCATAGGTAACTACTCGTTGTGTTTTTTCAAACCAATATACTAAAGAGTCTCCGAGATCTTTCAATGGAAATGTTTCATTAAACGGCATAATAGATGTTCTTACGCTATCTATTGCTGAATGCAATGAAACAGCTAGATTAAATTTAACTTCATCATCAGCCATTTTTTTAATAATTTTTGGAACACCAGAAGTAGATACAGTAATTCGTTTTGAAGACATTCCAAGACCCTCAGTTGATGTTATTTTATCAATTGATTTAATTACATTATTGTAATTCATTAAAGGCTCTCCCATACCCATAAAAACAATATTAGAGAGTTTGCGATTGTGATATAATTTACTTTGCTTGTCTATGGCCACTACTTGATCATAAATTTCATCAGGATTCAAGTTTCTCATCCTTTTTAGTCTAGAAGTTGCGCAAAAACGACAATCTAAACTACACCCAACCTGACTAGAAACACAAGCAGTTGTTCTTTTCTCAGTAGGTATTAAAACAGATTCTACAATAAAACCATCATGCAAACGAATTCCATTCTTTATGGTTCCATCTTTACTTCGTTGCATAGAATCTACTTCAATATGATTAATAACAAAGTTTTCTTCCAACATTTGTCTTGTTTCTATGGAAATATTGGTCATGGCCTCAAAAGTATGTAAGGATTTACTCCATAACCATTCAAAAACTTGATTTCCTCGAAATGCTTTATCTCCGTTTTCTACAAAAAAATTTCTCAGCTGCTCTTTTGTTAAAGATCGAATGTCTTTTTTCTTTGGCTTCATCTATAATTTCTGTTGTCTTTGAGTCTATTGTCTAAATTAAAATCTATTAAGATACTTCCACAAAAATACAAAAACCTCATAGCATGGCTATGAGGCTTTTGATTTTATATTTTTTAACCAACTTAAATAATCAACATGGCATCGCCATAAGTATGAAACTTGTACTCTTCTTTAACAGCTATTTTATAGGCTTCCATTAAAAAATCATATCCTGCAAAAGCAGCAGCCATCATCATTAGGGTTGATTTTGGTGAATGAAAGTTTGTAATCATAGAGTTTGCAATACTAAAGTCATACGGTGGGAAAATAAATTTATTAGTCCAACCTGTGTAACTATTTAATCTAGCACTGGCAGAAACAGAAGATTCAACAGCACGCATTACCGTAGTTCCTACAGCACAAATTCTTCTTTTATTTACAATGGCATCATTGATTAACTGAGCTGTTCCCGGAGGAATACTAATTTGTTCAGAATCTGTTTTATGTTTGGATAAATCTTCAACTTCAACTGGACTGAAAGTTCCAAGGCCAACATGAAGCGTTAATTCACCAAAATCTACACCTTTAATTTCTAAACGTTTCATTAAATGTTTCGAAAAATGTAAACCTGCAGTCGGAGCTGCAACAGCGCCTTCGTTTTTTGCAAATATTGTTTGATAGCGTTCTTTATCAGAGGCTTCCACACCTCTTTTTATATATTTTGGTAGAGGTGTCTCTCCTAATTCTAATAATTTTTCTCTAAACTCTTCATAGTCTCCATCATATAAAAAACGAAGGGTACGACCTCTTGAAGTGGTATTATCAATCACCTCTGCAACTAGACTATCGTCTTCTCCAAAAAATAATTTATTTCCAATTCTAATTTTCCTTGCTGGATCTACTAAAACATCCCATAATCTATTTTCAGCATTTAATTCCCTCAATAAAAATACTTCAATCCTAGCTCCAGTTTTTTCTTTATTCCCATACATTCTAGCAGGGAAAACTTTTGTGTTATTTAACATTAAAACATCACCTTCATCAAAGTAATTAATGACGTCTTTAAACATTTTATGTTCTATAGTTTGATCTTTACGATTTAAAACCATCAAACGAGACTCATCTCTGTGTTCAGCTGGATATTCTGCCAGTAATTCTTCTGGCAATTCAAAATTAAAATGGGATAATTTCATATGTCCTTAGTTATTTTTTTAAAATATCATAAGTAATTTATCTTAGAATAATGAATGGCTTTGCATTCACAAAATAGATATATTACAAAATGTAGTTTTAGGGTAACGGCGGCAAATATACGATTTGAAGTAAGGGGATGTCAAGTATTTGACAGTTTAATTTATACTTTATTTAATTGAAAACCAATTTTCTGCAAATCTTTCCAAAAATTTCGATATGATTTAGTAACCACATCAGCATCTAAAATTTCAAGAGGAATTTTCATTCCTAAAGGTGCAAATGCCATTGCCATTCTATGATCATTATAGGTCTCTATTGAAACATCAGCAACTATCTCTGAGCTACTTTTAAGATAAAGGCTAGTAGGAGTTACCGAAATGTTTGCTCCTAATTTTGTGAGTTCTGAATGTAATGCCTCCAGTCGATCTGTTTCTTTAATTTTTAAGGTGTGTAACCCCAACAACTCACATGTAATTCCTAATCCATAGCAAGTTACTGCAATTGTTTGTGCAATATCCGGAGCTTTATTTAAATCAATAGTAAGATGTTCTTTATTCGCTTCTTTAGTTTTCCTTAAGACTATACTATTGGTCTCATAAACAGTTTCTACACCAAAAGATGTATAAATTTCTGCAAGGATTGCATCTCCCTGTAAACTTTCTTTTTTATAAGATGACAATCGAATTTCAGAACCAACACTACTTAACGCGGCTATTGAATAAAAATAAGAAGCCGAGCTCCAATCAGACTCTACTTCTATGGTATGTTTATTTGCTTCTTCAAAAGGATTTATTTGAATAATCTGACTCTCAAAGGAGGTCGTAATTCCAATTTGATTCAACAAAGACAATGTCATATTGATATAAGGAATAGAGGTGATTTCACCTACTAACTCAACACGTAAACCATTAGGTAGGCTGGCAGCAATGAGCAACAAGGCTGAAATATATTGACTACTAATATTACCATTAATTTTCACCTGGTCTTTGATGAGTTGTTTTCCAGTAATTTTTAATGGTGGAAAACCTTCATTTCCAAGATAAGAAATCTCTGCTCCTAGAGTTCTTAGTGCCTCTACCAAAACTTTAATCGGTCTTTGATGCATTCTCTCAGAACCAGATAAAATAGTTGTTCTTTTTTGTTGTATTGCAAAAAAAGCGGTTAAGAAGCGCATAGCAGTTCCAGCATGACCAACGTTTATTTCAGCATCTTGTGAAGAAAGTGCAGCTTGTAAATGATGAGTATCATCAGAATCTGATAAATTATGTATGGTAATTTCTCTAAATAATTTTTGCAAGACCAGCATTCTATTCGATTCACTTTTAGATCCAGAAATAAAAATATCTTTCAAAATATTAGTATTGTCAATTCCTTTGATACAAATTTTCATAATCTACTTGGTCTCATTTTAAATTCTTAAATTTAGGCTTCAAAAAACAAACTCACATGAAAAAACTATTAATTATCCTTTTATGCCTTCTTTTTTCTGAAGGATACAAAGTTAACGCTCAAAAGAATACTACCAAATATTCTGAAGATTTTTATAACGCTACCGAATGGAGAAATATTGGACCGTTTAGAGGAGGTAGAAGTGCTGCTGTGACAGGTGTAGCAGGAAAAGCAAATCTATTCTATTTTGGATCTACTGGTGGTGGTGTTTGGAGAACTACAGATGCAGGAAATACTTGGGAGAATATTTCAGATGGATTTTTTGGTGGATCAGTGGGTTCTGTTGCGGTAAGTGAATGGGACAATAATGTTATTTATGTTGGTAATGGAGAGAAGACAGTTCGTGGAAATGTTTCCTCCGGAGATGGAATTTGGAAATCCGTAAATGCTGGAAAAACATGGGAGCCTATGGGATTAAAAAATGCCAGACACATTCCAAGAGTTCGTATTCATCCTAAAAATCCAGATATTGTATATGCTGGAGTAATGGGTGACCTTTACAAATCCTCTCAAGAAAGAGGGGTTTACAAATCTACAAATGGTGGTAAAACTTGGAGTAAGAAATTATTTGCAAATAAAGATGCTGGAGTTGTAGATTTAATTATGGATCCAAACAACCCAAGAGTTTTATATGCTACGACATGGAATATTAGAAGAACTCCATACAGCTTGTCTAGTGGAGGAGACGGCTCCGCTCTGTGGAAAAGCACTGACGAAGGTGAAACTTGGACTAATATTTCTACACACAAAGGATTGCCGGGCGGTATATGGGGAATTAGTGGTGTAACAGTATCTCCAGTTAATTCAGATATTGTTTGGGCATTAATTGAAAACGAAAAGGGAGGAGTTTACAAATCTACAGATGCAGGTAAAACTTGGAAACTCATCAATAGTGAACGAAAATTACGTCAACGAGCTTGGTACTATACTCGATTGTATGCAGATACTCAAGACGAAAATATAGTATATGTGCTCAATGTAAGATATCATAAATCTACAGATGGCGGAAAAACATACAAGACGTTTAATGCACCTCATGGAGACCATCATGATTTATGGATTGCTCCAGAAGACAATCAGCGAATGATTATTGGTGATGATGGTGGCGCTCAAGTTTCTTTTGATGCAGGTATAAATTGGTCTACATATATGAATCAACCAACATCGCAATTCTACAGAGTTACCACAGATAATCATTTTCCATACCGTATTTATGGAGCACAACAGGATAATTCTACTGTTAGAATAGCCCACAGAACTCAAGGGAGATTTATTGGTGAATCTAATTGGGAGTCTACTGCAGGAGGAGAAAGTGCTCATTTAGCTATAGATCCTTCAGATAATGATATTGTTTACGGAGGAAGTTATGGTGGATTGCTAACCAGACAAAATCATAAAACAGGGGAGACAAGAGCGATTAATGTTTGGCCAGATGATCCAATGGGGCATGGAGCTGAAGATTTTAAATATCGTTTCCAATGGAATTTTCCAATCATGTTCTCACCGAATCATAACAATAAATTATATGCAGCCTCTAACCATTTGCATATGACAACAAATGAAGGACAATCCTGGGAAATTATAAGTCCAGATTTAACAAGAAATGACCCTTCTACGCTTAAATCTTCCGGTGGCCCTATCACAAAAGACAATACAGGAGTAGAATACTATGCCACAATTTTTGCTGTAAATGAATCTAAACAAGAGGAGGGTTTACTATGGACTGGATCTGATGATGGCTTGGTACATGTAACCAAAGACGGCGGAAAAAACTGGACAAATGTAACTCCTAAAAAAATGCCTGAATGGATGATGATTAATTGTATTGAAATTGATCCATTTACAAAAGGTGGAGCCTATGTGGTAGGAACAAAATACAAATCTGGTGATTACTTGCCTTATATCTATAAAACAGAAGATTACGGAAAAAATTGGAGACAAATTACCAATGGAATTGGTGCTGAAGATTTTACACGTGCTCTAAGGGCAGATCCGAAGCGCAAAGGATTGTTGTATGCTGGAACAGAAAGAGGAATATATATTTCCTTTGATGATGGAACTAGCTGGAACAAATTTCAATTAAATTTACCTGTTGTACCGATCACAGATCTAGCCATTAAAAACGATAATTTAATTGCTGCAACACAGGGTAGATCTTTTTGGATGATTGATGATTTAACACCATTACATCAACTATCATCTAATCTTGTAAAAGAAGATGTTATTTTATTTAAACCTCAAGATAGTTACCGTATGGGTGGGGGAAATGGAAGAACATCTAAAACTTCGGGAACTAATCATCCTGGGGGAGTTGCCATCAATTTTTTCATCAAAGGAGATGAGGTAAAAAAACCTGTTTCTCTTCACATTTTTGACAATGCTAATAATTTAATTAAAACATTTAGCACCAAACCAAATAAAAATAAAAAGGAAGAAAAACTAACCTTAGACAATGGTAATAATATTTTCTATTGGGACATGATGTACCCAGGTGCAGAAAAAGTAAAAGGAATGATTTTGTGGTGGGCGTCTTTAAATGGCCCAATGGCATTGCCTGGAAATTATAAAGTAACCTTAACAATGGGGGAAATCTCAAAGTCTCAAAACTTTACTATTCTAAAAAATCCAGTTTCTGAAACTAGTATAGCAGATGCTACTGCTCAATTTAATTTCATTAATGACATCAATACCAAGGTAACAGAAATTCACAAAGCATTAAAAAATGTGAAAAAAGTAAGAGCCCAAGTAAAAGCACTTAAAAAATCAATTAAAGGTAAAGAGAAACATGCAGGATTAATAACCTATGCAAATAACTTACTTAAAGATATGACCTCAATTGAGGAAACTTTATATCAAACAAAAAGTAAGAGTAACCAAGACCCTTTAAATTTCCCAATTAGGCTAAATAACAAACTCGCCCATTTAAATTCACTAACAAGAATTGGTAGTTATGCTCCAACTCAGCAAGCCATAGATTTTAAAAATGAAATCAATAAAAAAATTGATCAAGAGCTAGCAAAACTCTATGACTTATTTGACAATAAAGTAAAAGTCTTGAATCAAAAAGTGAAAGACAGTCAGATTGATTTAATTCAATTGGACTAAGTATATTTTACTCATTAAAAAAAGCGACCAATGGTCGCTTTTTTTAATCAACATAAGGTGACTGGACATCTGACAATCACCAATTTATAGTTTTATCATTTCATATTCTTGTTCGAAACGTAAATACCATAAATAAAACCAGCGATTACTTTACTTGAAAAAAAACGTATCCAAAGCTGATTGCTAAAGTTTTTATCTAAAACAGCATCCCAATTTCCTGAAAAGACATCTGAGAAACTATTAAAACATAAAGATATAATTGTAATTAAAACAACAAATACAGCCCCAACTTTCATCACATTAGACCAAAAGGCTGCTTTTTTAATATTTTTAGATAATGCCATCTACTGTAGTTTTTTATTATTTTGATGACGATTATGGTCACGTTTTGTTTTAACATCTAACTTTTTATTGAAGGATTCTTCTAGATTAATTCCTGTTTGATTCGCTAGACATAAAACAACAAACAATACATCTGCAAGCTCCTCCCCTAAATCTTTTCCTTTGTCAGATTCTTTTTCAGACTGTTCGCCATATCTTCTTGCGATAATTCTAGCGACTTCACCTACTTCTTCAGTAAGTTGTGCCATATTAGTAAGCTCATTAAAATAACGAACACCATGATTTTTTATCCAATCGTCTACTTGTTGTTGTGCGTTTTCTATATTCATCTTTAGGTTCCTAGAATTAAATGTAAAGTTACGATGTTTCTTTATTGTTTTTTAATTGAGTTCTTCATCACATCTTTTTGAAGATTTATCTCATTTTTTTTAGTAAAGTTAAAAATTTATCTCTCATAATCTCTTTTGCTCCTAGTGTTTTCAGATGATCATTATATACCTGGCAATCAATTAATTTATACACATTGGATTGAACCAAATGAATAAATGCAACTTTTGAAGCATTTGAAACTTTAGAAAACATGCTTTCACCACAAAACACATTGCCAATTTCTAGCCCATATAACCCGCCTACAAGAACCTTTTTAGCTTTCCCGTTTTCACTTAAATCTGTATTTGGCAACCAAACTTCAATTGACTTTGCAAGACCTCTTTTAAAAAGCGTTATATACGCTTGCTCCATTTCATTTGTAATCCAGGTTCCATATCCATCTTTACGAGCTATATTTTTACATTGAGATATGACTTCTTCAAAAGCTTCATTTTGAGTAATTATAAATTTCTCTTTTTTAAGAATATTTTTCATTGATTTAGAAACTTTCAATTCCTCGGGAAATAAAACCATTCTTTTAATTGGACAATACCAAACGATAGGTTCGTTTTCAGAATACCATGGAAAAATACCATGTTGGTATGCAAAAATTAATCGTTCAGGACTTAAATCACCTCCTAAAGCAATAATACCATCTTTACTTGTTGATTGATACGATGGAAATTCTATTTTTTCTGAAAGCCAAATCATGAAGTTAAAATAATAGAATACCAACAATATATATTACACTTCCTACTAACATAGCAAATAGCGTGTAGGGTAATATCTCTTTCGCTTTTAATTTTGTAATGCCTAAAAGCGGTAATGCCCAAAAAGGTTGAAGCATATTAGTAATTTGATCACCATAGGCCAAGGCCATAATTGCTTTATTTAAGGGAACTCCTAATTTTAAAGCAGACTCAACAACTATGGGACCTTGAATTACCCATTGCCCTCCTCCACTTGGCACAAAAACATTTACCAACCCAGCACTAAAAAAAGTAACTATTGGTAATGTTGTTTCAGTTGAAAAGGAAACAAAAAAATCTGAAATTTGAGTTACCATTCCACTAGAACTCATAATTCCCATAATTCCAAAGTACAGAGGAAACTGAATTAGGATACCTGAAATATCTGCTATAGATTCTAGCACTGCACTAGTAAAATTCTTGAAACTACCATGAAATAAAATCCCTAAGCCTAACATTAAAAAATTAATGAGATTTGGGGTGATTTTTAAAATTTTTATCGCATCAAAGTATTGGTAAAAAAAAGTAATAAGAATTAGTGACCCAAAAATAGTAGCTAAAATTTTTGAGTTATCTAACCGATCCTTTTTTAGTAATGGTTTTTCGTCTTGATGCATTTTATACTGTGAAAGGTTAATTTCTGTAGGCTGAGAATTTTTACCCAAAACATAAAACATTCCACTAATCACAAAAACTACTATTGCGAAAATTAATAGGTTAGAAAAACTGAAGATTGTTTGACTAAAATCTATAGATGAAGGAACTTTATGCAAAAACTCAAAAGAATTATTTTTCATAATATTGGACAGATGCCCTACTTCATTTATTTTAATTGGAGCAGATCCAGAGATTCCCCCATGCCAAACCATCATCCCCATATAGCCTGAAGCACCAACTATAGGATAATTTAATTTTAGATTGTTTTGCTGAGCATGCTCTGCGATTTTACGAGCTAATAAAGCCCCAAAAATGAGTCCTAACCCCCAATTAAAAAAAGCAACTAACATGGTTAAACTGGCAACAATAGCTGCACTTGAGGCTGTATCTGTACAATACCTTGTAATTTTCATTATCAAATTGCTAACAGGCTTACTCAATACCAAAACATGTCCTAAAACTAAAATTAACATCATTTGATACGCAAATTCTAATAAACTGCTAGACCAAATTCCCTTTTCCCAGAATTGTAATATCTCTACAGCATAATCCCCAATGCCAATCATACTTGGTTTTGTGAAGATTAATGCCAAGAAAATAGTTAAGATGGTTAAAAGAACAGCAATTGTAAATGGAGAAGGCAAGAATTTCTTAAAAAAAATCTCAATTGCTTTAGTAATATTCATAACGGTTATTTTACAAGCTAAAATATAAAGAAAAGTTAATTATTTTGTTTTCTATTTCCTAAGAGATAATTACTGCTTATTTTTGTAGTCCCTTAGGTTATGAAAAGAAGAAAATCAAAAACAAAATTACTACACCAATATTACAGATATACTGGCTTTTATACTTTTATTGGTAACAGTTTAAAAAAATCTGCAATTCCAGTTATACTTATCATTTTTGGATTGTATTTGGTTAATGAATTTGTATTTACAATCGATGACGGATTGGAGTTTTTAACTCAAACCTTTTCAAGAACAGGTGTTCTTATTGTTTTTTTTATATCTGAAACATTATTAGGTTTAATTCCTCCAGAAATTTTTATTGGTTGGTCAAAAAAAACAGCTACACCCATTTTAAACTTATCCATCCTAGCAACACTGTCTTATACTGGTGGAATATTATCTTATTTTATTGGAAAAACGATTCAAAAAATAAATACTGTAAAAAATTATCTAGAAATAAAGATGGCAAAGCATTTAAAAAACACTGGGAAATGGGGTGGTTTTTTAATTCTTATTGGAGCTCTATTACCTGTCCCTTTTTCAATCACATGTGTAGCTGCAGGAATGATAAAATATCCCTTGAAAGGAGTTGTTTTATTTGGTCTGTTTCGTTTCGTAAGGTTTGCATTATATGCATGGGCAATTTTTAACGTAGTCAATTAAAAACTAGTATCTTTATCTTATGGGATTAACAAATAATGATATTTTTAAAAAATTAAGAGTAGCTCACAAGCTTCGTGATAATGATATTGTAGACATTTGCAAACTTGTAGATTTTAAAGTTTCAAAAAGTGAATTAGGTGCTTTTTTTAGAAAAGAAGATCATCCAAAATATATGGAATGTGGAGATCAAATTTTAAGAAACTTTCTAAATGGTTTGGTAATACATTTAAGAGGTCCCATGCCTCCAAAAAAAGAGTAGTTTTTTTTCTATTCTTCTTTTAAATTTTGTTTAAAATCTGAAACTACTTTATTCATTGCATCATCAATTCTTTTTTTATCGTTGTTGTAATTAAATTCTAATGATTTTTTTTCAGGAAATTGTTCAATCATTACAGTTGTTGAAGGAAAGGCAAAATCAACCCCTAATTCTTTTGCTAGTTTAACGATAGCAATATGGATTTGATGTCTTGACTTTTGTTCACTAGACCAAGCCAAATCCTGTAAATACATATTCATCAAAATTAATAAGGAAGAATCTCCAAAACCTGTAAATTCTACATTATAAGAATCAGATTTAGTATCGGGATGTGCAACAATAATCTCACGAACACCCTTTACAAAAGCTTCTATTAATTCTGGTGGAGTATCGTAACGTAATCCTAGTTGAGTATTATATCGCCTGTAAAGCCTTAGACCACTATTATTTATTACTAGCTCAGATAGTTTACTATTAGGTATTTGAAATATTGAGGTATCTGCTGCTCTAATTCTTGTAGATCTAAAACCTACCTCTTCAACAGTTCCTATCACTTCACCCGCAGAAATCCAATCTCCTATATGGAAGGGTTTATCCACAAAAATCATAACGGTTCCAATCAGGTTTTTAACGGTGTCTTGAGATGCAAATGCTAATGCTAAACCTCCAATCGAAGCACCTGCTAATATAGTTGCCGCATCAACACCAAAAAGAAGAAGTACTTTAAAGGCTCCGATAATAAAGATAATTACTGTAGAAAAATTTCTTAAAATAGGGGTCAGTTGGTCATCCAATTTACCCTCAGTTTTCTGTGTGTATTCTTGATAAAAGCTTATTAAAACTTGTGCCAATTTTAGAAATACGTAAATCCAAAATACTGTAGCGGCTATGTTAATACCTAAAAATATCCATCTATTAATTTCTAGGCTAAATTGTAACGAAGGAAAAACCATGTCTAATAATTCAATGGCAATCAATAAACTTATTGGGTGGGCTAATTTCCTTAGCGTTTCATTAACTTCATCACTGTTTTTAATGTACTTATAAAGAATTCTCTTTAAAAATAAAAATGCCAGTTGTTTTGCAATCATAAATACAACAAAGGCTAATACTAGTAAAAGTAAAAGAGAGATGTACTGCCAAATTTCAATGGAGAATATCTTTTTATGCCCAGCTCCTGGAATACTATTTTGAATTTTCTCAATATACCACGGGAATATTTCTGCATATAATACATCTAGGTTTTGAATGGTCTCTGACGAATAGTACCAAGAGTTACCCGACTTCTCTAAAGAGACCAAAGGCATACGTTCTGGGAATAGAATGAGCTTGTGTTGGGCTACAAAAGATATCGTATCTGTAAACATAGAATCATTAGAAATTCTATTAAAATCTATTTTTAATCCTTTTCCGTCTAAAATTCTTTTGATCTTAACCACTGCCTCAAGAGCCTCTTTTTGATCTAATCCATAAATAGTTTGCGCAGCTTTCTCCGGTTGATAAGAAGTCGTTTGCAAAAAATACATGTGTGTGTAAACAGTAGCTCTAGGATTTGATAAGTCTACTTCTGGTGCGTTTTGACCAAATGAATAATTAAAGACTAATAGCAGTAAAAACAGGATATTTTTCATGTGTAAATTGTTAATTACTCATTAAATTTAATTCAAATTTAAACCTTTTCTGATTTTATAGCCTAAAAAAAATATAATAAATAGTTTACTTAGTTGTTTACTCTTTAAACCAGCTAGAATATTCTACATAGTTATTTGCAATTCTATCAATTTCGTCAGAAATCAGTTCCTTTGAAATATTTTTAATCTTTTTAGCTGGAACTCCTGCATAAATAGACCCACTCTCTACATGTGTATTTTTAGTAACTATAGCTCCTGCAGCTATAATTGAATTACTCTCTATCACACAGTCGTCCATAACAATACTTCCCATACCTATTAGTACATTATCATGAATTGTGCATCCATGAACTATGGCGTTATGACCTATTGAAACATTGTTACCTATAGTAGTAGGTGATTTCTTAAATGTAGCATGAATTACTGCGCCATCTTGAATATTTACCTTATTCCCAATTTTTATAAAATGAACATCTCCTCTAATTACAGCATTGAACCAAACACTACATTGCTTTCCAATAAAAACCTCCCCAACAATTGTTGCATTTTCAGCGATAAAACAATCATTTGATATCTGAGGATGTTTTCCATTAACAGGTTTAATAATTTTCATTTACATCTATTTTAGATTAACAATACCCTTTTTTTTAATTTGGTTAAACAATTAAATAAAGTTGTAGACTTTTAGTTAATACGGAGTTTTTGACCAATAGAAAGGGTGTTACTAGTTAATGTATTTACTTTTTTTAAATTAGCAACTGTAGTTTCATGTTTTCTAGCAATTGAATACAATGTGTCCCCTTTTTTTACTTGGTAATATTTTTTAGGTCTTTTTTTTGTTTTAACTTTTGGCTTACGTTGTGTTTTTGAAGTTCCCTTTTTTACTCGCTTCAAATCTTTTTCACGAATCTTATCAAATTCATACAACTCATAAGTCTCAATAATTTTAATGAGTTTTTTGGGATAATTTTTATCAGTTGCATAGCCTGCTTTTTTAAGCCCTTTAGACCAACCTTTGTAATCTGTTTTTCTTAATGTAAACAAACTTGCGTAGCGCCTTCTTCCACTGAGAAATTGAGAATGATCTTCATAAGAACTTTCAACATATTTATATTTCCTAAAACATTCTCCTTTTTCATCATCATCATGATAAACTTTAGCTCCTTTCCAACCCGTATGACATTTTATTCCAAAATGATTGTTTGACTTAGACGCCAATTGACTCCTTCCGTTACCGGATTCTAATATACCTTGAGCGAGTGTAATACTTGCAGGTACATTGTATTTGTGCATTTCTGAAACCGCTATAGGAGCATATTTTTTAATGTATTGAAGTGAGTATTTATTTAATGATTTGTTGCTTTTTTGAAGCTTTTTAACATGTTGCACCTGTTGTACCGGTGATACGTTTTTGTATGGACTTTCCGTTATAGTTGCTTTGTTAGTTTTAGGAGTTGAGATTTTTCTACTGGAACTACAACTTGTCAAAAGCAATATAAAAAAAACCAAAAAAACTAATTTAATTTTCATTTATAGTATTTTTAAATCACTGAATTTACTTTTCAACCTGTGGTTAAAACCCTCAATTCCTTGAAGACCTCCTGAATGAATGATTAGTATCTTACTCCCTTTAGGAAATGTGTTTTTTTTTATCATATCTAAAATTCCAAACATCATTTTTCCAGTATAAATTGGATCTAAGGGAATTTTAGTATCTTTTTTAAATTGATTGATATAGTGAATTAACTCTTTATTGTATTTACCGTATCCTCCAAAGTGATAGTCTTTTATTAACTCCCAATTATTATTTTTATTTGATATGTTTAAAATATCATTTTCTAAAAAATTTCCTTTTAAGGCAGAAAAACCCAAAACTTTCTGGTGTGCTTTTGCACTATTTATGATTCCAGAAATGGTTCCGCCAGTTCCCACACACACACAAATATAATCAAACTGATGGTCTTCCGTTGATAAAATTTCTTCACACCCTTTTACAGCTAAACTATTAGTTCCTCCTTCCGGAATGGAATAAAAATCTCCATATTTTTTTTGAAGAATTTCTGTAAACTCAATTGAAGTTTTATTCCTGTAGGTTTCTCTAGTTACAAATTCAAACTGCATACCACGTTCGGAAGCGTTTCTTAACGTAGAGTTTGTAGCGAGTGTTTTTTCTATATTATTTCCTAACTCATCTCCTCTAATAATGCCAATTGTTTTAAACCCTGTTAATTCTCCTGCTACTGCTGTAGCTAAAATATGATTAGAAAATGCGCCTCCAAAAGTTAACAATGTTGTTTTCTTTTGTTCTATCGCTTTTTGAAGGTTGTATTTTAATTTTCTGAATTTATTTCCAGATACTAAAGGATGAATTTGATCTTCTCTTTTTATAAAAAGTTGGTAATTGTTAGCTTCAAGTTCCGTAAGAACAATGTGTTGATTTTTACTTTGTATTTGAGAATTAAAATTCATAATTAATCATCACAACAAGTTATGAAAATTTTTCAATCTCTTCCTCCACTAACTCCCAATCAGACATTAAAGATTCTAGTTGGGCTTTTTTAGTTTTATAATTTTCAAAGAAATTTGGTTGGCTAGACACCTCATCATAATTTTCTGCTAAAGCCAAGTCTATTTTTGTAATTTCTGTTTCTAAATCACTAATTTGAGTCTCAATTTTAGAGCGTTTGTTTTTCAATTTTCTAAGCTCTTTCTCTTGGTCTCTTGACAACTGATGTGCGTCATCTTTTGAGGTATCCTTTTTAGCTTTAACTACCGTTCTCTTTTCGGCTTCACGAAGATTTTCCATTTTATGTTGCTCCAAAAAATATTCTATATCTCCAAGGTATTCTTTAATCACTTTATCTTTAAAACCGAAAACTGTTGAAGTTAAACCTTGTAAAAAATCTCTATCATGAGATACTAAAATTAGGGTCCCATTAAATTGTTTTAATGCCTCCTTTAATACATTTTTAGAAGCTATATCAAGGTGATTTGTTGGCTCATCCATGATTAAAACATTAAAAGGTGATAGTAATAATTTACATAATGCTAAACGATTCCTTTCTCCTCCAGAAAGTACTTTAGCCTTTTTATCTACTGCATCTCCACCAAATAAAAATGCACCTAACATGTCTCTAACACGTATCCTATTTCCATCTGTAGCCGCATCTTCCATAATCTCTAGAACCGTTTTTTCAGGGGGGAGATGTTCAGATTGATTTTGAGCAAAATATCCTATTTCTACATTATGACCAAGTTTTAAGTGACCTTCAAAAGGAATTTCACCTACCATCATTTTTGCTAAGGTAGATTTCCCTTGTCCGTTTTGACCAACAAATGCGATTTTACTGTTTCTTTCTATTAAAAGATCTACATTTTCAAGAACATGATTATCTCCATAACTTTTACTTATTTTGTCAGCTTCAACAACTACCTTACCTGGTTCTTTTGATATAGCAAAACGAACATTCATGGCGGCATTATCATCTTGATCAACTTCAATAAGCTCTACTTTGTCTAGTTGTTTCATTAATGATTGTGCCATTGAAGCCTTACTTGCTTTTGCTTTAAATTTATTAATCAGCAACTGCTTTTGTTTGATTTCTTTTTCTTGATTTTTTTGTGCTTGCAATTGTTTTTCCTTGATTTCTCCTCTTAAAAGCAGAAACTGAGAGTAGGGTTTCTTGTAGTCATAAATTTGTCCTAAAGAAATTTCAATAGTTCTATTCGTAACATTATCTAAGAACATTTTATCATGAGATACTAATACAATTGCTCCAGCATATGATTTTAAAAAGTTTTCTAACCATATAATAGATTCAATATCTAAGTGATTGGTAGGTTCATCTAAAAGAAGAATATCGTTATTTTGTAATAAAAGCTTCGCTAATTCAATTCTCATTCTCCATCCTCCTGAAAAAGTATCTGTAAGTTTATCAAAGTCTTCTCTTTGAAACCCTAATCCTTGTAATATTTTCTCAGTATCTCCCTTGTAATTATAACCTCCTAGCAATTCATAGCGCTCAGTTAAATCAGTTAAGTCTATTATTAATTGGCTGTATATTTCACTTTCATAATCTGTTCTTGTTGCCAATTGTTCATTTATAGCCTCTAATTTTAGTTCAATTTCTTTAATTTCTTCAAATGCTTGATAGGCTTCCTCTAAAATAGTTCTCCCTTGAACAAAATCTATATCTTGACGTAAGAAACCTATTTGAATATCTTTATCAAATGCCATAGTACCAGCACTACTTTCAATATCTTTTGATAGTACTTTTAATAAGGTAGATTTCCCTGCTCCATTTTTACCTATTAATCCTATTCTGTCTCCTTTGTTTAATTTAAAAGTTATCCCTGAAAACAAATCTGACCCCATAAAAGAGACCGTTAAGTTATGTACGTTAAGCATTAATTTTTATTGTTTTTTCTGATGCAAAACTAGGTAAAAAAAGAATACAATTGATTTACAAAATTTCAATGTTTTAATAGATTTTCTAATTTGCAGTACTCGCTAAATATTTATAGATAATTGTAGTGAGTAGAATAGTGCTAATTTATTTTCTATTTGAGTATTTTTACACCATAAGAACTCATATAACTTTCATTATTAAAATCTTAATGTTAAAAAAAGGATCTAAAATCTACAGTATTTTAGGAGGAAAATGTCCAAGATGTCATGAAGGGAATTTTTTCAAGCACGCTTTTACAATGAATATTTTTAAAGTAAACAAAATTGAAAAAAAATGCTCAAAATGCGATCTTAAATATATGATTGAACCCGCTTTCTATTTTGGTGCATTGTATGTAAGTTATGGAATAACTGTGGCAATATGTATTGTAACTTTTATTATCTCAAAAATAATATTTGATTTAGCGCTTCTTTCTTCATTTATTGCAGTTTTTATAGTTTTAATCCTATTTATACCTGTAAATCTTAGGCTTTCAAGAATCCTATGGATAAATATGTTTATTAATTATAAACCCTAGGTTTTTTAATTAAACCTCTTGATGTCTATTTCAGGATCTAGCTCCATACCAAATTCTATATGCTGAAATAAATTTTTAGCTACTGTAGGAGCTATCATTACTCCACGAGTTCCTAAGCCATTTAAAACATTTAATTGTTTGTGATTAGCATGTACACCAGCTAATGGTTTTCTGTCTTTTACAGCGGGTCTTATGCCTGCAGACTGCGAAACTATAGTGTAAGGAACAGTAATTACTTTTTTAAGTTTTTTAACCAACTCATCTTTTCCTTCAATTGAAGGTATAGAGGTTTTATCTTTATGATTAAAAGTTGCACCAACTTTGTAACGATTATTCCCTAAGGGTAACACAAATAAAGTTGACTTTAATAAGAAATCAATTTCTAATTTTGGTGCATGAATTGTAAGAATTTCACCCTTAACCTCCTCTAAAGGGAGCTCATTAAAATAAGGATTCTTTTTTAAACCAAAACCTTCACAAAAAACAATTTTATCTGATGTAAAATTTTGATAGGTAACCGAGTCTTGATGAAAACAAATATCATGATGATGAAATTCTTCAAAACAAATCCAATTATTCTCAAGTAAATAATTCCTGTAGCTTCTAACAAGCTTATGGGTATCTATTCTTCCTCCTTCTTTTACATTTCCAAAATAGTGTTCTCCTACAACTCCATCGTATGTTTTTTTATCTAATTTATCATCTAAAAATGGTGCTACCGTTGGTTTGTCAAAGGCAGAAAACCAGTTATTTTGATCCTCTAAAGATTTGAATGCTTTTTTTATGACGAATTTTTGATCTAAAGTTGTACTAAACTTTTTTTCTAGATGTTCGTAAAAAGGAAGTGCAATTGCTAATTGTTCTTTGGCGTTCCAAACGGGGGAAAACCGTTTTAAAATAACAGGGTTATAAACACCACCGGCAACTAAAGACGAAGTTTGAGAATCGTCTTCAAAAACTATAAAACTTTTGTTTGCTTTGATTAATTCTTCAACAAAAGCTAAACCTGCTAATCCTAAACCAACAATAATATAATCTACTTTCACAGTTCAAAAATAGTCTTTTACAATAAAAAAGCGTTTCGAATATCGAAACGCTTTTTATAATTTTTTATACTAATGAAATTTAATAATTCCACATATCAATTTCCTTGTTTCGAATAGACTCTTTTATTCTGTCGGCTTCGAGTAACTGAAATAAAGCATTTCCTCTAATGTAGTCTGCAATTTTTCTGTTCCCATAGACATTTTCTTCTCTAACGATTACAGAATTAAATCTTCGAGCATTTAACAGATGGTCATAAGAAATGGGCTGAGAAACATTCTTTGGATTAAAAACTTTGGAGTCATGGAGTATATCTCTAGTTTCTGGGTAAAAAACCCAAAACAATTCATATAATTCTTCATCTTCAATATCTGGCAAACCAAGAGTTAAAACATCCTTACCCATAGGGGCTAATGCTAATAATCTGTATTTTAATTCTCCTAAACGTTTGTCAAAATACCACATTCCTTTCATCATATATCCCTCAATATCTTGTGTTTTTATTCTAAAAGTATCAGAATAATCTCCATTTAATCTAACGTTAACTAATTTTTCATCAATTTCTGCACCTGTGATTTTAGAAGTGAAGAATGAATCAGAATACACATTTTTTATAGATCCTTTTCTAATTCCTCTCAAGAGCGTATCAAATAATGAGCGTCTATCGCTTGAAATATTAGAGGTGTCAATAGGAAAATAATACGGAAGATTTATCTTTTGATTCAAATCTACAAACTCCCATACTACTTTAGACCAAAGAATATCGCGTTCGTCTATATAGCCATAAGCTAGAGGTTCGTCATTATCTGCGGCAATTCTCGCATCGGTTTGTTTTCCAATTTCTTCTACCTTAGTTGCATTTAATATATTGGCCTGAGCACATACATAACTTGTAGCTAATAATGAAAAAATAACTGTATAAAAATGCTTCCTAATCATACTATAATATTTAATTCTTCTAATTTGTAATCGATATACTTACAGGTAATACTTTCTTAATTCTGGTCCCTTTTAATTTCTCAAAAGCTTGAATATCAAAAATTGTAACTAAATCTCCTCTTCTCGCTTTTGCTAAAGCTTTTTTAGCTCTAGAATCTAATTTATCACCAGTAACTTTAACTGCCAACTGTCCAGGAACTTTAATCGTAAACCCTTTAACTATTAATTGCAGGTCAAATACAAAATCTGGGAGGGCTGCTCCGATAGGAACGTTATTGAGACTAGATTTAGGCATTGGAACGATACCAAAATCGCTTCTAACGGTTCCTGCTGCTGCTGGAATGTCTTTAATTCTAAACGTTTTGGGTGTGTTAATTATTTTTCCATTACTTAATTTAGCTGATACATTAATTTTTACTTCTTTTCCACTTCCAGGATTTAAGATGTATTTTCCTAAACCTGTTCTTTTTAATTTATTGTTTCCTGGAACACTTGATGTAATGTCCTTATCTCCAACACCTGGAACAGATATTGAGATTGGGTTGTCTAACCCTCTATAAACCACATTCATCTTGTCTGCAGAAATAACCGCTTCGCTAGGCAAAGCAATTACCGAATATTTGCTTTCAAAAGATACCGGAACTGGCTCTCCGTCTTGCATAAATGTAATCGTTCCTTTGATGTTGTTAGTTCCTACATTTCCTGCAGGAATATCAACCATAACTTGTCCATCTTTTACTTTATCAGTTGCGTCTCTACCATTTAAAATAACTTCCGTTGGTACTAAGGTAGCATCATAACGCCCTAAAACAACTTTCCCTTCAACTCGCTCACCAGCAAAATAAGCTGTTTTTTCAAGAGCCACAATACCCTTATAGTTCGTCAAAGAAACTTCCGTTTCTAATTGACCCCCGAGAAGATTCGTATAAATCTCTGCCTCTGTATTTTTTACATCTCCTTGAATTTGTGTCATATTTGCCAGTGAGGTAATCATTGGCATTCCTTCATATCTACTTTTTATCCAAGGAATTTTTGGAGAGCCTTCGTCTATTGATGGCACAGAGTCTGTATTGAATCTTTTTTTAATATTTCTTAATAAATCTGGATTTGCATCAGTTCCAAGGATAGACAAGAGGTTATTTCTGTAGGAATTGATACTGCCAATAAATTCTTCACCTTGTTCTGTTAATCCTTCTCCTTTAAAAAATAGTTCATCAAGTCTATCTCCATTACTCATAGACTCATAATTGGTTTTGTCTTCTTCATCTGTATCAGACAAAATAGAGTCCTTTAAAGCACTCATGTAAACAAATAAATCTTCTGAGAGTTTATTAATTTCTTGTGCTTTTGTATTTAAGTCTGCAAACTTATCGGGTTGATCGGTTGCCTTTGTATTTAAACTTGATAAAATATTATCAATATTTGTGGAAGATGCAACATTTGCATCTTCAATTTTTTCTTTCATAAAACCAAACGATGATAATACCTTTTTATCCATTTGCATTGCTAACATTGCAATGAAAATTAGATACATTAAGTTAATCATCTTTTGCCTTGGGGATAATTTTCCTCCTGCCATATGAATTAGTTTTTTAAATTATTAATGGATGAACTAATTATTTACTAGACATTGCAGAAAGCATTCCTCCATAAACTCCGTTTAGAGATGAAAGGTTACTTGCCAATGATTCCATTTGTTCTTTTAAACGTTCGGAATTTTCAACCATAGCGTTATTTAATTCAGATTGTTTGTTAGAATTTTCCATTTGAACTTGGTATAATCCATTAAGAGATTCCATTTGTGTAGCTGCTAACTCTACTTGTTCGTTATATTTTGCTGTAGAAGAAATAGACTCTGATGCAACACTTAATCCTTCGGCTGCCGTATGGAAACTTTTTATACTATTTCCTAAATTCGTCATTAATTGAGTATCTACTTGTGCTTCCTGTAATAAGTTATCTAATTTTTGAGATAACATCCCGTTAACTCCTGCTCCTTCACTATCTGCGTCTCCAAGTTCTGGATATACCTTAGTCCAATCTAAATCTTCTTCAACAGGCTCAAATGCTGATACAAAAAATACCGCCGCTTCAACAGCCATACCTATGGTTAGCATTATACCCCCACTTATAGGGCCAATTGAAAAATGTTGAATTTTAAATAAAGCTCCTAATATTACAATAGCGGCTCCGATTCCGTAAGCCATATTAAAAAGTTTCTTAGTTGATTTTGATTGTGCCATAATTTTTTTTTGATTTTTTGATTAATTAATTAATTAATTATTTGTTTGTTTGTTTGCTCCGAGTTTACTTTGTACAGTCCTAAAACCTATATAACTTCTTGCTGTATCTCCATATTCAAAATCTCTAGTACTTACTTCTAAAAAGTAAGCAACATCTTTCCAAGAACCTCCTCTTGTTATTTTTCTATTATTAGATCGATCTTCAACATTGGCATTCATCGTAGAACCCATGTAATAAGAATTTGGATTAAATGACGAATTTGTCCATTCTGAAACGTTACCAGACATATTGTATAACCCATAGTCATTTGCATTAAAAGATTGAACTTCTACAGTATACAATGCACCGTCTACAGCATAATTACCTCTAACCGGTTTGAAATTTGCTAAATAACAACCACGATCGCTTGTAATGTTTGGCCCCCCCCAAGGATATTTAGAAAATTCTAAACCACCTCTGGCTGCATATTCCCACTCTGCTTCGGTTGGAAGTCTAAAACTAGAATTTGCAATAGAATTTTTCTTGTTACGTAAGTTATCACTTTTATTTTTTGTTCTCCAATTACAAAAAGCTTGAGCCTGGTACCAACTTACTCCCACAACTGGATAATCTTGATACGCTGGATGGTAAAAATAATCTTGATGCATTGGGTCGTTGTAAGAATAATTAAAATCTTTAATCCAAACTGTTGTATCTGGATATACATTTACAGTTTCATTTACTAAAAAGCTTTTTCTTTCATTTGGTTTAGCAACAGCAGAATTAACATCATACCAAGAATAGTTGTATTTAAGTTTTTTCGTATTAAAAGTTCTAACCCCATCTCTTGAATCTTCCTTTTTAATATACAATGAATCCATAACTTCTACATAATATACATCGGGATATTCACTTGTATCCCAAATTATGTCTTCATTTTTATTCAATGGTTTTGTGTAAAGAGAATCTAATTCATAATAATTCTCAAACATATATTTTTGATAAGCGCTTTGATCAGTTGTATCTGATACTGCATAGGCAAAATCATAAATCCCACCTTCAAGAGGAGCACCAGCTGCATCTGTTAAAGATCCTCCTGATACAAAATCTGCCATAGAAGCCAATTCAGTTCTAACAATTGAATCTTTAACCCAATTAATAAACTGCTTGTATTCAGAATTAGAAATCTCAGTTTCATCCATATAAAAAGAACTCAAACTTACTGTTCTCGGAGGGGCACTCATTGTTCCAGTAATATCTTCATCTTGTTTACCCATTGTATAAGAGCCTGCCGGAATTTTAACCATACCAAATGGTTTTTCTTCAAACCAATTCACATTAGATTTTACACCAACTAATTCGCCTCTATCGTTAGACCCGCATCCAAATAAAAGGGGAATAACAAATGCATATAATATTAATTTCTTCATATTTTTTAATCTTTCCTGGAAAAGTTCGTAAACCTATAATTTTTTTTAAACAAATACAATGTAATGGTAGTATTTTAACTTAAAATTATTAACCTATTTTGATTTAAACCATTTTACTCTGCGCTTTAAACCATCGATCTGGTATCATTTGGTTTGTTGTTTCAATATAATCTTGATAGGTACATGGTATTAACGCACGCCTTTTGTGTTTATTATGCTGTATTAAATTTATCTCCATCCACCATCTTCCAGTTTTATTACTCTTATAAAAATTTATAGGATCATCATTTTCTAGCATAACTGTAAACTTTTGGTAATCTTCTTTTGTAGCAAAAGGATAATCTTTTACTCTAGAATTGTAGCCTTCAATAAAACACCAAATCATTTGAGCGATCAAATGAGCAGTCAGGTTATGATTATCAAATGCTGAATTATACTCATAAATACCAAAAGACGAAACCTTGTCGCTTATGCCCGCATATCTTGCAATTCCACAAATTTCATCACCATAAAACCCATTTGGAGAAACATTTTTATTGGCAGGAGCATCGCTTTGCCTTACAGATCCTATATCTATACTTACAATATCAGCATCTCTTAAAACCGGTTCTAAAATTTCTAATTCTTTTGCTTCAGCTAGTCTATAGGTGTCAAAATTTAAGCCTTGAATTAATTTAATTTCTTCTTGGGGGTTTAAATAGGTTTGATAGCCTATATTGCTAAAATTGAAAAGGTTTGTGGGAACCTCCATAATTATTTTACTGAGATAGGATTTAGAAGATAATTTATCTTCCAGATTACCTAAATCAAATTTACTGTCAACAACAACTAAATTAACCGTTTGCTCTAACTGATCGTATGCTTTATAATTTGAAAATGTAATATCTTGACCTCCACCAATGATTATTGGAATGATATTCATTTTTAACAAATTTTTAATGACCTCTGTGACTGCAAAATGGGTGTCTGAAGTTGACTCTCCTTTTTTTACATTTCCCAAATCTGCAATTGGAACATTCCAATTTCCTGGAAATAATTTATAAAAATGATTTCTAATGTGATGAAGATCTTTACCTGATCCAAAGTTACCATCTGTATTTCTATCTTCATCTACACCTAGAATAGCAATTTCTGTGGTATTGAGATCTGGAAAGCCATTTTTTTTGGTATGTATCTGAATGGAATTGCCTAGGGTTCCGGGCAATAACATGTCAAGAGATTCTTCTAAAACAGTATGGATAGGGGTTAAAAAATCAGTATTCATCTGAATATGTATATCTTTTGGCAAGATAATGATTTATTATTTCTTTTTAACAGGCTTCTTTTTTGATGATTTCTTTTTTGAGGGCTTTTTTTTCGGTGTTTTTGATGCAATCATTTTAACAGCCTCTTCTTTTGTAATTTTCTCAATCTTGGTAGTTTTCGGTAGCTCAATTTTTATTTTACCTTTTAAAACATGAAATCTACCCCAACGTGCTTTTTCAATTCTAATACCAACATCTTCCCAATTTTGAATTAGTTTGTCTTTTTCTTTCTGAATCTTTTCTTCAATCAATTCTTTCATGTCTGATGGTGAGAGGTTCTCAAAATCATACCTTTTATTAACATTAATAAACATTGAATTCCACTTAAGAAAAGGACCAAATCTACCGACACCTTTTTGAATTGGCAATTCGTCGTGGTACCCCACTGGTGCATCTAATTTTCGCTTAGTTTCAATTAATTGTATTGCACGCTCTAAATCTACAGACATAGGGTCTTCTCCTTTGTCTAAAGAGACAAACATTTTATCAAAACGTATGTAAGGACCAAATCGCCCATTTGACACGACAACTTCGTTATTTTCATAATCACCAATTGTTTTTGGTAATAAAAATAATTCCAATGCCTCTTCTATGGTTATAGTTCCTAGATTTTGATCTTTATTTAAACTCGCAAATTGTTTTTCTTCATCTTCTGGAGCTCCAATTTGAGCTATAGGTCCAAATTTACCTAAACGAACTAAAACAGTTTTTCCGGATTCTGGATGGTTACCTAAGATACGTTCTCCACTCTCTCTAACAGCATTTTCCTTAACATCTTCAACATTATCATGAAATTTTGAATAAAAGTTTTTAATCATCTTCGTCCAATTTTCATCTCCTTCAGAAATATCATCAAAAGAAGACTCTACCTTGGCCGTAAAACCAAAATCTAAAATGTTAGAAAAATTTGTTACTAAAAAATCATTTACAATATTTCCAATATCAGTGGGCGTAAGTTTGTTTTTATTCGCTCCTGTTTTCTCAGTCAATGTTTGAGTTTTCAGAACTTTATCAGTTAAAATAATTTGTTCATAGGCTCTCTCTACACCCTCATTTTGTCCTTTTTCTACATAACCTCTTCTCTGGACTGTGGAAATAGTAGGCGCATAGGTTGAGGGCCTTCCAATTCCTAATTCCTCTAATTTCTTTACCAAAGATGCCTCAGTAAACCTATAGGGTGGACTAGTAAAGCGCTGGGTTGCATGTATAAAGTTATACCCTAAATGCTCTCCAATTTTTAAATTTGGTAACATTCCTGCTTTCTCCTCCTCTTCATTATCGTTACCTTCTAGGTAAACCTTTAAAAAACCATCAAACTTTATCATTTCACCATTTGCGGTGAAGATTTTTTCATTTTCAGAATTTCCAATTTTAACATTCGTACGTTCTAGAAGCGCTTCACTCATTTGGGAAGCTAATGTTCTCTTCCAGATTAAATCGTACAATCTATTTTGATCATATTCCTTATTTATGGAATGTAATTTCATGTTTGTAGGTCTAATGGCCTCATGTGCTTCTTGTGCGCCTTTAGACTTAGACTTAAATACACGCTGTTTGCTGTATTCTTTTCCATAAAAGTTAGTAATTTCTTCTTCTGCGGCGTCTCTAGCATCAACAGATAGGTTTACACTATCAGTCCTCATGTAGGTTATAAGACCTGCTTCATACAAACGTTGAGCAACCTGCATGGTCTTCCCTACTGGATACCCCAATTTTCTTGAAGCTTCTTGCTGTAAAGTAGAGGTTGTAAATGGAGCTGCTGGTGATTTTTTTGCTGGCTTCTTTTGCAAATCTGCAATTGAAAAATCTGATGCGGAACAGGATTGTAAAAATTCTTCGGCAGCTATTTTTGAGTCAAAATTCTTTGGAATAATTGCCTTAAATGATTTCCCTTCAGTATTAAAAAATTGAGCAACTACTTTATAATGTGTATCTGCTTTAAATTGCTGAATACTTCTTTCTTTTTCAACAATTAACCTAACTGCTACAGACTGAACCCTACCTGCAGATAGACCTCCTTTTACTTTTTTCCACAAAACTGGAGATAATTCATACCCTACAAGTCTATCAAGTACTCGTCTAGCTTGTTGAGCATTTACCATATTGTAATCAATATCTCTAGGATGCTCTACGGCTTTAAGTATTGCTTTTTTAGTAATTTCATGAAAAACAATCCGTTTTGTATTTTTCTCCTCTAGGTTTAACTGCTCTTTTAAATGCCAAGCAATTGCCTCTCCTTCCCTATCTTCATCACTTGCTAACCAAACAACTTCAGCTTTTTTGGCTAAAGCTTTTAATTTTTTGACAACAGGTTTTTTATCCTCTGATATTATATATTTAGGACTAAAATCTCCATCTACATCAATCCCTAATTCTTTAGATGGTAAATCTGCGATGTGACCGTAACTTGATTCTACTTGAAAATCTTTTCCTAAAAATTTCTCAATAGTTTTTGCCTTTGCCGGTGACTCTACAATTACTAAATTTTTTGCCATATGTGATATTTATTACACTTAAATCAACTTCAATGTGAACTGATTTAGGTTTGCAAAAGTAGAGAGTTTTTTTTTATATTTTGATTTTTCTAGTAAATCTACACAGATTTTAACAGGAATTTAGTTTAATTTTTTATGACAATATGTCATATTTTTTCTATTTTGGTTGTATCTTTGTAGCCAATTTATATGATGAAGCAGATAGAAAAAACAATAAACGAAAAGATACAAGGCAAGGCCCTGTTTACTGAAAACAAAGCGGAAAACACAAAAAAACTCTTTATAGAAAGTTATGGGTGCCAAATGAACATGAATGATAGTGAGATTGTTGCATCAATTCTTGATAAAGAAGGATACAACACCACTCAAATATTAGAAGAAGCAGATTTAGTTCTGGTAAATACCTGCTCTATTAGAGAAAAAGCAGAAACTACAGTCAGAAGACGTTTGCAGAAGTATAATGCTGTGAAAAAAGTAAATCCAACCATGAAAGTTGGTGTTTTAGGATGCATGGCTGAACGATTGAAAGAAAAGTTTTTAGAGGAAGAAAAAATTGTTGACTTAGTTGTTGGACCTGACGCCTACAGAGACCTTCCAAACCTATTGGCTGAAGTAAACGAAGGAAGAGATGCTATAAATGTCATATTGTCTAAAGATGAAACCTATGGAAATGTATCTCCTGTTCGTTTAAATTCGAATGGAGTTTCTGCATTTGTATCAATAACAAGAGGTTGTGATAATATGTGCACCTTTTGTGTGGTTCCATTTACTAGAGGAAGAGAAAGAAGTCGAGATCCTAAAAGTATTGTTTTAGAGATTCAAGAAATGGTTGATAAAAACTTCAAAGAGATAACGCTACTAGGTCAAAATGTAGATAGTTATTTATGGTTCGGTGGGGGCTTAAAAAAAGATTTAAAAAAAGCTTCCGAAATTGCTCAAGCCACCGCTGTTGACTTCGCTCAACTTTTAGACATGTGCGCGACAAAATTCCCAAAAACACGTTTTCGTTTTTCAACTTCCAATCCTCAAGACATGAGTTTAGATGTAATTCATATTATGGCTAAACATAAAAATATTTGTAAATATATACACCTACCCGTTCAAAGTGGAAGCAATAAAATGCTGAAAGCAATGAACAGACAGCATACCCGAGAGGAATACAAAGAATTGGTAGATCATATATTTAGAATTATTCCAGAGATGTCACTTTCTCAAGATATGATTGTAGGTTTTTGTGGAGAAACGGAAGAGGACCATAAAGATACCCTAGATTTAATGAACTATGTAAAATACGACTTTGGTTTTATGTTTGCATACTCCGAAAGACCTGGAACTCTTGCCGCTAAAAAAATGCCAGATGATGTGCCTCATCTTACAAAAAAAAGGCGTCTACAAGAAATCATTGATCTGCAACAAGCTCATAGTCTTTTCAGAACCCAACAACATCTTGGTAAAGTTGAAGAAGTATTAATTGAAGGAACTTCCAAAAAAGACCCCAACCAATGGAAAGGGAGAAATACGCAAAATACTGTTATTGTTTTTCCAAAAGAAGAGTATCAATTGGGTGATTTTGTGAATGTAAAAGTTGAAGACTGTACCTCAGCAACCCTTAAAGGTGTTGCGGTTGGATATTCGGACAATAATTAAGCTAATATGGAAAACTTACAAACAGTAAAACAACGATTTGGAATTATTGGAAACGATGTTCAACTCACTAGAGCACTTGAAAAAGCCGTGCGAGTTTCTCCTACAGACATATCAGTACTAGTTACCGGAGAAAGTGGTGTTGGTAAAGAAAGTATTCCAAAAATAATTCATCAGCTGTCGCATAGAAAACATGCTAAATACATTGCAGTAAATTGTGGGGCAATACCAGAAGGAACAATTGATAGTGAACTTTTTGGTCATGAAAAAGGAGCGTTTACAGGAGCTACAGCATCTCGTAAAGGGTATTTTGAAGTAGCAGATGGTGGAACAATTTTTTTAGATGAGGTTGGAGAATTACCCCTGACAACTCAAGTTAGATTGTTGCGTGTCCTAGAAAATGGTGAATTTATAAAGGTAGGAGCTTCTCAGGTTCAAAAAACTAATGTAAGAATTGTTGCTGCAACTAATTTAAATATGCAACAAGCTATTCAAAAACAAAAATTTAGGGAAGACTTGTACTACAGACTTAGTACAATTGAGATTCACCTCCCATCATTAAGAGATCGAAAAGAAGACATTCATCTATTATTTAGAAAGTTTGCTTCAGATTTTGCCCAAAAATATAGAATGCCAACAGTTAGATTAGATGACAAGGCAACTGCCCTTCTTTTAAACTATCGCTATCCTGGAAATATTCGACAATTGCGAAATATTGCAGAACAAATATCTGTAGTTGAAGAAAAAAGATTGATTAGTGCTGATAAAATGATTCAGTACCTCCCCAATAATAAAGAAAATTTACCTGCACTAGTTGGTGGAAATTCTTCAGCTAGTGATTTTTCATCAGAGCGGGATATCATGTACAAGGTTCTTTTTGATATGAAAAATGATATTAATGATTTAAAAAAATTAACATTGGATTTAATGCGTAGTGGAAACTCCGAAAAAGTTCAAGAAGAAAATCATCAGTTGATTGAAAAAATATATCAAGAAAAAGAGCAAGATCCATATCAAGTAGAGGTTGTTAATCTGCCTCAGCATACATCTACCAAAAATACATTTGATTTTGCTGAAGATATTGAAGAATCTGAAAATCTATCTCTTCAAGAAAAAGAAGTTGAAATGATTAAAAGGTCTTTAGAAAAAAATAATAATAAAAGAAAATTGGCAGCAAAAGAATTGGGTATTTCTGAACGAACGCTGTATAGAAAAATCAAACAATACGATTTGTAATTATATTGTACATTTGAACTACTTATGAAAAAAACAACTTATCTCTTATTATTCCTCACTTCTATCACACTCATTTCAAGCTGTGGTATCTACAAGTTTAATGGGGGATCAACAGGGGATGCTAAAACTATTCAAGTAGATTTTTTTCCAAATCAAGCCTCTTTAATTGAACCACAATTAAGTCAACGTTTTACGCAAGAGATGCAAGATTTATTTTTAAGACAAACAAATTTAGACCTTACAAATACTGGTGGAGATTTGCGTTTTGAAGGAGAAATTACAGGCTACCGAATTAATCCAATGAGTGCAACATCTCAACAAACTGCTGCACAAAACAGACTAACAATCACTGTAAACGTTCGTTTTTATAATCGATTAAAAGAAGAAGAAGATTTTGAAAAACAGTTTTCTTTTTATTCAGATTTTGATGCTAATGCTCAATTAACTGGGGGTGTTTTAGATGGAGCTCTTGATGAAATTTTGGAACGAGTAATTCAAGATATTTTTAATGCCTCATTAGGAAACTGGTAATGAATATAGAAATCTATAAAAATCTACTATCTGATCCAGATCTTCTTAGAGATGAGCAGATTTCTGAACTAAAAAACATCATCGGAGATTATCCTTATTTTCAATCTGCAAGAGCACTTTACTTAAAAGGCTTGAAAAATCAGGAGAGTTTCAAATACAATAACGAACTTAAAATTACAGCTGCCTTTACCTCAGACAGAAGCGTCTTATTTGATTTTATTACCTCAACATTATTCAAGAAAAACTCAAATATTCATAAACGGATTAGTGAAAAAATAGCGCAACAAGATGTTTTTGATCCCCTTGAAATTAGTTCAGGCATTGAACAAGAATTATCTATTGGAAAACCAATTCATTTTTCAAAAAATGAAACACATTCTTTCCAAGAATGGTTAAAAATTTCTACCCAAAAACCCATTTCAAGAAAAGAATCAACAACAAATACTGAAGATATTGACAAGGAATTTTTAATCAATCGTTTCATAGAAAACAACCCTAAGATTTCCTCTGTAAAAAAGGATGAGAAAACAATAATTACTATTTCGGAGAATAAAAACGATAATTTCTTGATGACTGAAACCTTAGCAAAGGTTTATCTTGAACAAAAAAAGTTTTCAAGTGCTATAAAAGCTTATGATATTTTAAGCTTGAAATATCCAGAAAAAAGTGGTTTCTTTGCAGACCAAATTAAAAAAATAAAAATCTTACAAAATATAAAATCATGAGTTATAACCTATTTTTAGCTGTGATACTTCTTGTTGCAGTTATTTTAATCTTAATCGTAATGGTGCAAAATCCGAAAGGCGGAGGACTATCTTCATCATTCGGTGGTGGTGGTGCACAATCTCTAGGAGGAGTTCAAAACACTAACAATTTCTTAGACAGAACAACTTGGACCCTTGCAATTGCAATGTTCGCTTTAATTTTACTGTCCAATTTTTCTATAGAAAGAAATGGATCATCAGATATTAAATTAGACAACACTTTAGAAGACATTAGAACAACACCAAAAACTAATGATTCTTCAATGCCGTCTACTAATGACTCATTATAAGATTATTACACTAAAAAAAATGCCAACGTAATGACACGTTGGCATTTTTTTTTGAACTAAAATTCGAATTTAATAGCTATATTGAAAAAATGGCAGTTCTTAGGAAGTGGCATAATTTCTGAACAATTTTTACACAAATAAAAAATATATCAATGGGATTAAACATTCAACCTCTAGCAGATAGAGTTCTCGTAGAACCAGCTGCTGCTGAAACTAAAACTGCTTCTGGTATTATTATACCAGACAATGCAAAGGAAAAGCCTCAAAAAGGAACTATTGTAGCTGTTGGAAATGGGAAAAAAGACGAGCCTTTAACTGTAAAGGTAGGAGATACAGTATTGTATGGAAAATACGGTGGAACTGAATTAAAACTTGAAGGAAAAGACTATTTAATGATGCGCGAAAGTGACATCTTAGCAATTGTATAATTTTTACAAAAAATAAATCAAAATGGCAAAAGATATAAAATTTGATAGTGACGCAAGAGATGGCCTTAAAAGAGGTGTAGACGCGCTTGCTAATGCAGTAAAAGTAACCTTAGGCCCAAAAGGTCGTAACGTAATTATTTCTAAATCATTTGGTTCTCCAACGGTTACCAAAGATGGTGTTTCTGTAGCTAAAGAAGTAGAGTTGGAAGATGAGTTAGAAAATATGGGCGCTCAAATGGTTAAAGAAGTAGCTTCAAAAACAAACGATTTAGCAGGAGACGGAACTACTACAGCAACTGTATTAGCTCAAGCTATCGTTAAAGAAGGTATAAAAAATGTTGCTGCAGGTGCAAACCCAATGGATCTAAAGAGAGGAATTGATAAGGCCGTTCAAGCCATCATAATTGATTTAGAAAAACAAGCACAGAAAGTTGGAAATTCCTCAGAAAAAATAAAACAGGTTGCAGCAATTTCAGCTAACAATGACAATACAATTGGAGATCTTATCGCTACTGCATTTGAAAAAGTAGGTAAAGAAGGGGTAATTACTGTTGAAGAAGCAAAAGGAATGGAGACTTATGTAGACGTTGTAGAGGGGATGCAGTTTGACCGAGGTTATTTATCTCCCTATTTTGTAACTGATGCTGACAAAATGATTGCAGATCTCGAAAACCCTTACATTTTATTGTTTGATAAAAAGATTTCTAATCTAAATGAAATTCTACCAATACTAGAGCCGGTAGCGCAATCAAGCAGACCCTTATTAATTATCGCCGAAGATGTTGATGGACAAGCCTTAGCTACTTTAGTTGTCAACAAGTTGAGAGGTGGTTTAAAAATTGCTGCTGTGAAAGCTCCTGGATTTGGAGACAGAAGAAAAGCAATGTTAGAAGATATTGCAATTTTAACTGGAGGTACAGTAATTTCAGAAGAAAGAGGTTTTTCTTTAGAAAATGCTACTTTAGATCTTTTAGGTACTGCTGAGACAATTACCATAGATAAAGATAACTCTACAATTGTGAATGGAAATGGAGATGCCGAAGCTATAAAAGCTAGAGTTAATCAAATAAAAGCACAAATAGAAACTACTACATCTGATTATGATAAAGAAAAACTTCAAGAACGTTTAGCAAAACTAGCAGGTGGAGTTGCTGTTTTATATGTAGGAGCAGCCTCAGAAGTTGAAATGAAGGAAAAGAAAGACAGAGTAGATGATGCACTTCATGCTACCAGAGCGGCAGTTGAAGAAGGCATAGTTGCTGGTGGAGGAGTTGCTTTAGTGAGAACTAAAAAAACACTTGAAAAAATTGCAACAGACAACTTAGATGAAACAACTGGTGTTCAAATTGTGAATAAAGCAATTGAAGCTCCTTTAAGAACCATTGTAGAAAATGCAGGTGGTGAGGGATCAGTGGTTATCAATAAAGTACTAGAAGGAAACAAAAATTTTGGCTACGATGCAAAATCAGAAACCTATGTAGATATGTTAGAAGCGGGTATTATAGATCCGAAAAAAGTAACACGTGTTGCATTAGAAAATGCAGCTTCAGTTTCAGGTATGATTCTAACTACAGAATGTGCTTTAATAGACATTAAAGAAGAAGCTCCTGCTGGTGGTGGAATGCCTCCAATGGGTGGTGGAATGCCAGGAATGATGTAATAGTATCGTTCGGTAAGTAATACTAAATCCCAATCTAAATAGATTGGGATTTAGTATTTTAATTCTTTAACACAACCTTATAATTTGAGTAAAAGTAAGAGGCCCTTAAATAATCTTTGGATCCATCTTTATTCAAAAAAACACTCTCTCTTTCTGCATTAAAAACAAATGGTGTTTCTATATTAAACTTTATATTTTCAATAAAACTTACTGTAGGCGAATGAAAAACTTTTGCTGCTACAATTAAAAATGTCTTGGCATTAAAAAAATAAGTCCATTGGTCTGGAGTATTTGAATTTTGATCTTCTTTGTATAAAACATCCACTACAAATGTTTTTTCACCATTTAAAATAGTATCTTTTTTATAGGAGAGATGTGCATCACTTTCGCTTAAGTTAAATGGCTGGCTTATGACATAATAAGCTGACTTAAAGGACTTATTAATTAATTTGACATCTTCATCTGTTAACACTACCAAAGAATCTCCTATACTCTTAGAGTAAAGGCCACCCATAATCGATAGTTTAGACTTATCTGCTCCAATTGAGGTTATTTCACCATTTATAAAATCGCCTCCATAAAATGATTGATGTTGAATAATCTCTTTCTCTTTTAACCCTTCCCGATTGTATAAAATTGTTTTCTTCGTAAAGGAAAGTGTATCAACTTGCTGCCAAAGTTCTAGGCCTCCATGAGCTTCAAGAGATTTAGACAAAATATCACGAACAGTTATCTCTTTTTTGTGACAAGAAACAAAAAGATTAACAATAAAAATTATAGTTATAGTTTTTAAGAATAGACTTCTAATTTTCAATTTTTTCATGACTATCTACAACTTTCTTATCCCTGTACTTGCAACAAGCATCAATCTGATTATATACATGATCTTTGGCTTTAAAACCCTTAGTGTCATGTCCTACAGCAGCAATATTTTGTTGAATAATTTTTGTTCCTGTTTTATTTTCATCTATAATGAGTGATAGTTGATGGGTTTTAAGATCCCAGGATGCAAACTTCACGCCTTTAGAATTTAATGCAGCTTTTTCTATACGTTTTTTACACATCATACAAACTCCATCAACTTCAATAGCGACTTTAGAGTTCTTTTTTTTCTTTTGAGCTGATGCAGAAAATCCTATCAACAACAAGCAAATAATAAGAATAGTTTTTTTCATTTTTAATTAATTTTAAATCGTAATCCACTGTATAACATTCTCCCGAAAATTGGCGCATAGATTATTGTTGAATCAAAGCTATCACCAAATGGGTCATCAGATGCTAAAATAGGATTTTTCTGTTTTAAATCTGTTAAATTCTCTACTCCAAAATACATTTCAAATTTTTCAGTGAAAACTTTAGTAATTTGAGTATTTAATAAACTATATGAATTTGAATACTCTCCTAATTGGTATTCCACCGGATTAGTTGATGTATCTGGTAATCGTTGTTCACCTATAAAATTATAAGTTAAATCAAATTTCCATTGTTTTATATCATCTATTTTTTTTGTTTCATATGAAATATTTGCAAATAAACGATGATTTGGTGTTAACGGTTTTGATAATTTTCCTGAAAAATAATCAGTTTCTATATCATAGAATTTATATGCTAAACGTAGGCTTGTGAAATCATCTACATAATAATTGACCTCAGTTTGAAAACTATTTGCATAACTTTCTCCATCCAAATTGTAAAAAGAAATTCTTTGCGGATTTTCCCAATCTACTACAACTTGATTTTGAAAATGAGTTCTATAATAGTCAAAAGTAATATCTCCTTTTCTATTAAATAAATTAAATCCCTGTAAGTATGATAACCCATAATTCCATGCAACTTCTGGATCTAATCCATAAATTTTACCTCCTGAGGATTGGATATCAATCTGTCTAGTACTTGCAAATAAATGTTGGTTTTCTGCAAATACATTTGCGCTTTTTCTGCCCTGTCCAATCGAAGCTCTCAACACTCCTTTTTCCCAAGGAACATATCTAATATGTAATCTTGGTGTTATATAAGTTCCAAGTAAATTATGAGTATCTATTCTTACGCCTGAAGTAAAACTAAAATTATCTAAATTATCGTAAGCATACTCAAAAAAACCTCCAAAAGATTTCTCTTTTCTATAAAAATTTATTGAATTAACAAATTCATCATAAATATCATAAGTGAAATTTAATCCTGTCGTAAATTTACTACGTGTATCACCTATTATTGAATTAAAGAGTAAATTAGAGTAGACACTTTGATGATTAATATCATACGTTTTAAGGCCGAAATAAGAATCTTGATCATGGTTACTGTAGGAAAACTGAAATCCAAAACTTTGAAAAGGGAGTTGTGGAAAAACATATCCTAATTTTAAAGAAGAATCAAAACGCTTTGTATCTATTTCACCACCCCATACCTCAGACCTACCTTTATCTATAAGTGGATCAAAATTATTTTGGCCAGTTTGTTTAGAATCATCCATAAATCGGACATTAATAAAACTTACCCATCCTTTTTCTGCATCTAAATATTGCCAACGGTTCATAACATTAACTTGGCTAATTAGAGGATTATCTAGAAATCCATCCTTATTTCTGTCAAATTTTTTATTTCTATAATTTCCATGAATATATATTCCTGTTTGCCATTTGTCAGAAATTTTATGATTTAAATGTGAGTTCAGTTCATATCTACCTCCTAAAGAACCATACGCATTTAGAAAGATTCTATTATCTGTTAGAGGTTTTACTAACTCAGCATTAATTTGACCTGAAATACTCTCGTAGCCATTAATAACACTCCCTGCACCTTTGGTGATTTGAATACTTTCAACCCATGTTCCAGGGGTAAACGTAAGCCCAAATACTTGACCAGCGCCACGTATTGATGGAATATTTTCTTGGGTAATAAGTAGATAAGGACTCTTTAAGCCTAACATTTGAATTTGACGAGTCCCTGTTAATGCATCAGAAAAATTTACATCAATGGATGGGTTTGTTTCAAAACTCTCAGCTAAATTGCAACAAGCAGCCTTGAGAAGCTCTTCACTATTAACTGTAAAAACATTTTTTGTTTGAATAAAGGACCTTTGAGTAGCCTTCTTTTTACTTTTTAAGGTTACTTCTTCCAATTCATTCTCTAATGTTATAAAATGATGTATTGGCTCCAAATCACTAATATTAAGTGTATCTGTCTTATAACCTACATAGCTAACTACAAGTTTCTTATAGCTTTTGTTGTATGGAATTGTAAACCATCCTTTTTCGTTAGTTGTAGCTCCTATAGAGGTATTTAGCCAGTAAACATTAGCTCCAAAAACTCCTAAATTATCTTTTGGATTATTTTTATCCATGATCATACCAGTTAATTTTTCTTGAGAGAAAATGAATAATGGAAAAAATAAAAATAGGGTAAAAACTATAATTCTTTTCATTGTATTGTATTTAATTTTAATAATAACTAGACGTATTATCATCTAAAAAGATGACTATAATGTGTTAATTATTAAAATTAAATTAAAAAAGTTTGATGTAAAATCTGAAAATCTTGACTAATATCAGGGGGAGAAAAATCTTTGTAATATTCAATTCTTAAGGTTTTTATTCTATTAAAACCATTATTATGATGAGTATTAAAAAAAAGATGTTGAAATGCTAAGTTATGAATGCTTAATGGTTTTTCTATGCTGTACAAAGAAGATTCAAAGCGTGTAACTTCATCTTTACAGCAATTATTCCCTTTTAGGATTGAAACATTGGAGTTTGTGTCAACTTTCTCCATACCACAATCATCGGCATTTCCAAAATAAGACACATCCATAACTTGATCACCACAGAAATGTTCATCTATGGCAAAAGACATTGACGAAAACAGTACTATGCATGACAGAATAAATGCACTTATTTTTTTTCCTATTAAATTCATTGCAATGCAAATTTACAACAGAAATATTTAAAAATATGTTAAACTAATTTTAGTTTTATTAATAGCAAGATAGCATCGTGTTAAATTACAAAAAATAGATATAAACATAAAGTTAGATACGTCACTAAAAATTTAAAAAAATATTTTAATTTTATGATTTAAATTTTATTTGAATGAATAGTAGCAAGATTAAAGACTTTGTAACTGATGTTATTGCATCAGCAAAAACTACTGGTGAAAAACAACAAGTTATTTGTGATTTTTTAAAGCGTGAAATACCCTATTATGACTGGGTGGGTTTCTATTTTAAAAATGGAGAAAAAAAGGAATTAAAATTAGCTGAATTTTCCGGAGAGCCAACAGAACACACTATTATACCTTTTGGAAAAGGAATTTGCGGTCAAGTAGCCATTACAAATGAAAATTTTGTTGTTCAAGATGTAAATGAACAAACTAATTATATTTCTTGCGGCTGGAAAGTTAAATCGGAAATTGTAATACCCATTATGGTAAGAGGTGAAAATATTGGTCAAATAGATATTGACTCACATACTTCAAATCCTTTTACTGCTGCTGATGAAGAATTATTAGAATTTATTTGTAATAATATAGCCTCTTTATATTAAAATACAACTTCATTTACAACAAGAACTTGGCCTACTGTTTTATAAACATAAAATCTTCAAATTCACTAAAAAAAATTTATTCACAATTGTAGTATAAGTTTCTCTATTTCAAATTAGTTTCTATTGTTTTAGCAATTCACATTTAGTAGATTTGTGTGCTTAACAAAGCACACAAAATGAGCAACTTAAAAATTATCCAATCTGCATTAATTTCGGTATTTCACAAAAATGGTCTAAAGCCAATAGTTGAGGAACTGCATAAAAACAATGTTACTATATTTTCAACAGGAGGTACAGAAAACTTTATCAAAGAATTAGGAATCCCTGTTACACCTGTGGAAGATGTAACCTCTTATCCCTCAATTTTAGGAGGTAGAGTAAAGACATTACATCCTAAGGTTTTTGGAGGGATCTTAAACAGACAAGATCATCAGGGAGATATTTCAGAGATGAAAGCATATGAAATTCCACAAATTGATCTTGTAATTGTTGATTTATATCCTTTTGAAAAAACAGTAGCCTCTGGTGCAAATGAACAAGATATTGTTGAAAAAATTGATATTGGAGGGATTTCATTAATTAGAGCCTCTGCAAAAAACTTTAAAGATACATTTACCATTTCTTCAATGGATCAATATGAGGAATTCTTAACGTTATACAAGGCTAATAATGGCTCTTCGACATTAGCTGAAAGAAAAAAATTCGCTGCAAAATCATTCAATATTTCTTCTCATTACGATACCGCAATTTTTAATTATTTTAATGAAGATGAAATTGTATATAAAGTTAGTGAGACCGTATCTAAAACTTTACGTTATGGAGAAAACCCTCATCAAAAAGGCTATTTCTTTGGAGATTTAGAGGCTATGTTTGAAAAAATTCACGGAAAAGAATTAAGCTATAACAATTTATTAGATGTTGATGCTGCAGTAAATTTAATGGGAGAGTTTACTAGTGAAGCTCCAACATTTGCAATTTTAAAGCATAATAATGCATGTGGTTTTGCTCAAAGAGCAACTATTTCTGAAGCTTATATAGATGCCTTAGCTGGAGACCCTGTATCTGCTTTTGGAGGAGTTCTCATTTCAAATACAAAGATTGATAAAATAACTGCTGCCGAAATTCATAAATTATTTTGTGAAGTAGTCATAGCTCCTTCATTTGATGAAGATGCACTAACGATTTTAAAAGGTAAGAAAAACCGTGTGCTGTTAATCCAAAAAAGTGTTGAACTTCCAAATCAAATTATTAGAACTTCACTAAACGGGATCTTAGTTCAAGATAAAGATACCATAACTGATTCCTTAGAAGATTTATCATATGCAACAAACTGCAAACCCTCTGAAACTGAAATAGAGGACTTGTTATTTGCTTCAAAAATATGTAAGCATACTAAATCCAATACTATTGTACTTGTTAAAAATAAACAGTTGTATGCCAGTGGAACAGGTCAAACTAGTAGAGTAGATGCGTTAAACCAAGCCATAGAAAAAGCTAATAATTTTGGTTTTAATTTAGATGGAGCTTCAATGGCTAGTGATGCGTTTTTTCCTTTTCCAGATTGTGTAGAAATTGCAAATAATGCAGGAATTAAGAACGTAATTCAACCCGGGGGTTCTATTAAAGACCAGTTAAGTATTGATTATTGTAACAATAATAATGTATCAATGGTTATGACTGGAACCAGACATTTTAAACATTAAAATTCAAGTTGATTACTAGCTTATTTTTACTAGATTTGTAAATAGAGACACTTACATAGAAAATTATTCATACTTATGGGCTTTTTTGATTTCATGACTGAAGATATTGCCATCGACTTAGGAACGGCAAATACGCTTATTATTCACAATGGAAAAGTTGTGGTTGATAGTCCGTCTATAGTTGCAAGAGATCGTGTAAGTGGTAGAATTATAGCTACCGGTACGGAAGCTAATTTAATGCAAGGAAAAACGCATGAAAATATAAAAACTATTCGCCCATTAAAGGATGGAGTAATCGCAGATTTTCAAGCTTCTGAAGAAATGATAAAGGAATTTGTTAAAAAAATTCCTGCCTTTAGAAAAAAGTTTTTTCCTCCATCTTTAAGGATGGTAATTTGTATTCCTTCAGGTATTACTGAAGTCGAAAAAAGAGCCGTACAAGACTCAGCTAGACATATGAATGCCAAGGAAATTTACCTTATATATGAGCCAATGGCTGCTGCTATTGGTGTTGGTATTGACATCATGGAGCCTAAGGGTAATATGATTATTGATATAGGAGGTGGAACAACAGAAATTGCAGTAGTAGCGTTAGCTGGAATAGTATGTGATCAATCTGTTAAAGTTGCTGGTGACTTATTTACAAATGATATCATGTATTATATGCGAACTCAACATAATTTATATGTTGGAGAAAGAACTGCAGAAAAAGTGAAAATAAATATTGGTTCAGCAACAGAAGATCTTGATAATCCTCCGGAAGACATGCTTGTACAAGGTAGAGATTTACTAAGTGGAAAACCAAAACAAGTTCAAATCTCACACAGAGAAATTGCAAAAGCTTTGGATAAATCAATTCTTAGAATTGAAGATGCTGTTATGGAAACATTGTCTAAAACACCCCCAGAATTAGCTGCTGATATTTACAACACAGGAATTTATCTTGCAGGAGGAGGCTCCATGTTGAGAGGTTTAGACAAAAGACTTTCTAGGAAAACAGATTTACCTGTTTACATTGCTGAAGACCCTTTAAGAGCTGTGGTAAGGGGTACTGGAATTGCTTTGAAAGAACTAGATAAATATAAAAATGTCTTAATGAAATAACCAAAGACATCTCTACTTCTTATGCAACAACTCATTTATTTTATTCAGAAGTATCGTTATTTTTTGTTTTTCCTACTTTTAGAGCTTATCGCATTTCAACTCATTATAAATAATCTCAGCTTCCACAACAGTAAATTTATAAATTCTGCCAGCACTATAACTGGAGGTTTTTACAATAAGACCAATTCAATCAGTGATTATTTTCAACTTGATACAGAAAACAAAGAACTGTTAAATGAAAATTTAATATTAAGAAACAAGCTTGAAAAACTATCCCAAAACATTGATACTATAGCCGTTACTAAAATTTTTGAAAAAACAAAACTACGTCAAAGGTATTTATACTTTAAAGGTAGAATAGAAAAAAATCAATTTCGTAATAATTATAATTTCTTAACTATTAATTTGGGAAGTAAAGATAGTGTGAGAAAAGAAATGGGGGTTATTAATAGCAAAGGAATACTTGGTATTACTGAAAATGTTCTTCATAATTACTCAAGAGTTAGATCAATATTAAACAAGAATAGTAAGATCAACGCGAAACTAAAAAACAGCAACTATTTTGGGACGTTAACCTGGGATGGTTTTGATTATAATATTACTCAATTGTTGGATATTCCTAGACAAGCAGTACTAAAAGTTGGTGATACAATTATAACCGGGGGTATGTCTTCAATTTTTCCAGAAGGAATACCCATTGGTAGGGTTGATAATATAGTTAATGGAGCAAGTATTAAAAGAATTATAAATATTCAACTCTTTAATGATATGAGTAGCCTGAAAAATATTTATGTTGTTAAAGATTTTGACAAACAACAACTTATGAATCTTGAAAAAACCGACAATGAATAAAATTCGTGTTTTTTTGTGGATTATCATCATCCTCCTCCTTCAAATATTAGTGTTGAATAACATAAATTTTTCTCAACACATTAACCCATATCTATACATTTCTTTTATATTCTTATTTCCATTAAATAAAAATCGATTTATTTTTTTATTAGCTGCTTTTTTATATGGTTTAACCTTGGATTTCTTTTCTGATACTGGGGGTATTCATGCAGCCTCACTTTTATTTGTAGCCTTTTTACGTTTATACTTTATCAAACTTTTTTTCAGAAAAAATAACATCGACTATCTCCTTTTTAATCTTCATTCTGAAGCATTTGGACAAGTATTTAATTATGTAGTGACAATAACTATTATTCACCATTTTGTGTTATTTTCGTTAGATAATTTTAGTTTTAACAATATAGATATTGTGCTGTTAAATACTCTCTACTCGACTATTTTTACCTTAGTGCTCTATTTTTTAGGGTCATATATACTCAGAAAAAAACAACTTCACTGATATGAAAAGGAGTTTTTTACTTTACTTTCTAATAACCTTAATCGGAATCCTTTTTGTGGGAAGGTTATTTCAATTACAAGTAGTTAGAGGTAGAGATTACAACCCTGTAAAAACATCAGCTGTTAAAGTAAAGTTTGATTTACCTGAGAGAGGCTATATCTATGATAGAAATGGAGAATTACTAGTTGCTAATCAACTCTCCTATGATGTGACTATAGTTCCAAACGAAGTTACTCCACTGGATACAATTGAGTTTTGCGCACTTTTAAAAATTACTAAAGAAAACTTTATTAAGCGTTTTAAGAAAGCAGAAAATTATGCACCTTGGTTAGAATCTGTTTTTTTAAAACAACTAGCGAAAGAAGATTTTGCTTTTTTACAAGAAAAACTTCATAAATTTCAGGGATTCAATATTCAAAAAAGGGTCATTAGAAATTATCCTATAAAATCTGCTGCAAATATTCTAGGATATATTAATGAAGTAAATGAACTTATTGCAAAAAAAGACAACTACTATCAACAAGGAGAATTAATTGGCAAAGCTGGTGTAGAGGCTCAATATGAAAAAGTATTGAGAGGAAAAAAAGGAAAAAAATATTTTCGAAGAGATCGATTTAATAAAATAAAGGGGCCTTTTAAAAACGGAATATATGATTCTATTGCTGTCAATGGAAAAGACATCACATTAACAATAGATAGTAAACTTCAACAATATGGAGAATACTTAATGAAGGGAAAACGGGGAGGTATTATAGCTCTTGAACCCTCTAGTGGTGAAATTCTTGCTTTGGTAACTTCACCAAGTTACGACCCTAATATGATGGTAGGTCGTTTACGATCACCTAACTCCGTGAAGCTCATTGGTGACAGTATTAACAAACCAATGTATGATAGAGGACTTAAAGGAACTTACCCTCCAGGTTCACCTTTTAAATTGGTAAATGCTCTAATTGGACTCCAAGAGGATGTGATTGATGAAAATACTCATTTCGTTTGTAATGGCGGTTATCGTTATGGGAATCGGAAAAATGAATTTATGAAGTGTCATTGTGATATATACGGGAAACCCATTCAACTAAATTCAGCAATTTCAAAATCTTGCAATAGCTATTTCGCAAATACATATAAGAGAATTATTGAAAAAAATAAGAATTCTACAAGCGGAATGAATACTTGGAGTACACATGTTAAAAGTTTTGGATTAGGCAACTATTTAGGATATGACTTACCAGAGGGTGACAAGGGTTTGATACCTGATGGAGAGTATTATAATAGCATGTACAAACATAGGTGGAATGCATCCACAAATATCTCAAATGCAATAGGACAAGGAGAAGTCTTAACCACACCTATTCAGTTAGCAAATGTAACCGCAGCTATTGCAAATAGAGGTTTTTTTCATACCCCTCATATAGTTAAAAAAATTAACAGCCAAGCCATTACAGATTCATCATATACAACACCAAAACATACTACCATAGACAAAAAACACTTCGAACCAATCATCGAAGGGATGCACGAAGTTTTTAAAACGGGTACAGCTAGTTGGGTAAATATTGAAGGTATTGATATTGTTGGAAAAACAGGTACTTCAGAAAATTTTATGAGGGTCGGAGGAAAAAAAACTAAATTACCAGACCATTCTATTTTAGTAGCTTTTGCTCCCAAAAACAATCCTAAAATTGCGGTTGCTGTATTTATTGAAAATGGGGGGTTTGGTTCAACTGTTGCCGCTCCAATAACAAGTCTTATGATAGAAAAATATTTAACAGGAAGGGTGAATAGGAAATGGATTGAAGATCGAATGATAAAAACAGACTTAAGTCCTATATATGAAAGACAAACTATAGCAATAAAAGAAATTGAGACAGGAGAAAAATAATATTTTTTTTGGTATTGATTGGCTACTTGTGCTTTTCTTTACCTTACTGGTTGGATTTGGGTGGATAAACATCTATGCTGCATCCTATACTGATGAAAGTGTACAAGCATTTGATTTTTCTTCAAAATACGGCAAGCAACTTCTTTGGATATTATTTAGCATTCCACTTATTATCTTAATTTTATTCATTAATTCAAAATTTTATCAGCGTTTTTCAAGTATTTTTTTCATTCTTTCATTATTAACTTTAATTGGGCTTTTTCTCTTTGGAACAAAAATTAATGGCGCAAAATCTTGGTATCGTTTTGGAGGGATTAGTTTACAACCCTCAGAGTTTGCAAAAGCATTTACAGCACTAGCTCTTGCAAAATTGATGAGTGATAGAAAATACAATTTAAGTATCCTTAAAAATCAATTAAAGGCATTCATTATAATTTTTTTACCTGCATTTTTAATAGCTCTTCATGACCCGGGTTCAGCAATTATATATTTAGCATTCTTTTTTGTTTTAAATAGAGAAGGGCTAACCTTAGCCTATATCATTTTTGGGGCGCTATCTATTGTGTTATTTATAGCTACTATTTTAGTTGGGATGAAAGTTGTCATCAGCTCGCTATTTATTCTTATTACCACATTTATAATTTATAACATATACAGGAATAAGCGCTTCTTGAAATTTAATTGGATGAAGGTTGTAGCAATGTATTTATTTTCCTCTCTTTTCATTTTTAGTGCAGATTATTCTTACAATAATATTTTAAAAAAACATCAAAGAGACCGGTTTGAGGTAATTCTTGGAAAAACATCAGACACCAAACAAATTGGGTACAATACAGATCAGTCTATACAAACAATTAGTTCAGGGAAATTTTGGGGAAAAGGGTTTCTTGAGGGAGATAAAACTCAAGGAAATTTTGTACCAGCACAGGACACAGACTACATCTTCAGTGTTGTTGGAGAGGAATGGGGTTTTGTAGGGTCTAGTTTTGTTATCGTGTTATTTATGGCACTTCTTTACAGGATAATATATAGAGCAGAAAAACATGCCAATAAATTTGGCAGAATTTATGGTTATGGAGTAGCCTCTATATTATTTTTCCATTTAATTGTAAATATCGGGATGGTGATTGGAGTTTTACCTACAGTTGGAATACCATTACCATTTTTTAGTTATGGCGGATCGTCATTATGGGGTTTTACGCTTTTACTCTTTATTTTTATAAAACTAGATGCTCAAAAAAGTTATGATTGGTAATACTATTTAAAAATAAAAAAAACGCTCTGTAATTATACAGAGCGTTTTTATTTTATATTTTAAGAATCTATAACGTAGCTACTTGCTTTGTTAATTTAGATTTTAAATTAGATGCCTTATTTTTGTGTATAATATTGTTTTTAGCTAGCTTATCTAACATTGAAACAACTTTCAAAAGCATACCCTCAGCTTCCTTTTTATCGGAAGACGCACGTAAATCTCTTACAGCGTTACGTGTAGTTTTGTGTTGATGCTTATTACGCAATCTTTTTGTTTCGTTACTTCTAATTCTTTTTAATGCTGACTTATGATTTGCCATTTCTTTAATGTTTTTTTTAATAAAACTTGTAGTCCGTACGGGAATCGAACCCGTGTTACCAGGATGAAAACCTGGCGTCCTAACCCCTAGACGAACGGACCAATTGCAATCTTACAGAAAATAGTCCTTTGATTGCGGATGCAAATATACAACGTTTTTAAAATTCTGCAATATTTTTTTAAAAAATTTAATAGGCCTTTGCGAATAAGACTCTTCTCACTGATTTTTCACCCGAAAAAACACAGAATCCAAGCTCTTCTTTAGCATCATTAGGGATGCATCGAATTGTTGCTTTCGTTAATTCTTTAATTTTATTTTCAGTTTCAATAGTTCCATCCCAATGCGCAGAAACAAATCCTCCTTTAGTATTAATTATAGTTTTAAACTCATCAAAACTATTTACTTCTGTAATATGATTTTTCTGGTATAAAAGCGCTTTTGAAAATAAATTTTCTTGAATTTCCTCTAATAAATTTTCTATATAATTAATTAAATTATCCTGAGAAATGGTCTTTTTTTCTAGGGTATCTCTTCGAGCTACCTCCACTGTGTTATTTTCTATATCACGATTACCTATAGCAATTCTCAAAGGAACACCTTTAAGTTCGTATTCTGCAAACTTTGCTCCTGGCCTAAAAGTATCTCTGTCATCAAATTTGACTGAAATTCTTTTAGACTTTAAAGATTTTACGATAATTTCTACCTTTTCAGAAATGACAGCCAATTGGTCTTCCCCCTTGTAAATAGGAATAATTGCTACCTGAATTGGCGCTAGTTTTGGAGGTAATACCAACCCTAAATCATCTGAGTGAGTCATAATTAATCCTCCAATTAATCGAGTAGATACTCCCCAAGAAGTAGCCCATACATATTCTTGTTTACCTTCTTTGGATGTATATTTTACATCAAAAGCTTTTGCAAAATTTTGACCTAAAAAATGCGATGTACCAGCTTGTAAAGCTTTACCATCTTGCATTAATGCTTCTATTGTATAAGTATCTTCAGCACCTGCAAACCTTTCACTTTCAGATTTATAGCCTTTTACTACTGGCATTGCCATAAAACTCTCTGCAAATTCAGCATATATTTTTTGCATTTGAACTGCTTCTGCTACTGCTTCAGTTTTAGTTGAATGTGCAGTATGACCTTCTTGCCATAAAAACTCGGCTGTCCTCAAAAATAATCTAGTTCTCATTTCCCATCGAACAACATTAGCCCACTGATTAATTAATAACGGTAAATCTCTGTAGGACTGAATCCATCCTTTATAAGTATTCCAAATAATAGCTTCAGAGGTAGGTCTAACAATTAGCTCTTCCTCTAACTTAGCTTCCGGGTCAACTCTAAGTTTACCCGTATGATCAGGATCATTTTGTAATCTATAATGCGTAACTACGGCACATTCTTTAGCAAATCCTTCTGCATTTTTTTCTTCAGCTTCAAATAAACTTTTAGGAACAAATAGAGGGAAATAAGCATTCTGATGTCCTGTCTCTTTGAACATTCTATCTAATTCTGCTTGCATGTTTTCCCATATTGCAAACCCATAAGGCTTGATTACCATGCAACCTCTTACCGCAGAATTTTCAGCTAAGTCTGCTTTCTGTATAATTTCATTATACCATTTAGAATAGTCTTCTGCTCTTTTTGTTAACTTCTTACTCATAATCCAAACTTTGGCACAGATGTTGTTTAATATAGATTGTTAAATTTATTGTAAATTTGATGTAATGTATAAATACAAAAGCAAAACTAAAGCATTTTAGGCACAGAGAATAAAAAAAAATGCTTTTTAGCTACAAATTTTGTTTTTATCAACACTAAAAAAATTATTATGAAATTAAACTACCTTAACAAACTAAGTCAATCACCTCTTCTATTTCTATTAGTAGTTGTTTTAATATCTTCATGTACGGTTTATCAAAATGTTCCTGATACTGATGGTATTTATTCCCCAGAAAAAAATAAAACAAGAATTATTGTAGATAACAGCAAAGAATACCAAGAAAACGAAAATAAATACTTTACAAGAGAGCTTGAGAGAATTGGCATCATTAACGATACAGATATTCTTACTAATGTTGAAACATACAGCTCAATTGAAGACACCACAAATAACACCTCTGAAAGTACAAATCCATACAACGTAAATAGTGTTTGGGGAAAATCAGATAGTGAACAAATAGTTATTAATCTAAACTTAGATAATGTTGGATATGGATTTAATAATTATTGGAATTTTTACGACCCTTACAATACGTTTGGCTATTTAAATCCATGGAATAGAAGATCATGGAGATTTGGATGGAGAAGTAGGTTTGGTGACCCTTCTTTTTTGCCAGGCTATGGATATTTCCAACTTCCATATTTCAATTCTTTTTTCAATAATTTTTATGGATATGGTTATTTTAATTCAAGAAATTTTTATGGATATGGTTACTTGGGCAACAGATATAGAAATTATAATTATGGTAGAAGAAATTATTCTTACACCACATTAAATTCAAGAAATTATTCAAACTCTAGAAGAATAAGTAGCAGTAACAGAAGAGTAACCTTCACCAATAGAAGATCTCAAAATACTGTTAGAGATGTTAATATAGACGACCTTGCTAGTAGATTAAGATTGGATAAAAGTAAAATCAAGGTTTACAGCCAAACAGAAAATGTTCCTGCTGAAAGTAGACGATCTAGTAGAAATGTTAGAAAAACTTCAACGGTTCGTTCTAGTGGCTCATCTAAAAGATCTAGTTATAATTCAAATGCTTCAAGATCTAGGAGTAATAGTTCAACAAGAACTAGAAGCAATAACTCGCCAAGAAGTTCATCAATTAGGAGCAGTAATTATTCACGAGGAAGTAGTTCGTCTTCTAACGGAGGTTCTAGAAGTAGAAGTTCATCCTCAAAAGGTGTTTCAAAAAGAGGCGGTTAACATTTAATCTAAATTTATGAAAAAAATTATTTCTTTTGTGGTTTTTGCCACACTTACAAGTGTGTCTTATTCCCAGTCTCTTGATTATCAAAATATAGCTACAATGTTTTCAAGAAATGATGGAAATGGTAGTGCTAGATTTGTTTCTATGGGCGGAGCTTTTGGTGCTGTGGGTGGAGATGTATCTTCTATGATAATTAACCCTGCTGGAATATCAGTTTTTAATGGTAATAATGCTGCAATAGCTTTTCAAATACGAAATACTAATACAGCAACAAGCTATTATGGAAATTCCTTAACAACTCAAGAAGATTACTTCAATATATCTAGTGCAGGAGCTGTACTTACTTTCGAAAATAACATTGATACTGATTGGTCTAAATTTACTTTTGGAGTTAACTTTAGAATTTCCACTGATTTTGAAAATAGATTTATCGCTAAAGGTAATAGTGGTTTTTCTTCATTTGATAGTTTCCCTCTTGATGAAAACGAAAACCCAATTGTATATGATATTTCAGAAAGCCAGGAATTCTCAAACTTTTATGATGGTGAACTTTCAGAACTAAATTTTGCTTTCTCAGGAGTTTATTTAGAAAAACTTCATATTGGGGCTGGACTAAATTTTTATGATATTAATTTTAGTCAACAAATAATTTTAAATGAAAATAATAATGACGGAAACGAAAATACTTTAACTTCAAGGTTTTATCAAGAAAATTTCACAAATGGTGTTGGTTTCTCAATGAGTGCTGGCTTCATTTACAAACCAACTAATACTATTCGAATAGGTTTAAGTTATCAATCACCTTCGTGGTTTACGGAACTTATAGAAAACACTAACATTATAAATAATGACGGTTTTTTGGGAGATACTGAAATTGAGGTAAGTAATAATGATGTAATTTATGATAATACTTTTGGTGGTAATTTACCCATTCAAGAACTACTTTATAAATTACGAACACCAGCTAAAATTACAGCAAGTACAGCAATTATTTTCGGAAAAAATGGTTTGATCAGTTTAGATTACTCCTCTAAAAATTACAAGGGGTTATATTTGTCTGGAGATAATTTCTCAGAAGAAAATTTATTTTTTGATAATCAATTAAGAAGAGCTAATGCTATTCATATTGGAACAGAATGGAGAATTAATCAATTAAGTTTAAGAGGTGGATACCAATATGAAGAAAGTCCTTATTCAAATTCTATTGTATCAGACAACCAAGAAAGTTATTCACTTGGAATGGGGTATAATTTTGGATCGGTTAAACTCAATCTAGCCTATAGAAAAAATAATAAAAACGAACAATACAACTTTTACCCACAATACAATCAGGTTGATCCCGCACAATTAGACATTGACAATACTTTAATAACAATTGGCCTTTCTGTAAATATCTAAATGAATTAAAGCAAAAATATTGATATAATCTCATGCTTTTAAACTTCCATATTTATCTCTATTTAATATATCTATTCATTTTTTTGCATTAATTTTGTTGTTTATTTTTATTATTTCTAATGAACGCACAAAAAATTACAATTCAATCAACCAACAACGAAAACATTTTAAAATTTGTAAGCAATCAAATTTTAATAAATGGAGGTAGTTATGAATTTAATAATATTGATGAAGCTAAAAACTCTCCCTTAGCTCAACAGTTATTTTATTTGCCTTTCGTGAAAAAAATATTCATTACTGCAAATTTTATTGCAATTCAACGGTTTGATATTGTTGAATGGATTGATGTTCAAGAGGAAGTTAAAGAACAAATTGAAGCCTATTTTACTGCTGGAGGAATTGCTATTAAAGAAAATTTAGAGTCGAGAAAAAAAGCAGCGATTGAGGTGTATGCAGAAGCAACCCCAAATCCTTCTACTATGAAGTTTGGAACTAATAAGTCTTTGACAACTACAGATGTTGAATATAAAAACATAGAAGAAGCAAGTAAATCTTCTCCCTTGGCAAAAGCTTTATTTGGATTTCAATTTGTAAAAGAAGTATTTATCTCTGAAAATTATATATCCATCACTAAGTTTGATATTATTGAATGGAATGACGTTTATGCTGAAATTAGAAATTTTATAAGCTCCTATTTACAAGAAAATAAAACCATAATTAAAGAGCTTCCAAAATCAATTGAGAAAATAAACAAATCCTCTACTAAAGAATTTGATACTGGAGAATTAGAGGGAACTCCTGCCAAAATTATAGCTATTTTAGATGAATATATTCGTCCTGCAGTTGCATCAGACGGAGGTAATATAGCCTTTAAATCCTATGATCAAGAAAGTAAGATTGTAAGTGTAATTTTACAGGGAGCCTGCAGTGGTTGCCCTTCCTCTACCATTACTTTAAAAAACGGTATAGAAACAATGTTACAAGAAATGCTTCCTAATGAAATTAGTCAAGTAGTAGCTATTAACGGGTAAATTAATTTCAAGCGCGAATAGATAAAAAATAATGTCTAAAATAATTAAACCTTACAAAGACTCCAAGTTGGGCAAAAAAGAGCAAGTCGCTACAATGTTCAACAATATATCAAAGAACTATGATGATTTAAATAGAGTGATCTCATTTGGAATAGATATTAGTTGGAGAAAAAAAGTAGTGAAAATTATTTCAAAAAACAATCCTCAACAAATTCTAGATATTGCTACTGGAACCGGAGATTTAGCATTAATGATGTCTGCACTTCAACCAAATAAAATTATTGGTTTAGATATTTCGGAAGGCATGTTAGCCGTAGGAAAAGAAAAAATAGCCAAAGCAAAATTAAACGATAAAATAGAAATGATTGTTGGCGATTCAGAGAATATGCCTTTTGAAGACAGTACTTTTGATGCCATTACTGTATCATTTGGAGTTCGAAATTTTGCTAACTTAGAAAAAGGATTGAGTGAAATAAGACGAGTTTTAAAGCCAGGTGGAACATTTGTTATTTTAGAAACTTCAAATCCAACAAAATTTCCTTTTAAACAAGGGTATAAATTCTACACTTCCTTTATTCTGCCAATTATTGGTAAGTTGTTTTCTAAAGATAAAATAGCCTACTCTTATCTGAGTGAATCTGCAAATTATTTTCCTTTTGGTGAAACCTTCAACAATATTTTGAAGAAAAATGGGTTTATTAATACAGAATATACCCCTGTTACATTTGGTGTTGCCACCATATACTCTGCTTCTAAATAATATGAAAAAAATAGTATTTTTTGTTGTTTGTTTTTTGATGGTGATTTCTGCATCTTCTCAAAAAAGAAGAAATGTAGATAATCTTCCAACTTTTGATGACCCTAAAATTCATTATGGTTTTTATTTAGGTATAAATCAAAACGATTTTAAGGTTAATTATAGACCAAGTAATTTTCCAAATACGGTTATTGAAATAAAACCTACTTCAGGATTTAATGTTGGTTTAATTACAGATTTAAGAATTCATAAAAATGTAAACTTACGTTTTGAACCGGGTTTAATGAGTAATTCAAAAACTATTTATTTTAATAATAGTTCATCTTTACTTACAGAAAGAGATAGTGTTAGAGAAATTGGGTCTACCTATTTACACCTCCCATTAATTTTAAAATTTAGCACTGATCGTTGGAATAACGTAAGGCCCTATGTTTTAGCAGGTGTATCTTACGATCACAACTTCTCAAGTAATCAAGAAAATTCTGATGATAATTATAGTGGGGAATTTAGAATGAAAACTAAAAACTTTATGTATGAAGTTGGTTTTGGAATAGATATTTATTTATCCTTTTTTAAGTTTTCACCATCAATTCGAGGTCTTTTTGCGATGAACAGAGAACTTATTGATGACAACAATAATGATAGCCCATGGACATCTCCTGTGAATTCATTTTCTACACGAGGGATTTTCATAAGTTTTGCTTTTGAATAAATTTATCTTCTAAATTCATTCAATAAAATAGCCGTAGCTGTGGCAACATTTAAACTTTCAACTTGCATAGAATCACCATATCTTGGAATTGATATCTTATTGCTAATTAAATTTTTTAAGGTATCAGAAATACCATTAGCTTCATTACCCATAACCAAAACGGCTGAAGCTGGGAGTTTAGTTTTATGAATATTAACTCCATTCATATCTGCAATATATATTGGAATAGAAACTGTTTTTAAATACTCAGGTAAATTAAGATAGGAAGTAGATACCCTAGTTAAAGAACCCATACTAGCTTGAACCACCTTCGTGTTATAACAATCAACTGTTTCTTTAGAGCAAACTAGTTGTTCAACACCAAACCAATCGCACAATCGAATAATAGTTCCTAGGTTTCCAGGATCATTAATAGTATCCAATGCAACAATTAAACCTGATGAATTCACCTTTTTCTCTGAAGGGATTTTAAATAGTGCTAGAACTTTATTTGGCGTCTTTAAACTGCTTATTTTTTTTAATTCTTGATTGGTCACTTGAACAAAACAATCTAAAAAGGAAAAGTAAGAATCTGTAGAAAATAAAATCTCTACCTCATAAGATGATTTCAGAAACTCTTCAATTACTTTTACCCCTTCAGCAATAAATAATTGATGTTTTTGCCGATACTTTTTTTGAGATAAGCTGGTAATTAGTTTTTGATGGTTATTAGATAGTCTCATTTAATAAATTAAAATTATTTTACTAAAATAGAATAATAAAAACTGAAGCTTATGTTTTTATATGCAACTGAAAAAAAATTTATCTTAATAAAGAAATCAAAAGTAGTATTTTTGAGTTTATATTTTGAATGTAATTCATGAAAAAAATATTTATCTACTTTTTATTAATCTTGTTTTTATCGGCTTGTAGCTCGGTAAAGAGAGTAAAAGACGCTAAATATTTATTGACTCAGAATACAATTATTATAAATGATAAAAAAAACACCAATACAGATTTAATTGAGTTATTGGTTCAAAAACCAAATAGTAAAACATTAGGGCTCCCACTGTCATTATATTTTTATAATCTAGGAGACAACAAAAAGCCAGAAAAAGCCTCAGATTGGGGAAATCTTAAACCAAAAACCTATAATTTTATTAAAAATGTTTTTTCTGAAAAGCAAAGTATCTCATTTGCAAATAGTATGATTCGTTTAAATAATTGGTTTTTAAAAAACGGTCAAGCTCCAATAACCATTGATGATATTAAAATTAAAAAAACCATTAATAATCTTACTGCATACCATAAAAATAGAGGTTATTTTAGAGTAGAAGTAAGTTCTAATAAAAAACTATTAAAAAATAAAAAGGGAGAAATAGATTATATAATTAATACAGGTCGTCCAACGTATTTAGATTCCGTAAGAACAAAAATAAAATCTCCTGTTTTAGACTCTTTATATCAATCAAAAAAAGCATTATCCTACTTGAAAAGTGGAGATCAATTTATAGAGAGTAATTTTATTAAAGAAGCTAAAAGAATTACTAACCTTTTTAGAAATAATGGTATTTATCACTTTACAGAAAATGATTTGGGCTATTACAATATAGATACAGCGAATACAAACAATTATAAAACAAATATTGATCTAGTTATTTTTGATAAAAAAAGAATTTTAAAAACTAATGGTGATTATATTCTAAAACCCTATACAATTCAAAAAATTAGAAAAGTTACTGTTTTTACAGATTATTCTTTTTCTCAGAAAGACAACCCTAACCAAGACTCTACCAGCTTCAAAGGAATTACTTTTCTTGCCCATAATAAAATAAAGTACAACCCAAAACTTTTATCAGAGTCTATCTTTATTAAACCTGGCGAAGTTTATGCTGATTCTCTAAGAAACTTAACTAGAAAACATTTAAAATCATTAAGAAATTTTAAGGTAATTAATATTAAATATGAGCCCGTAGATAGTCTAAATAATCAACTAGATGTATCTATTTTACTAACACCTTTAGATAAGTTTAGTTTAGATTTAGAAACTGAACTCACGCATTCAAACATCAGAGACCTGGGTGTTTCAGCAAAATTCTCCATAGTAAATAGAAATATCTTTAAGGGTGCCGAAATTTTTAAACTTTCATTTTTGAGTTCATTTTTTAACGCTTCCCAAGATGCGAATAAAGAAGAACAATTTTTCAACTCATGGGAAATTGGAGCAGATATGTCTTTAGAAATTCCTCGATTTGTTGCGCCTTTTGGAATCAATAAATTAGTTCCAAAAAGAATGTCTCCAAGAACTGTATTCTCATTAGGAACAAGTATTCAGCAGAATATTGGCCTTGATCGAGAAACCCTTACAGCATTGATGAGTTATAAATGGCAATACAATGCAAAAAAAACAATTCAATTGGATATTTTCAATACTCAATATGTTCGAAACTTAAGAATTGGGAATTACTTTGACATCTATAATTCCGAATATATTAAACTAAATTCTATTGCAAGAGAGTTTTATAACAACCCTGATTACAACTTAGAGAGGCAGCAAGAAACTGTTTCATTTATGAGTACTGTTTTTAATGATCCTAATTTTCTAACTAACAATCCTGATTCTTTCAGAAATAATTTGAATATTTTAGATCGATACAATATCATAACTTCAGATTTTTTAATTCCAACAATTGCATATTCATTTACCTACAATAACCAGAGTGACTTCAGAGATAATAATTTTTCTTTTTTTAAAATAAGAGTTGCAAACTCAGGAAATATTGGAGGATTATTATCAAATAAAAAAAACAATAACAATAGAAAAACTATTTTTAATATTCCATTAGCTCAGTATTTTAAAACTGACATTGAATATAAAAAGTTTTGGGAAATAGATGACTCCTCAGTAATTGGTTTTAGAAGTTTTATTGGGGCAATTATTCCTTATGATAATTCTGCAATACCTTTTACTAAAAGTTATTTTGCTGGAGGCTCAAATGACATAAGAGCGTGGCAAACCTATGACTTGGGCCCAGGAAATAGAAATTCTGGATTGGAATATAATATTGGAAGTC
>Ga0206126_10000193_pt1 | contig 84769 bp, 91 predicted proteins | sample Helgoland_Spring_5_FD_148621 | JGI IMG/M metagenome (GOLD analysis project Ga0206126, IMG submission 148621) | Pelagic subsurface seawater microbial communities from Kabeltonne, Helgoland, North Sea - Helgoland_Spring_Bloom_20160412_1 | ecosystem: Environmental > Aquatic > Marine > Epipelagic ...
GCTGAATCCGATGCAATTCCGTCCGAAATTACTCATTGTGACAATAGAATTGACCTAAGATCGGTTCCACTTATTACTATTGATGGTGAAGATGCCAGAGACTTTGATGATGCGGTTTTCTGTCAGCCCCTAGAGGGCGGAGGTTGGCAGTTAATTGTTGCTATTGCCGATGTGTCCCATTACGTTAATGTGGGCTCGGCACTGGATAAAGAAGCTTTTTCGCGCGGTAATTCTGTGTACTTTCCAAATCATGTTGTCCCTATGCTACCGGAAAAGCTATCTAATGGCTTATGTTCTCTAAATCCATCTGAGGACCGGTTCTGCATGGTCTGTGAAATGCAGATTAGTGACAAAGGGCTTATTGAGGGTTATCAGTTTTACGAAGCAGTGATGCATTCTCATGCTCGCATGACATACACTCAGGTTGCACAAATAGTTTCTGAGCAAAACCAACAGGAAGAATCTGCCGTTAGGCAGCAATTTTCAGCCATATTACCTCAGGTTGATGCTTTACAGGGGCTTGCGCAGCAGTTACAAAAACGTCGCAGTCAGCGTGGGGCTATTGATTTCGATACCCAAGAAACCCGCATTCTGTTTGATAGTAAGCGCAAAATTAGCCAAATTATTCCTGTTGATAGAACGGATGCTCATCGCTTAATTGAAGAGTGTATGCTGTGTGCTAATCTTTGTGCCGCAGAATTTTTACAAAAGTCGAAATTACCCGCCCTATACCGTGTCCATGAGGGTCCTAGCGAAGAGCGATTAATATCTGTTCGCGATTTTTTAGGCGAATTAGGTATAGGTTTAGGGGGTGGCGATGATCCGCTGCCAATGCATTATAGGCAGGTACTAAACGGCGTTAAACATCGCGATGATGCACAGATTATTCAGTCTGTCTTATTAAGATCTATGAGCCAAGCAGTGTACCAATGTGAAAACTTAGGTCACTTTGGTTTGGCATTTGATGCCTATACGCATTTCACCTCACCTATTCGAAGATATTCAGATCTATTAGTCCATCGAGCTATTCGCAGTCTGATAAAAAGTGGTAAAAAATCGCCACATATTCGTCGCCCCGATCATTCTTCAGCTGATGACAGGCAGGTTTACTATCCCTATGAGTTAGGTTCTCTTGAAGAGGTGGGTCAGCACCTTTCGGTAACCGAGCGTCGTGCTGATGAGGCTACTAGAGATGTGGTTAATTGGCTCAAATGCGAATTTCTTATGGACCATGTGTCTGAGCAGTATACCGGGGTAGTCAGTGCAGTAACTGGGTTTGGCTTGTTTGTTATGCTGGATGAATTGATGGTTGAGGGACTGATTCATGTGACTGGCCTACCAAAAGATTATTATCATCATGAAGCGACACAGCATCGTATGGTTGGTGAGAGAACCGGTAGAGTCTTTCGCTTAGGCCAAAAGGTTCGCGTTCAGGTGGTTCGTGTTAATTTAGAAGAAAGAAAGATTGATTTTGAGCTTATCGACACAGGCTCAAAGGAAACCCAAAACCCAAAAGCAAAACCAACTAAAAAACAGGTTGATGATAGGCCGAAAAAAAATAGAGCTAAGAAATCACCTAAGAAATCACCTAAGAGTCGACGCAAGCCCGACGGTAATGCGAATAAGGCGGGTGCTAAACGTAAGCGAAAATCTCGGCGTTAAGCGTTGAGGTGGCTGGGAATGAGCTCATTGAGTAAGGCGCCAATATAGTCAATAAATACGGTGCCTATATCATGGGTATAAAAATCTGCATCGCTACTACCAAGAGCGAGTACACCAAGAGGTTCCGATGAGTTTAGTGGCAGTGCTATTACCGAGGCTATACTCGTGACAGGCTGCTTGAAGAGAAGTTTTATTTGTTCTTCTCGCAGAACCCCGCTAACCGCTTTTTGCGCATTTAATAGGCTGCTTATTTTTGATTTTGCGTCTTCTTCTGAGATCATATTAGCCGAAGTTTTAGGTGTGAATACGCCCTTATCTATTAGGGTTAGGCTATAAAACTCAGTATTAAAGTCATTTTTAAGGCTAGTATCTAGTGCCTCTATCAAGCTGTTAAGGTCTTCAGCCTGTATAAGTTTGAGTACTAGTTGATTGGTTTTAGCCAGTAATTGATCATTGTCTTTTGCAGTGCCAATCAGCTGTTCGACCTGTGCGCCTAGAGTCTTATTTTTATCGCGCATAATAGTGATTTGGCGTTCAACCAGTGAAATAGCTTTGCCACTATCGTGAGAGATGTTAATAGCCTCTAGGATATCGGGATTTTCTTCGAAAAAATTCGGGTGGCTAGTTAAATAATCACGCACTGATTGCAATTCTTTTGCCTGCGCTTTTTTAGTTGTCATAGTTTAATCTTTCCGTGAAAAACAGTTTCTGCAGGACCGGTCATAAGGATAGGCTGTTCTTCTCCCTGCCACTCAATGGTCAGCTTGCCGCCCAGCAGTTGAATTTCAATAGTATTATTCACCAAACCCTGCTGAATAGCGGCTACAGCAGCTGCACAGGCACCAGAGCCACAGGCCTGAGTTTCACCTACACCGCGCTCATAAACCCGCAGTGCAATATTTTGGCGATCAATTATCTGCATAAAGCCTACATTGACACTTTCTGGGAAAATTTCATGTGCCTGAATAAGTGAACCGATGGTTTTTACGTCTGCATGGTTTATATCCTCAACCTGAAGTACTGCATGGGGATTGCCAACGGATAGAGCGGCAACCTGCAGAATGTTGTTGTTGATATCAATGCTGTACAGGTCGTTCTTTTGGTCAGATAGTAAGGGGATATCCGCAGGGATAAAACTGGGTGCACCCATGTTAGCGGTGACCATATTTTTGCAATTAGAATGTATTTCCATAACACGATTTTTGGTCTGTATGCGTACAGTTTTGTTACCAGAAAGCTGCTGATCAGCAATGTATCGTCCAATGCATCGAGCGCCATTGCCGCATTGCTCCACTTCGGAGCCATCGCAATTAAATATGCGGTAGTTAAAATCGATATTTTTATCTGTAGGCGGCTCAATAACTAGCACCTGATCACAGCCAATGCCCAAATTACGGTCAGCTATACGCTTAATGGTTTCTGTCGTCAGTCTGATACTTTGACGAACAGCATCGAGCACCACAAAATCATTGCCTAAACCATGCATTTTGGTAAATCTTGTCTGCATTCTGCGACGCTCCATTAGGATTCTTCTATCAACTGTTCACCGCGAACAAGATCCTCTAGAGTTTCTCTTGCTCGCACTAGATGAATTTTTCCATTGTCGATCATCACTTCAGCGACTCTCGGGCGGCTATTGTAATTAGAGCTCATAGTGAAGCCGTAGGCGCCTGCAGATGAAAGATACAGATAATCACCCTCAGATATTGATAATGCTCTGTTTTTGGCTAAAAAGTCGCCAGTTTCGCATACCGGGCCAACAACGTCATAAATTGCACTGTGCTCAGATTCTGTGTCCACTGTATTGATATCCATCCAGGCGTCATACAGGGCTGGTCGCAGCATATCATTCATAGCGGCATCTACGACGGCAAAGTTTTTATCACCATTTTTCTTAATCACCTGCACCTGCATTAATAGGATACCTGCATTGGCAGTAATAGAACGGCCCGGTTCCATAATCAGTGTTTCAGTGCGGCCTTCTAGCAAGGGGGCTAGAGCGTCCATATAGCTCTCTAAGGAGGGCACTACTTCATTTTGGTAGCATACACCTAGACCACCACCAATATCGAGGTGATGGAGTTTTATGCCCGCATCAGCAAGGCGATCTACCAGAACTAAAAGGTGTTTCATGGCATCTATAAACGGCGTGATATCGGTAAGCTGTGAGCCAATATGGCAGTCGACACCTACCACAGCGATACTCTCCATCTGTGCCGCCTGTTGATAGACATCAAAGGCTCGACTGATGTCGATGCCAAATTTATTTTCTTTAAGGCCGGTAGAGATATAGGGGTGAGTTTTTGCATCTACATCTGGATTGACTCTCAATGAGACTGGAGCGATCTTGTTAACTTCAGCAGCAGTCTTATTTAATAGCCTAAGTTCAGATTCAGATTCAACATTAAAACAGTGAATACCCACTTCCAATGCACGACGCATTTCATCGGCTGTTTTTGCCACACCAGAATAAACAACCTTGGCTGGATCGCCGCCGGCCATTAATGCACGCTCTAATTCGCCAGCAGAAACAATATCAAAGCCCGCGCCAAGCTTGGCAAGGGTCTGTAACACAGCAATATTAGAGTTTGATTTTACGGCATAGCAGATAAGATGATCGCGAGAAGCTAAGGCGCGCTGATAGTTAAGAAAGTTCTCACTAATAGCTGCTTTGCTGTAGGCATAACAGGGCGAGCCCTGTTGTTCGACGATGGTTTTTAACGGCACCTGTTCCATTATTCGTTGGTTGCCAACCGTTTTAACTGAGCTATGCATGCTTATTTAAACTCCGCATTTTGTGAGGATGCTGTTTCATCCGGTAAGTATAAGTCACCCGTATTACCGCAGCTGATGAGGCCGCAGACTAGCAAAAGGCAAAGAAGCAAAGGGAATCGTTGATGCATGTTCTGTTTCCATGGAAAAAGCAGTAGTATAGCGGTAGTAACCAACCACACTCAAACAATTATGTTCAGCATTTGCTGACAGGTATTTTTAACTATGACTGAAGCCCAGTTTAACCAAATCGTCGACGAGCTTATGTTTTCAATTGAAGAAAGTATTGATGATAGCGGTGCGGATATAGATTACGAAAATACTGCCGGTATGTTGACCATTACCTGTGAAGCTAACGGCTCACAAATCATTTTATCGCGCCAGCCAGCACTAGGTGAGGTTTGGTTGGCTGCAAAGTCAGGTGGCTTTCACTTTAAATTAGATACTGAATCCACCGAGGCTATCTGGCGCAATACTGTTAGCGACGTGCCTTTGATAGAGATGCTTGCCGCTGCCTGCCTTGCGCAATCCGGTGAGCAGGTTAACTTCGACTTTTAACCAACGCTAATGCGCGTTTGGCTGCAGCTTTAACCTGTTCTGGCGCTGTTCCACCCTGGTGGTTTCTGGCGGCCACTGATCCTTCTAAAGTAAGAACTTCAAAGACGTCATGATCGATAAGATCTGAGAAGCTTTGCAGTTCCTCGAGGCTCATCTCAGACAAATCTTTGTTGTTTTCGATACCATAGGCAACTGCATTGCCGACTACTTCGTGAGAGTCTCTGAAAGGAGTTCCCTTACAGACCAAATAGTCTGCCAAGTCGGTTGCTGTGGAGAACCCTCTGCGCGCGGCTTCATACATAGAATCACGATTAGCCTGAATAGCGGGAATCATATCGCCAAAAGCGCGAAGACAGTCTTGTATAGTGTCCACGGCATCAAATAGGGGTTCCTTATCTTCTTGATTATCCTTGTTGTAAGCCAAAGGTTGTGACTTCATAAGGGTCAGTAAAGAAATAAGCTGTCCGGTAACTCTGCCGGTTTTACCTCTCACCAATTCTGGGACATCGGGATTTTTCTTTTGCGGCATAATCGAAGAGCCAGTACAAAAGCGATCGGGAAGATCAATAAACTGAAACTGTGCCGAGGCCCAAAGAATTAATTCCTCAGAAATACGCGAAAAATGTGTCATTAAAAGACTGGCAAATGCACAAAACTCAATAGCAAAATCACGATCGCTGACAGAGTCCAAGGAGTTTTCTGAGGGCTTAGTAAAGCCCAGCTCATTGGCGGTAAAGTTTCTATCAATAGGATAGCTGGTGCCTGCAAGTGCTGCCGAGCCCAATGGACTTTGATTGAGTCGTTTACGGCAATCGCAAAGTCGCTCATAGTCGCGCTGAATCATTTCGTTCCAGGCTAAAAGATGGTGCCCAAAGGTCACTGGCTGAGCAGTTTGCAAATGGGTGAAGCCAGGCATAATTGTCGATGCCTCAGTACTGGCCAGTTCAATAATATTCTTCTGTAGTTGGCTGATCTGTGGCTTGATAGTATCAATTTGATCGCGCAGCCAAAGACGAATATCAGTAGCAACCTGATCATTTCTGGAACGGCCGGTATGCAATTTTTTGCCCACAATACCGATGCGTTCAGTGAGCGCCGCTTCAATATTCATATGAACATCTTCAAGAATCTGTGACCAGACGAATTGGCCCTGATTAATTTCTTCGCCAATTTGTTCAAGGCCATCAATAATTTGTGTGAGCTCATCAGTAGTAAGAACACCTACTTTGGTCAGCATCTTGGCATGGGCAACAGAGCCTTGAATATCCTGCTGGGCTAGACGTTGATCAAAATCAACGGATGCAGTAAAACGTGCTACGAAGGTATCTACTGGCTCGTTAAAGCGCCCGCCCCAAGAGGCATTAGTCGTTGAATTGTCGCGCTTATTACTGTTGTTTTTATCAGATTTACTCATCGAGTTTTTTGCCCAAAAGATGTAATTTGAAGCGATTATAGCTAATCCTGATGCTTGGGGGCTAGAAGTTAGCCCAGATCCATGGTTTTTTTTTAATAAACCGCTGGTTTTAAAAGGTTTACTCTGACAAATTGGCTTAAATTGATGATAATGACAGCCTAGACGTTAAATTAGGTTAAAGCCGTGACCAATAAAATTCGTATAGCCACAAGAAAAAGCCCCTTAGCTTTATGGCAGGCTGAATATGTTAAGGCCGAATTGCTTCATTATCATCCTCAATTGCAGGTTGAGTTGGTGGCAATGAGTACCCGTGGAGACAAACTATTGGATGCTCCTTTGGCTAAGGTTGGTGGAAAAGGGTTATTTGTTAAAGAGCTTGAGCTGGCAATGTTGGAGGGCAGGGCAGACATTGCCGTGCATTCAATGAAAGATGTGCCCATGGAATTTCCTGAGGGGTTGGGCTTGCAGGTCATTTGTGAGCGAGAGGATCCCACGGATGCCTTTGTATCAAATAACTATACCGATCTTTCTCAGTTACCCGATAATGCGGTTGTTGGCTCTTCTAGCTTGCGCCGCCAAACTCAAATTCGTGCGCAGTTTCCAAATTTACAAATTAAAGATTTGCGCGGCAATGTTAATACCCGATTAGATAAACTGGATAATGGGGAATATGACGCGTTGATTCTTGCTAGTGCGGGATTAATTCGTTTGGATATGAGTCATAGAATCGCTTCCAGACTGAATACTGAGCTCTGCCTGCCTGCTGGTGGTCAAGGGGCTGTGGGTATTGAGTGCCGATCTAATGATGAGGCTATTTTAGCGCTTTTAAGTCCTTTACATCACCAGGATACAGCGAGCTGCGTGATAGCTGAGCGCGCACTAAATCGTCGATTACAGGGGGGCTGTCAGGTGCCAATTGCCTGTTTTGCAGAACTTTCATCTGACCGTCAGTCGATAGGTGTTAGAGGTCTAGTGGGTAGTGTTGATGGCCAGAAGATTTTACAGTCCCAGCTATCTGGCCCTGTGGCTAAAGCGCAACAATTGGGTGAAGCCTTGGCAGACCAGCTGCTCGAGATGGGAGCCGGTGAAATACTTAGCGAAGTACTAGGGAATCAGTAATGCCTAATAAGTCGGTGTTAGTGGTCAGGCCATTGCGTGAGGAGGATGCATTCCTCAAGTTGCTGGATCAGGCTGGGATTCCTTTTAATTACATACCCATTATGAGTATCGATCCTGTAGCGGCAGACAGTGATGATTTTGCTCGAGCAACCGTTTATATCGATGGGTTAGATCGGTTTGATCAGGTAATTTTTATTAGCGCTAATGCCGCGGAAATTGGATTGCCAATGATTGCTCAGCGTTGGCCTGAGATACCGAAAAATACAGAGTTTCTCGCGGTGGGTCAGCAGACTGCTGATGTTTTCTCGGCCTATAATTACCCCGTGGGTTACCCGCAGCGTCAACCTAACACCGAAGGTTTACTGCAAGAGCTTGCGCAGTTACAAGATTTAACAGCCCAGTCAGTGCTTATTTTGCGCGGCGGCAGTGGCAGGCAGACATTGGGTGATGAATTGGTAAGGCGTGGCGCTCAGGTAACCTATGCTGAGTTATACCAGCGTAATATTGATTCTAAATATCTTATCGAAGCGCAAAATTTTGCACCACAGGCCAGCTGTGTAGTTGTCCATAGTGGTGAGTTGTTACAAGCGATGGGCGTGCCTGCGGATAAGAATATACCCCTGGTAGTTCCCAGTGATAGAATTGCCCAATTAGCCCGAGAGATGGGATACCAAAGTGTGCAGGTCGCCAAGAATGCCTTACCCTCTTCGATGCACGAAGCAGTGTTGCAAGCGCTTTAATTAAATAATTGAGAAACAAGTGAAAATAATTATATGAAAGCCTCTATTTTAGCCAAACTGGATAACCTTGATGACCGCTACCAAGAGGTCGCTGCATTATTAAGTGATTCAGAGACAATTGCAGACCAAAATAGGTTTAGAGATTTGTCAAAAGAATATGCTGAGTTAGAGCCGGTGGTTAAGGCCTACTTAGACTATCGTGATGTGATTAATAATCTTCAAGAAGCCAAACTTTTACTTAAAGACTCAGATCCCGATATGCGAGCTATGGCACAGGATGAGCTCGCGGAGGCCGAGAATCAAAGAGTACCCTTGGAACTCAATCTTGAGCGATTACTGCTTCCCAAAGATCCTAATGATGAGAAAAATGTATTTCTCGAAATTCGTGCGGGTACTGGGGGTGATGAAGCAGCTATCTTTTCGGGTGATCTATTTAGAATGTACAGTCGCTTTGCGGAAGGTAAGCGCTGGAAGGTTGAGGTCATCAGTGAAAGTGAAGGTGACCATGGTGGCTATAAGGAAATTATTACTAGAATCGTTGGCAAAGGCGTTTATTCCCTACTCAAGTTCGAATCTGGTGCGCATCGTGTTCAGCGGGTGCCTGAAACTGAATCTCAGGGTCGAATTCATACCTCAGCCTGTACGGTAGCGGTTATGCCCGAGGCAGACGAGCAGGATGCGATCGAGATTAATAAAGGCGATTTGCGTGTAGACACATTTCGTGCCTCGGGGTCGGGTGGACAGCACGTCAATAAAACTGATTCTGCTATTCGCTTGACGCACCTGCCTTCGGGTATTGTTGTGGAATGTCAGGATGAGCGTTCACAGCATAAAAATCGCGCCAAGGCGATGTCAGTGCTTCAGGCGCGTTTAAATAATGCGCAATCTGATGCGGCGGCTCAAGAGCAGTCCGAGCAACGCAAAAATTTAGTCGGAAGCGGCGATCGCTCTGAACGCATTCGTACCTATAATTTTCCACAGGGGCGAGTCACAGATCATAGAATCAATCTGACGCTATACAAGTTAGGTGAGGTCATGGAGGGGAGTTTGGGCGAAATTGTCCAGCCTCTAATTAATGAATTCCAAGCTGAACAGCTTGCCAGTCTTGCCGACTAACAGCCATCATTATGGCTAATGTTTCCGATCTTCTAAAATATTCAGATCAGCTGCAATCTACCAGTGATTCAGCGCAGTTGGATTGTGAGTTATTACTTTGTTACGTATTGGATGTTGATCGAACCTGGCTGCGAACCTGGCCGGAAAAACCAGTTTCAAAGTCTTTAGAGGCTAAGTTTTGTGCTTTGCTTGAGCATAGAATTCAGGGTCAGCCCATTGCTTATCTTGTAGGTTCTCGTGGATTCTGGTCGATGGATTTGCAAGTTTCACAGGATACCCTGATACCGCGACCCGAAACTGAGTTGTTAGTTGAGCTTGCATTAAATCTAAGGTTGCCCAAAAAAAGCCATGGATTGGACTTAGGTACTGGTACTGGTGCTGTTGCCCTAGCCTTGGCGGCTGAGCGACCCGATATGAATTTTATCGCTGTAGATTATCAGGTTGGCGCTGTTAGTTTGGCTAATAAAAATTGCCAAACTCTAGGACTTTCCAATGTTAATATTTTTCAAAGTGACTGGTTTGACTCGTTGCAGTTAACAGACAATCAATTTGATTTGATTGTTAGTAATCCTCCCTATATTTCTGTAAATGATCCTCATCTCCAGCAGGGCGATGTTCGTTATGAGCCCAATAGTGCATTAGTTTCTGGTGTTGATGGTTTGGATGATTTGATAAAAATTATTACTCAAAGCCCTTTGTACTTAAAATCCGATGGCTGGTTACTGCTTGAGCATGGTTTTGATCAGGGGCCTGCTGTTGTGCGCCTTATGATCGAGGCTGGCTTTCAAGAAGTCGTAACCCACAAAGATTATAATCAGATAGATCGTGTAACCCTTGGGCAATGGGCATAAATTCAACTGTGACTGATTCGTTGGGTCGAAGGCTAGAAAAATATGATCGAAAAGAACAGACAGGGCAGGGTTGGTTAATTTTTAAGCGGTTTAGGTGCATTTCTGCTACACTTGCCGCAAATTGACCATCGTGGCAAATGCATTTAGGCTTTTCGCCAGTATAAAAAACAAACAAAGTATCTATTAACTTGACTAAAAACTCTGAACAACCCAAAGACCAGCCGTCGCAAAAAAAACCTGCGCAAACTGAGGCTGGAAAAAACCGAAGCCCATCAAAATCTAATCGTCGAAAATCGCCAAAGTGGGATATTTCTCAGTTTGTTGTGGCCCCGCAAGAGGGAAAGTCTCGATTTCATGATTTTGATTTACCCGCAGAGCTTATGCAGGGTATTCATAACATTGGTTTTGAATACTGCACGCCCATTCAGGCTGCTTCATTACCCCATACTTTGAATGGTTACGACCTGGTAGGTAAGGCGCAGACGGGTACAGGTAAAACGGCGGCTTTTTTGTTAAGTATTATTGCCGATCTAATCAAGCATCCTGTGGAGGGTGAGCGCTATTTAGGTGAAGCTAGAGCCATGATTATGGCACCTACTCGAGAACTAGCTATTCAAATTGCCGATGATGCTTCTAATTTGGTAAAGCATCTTGATTTAGGGGTTCACTGTTTGGTCGGTGGTATGGACTATGGTAAGCAGTTATCAAAACTCCAGCGCAAACACTGTGATATTTTGGTGGGTACACCGGGCCGCCTTTTAGATTTTGCTAATAACCGAGATATTTACCTAGATCAGGTAGAGGTTCTGGTAATTGATGAAGCTGATCGCATGCTCGATATGGGATTTATCCCTCAGGTTAGACGTCTTGTGCAACTAACGCCCAAGAAAGAAGACCGTCAGACACTCTTATATTCAGCGACATTTACTCCCGATATTATGCGCCTTTCTCAATCTTGGACCTTTGAGCCGGTAATGGTAGAGATTGATGCAGAAAAGATAGCCACTGATACGGTTGAGCAGAAAATCTACATTGCCACTACTGAGGAGAAAATAATTTTACTGCAAAATATTTTGTTATCAGATGAGGTAGATTCGGTGATGGTTTTTGCTAATCGAAGAGATATTTGTCGAACATTGCATGAAAAGCTTCAGAAGCAGGGCTTCAAAGTAGGTATTCTGTCGGGAGATGTTCCGCAAAATCGCCGGATGAAAGCATTGGAGTCATTCAAATCTGGTGCATTAAAAGTGATGGTGGCTACGGATGTGGCAGGTCGAGGTATTCATGTTGACGGTGTCAGCCATGTGATTAATTACACCTTGCCGGAAGAACCTGAAGACTATGTGCATCGCATTGGTAGAACCGGTCGTGCTGGTAAAACAGGAACTTCCATCAGCTTTGCCTGTGAAGACGATGCTTTCCGTTTAGAGCCCATTGAGAAATTATTAGAGACCAAACTTAATTGTATAATGCCAGACCTTGCGCTTCTTGAGCCGCCAAAAACCAAAGCTTAAATCTAGCGAATTTTTTTGGTGGTTAGGCGTGGCGCATCAGCCTTTGTTTCTGGCGACCCCAGTCTTTCTCCTTAGAGTCCATGCGTTTGTCATAGGCTACCTTGCCCTTAGCTAGGGCAATTTCACATTTTACTAAATGACCTTTCCAGTAAAGGGTGGTGCAAACACAGGTTCGCCCCTTCTGTTTGATGGCATCTTCAATTCTTTTTAATTCACGGGCATTTAACAGTAGTTTACGAGTTCTTGTGGGCTCGGTGACGTAATGGGTTGAAACTGTATTTAACGGCGTGATATTAGTCCCTATTAGCCAGGCCTCGTTATCTTTCACAAACACATAGGTATCTGTCAGATTAACACTGCCGCCGCGCAAACTTTTCACTTCCCAACCCTGCAGGGCAAGACCGGCTTCGAACTTCTCTTCAATAAAGTAGTCGTGTCGAACTTTACGGTTTTGGGCAATTGTGTTGGATTGCTGTTTAGGTTTCTTTTTGCTCATGGTAGGGATTATACGTTGACCATTGATTTTGTCATGAAAAATTAAACTATTTATCTCAATCGTTTATGCTTATTCATACAGTCATTAATAAAAATCTACAATATGTAGGTCAGAGCTGTAAAAATGTTTACAATTAAGCCCTCAATGATTAGGAGTTGATATGGCACTTCAGCAAAAAGGCATGCATGGCGCTTGGGTCAGTCGCTGGACTTTTATTATGGCGGCAACGGGTTCAGCCGTCGGGCTTGGGAATATGTGGAAATTCCCCTATGTTGCAGGTAGTAATGGCGGTGGTGCTTTTGTGTTGGTGTATCTTGCCTGTATTTTGCTTATTGGTGTGCCGGTTATGATGGCCGAGGTTATGCTGGGCCGTCATGGACGAAAAAGCCCAATTAATTCCATGAGTGATATTGTCGATGAAAGCGGAGTAGATCGCCGATGGGCTTATTTAGGCTGGTTGGGGGTTGTGGCTGGTGTTCTGATTCTATCATTTTATGCCGTGATAGCCGGCTGGGCAATGAGCTATATTATTGAAATGGGGTCTGGTGCTTTACGGGGTGTTGACGGCAATTCAGCCGCCGCCGCATTTACCAATTTACTCAATGACCCCTCAAGATTGATATTTTGGCAGACGGTATTTTTAGTACTCTGTGTTGCCGTAGTTATGGGTGGGGTTAAAAAAGGACTCGGAGTTGCCGTTGAGACATTAATGCCACTGCTGTTCTTTATTTTGATTGGGCTACTGATCTTTAGTATGTTTGAGGGAAATTTTAGTGCAGCGGTTAATTTCCTTTTTGATTTTAATTTTAATCAGCTCACTTGGCGTTCAGTGCTTGAAGCTATGGGGCAGGCATTTTTCACACTCAGTATTGGTATGGGTGCGATTATGGCCTATGGTGCTTACATGCCGCAAAAAGCGAGTATTGGCAAGACCATTCTAGTGGTGGCATTTTTTGATAGTGCCGTCGCTATTATCTCTGGACTGATTATCTTCTCTATTGTTTTTGCTACCCAAGGAATTGAGCCCAGTGCAGGCCCTGGTTTAATGTTTATCAGCCTACCGGTGGCATTTGGCACTATGCCAGGTGGACTATTAATTGGCGCAATCTTTTTTATCTTGGTTTCTATTGCAGCATGGAGTTCAGCTATTTCTTTACTTGAACCCTGCGTGGCATGGCTGGTTGAGGCTAAAAATATGAACCGATTTAAGGCCAATACAATTCTTGCGGTAGTGGTCTGGCTTCTTGGTTTAGGCACAGTTTTTTCCTTTAACCTATGGTCGGGTTATCAGGTATTTGGTTTTACATTCTTTGATTTTCTAGATTTCTTAACGGCCAATATTATGCTGCCAATTTCGGGCTTATTGATCGCATTATTTGTTGGCTATGTGGTGGATAAGAAAATTATTGATTCAGAAATGCTAGGTATTCAGCCTAAGGTGGCGTTAATATGGCGCTTTGCTTTGCGCTACCTTGCCCCACTAGCAATTGGCGCTGTTTTTATAATGGGCTTTTACGATAAATTCTTTTAGGGGTGGCAGTGACAAAGGTTAGCAGATCAGCATTGGTTCCATACTCAGCAGAGTCAATGTTCTGCTTGGTGAATGATGTGGCGAGCTATCCACAATTTATGGATGGCTGTCAGTCAGTTGAAATTATTGAGCACACAGAGCAACTTATGGTGGCTTCTCTGTGTTTAAAAAAAGCCGGTATTGAAATTAATCTGACCACAGAAAATCAATTAGTACCGAGTTTAAGTATAGAAATGAGCTTGCAAGACGGACCCTTTAGTTCATTTAAGGGGTTATGGCAGTTTAAGGCACTTTCTGATTCGGCTTCAAAGTTGTCTCTTGATCTTGAGTTTGAATTTAAACGTCGAGGACTAGGCAGGGTTGCTGCTGGAATGTTTTCTGGGGTTGCTAACAATCTTGTAGATGCATTGTGCCGGCGAGCAGATGAAGTGTATAAATAGGAAAAAAAATGACAGCAGGTGAGACAAATATTATTGTTGAGGTAGCCTATGCGTTACCTGAAAAACAGGTGCTCAAAGAGCTGACTGTGCTAGAGGGAACCACTGCCCTAGAAGCGGTTAAGCAGTCCGGTATATTGGCCTTGTTCCCTGATATAAATATCGAAAATACCAAGATGGGTATATTCTCTCAGGTATTGGGTACTAAGGGTCTGGAAGCGCCAGAGGGCTATGTTCTTAAAGCCAGAGATAGAGTGGAACTTTATCGAGCCCTTATTGCTGACCCGAAAGAAGTACGACGTCGCAGAGCTGAAGAAGCTAAGGCACAAAAAACCGACTAATTATTCTGCAGTTTGATCAGCATCGGTTAATTGAAAATCCCCGGATACGCTTTGAAGAAGACCTTCGTCATCAAAGCTAAGCTGTAACTGACGCTCAGATCCTTTTCCTTTTGGGTCAACTCTGCTGTAAAAATAATCCCAGCGTGAATTGTCAAAAGTATCAGTGGTCAGGGGCGTGCCTAAGATATATTGAACCTGAGACATAGTCATGCCGACTTTTAATTTGCTAACCATTTCTTGGTTGACTATGTTACCTTGTTGAACAGTGACTTTGTGAATACTTGGAAACTGAATCCAGCTACAACTAGAAATTAATGATAAACAGAGTAAGATCAAGATAGAATAAATACGCATTTGGGCTTCCATGAAGGTTCAAGTCACAAGATAATGGCTAAATGATAACATAGAGAAGGGTAAAGTATGTCTCCAGAAGATATGGAACTTAAAAAAGCGGGTTTGAAAGTAACACTACCGCGTATCAGAATTTTACAAATTTTAGAAAACTGTTCTGAGCGACATATGACCGCTGAAGATATTTATCAGTCTCTTCGTGACGCAGGTGAAGACGTGGGTATTGCCACCGTATACCGTGTGTTAACTCAGTTTGAGACTGCAGGGTTGGTTGAAAGGCATAATTTTGATTCTGGGCCAGCTGTCTATGAGCTTGATCGTGGCGAGCACCATGATCATATGGTATGCACTGAAACGGGCAAGGTCATTGAGTTTCATAACCACGAAATTGAAGAATTGCAGGAAAAAATTGCCGAGCAAAACGGCTATCAATTAGTGGGTCACAGCCTAGTGCTGTATGTAAAACCCAAAGATTAATCTTAAGCCAATTAATTTAAATATCTTAAAAGCCGTGTTCAGCGCTTGGAAATTCGCCGCTGTGAACCTCTTTTCTATAAGCTTTAAGTGCGTTTTGAATATTAGATTCTTTGAGTAAATAATTCTTTGCGAATTTGGGTGGCTTGGCTGATATTCCTAACATATCTTGAAGCACCAGAACCTGAGCATCAGTGGCTGGCCCTGCACCTATTCCAATAACCGGTATAGCCAAGTTTTTCGCCAGTGTCTCACCCAAGCTTGATGGGATACATTCGACTACTAAAAGATCGGCGCCAGCTTCTTCAAGCAGCTTAGCTTCATCAAGCATTTTATCAGCGGCCTCAGTGTTTTTCCCCTGAACTTTAAAGCCACTAAGCTTATGAACTGATTGCGGAGTTAACCCGAGATGCCCACAGACTGGAATGCCTCGTTCAGTCAATGCATGAACGGTTTCGGCAAGCCATTCTCCACCTTCCAGTTTGACCATTTGCGCGCCGGCCTGCATAAGAATGGCTGCATTTTCTAAGGCTTGGGGAATGGTTGCGTAGGACATGAAAGGCATATCAGCTACGATTAAGGAGGCGCTAATACCGCGATTAACATTGGCAGTATGGTAGGCCATTTCATCAATCGTAACAGGGAGGGTAGTCTCTTGACCCTGAATCACATTACCTAGAGAGTCACCCACCAATGTGACTTCAATTTCAGCCTCATCGATTAACTTTGCAAAACTATAATCATAGGCAGTGATAACGGCAAATTTTTTGCCCTCAGCTTTGATAGATTTTAGGCGCTCAATAGTTACATTTTTCATAATTTAATGGCTCAAAAATAAGACGCGGGGTTTGTGAGTAAACTCTATTGTAGCATCTTAAAGAAAGGATGATTATTGAATAGGATGCGGGTTGTAATAATGCCGGCCGGAATGACCGCGAAGGATATACTTCACAAGATTATAATAATCTGAGTTGCCCTCGGCTAAATTAATTTCACTGGTATTTACAATAAGAAGAGGGCTATCTTCGTAATGGTAAAAAAACTGCGTATAAGCGTCATTAAGCTGTTCTAGGTACGATTGGTCTATACCGCGCTCAATCGGATTGCCGCGCTGCTGTACACGGTTTAAAAGGGTGCTAGTGGGCGCCTGAAGGCATATCACTAAGTCGGGTTGTGGTAGTTCTTCAATTACCCTGTCATACAGGGTTTGATAAAGACGATATTCGTCATCGTCCAGAGTGATTTGAGCAAATAAGGGATCCTTTTCAATTAAAAAGTCTGACACCTGACCCTCATGAAAGAGCTCGCCCTGCTTTAAGGCTTGAAGTTTTTGAATTCTTTGGAACAGAAAAGACAGCTGAGTTGGTAGGGCATTAGCGCGTTTATTCTGATAGAAGCGCTCTAAAAACGGATTTTCATGGGCGTCTTCAAGCATTGTTTTGCAATTAAATGTTTCAGCAAGACGCTTGGCTAATGTAGTTTTACCAACGCCAATCGGACCTTCCACCGCTATATAATGAGGAATAGTGATATTGGCGGCCTCAGTTTCTAGGCCTAATTCATTAAGAAATGCGACTTCCACTCAAATATTCTCCAGTGACTGGGCTTAGAAAACGATTAGTCATTTAACTTTACGATACCTTGCATTGAACAGTTTGCCAATAGATTAGAAATATTTCCACGCTTGGGAATAACCAAATTGGCGTCTAAATCGTTGAGAGGTGCTAAAACAAAAGCGCGCTCATGGGCGCGCGGATGGGGCAGGATTAGTTGTTCTGAGTTTTCAATCAGCTGATCAAAAACCAATATATCTAAATCCAGGGTTCTAGCACCCCAGCGCTCTTTTCTTACTCGGCCTTGGTGATTTTCAATACTTTGCAGCGCTAGTAATAATTGATTGGCGTTTAGACTTGTTTCGATCTTGATGGCAGCGTTGATATAGTCGGGCTGATCGCCAGGACCTATGGCCTGAGTCTGGTAAAAGTGAGAGGTTCTAAGTAAGTGAATGGTGGTTTGATTGTCGATGCTTTGGATGGCATTTAAGAGTTGTTTTTTTGGGCTTTCAAAAATGCCGTTGCGTTCATTTCCAAGGTTACTGCCAAGGCCGATAAATGCCACATGCATTAGTCTGACTGCCTAGGTCGCCGTCTGGGTCTTCGTCCTTTTGATTGCCCAGTATTTAATTTTTGTACCATTTTTTGACGTGTTTCCTCGTCGACATCTTGGTACTTTGTCCACCAGTTGCCAAGACCATCGAGTTGCTCTCCCGTTTGTTCGCGAAGAAGAACGAAGTCATAGGCCGCACGGAATCGAGGCTGTTCCATCAGTCGATTGGCTCGATTGCCACCGCGCTTGGAAAGAGTCAGCTGCATTGCCCAGATTTCTCGCATCGCTAGCGTAAAGCGTTTTGGAATGGCAGTGATGGGAATTTGATTACTAATGACCTCACTCGCCGCCTTATTAATGGCAGTAGTAGCGGGCTGGCCATGGTTTTGAAGTTCTTGAGCTGTTTTCTGCACAGCGGGCCAGAGCATAGCTGCGTAGATAAAGGCCGGAGTGACACGCTGTTTTTTTTGTATACGCAAATCAGTGTTGGTTAGCGCCTGCTTGACCATTGCCAAAGCCGTTGGATGCCCCTGTTCTATAAGGCGATTAGTTTGGGGCACAAGATGGGCGAACAGCTTGTATTCCAGAAGTCGTTCAAATACATCTAAACCATAGCCACTCATAAACAGTTTAAGGGTTTCATCAAACATTCTCGGCGATGAGACATGCTTGAGCTTAGACCCTAATTTAACCATCGGCTTTGAGCTTTTAGGATCAATGTCAAAGCCTAGCTTGCCTGCAAATCTAGCCACACGAAGCATTCTGACGGGGTCTTCGCTATACCTTGTTGATGGCGTGCCAATAATGCGAATAGTCCGTGATTCAAGATCATCTAAACCATCACAGTAGTCATGTAGGCAGTTCTTTTCAGTATCATAGTAGAGCGCATTGATAGTTAGATCGCGTCTAGTTGCATCATCAACCAGAGAGCCAAATTTATTATCTCTTGTGAGTAAGCCACTTTCAGCCTGCTGTACAAGGTTTGTATGTTCTGTGTCGTTCGATCTAAACGTAGTAACTTCGATAATATCTCGACCAAATTGAACATGCACAATTTGAAAGCGCCGGCCAATAATTCTTGAGCGTCGAAATAAGCGTTTAACTTGCTGGGGTGTTGCATTGGTTGCAATATCAAAATCTTTTGGCTTGAATCCTAGCAGGATGTCGCGAACGCAACCCCCGACGACGTAGGCTTCAAAATTTCTGCTTTGAAGTACACGCACAACTTCACGAGCATTTTTACATATATCCGCGGGATCGAGACTATGCTCATTTGAGGTCAGGACGCACTGGTCGTCTGTCGCTTTTCGTGATGATGATCGATTAAAAAAATGGGTCAGACGTTTAAGCACATTAATAGCCGTTGTGTACAAAACGAATAGTTTAACAGAGCAAATCCAGCACTGTTAGGATTATTATCATGGAAAAATTATTACTGATAAAAGTGAGAGTTTTTTGAGCAGAAAATAAAAAAGGGTTGCCTCTCGGCAGCCCCCCTCAATTGTTCGTCAGCAAATGCTTTAGAACACTTTGCAATCCATCCGGTTTTTATTATTATTTATTTTTATTCTTATTATTATTGAAGTCTCCCTCAACTGGTATCTATCTAACCAAAATTAGTTTGTGGTAACAACTAGGATAAATGCCAGTTAACGCAAAAATAGCCCAAAACAGCTCAAAATGTTACTTTTCGTAACAATTAATGCGGTAAAAGAGCCTTTTTTTGAGGTGGTTACTTGGGTTTATCAAGCTTTAATTTGATTCTACGTTGCCATAATGACTTGCGACTGATTCCCAAATTTTTTGCCAGAGCAGTTTCAGACATATGCTCCTGATTTTGAGTCACAAAGCGAATAAAGTAATCCTCTAAGGATAAATTGGGTAGGTCTTTTTGCCTATCAGTGCTCGTTTTTTGCGATATATTTTTTTGAGGTAGACTGAGCGAAGGGACATCAATAATACCCTCAGAATTGGTAAAAATAAGCGCTTGATGAATAGACTCTTTGAGCTGAATGACATTTCCAGGCCAGTCGCAGGCGTTTAAGGCTTTAATTGCATTAGCTGTTAGGCTGATTTCACGTTGTATTTTTTTTGCGTATTGGCATAAAAAATGACTGGCTAGCAATGAAATATCTGATTTTCGTTCTCTTAATGGAGGAATATTGATCGTAATGCTACTAAGTTTATATAAGAGATCTTCGCGAAATAAATTTAGCGCTGTCGCAGTGGTTAGATCTTTTTCTGTTGAGGCAATTGTGCGTATTTTTTTGTTACTAAGACTAGAGGCAACCACTTTTTGCAGTGACGAATCCAGTTCACAGATATTGTGATAATAAAGTGTTTTCTGATTATCCGTATCAAGTTCTTTACTGAGCTGCTGTTGGGTTACCGACACGCAATCTATCATTATAAGCGGGTAGCAAAAAAATGGACTGATTTGATGAATCTCTCTGACTATTTTGCGCTTCCCTGAGCCAGGTTCCCCGATTATCAGTATTGGCGTAACGCGTTTTGCCATCTGTTTTATTTTGCTGGCTATTTTTATAATTTGAGGACTATTGCCTATTAGCGGAATATTGTTGTTTGTCTGGAGTATTTTACTAATTACCTGCTGAAGTGTATCAAACTCAACCGGCTGGGCTAAATAATCTGCCGCTCCTCGTTGAATGACTTCAATGGCCTGTCTCATATCAGGATTATGAGACAGGAACACCACGGATTTTTTGGGGCAGCGAGCTATGAGTGTGTTGATATTAATTTTGGGCATATCAATATCACAGAGAACAGCATCAAAAGTCTTGGTATTAGTAGCTTCAAGTGCCAGTTTGTTAGAGTTAACCTGCGTAACATCTAATTTAAGTTTCTTGAATAGGCTAAGCAAAGCTTTCTCATTGAGAAGCTGTTCAGAGATGATTAATATTTTTGATGTTGATGCCATGGGCTAAGCATAACGCAAATAAATTCTAATGCGAGAAAGAAACTTAGAGATTTTCGGGTGCAGCAATACCGGCATCAATTGGAGGAATGCAGGAGAGATCCCAGTGGGCGGTTGCCCAGGCTAAAATTTCCCCTGTTGATGATTGGCGTAGTTCTATGGGTGGGTTTTGTTTAAGCCAGTCTAGCGCCAACCAAAGCTGTTCCGATTCATTGCCAACGATGAGTGCTTTGGCGAAATGCTGTTTGCTGAGTTTTTGCCCCAGTGAATTTAGCGCCAGGGGTATATGCACATAGTTGGGGGTTGAGTGGTTAAGGCATTTTTGTAGCAAAATCTGTCTTGGAGTCGAGTCTAAAAGATCAAATCCCCGCACAATTTCAGTTATGCCCTGATGGTAATCATCTATGACTACCGCCAGTTGATATGAAATTAAGCCATCACGCCTGAGGACAACAAAGTCGCCGACATCCCTGTTAAGCGACTGATGGAATTCACCCATAACACTGTCAGTAAAGCCAAGTTTATCGCTATTATGGCCAATGGATCGCAAACCTCTATTGATTGAAAATCGACAAGAGGCATCTATTGTTGGAAGATTTTGTTGGCTGCACTTGCCATCGTAAATTCCGCTTAACTCTGAAATTCGCTGTCGGGTACAGGTGCAGTTATAAACAAGATTTTTGATTCTTAGGCTTTGTAAAACATCATGATACTGATCGATCTGGTCACTTTGATAGAAAACCGAATCATCCCAAGCAAGACCATGCTGCTCTAGCTGTTTAAGAATACCAGTGGCAGAGCCTTGAATTTCACGAGGTGGGTCAAGGTCTTCAATTCTTACCAGCCACTTTCCTTGATTTTTTTTGGCCTGAAGGTAACTAGCGACGGCCGCTAGAAGTGAGCCGAAGTGAAGGGGACCTGTGGGGGAGGGGGCAAAACGACCAACGTAGGAATTTAGCATCTAATGATTGCTGTTTAAGCGAAGCAATAGAGCTGTCGGCAATTTAGCCGCCAGTTATTTGCTTTTCCTTGATTTCGTCAAGTGTTTTGCAATCAATACAAAGATCGGCTGTAGGTCTTGCTTCTAATCTACGAATGCCGATTTCTACGCCACATTGATCACAGAATCCGTAATCGTCCTCTTCAACACGAACTAATGTTTTATCGATTTTCTTGATGAGCTTGCGCTCGCGATCTCGGGTGCGTAATTCAAGGCTAAATTCTTCTTCTTGAGTAGCACGATCAGCAGGGTCAGGGAAGTTCGCCGCTTCATCTTTCATATGATTAACGGTGCGGTCAACTTCTTCCATAAGTTCTCTGCGCCATGCATTCAAAATTAATTTGAAATGCGCACGCTGAAGATCGTTCATATACTCCTCATTAGCCTTTGGCTGATAAGGGGCTATGCCGTGAAGCGTCACTGAACCGGGAGCTTTGGAAGCCTTAGTTGAAGCGCTTGCCGCTGTTTTTTTCTTTGCTGTTGCCATGCTTTATGCCCAAAATTTTAATAAGCTTAAAAAGTAAAGCAGGGGGTTATAGAGAATTTATAACAATTTATCAAGATAAATTTTTCCCTTTTTACTTTGTTTTGGTATCAAGTCTCTAGTAGATTAAGATTCTGTCTAAAAATATAGCACATATTCGGTAATGAATATTTACTGTAAGTGTAAACTGTATTGCATAGGAAAAAACTGTTGAAAATCAATCCCGAGCTTCATCCAGCGAAATTTATTAAAAGATACAAGCGTTTTTTTAGTGATGTTATCACCGAGCAGGGTGATGCCTTAACTTTGCATTGCCCTAATACTGGATCCATGAAAAATTGTTTAGTAGCTGAATCTGCCTGTTGGTATTCGCTTTCCAATAACCCAAAAAGAAAACTTTCAGGAACATTGGAATTAGTGACAACAGAGTTTGGCAATCTTGCCGGCATCAATACGCATAGAGCCAACCATCTGGTCAAAGAGGCCATTTTAGAGAATAAAATCTCGCAATTAACCGGATATGAGAATCTTCGTACAGAGGTTAAATACGGTAAAGAAAATAGTCGCATTGATTTACTGCTTGAAGATACCGAAAAAGGTCTTTGTTATGTTGAAGTGAAAAATGTCACTCTAGAGGCCCCCAATGGCTTGGTGATGTTTCCCGATGCCGTAACTAGCCGAGGAGCAAAACATCTTCGAGAGCTTATTGATGTGATTGATCAGGGTCATAGAGCCGTGCTTTTTTTCTGCGTTCAGGTGAACAATGCCCTAAAAATGGAAGTGGCCAGTGAGGTTGACCCGCTGTATGCCAAAACCCTAGCTAAAGCCATAGCTGTTGGGGTTGAGGTTATTGCATGGCGAGCCGATTTAAGCGCACATGAAATAGTCTTAAGCCAAGCTATTCCTTGTCTTCAAGATCTGCCAGTGCCTGAGCGCGCAGACTAACTGGTGCAGGGGGTAGCTCTTGACCTGCGCTGATCGCAAAAGCCTGTCCATCCTGATGTAAATCTATGGCTTGCAGGTGGTCACCACTACAGGGCCCTAAAACACAGAGCCCTGAATCAATCTCAAATAGTGCGCCATGAAATGCGCATTGAATAGTCTGCTGGTCAATGCTTAAAAATTGATTGGGTGACCAATTGAGTGGGCTACCTCTATGGGGACATATATTCCAATAGGCATAAATAGCATCAGCCTTTCTCACCGCAAAAAGTGGTCTGTCTTGAATAACCATTTCAATTGAATGTCCCTCTTCAATATCATTGAGAGAGCAGAGCGGTATTTCATTTTCAAGGCAAGCACTAGCTACCATAGTTAAGTTCTCCCATAGGGTATTATTTTCAAAGCCTCCATCTTGAAGTTAAACAATTAAAAGTCAATGTTTGGCGGCCAATCTTTAGGGCAAAAGTGTTCATTGTTTGCCCCCTATAAAGATATAAGGTAAGTTGAGGTTTTTCGATCATTACGAGATCTGTTATTTATGACTGTTGATATTGTGACTGGTTCAACCAGCGATCATCTAGTGGCCCTTGAGCAGGCCGTTGATCACAGGGTTGAACAGTATATTCACAGGCAAATAGTAGAGCCGCTGTTAAATTTACAGCAGGCCGCGACTGAAGCGGGCTTTGATTTAAAAATCTGTAGTGCCTTTAGATCTTTTGAGCGGCAACTAATTATATGGAATGGCAAGGCTTCGGGCTCAAGGGCGGTAATGGATGAGCTGGGTCAGCCCATGGATATAGCCTCGTTAGGGGCATGGCCAAAAATTCAGGCAATTATGCGTTGGTCTGCATTACCTGGTGCCTCAAGACATCATTGGGGTACTGATTTTGATATCTATGATGCAAAGGCAATGCCTGAGGGTTATCAAATAAAGCTAACCCCCGATGAGGTGCAGGGAAAGGGGCTGTTTACCCCAATGCATGATTGGCTTGATCAATATATACAGGCAGGACATACCGCGTTTTATCGTCCCTATGAGTTTGATACTGGCGGTATTGCGCCAGAGCGCTGGCATCTTAGTTATCGCCCGCTAGCAGATCAATATGCAGCCCTACAGACGGTTGATGTGATTGCCTTAAGACTGCAACAATCAAAAATACTATTACTTGATACAGTGATTGAACATTTGGATGAGATTTACAATCGTTATATCCTTGTGGACTAATGGCCTGATTATGGAAAATTTTAAATTATGAAATCAACGGACCCAATATGGGATCATATGATCGCTGAAGCCAAGCAACTTGCTGTGGCTGAGCCGATGCTGGCGGATTACTTTGAAAGTGCAATTTTACAGCATCAAGATTTAGAGTCTGCAGTGAGTCATATTCTTGCAGAGAGCTTTGTTGATTCCCCATTAGCTGTCCATGATGCTAAATCAGTGATTACTGAAGCCTTTGATACTGATTTAACCATTGCTCAGTCAATCAGGCGTGACATAGAAGCTGCCTATGAGCGCGATGCCGCCTGTCAGCAATATTTAATGCCTCTAATTTACTTCAAAGGATTTCAGGCTCTGCAGTTATACAGAGTAGCTCATTGGCTATGGCTAAATGAGAGAGTGGCTTTGGCATTATTTTTTCAAAATAGTATTTCAGAACGCTTTACTGTGGATATTCATCCAGCGGCTAAGTTAGGCAGCGGCATTATGATTGATCATGCCACTGGCTTGGTGATCGGTGAGACGGCTGTTGTAGGTGACGATGTGTCTATTTTGCATTCTGTGACCTTAGGTGGCAGTGGATGCCAGCAGGGTGATCGGCATCCAAAAATAGGCAATGGAGTATTGCTTGCGGCAGGCGCCAAAGTTCTTGGCAATATTACTGTGGGTGATGGCGTAAAGGTAGGTGCGGGGAGTTTGGTTCTTGAATCGGTTCCCGCTCATGTCACTGTGGCGGGGGTGCCGGCTAAGATTGTGGGTGCTCCGGTTGAAGAAAATCCGGCATTAGAAATGGATCATTATATCGAGTAGGGGCATTGTATTTATGTTGCGTAAAGTTCTTGCGGTATTAAATCGACGAACAAGAGTTGCCGGGAAAAACTCATGGCAGGGACTCAAAGATGCCTTTGCAAATGAAGAAGCTTTTAAAGTCCAATCTATCCTATGTTTGATCTTAATTCCCTTGGCACTAGTCATTGCCGAAAATTATTTACAGTTACTTCTGCTTCTCTGTTCGCTTTTTTTGGTGCTAATTGTTGAGCTTCTCAATACCAGTATTGAAATGGTTGTAGATCGAATTGGTACAGAGTTTCACAAGCTTTCAGGACGAGCAAAAGATATCGGATCTGCGGCAGTCTGCCTGTCTATGGTGGTATTTATACTGGTTTGGTCAACGGTAATCGCGCAGAATTTCGGTGTTTTAGCGTATTAATCTAAGCAGATACCAATCAAATAACCAAGTTGCTGACGCAGAACCTGAAGCCGACTTTCTGAAAAGCCCTCTAAAATAAATTGATTTTTATCGTAGCTCTGAAAGCGCGCGATAGAGGATAATTCATCAATACTAAACTGACTGCAATGCAACACAATAAGCCCTTCTTGAACATCTGATGCAAGGGCCATATTTTGCTTTTTGAGGGCAATAATCGACTGTTCGTACCAGAATTGAGGGGTTGTACCAATATCGTCACTGCTGATAATCCAGTTGATTTCTAATTCAATACCAGATTTTTTAGACAGTTGTTCAACCAGTTGCTGCAGGCTATAAACGGCCATCAAACAGACGAGCAAATGTTGTTTGGAGCAATGGGTAGAACGGATAGCAAAACAAAAGCTATCCTCGGTGCCCTCAATTCGCTCGCCACCATAAAGCTGCAGTGTGCGCAGAATACAATAGTCCAATTTTTCTAATAGCTGATCTAAATTGTCTCTATTTAATTGCGCGAGAAGCCGTTGATTATTTTTTATATTGCCACTGACTAGAGAATAAAAGTATTTATTATTGGGGGCTAATGAGGAATCTCCGGAGGTGGAGAGCAAGGGTTGTATTTTGGTTTCCAGTGCAGAGATTTCGTCCGCTAAGGGTTCGGTTTTACCCGGTAGTCGCTCGCTCAGACGCTCAATTCGGGCTGTTATTTGATCGACAAATCGATAGCAACCATAGGTGCAAAGCACAGTGAAGGCTAACCAGAGTAGCAACCAATTAATAAATACTCGGTGATATTGCGCCATAATAGGCTGGCTATTAACTTCTACAGAAATAATACCAGCTTGAGTATTTTGAAACTCAATATCCTGTTTAAAGGTTTTAGTTTTAGTAGTTTTGAGTAAGCTACTGGCACTTTGAGCAATCAGCTGGCCCTCAATATCCATTAAGCTGGCGCTAATTACCCGTTCATCTTCTGTAGCTCTTTGAAGAGATACTTGCTGACTGATAGTGTCATTGCTTAGAAGGGGTGTTAGGATTGCTTCATGCAGCTGAGCAAGGCTAGAAAATCCCTTGTCATCAATTGCTTGCTTTGCCAGTTGGTCAGTTTGTGCAAACAGCAGCAACCAGCTTACAAGGCCAAAAAGAAGGCATGTAAAAAGAACAGTAGCGGATATTTTCTTTGGCATCGTAAATTGTCGACGCATGGATTGCCTTTTTTTTGCAGTTATTTTTACACATATTCTATCCTATTCTCACAGCTTTTATATAATGTCTGATAGAGAATTACTATTTGGAATCAGTTTTGAAAGATATTCTATTAATAAATGTATTTGGTGAAGACAAACTTGGGGTCACAAGTGCGGTGACCAGTCTTTTGTCTAACTTTGATGTAACTATCTTAGATATAGGCCAAGCGGTCATCCATGACCAATTAAATTTAGGCCTTCTAGCCGCGATTCCAAGTGAAGCAAGCTCAGATGATTTAATGGCTCAGGTGCAGGCATGTACTACTGAATTAAATATGCGTGTGAAATTCCTGCCCATTTCAGAAGGGCGATATCAGCAATGGGTTGAGCAGCAAGGTAAGCCCCGTCATATAGTGACACTTTTAGCGAGAAAAATTGAAGCGCAGCATTTAGCGGCGCTAACTGCTGTTGTTTCAAGGTACCAGCTTAATATAGATAAGATGGTCAGGCTTTCAGGCCGCATCGATTTGCATGAAACCAAAGAACTTGGAAGAGCCTGTGTTGAGTTCTCGGTCCGCGGTGAAGCATCAGATCCGCAAGCATTTAAAAAATCATTACTCGAGCTAGCCCATCAGTACGATATTGATATCGCCTTTCAAGAAGACAATATTTTTAGACGTAACCGCAGATTGGTTGTATTCGATATGGATTCAACCCTAATAGATGCAGAAGTTATTGATGAATTAGCAATAGAAGCTGGTGTGGGTCAGCAGGTGGCTGAAATCACCGAAGCGGCAATGCAGGGCAAACTTGATTTTAAACAGAGTTTTGAACAGCGCTTGGCGCTGTTAGAAGGTTTAGATGCATCGGTTTTGCAAAAAATTGCACAGCGTTTGCAGCTTAACGAGGGTGCCGAACATCTCATCTCAACATTAAAAAAACTGGGCTATAAGACTGCGATTGTGTCCGGTGGGTTTAGTTTTTTCGGCGAGTATCTCCAAGAAATTTTGGGTGTGGACTATGTCTACGCCAATCAACTGGATATTGAAAATGGAAAGGTAACCGGCCGAGTTAAGGGCGATATTATTGATGGCCAACGCAAGGCTGATTTATTGCGAGAGCTTGCCGAGCGCGATGGCCTAATGTTGGAACAGGTTATTGCCGTGGGTGATGGTGCCAATGATTTACCCATGCTAGATATTGCAGGGCTAGGCATCGCGTTTAGAGCCAAACCTCTAGTGGAAGCCTCCGCTAAACAGGCTATATCCAGTTTAGGTTTGGATGGTATTCTTTATCTTCTGGGGTATTCAGACAAAGATACCGGTATTTTGGGTTAATCATTTATTACTCCCTGCCCATAGGTTGCAGGGGGCGTGACTTTAAATAGTTAAAAGTTTTGGTACATCGGGTATCATAGTTTTTTTAGCATTAATTGAGAGCAAGTAACCATGGGAAATTACTCTACCAACGAATTTCGGTCCGGTCTAAAAGTTATGCTAGACGGCGATCCCTGTTCGATTTTAGATAACGAATTTGTAAAACCCGGTAAGGGTCAGGCGTTTAATCGTGTAAAGCTACGCAATTTAAAAACCGGTAGAGTGTTAGAAAAAACCTTTAAGTCAGGTGAATCCTTAGAAGGTGCTGATGTGCTAGATATGGATATGCAATATCTCTATGAAGATGGTGATTTTTGGTACTTTATGGAGCCCGATACCTTTGAGCAACATCAGGCCACTGAAACTGCGGTTGGCGATGCCAAGCTTTGGTTGAAGGAACAGGATACCTGTATGGTCACTCTGTATAACGGCTCGCCACTTTCAGTGACACCGCCTATTCATGTTGAATTAGAAATTGCTGAAACAGACCCAGGTCTTCGTGGCGATACCGCACAGGGCGGCAGCAAGCCGGCGAGACTAGTCACTGGGGCAACGGTTAAAGTCCCCTTATTTTTAGATCAGGGTGACGTGATTAAAGTCGATACCCGCACCGCCGAATATCAGGGTCGTGCCAAGGATTGATCCTTTACAGGCTTAGACTGAGGACTATCCCATAGATAATTGGCAACCCAGTGCAAAGCCTTTGATGCTGCAAATGCGGGCAGATCTGCTCGCATTTCTTCGCACCTACTTTGCCGAGCAGTCAGTGATGGAAGTTGATCCGCCATTATTGGCAACAACCTCAGTGACTGATATCAATATTGAAAGCATTAGTGCTCAGGCTATGGGCCAGTCTTGCTTTCTTCAAACCTCCCCAGAATTTTTTATGAAACGATTGCTAGCATCAGGTGCTGGTGATATTTATTGCTTGGGGAAGGTGTTTAGAGAGGCTGAGCAGGGTTCACGCCACAACCCAGAATTTACCCTATTAGAATGGTACCGTCTTGACTGGGACGAATTTCAGCTGATCTCCGAAGTTGAAAATCTTGTTATCGGTGCCTATCAATCTATTCAAAACATACAGATTCCAGTGAGTCGAATAAATTATGGGGACTGCTTTGAGCAGATACTGGGCATTGATCCTCATAGAGCAAAATTAAGTGCTCTGCAGTCTTTAGCCGAAGAAAAAGGCTACCCGCAATGGGGCAGTGAAACCCGTGCTAACTGTCTGGATTTGTTGTTTACTGAGCTTGTTGAGCCCCACTTATCAAAAGGTTTAGTCACTGTGTATGATTACCCCGCCTGTCAGTCGGCACTTGCCCAAACCTATCAGGATGCTAAGGGTCGCCTAGTGAGTCGCCGATTTGAGTGTTTTCTGAATGGGATAGAGCTGGCAAATGGTTATTTTGAGCTAACCGATGCAGAGCAACAGTTGCAGCGGTTTCAGCAGGATATTGAACAAAGGCAACAGACTAATAGGCCAGCTATGAGTATTGACGCCAAGCTAGATCAAGCAATGCGGCAGGGGCTGCCAAGTTGTAGCGGCGTTGCCTTGGGTGTAGATCGGTTGTTAATGCAGCTATCAGATGCTCAATCGATCAATGAGGTTTTGGCATTCCCTTGGGACCGTTGCTAGCAGAATTTAAGATTTAAAGTAGTGGTTCATAACCTTCGAAGGCTTATCAACATCGGCTTTGCCCACTACCTCTGCAGGAACGCCAGCGATAATCGAATGTGCAGGTACTGATTTCAAAACCACACTGGATGCGGCGACCATTGAGCCCTCAGCCACTTCAATATTTCCCAAAACCTTTGCGCCTGGCCCTAGTAAAACATTCTTCCTAATTTTAGGATGACGATCACCGCTTTCTTTTCCAGTACCGCCAAGGGTTACTGATTGCATAATTGAAACTGAATCTTCAACCACAGCGGTTTCTCCTATAACTAGGCCGGTGGCATGATCAATCAATATACCGGAACCAATTTTGGCGGCTGGGTGAATATCCACAGCAAAATGAGTAGAGATACTATGCTGTAACATCAGGGCTAAGGATTGATTGCCTCTATGCCATAGTTGATGGGTAATTCTGTAGGCCTGTAATGCAAGAAACCCTTTGAAGTAAAGAAAGGGAGTGCTGTAAACAGAGCATGCTGAATCTCTATCTACTGTGGCCTGAATATCACGAGATGCAGCATACAGAACCTGTTCACTGGCAAATATCTCATTGAATAATGGCAGTAAGGTTGCAAAGGGTATGGCTCGATTCGATAGCTTTGACACTAGATGAAAGCCTAGTGACTCACCCATATTGCGGTGATCAAGTACGGTTGTCTGTAAAAAATTCGCCAGCATGGGCTCATCCTTAATGACAACAGCGACCTCATCAACAATTTTGTGCCACACAAAGGCAATCGATTCCTGTTTATTCACTACATTCTCAATGGTTAATTTATCTATTGGGTTATATTTTGATCGAGCTGGACTGATTATGCCAGCTTGTTTTTGCAATACACCATAAATCCACTGATTTTGCACCTGCTTGCACAAGACATTTACTCAGGGCATTAGCTGTGGCGCCCGTGGTAATAATATCGTCAACAATCGCCAGTGATTTCCCTTCAATTAGGTCTGCATTTCGAACAGCAAAGTTATCAGATAAAAGCTTTAATCGTTGTGCGCGATTTTGAGATTTTTGCGGCTTGCCCAGTTTCGTACGATAGCAAACATTCTGATGTAAATGAGTCATGCTCAGCTCGCAGCAAAGGCGGTGAGCAATTAACGCGCTTTGATTAAATCCCCGTCGCAGAATCTTGAGGGGGTGAGCCGGTATTGGAATAACTATGCTGGGCAGTGTCTGCGCTCTATAGACTCGCTTTAAACGTTTTGCTAATAACGCACTTAATTTTTTAGTCTCAGGGGCATGGAGTGTTTGCTTGATGTTTTTTAGCGCGGTGGAAATAGGGTATTGATAGTCGCAAAGCGCAATGCAACGGCTGAAATAGGGTGGATTTTTTTGGCAATTAGGGCAGGTGCTTGAATGGGGGAGTGGTTCGGAGCAGCGGACACAGGCTTGATCTATGTAAGGTAAGCTTGTTTCACAGTTTAGGCAATACAGGTCCTGTGCTAGCAAGAGTGGCTCGAGACAGAGAGAGCAACGACTCGGTAAAAGCTGATGTTTAATTTTTTTTAATGCAATCTTAAAAAATAATTGGCTGTTAAATGATACTGACATCCTGTCTTTGTATCTCCTTTTGAAGCAAGGTTTTAAATCACCTTGCTGGTTGGATCATCGTCTTCCTCATCAACTGCCTCAGGATCTACCTCTGGACGATCAGGTGAGGCTTTTTTAGCTTCATTTTCACTAAGACCATAGTCTTCGCTTAAGATGCCACCAGGTACCTTAGGCGCGTAATCTCTGGGTGGTTGAACATCTTCAGGATTAATTAAAGGCTTGCCGTCTTCATCGGTTAAATTTAGATCCGAGCCGCCGGATTTGAGGAGTTGGCGTCCAATTTCTGGGCTTGCCAATCTAATTGCGCTCGTAGCTATGTGCTCGTGAATTTGACGATAACTTTGTGACATGCTCGTAGTGAGGTGAGATACCTTTAAAAAATGCTCGGTGACTTCTTGCTGATATCTTTTTAGCTGACGTTCGGATTGTGCCAGTTTTTTTTCCAAATCCTGTACTGAATGATCGCCTGCTTGATTCTTGCGTGCAAAGAGATGGCCTATGCCTGCCCCAATAAGAAAGAATGTCGCTGCTGTAATAATAATTGTTAACGTACTCATACTGCCCTCTAAAATACTTATCACTGAACATATTGCTGCTCAATATTGTACCCCAATATAGAGCCTTATAGGCTAATTTGCTAGTGCAAAGAGTATTCTACAGCTTATTTAAGGGCGCAAATTAATCTTATTGCGGGTTGTTTTGCAGATCATGGATAGGTAGAGTGCAGTTTGTCTAATTTTTTTCCAATTCAATGACAACTCCAAAACAGCGCTACGGTTCAGATTTAAAACGCGAGGGCTTTGTTGCAGACAAAGCTCAGAAGCTGGCTGTGGATCATCTAGATACATTGTATTTTCGGTTGGTGGCTGCCTATAACCACAGGCGAGACACAAGCTTCGCTAGTAAAATAAAGCGCATCATAAAGCGCAAAAAAAATAATCCGGTACTCGGGCTTTATTTATGGGGCGGCGTCGGTCGCGGCAAAACCTACCTGATGGATAATTTTTTTGAAAGCCTGCCCTTTGAATCAAAGTTGCGTATTCATTTTCATCGTTTTATGCGCAGAGTTCATGCAGAGCTCGATGAATTTAAAGGGCATGCCAATCCATTAGAAAAAGTAGCAGATAAAATTGCCAGTGAAACGCTGGTGATCTGTTTTGATGAGTTTTTTGTCAGTGATATCACTGATGCAATGCTATTGGGAACATTATTTGAGGCTTTATTTGCTCGGGGTGTTTGCCTTGTTGCAACCTCAAATGTAGAGCCTAATAAGCTGTATAAGAATGGCTTGCAACGGCAACGCTTCCTTCCCGCTATTGAGTTAATTAACAGGCGTTGCCAGGTGATTAATGTGGATGGTGGCACTGATTACCGCTTACGAACCCTGACTAGCAATTCGTTATATCATCAGCCGCTAAGTGATTCGAGTCGCAATGCAATTGAAAGTATTTTTCATTCTTTGGTGGCAGATAAAAGCACTTTAATAGAGAATTCAGAAGTCACTATTGCGGGCAGAGATATTCCTGTGATCGCAAAAAGCTCAGATGTTATTTGGTTTGATTTCAAAGCTATCTGTGAGGGTCCTCGTAGTCAGAATGATTACATTGATCTTTCTTGCGAATATCATGCCGTGGTCATTTCTAATATCCCAACCCTGAATAAAGAAAAAGACGATTCGACACGTCGATTTATTAATTTGGTGGATGAATTTTATGATCGCAACGTAAATTTAGTGATCTCGGCAGACCAGCCTATAGAAACTCTTTATCAGGGGTCTAAATTGGTATTTGAGTTTGAGCGTACAAAAAGTCGACTTATAGAGATGCAAACTGCGGAATTTCTCTCTCGAGCGCACCGCTCTGAGTAGTTTGCGAGTTTTTTATTGCGGTTTAAATCTGCTTAAAGGGCAGCAAATAAAAGGTTATTTCGAGACAAATGCAAAAAATTTGATTTTTAGGTCAATCAGTACTTGTAATAGCGCACTATGCTCTTTACAATTCGCCCCCTTTTTTGGGATAGCCCAAGTTCAGGCAGGAACTAATGAAAACGTATAGTGCAAAAGCAGAATCAGTAGAACGCGATTGGTACATTGTTGATGCGGCCGATAAGACTCTTGGCCGTTTAGCGACCGAAGTTGCGTCTAGGTTGCGTGGCAAACATAAGCCAGAATACACCCCACATGTTGATACCGGCGATTACATCGTTATTATCAATGCAGATAAAGTGACGGTTACTGGTAACAAAGCCACCAAGAAAATTTATTACTCTCACACGGGATATCCTGGTGGAATCAAGGATATTACTTTTGAAAAGTTGATGGAGAAAGCACCAGAGCGTGCGCTTCAGTCAGCGGTCAAAGGTATGTTACCTAAGGGTCCATTAGGACGTGAGATGTTCAGAAAGCTAAAGATCTATGTTGGCTCAGAGCACCCACATGCGGCACAACAGCCACAGACACTAGAACTGTAACGGAAAGAAATCATGGCAGATACTCAATATTACGGCACTGGCCGACGTAAAACATCAGCGGCACGTGTATTTTTGAAAAGCGGCAAGGGTGAGATTCAAGTTAACAATCTTTCTTTGGATAAATACTTTGGTCGTGAAGTTGCAAGAATGATTGTACGTCAACCATTTGACGTAGTTGATCTTGCTGATAAATTCGACGTTAAAATCTCAGTTGCCGGTGGTGGTAACTTTGGTCAAGCCGGTGCAATCCGTCACGGTATTGCTAGAGCTTTGGTAGAATATGACGAAGGTCTTCGTTCTCCATTGCGTAAAGCTGGATTCTTGACCCGAGATGCTCGTCAAGTTGAGCGTAAAAAAGTTGGTTTGCATAAGGCGAGAAAACGCCCACAGTTCTCCAAACGTTAATTTTTACGTTTTCCAAAAAACCCGGCAAATTTGTCGGGTTTTTTTTCGCCTAAAAAACAGTCACTTAGCTATTTTGCACTGAATGGCAGTATTGCCAAAAAAAACCTTTTATCGTATAATTCCGCGCACCAAAAACGTCGCGCATTCTGCTGCGATCTACATCCAAATATAGTAAGGGAGAGCGTCATGAGCAATGACGGTGTCAACCAAAGTCGTCGTAAATTTTTATTGGGAGCCACAGGTGTTGTCGGTGGAGCTGGTATTGTGGGTGCAGCCGTACCCTTTGTAGCCTCATGGCAACCCAGTGCAAAAGCTAAAGCAGCTGGTGCACCTGTAAAGGTGAATATTGCCCAGTTAGAAGCTGGCGGAAGACTCGTTGTTGAATGGCGAGGTAAACCAGTTTACATCGTGCGTCGAACGCAAGAATCACTAGCGGCAATCGACGGAATTGATGCTAACACACTCAAGGATGCTAATTCAGCCAGTGCCAAACAGCCAGGTTATGTGAGTGGCTCTGCGCGCGCTCAAGAAGGCAAAGAAGAGGTTTTAGTGTTGGTCGGCCTATGCACACACCTAGGCTGTGCGCCAATGTACAGACCTGATGTAGGTGCTGCTGATTTAGGCGGTGATTCCTGGTTGGGTGGATTCTTCTGCCCCTGTCATGGTTCTACCTTTGATATGTCTGGCCGAGTTTTTGCTGGCGTACCTGCGCCGACAAATTTAGAGATTCCTCCGCATACTTATGAGTCGGATGATGTATTGATTATTGGTATAGACTCGGAGGTGGCGTAATGAGCAAAGAAACTGGATTCGCAGCATGGCTTGATTCACGCATGCCCACGCTGAAGCGTGAGTGGAATCGTCATATGGCGGAATACTATGCGCCTAAAAACTTTAACTTTTGGTATCTCTTCGGTATTTTTTCACTGGTAGTTCTGGTTGTTCAGCTGATTACCGGTATCTGGTTGTTAATGAGCTATCAAGGTTCAGCAGAGCAAGCTTTTGCCTCAGTTGAATATATTATGCGAGATGTCGAGCTAGGCTGGATAATTCGCTATGCCCACTCTACAGGGGCCTCGGCCTTCTTTATTGTGGTCTATCTGCATATGTTCCGTGGTCTAATTTATGGGTCCTACAAAGCGCCACGAGAACTGGTGTGGATCTTTGGTATGACCATCTATGTCGTACTTATGGCTGAAGCCTTTTTGGGTTACGTATTGCCATGGGGTCAGATGTCATACTGGGGCGCTCAGGTGATTATTTCCCTGTTTGGTGCTATCCCAGTGGTAGGCGAAGATATTGTTCAGTGGATTCGTGGTGATTATCTGATTTCTGGAATTACTCTTAATCGCTTTATGGCGCTTCACGTTGTTGCTATGCCAATTATTCTTTTGGCACTGGTAGTTATGCATATTATTGCACTACATGATGTGGGCTCTAATAACCCTGATGGCGTCAGTATTAAAAAGTATAAAGATAAGGCTGGTAACCCCATTGATGGTGTTCCGTTCTATCCCTTTTTCGTAGTCACAAAGATAGCGCCTCTAGTGGTATTTTTCTTTGTATTCTGTGCGATTTTGTTCTTTATGCCTGAAATGGGCGGTTACTTCCTAGAGCATGCAAACTTTGAAATTGCTAACTCGCTCAAGACCCCAGAGCATATTGCGCCGGTTTGGTATTTCACGCCTTACTACTCAATGTTGCGAGCGGTTCCTGACAAGTTAGGTGGTTTTATTATCATGGCTGCGGCGATTGCAATTTTATTTGTGTTGCCATGGTTAGATAGAAGCCCAGTACGATCAATCCGCTACAAAGGTATTATCAGCCGCATCGCTATTTTGGTATTTGCTGCATGCTTCATTATCCTCGGATACTTGGGTGTTAAGGCACCGACGCCAGGTCGTACGCTACTAGCTCAAATTTGTACGCTTCTATACTTTGGTTATTTTGTTGGAATTTATTTCTGGACCCGTTACGAAACCACTAAGCCAGAGCCAGATCGTATCACTATGAATGGCGGTATGGGCTTCTGGAAATCTATGGGCGCACTGTTGCTAGTGATTCTGATGGTAGTTCTGCCGATTAAAGCGGTAGGTGCTGAAAGCGGAAAATCCTGCGGTACCATTGATTGTGATCCGTTTACAGCAGAGTTGACTGATTACCCATCCTTACAGCGAGGCGCTAACCTCGCTGTAAACTACTGCATGGGTTGCCATTCTTTTAAGTACTCAAGATGGGAGCGGGTTGCTGACGATCTCAAAATTCCTCATGACTTAATGATGGATAATCTAGTTTTTAGCGGTCAGAAAATTGGTGATCTAATGTCAATTGCTATGCCTGCTGATGGTGCCAAAGAGTGGTTTGGTGCGGTACCTCCCGACTTAACATTGGTGGCACGTTCGCGTTCACCTGAGTGGATTTACACCTATCTAAAAAACTTCTATGTTGATCCAACAAGACCTTTGGGCGTTAACAATAAGGTTTATAAGGATGTAGGTATGCCCCATGCATTACTTGATTTACAGGGCCTGCAAGAATGTGCTCCTGGTGCTGTAATTGCTGCTAATGGCGGTATTAAGCGTGATCTATTAACCGGTGAAGATTTACTGGATGACCCCTGTGGCCAATTTAAGCTGATTGAAACTGGCTCTATGAGTGAAGCTGAATACGATCAGGCAGCCTATGATATAACAAATTTCCTAGTTTACATTGCCGAGCCGATGGCAGAGCAACGCAAGCATATTGGGCGTTGGGTACTTTTATTCTTATTATTATTACTGGTTCCTGCTACATTGTTAGCCAGAGAATATTCGAAGTCCATACATTAATTAGTGGATTTTCTCCCATAGTCGGCGGAAATCACTTACTATAAATAGACGTTTAACGTTAATGAAATAAATGAGAGGCAATTTTGCGACGATCATCCATGACCTTATTTTCAGATCCCTTTTCTCAATACAGCCATAGAGTACGTATTGTACTTGCTGAAAAAGGAGTAACAGTTGAAATTGAAGATATTGATCCCAACAATGTCACTCAGGAAATTCTTGAAGCCAATCCTTATGGTACCTTGCCCACGTTAGTTGATCGTGACTTGGCACTCTATGAGTCAAAAGTCGTTATGGAATACTTAGACGAGCGCTTCCCTCATCCACCTTTATTGCCTGTTTATCCGGTAGCTAGAGCGCAGAGCCGCCTTTGGATTCACCGTATTGAAAATGATTGGTGCACTCTAGTGGATGCGATTATTGCCGATCCTGATTCTAAGAAATCTGAAGCAAAGAGAAAAGAATTCAAAGAATCATTAATTGCAGTCTCTGATATCTTTGTTGAGATGCCTTATTTTATGAGTGAAGACTTCACACTGGTTGATTGCTGTCTAGCGCCAATGTTATGGCGTTTACCTCAGCTAGGCATCGAGCTTCCTAATACGCGTCAAACAAAGCCATTAATGGATTATATTGAACGCATCTTTGAACGCCCTTCATTTCAAGAAAGCCTGACTGATCTTGAGCGTGAGATCCGCGCTTAATATATTGCTATGACAATGAAGTCGAATCGATACTATCTACTCAAAGCCTTTTATGAGTGGATAGTAGACTCTGATTGCACACCCTATATTGCTGTTGATGCCCATTTTCCCGGCGTCGAGGTCCCGCAGGACTTTGTCAATGATGGACAAATTGTTCTCAATGTGGCACCCCGTGCAGTTAGCGACTTCTTTATGACTAAGCAATTAGTCACCTTTACAACCCGATTTGGTGGTATTCCCATTGATATCGTTGTGCCTGTTGGCTCGGTGATGGGAGTCTATGCTCACGAAAATGGTCAGGGTATGATGTTTGATCCTGAGGAAGATCCGCAAAATGATCCTCCACCGATAAAAGGGCCAACTGTGGTACCATCCAATAAAAAGACGAGTCAGTCGTCCAAATCAAAACCAAAAACTAAGCCTTCCTTACGCGTGGTTAAATAAACTTTTAAGCGATGGCTAAAGGGGAAACCTATGCCAGAGCCCATTGCTATTATTTCTGCTAAGCGCACGCCTATTGGTGGTTTATTAGGTAGCCTTGTTTCAATTCCAGCCCCCAATCTAGGCGCTATAGCCATTAATGCAGCCAGAGAATCCGCCGGTCTCAAAATTAATCAAATTGATGAAATTATCATGGGCTGTGTACTCAGTGCTGGAGTAGGTCAGGCGCCCGCGCGTCAGGCAGCCCTTTATGCAGGTCTTGATAAGGCAACCGCCTGTACCACCATTAATAAAGTCTGTGGTTCAGGCATGAGTGCAGTAATGATGGCCTGTAATGCGCTTTATTCAGGGCAGTCTAAAACGATTATTGCCGGTGGCATGGAGAATATGAGCAGAGCACCCCATCTGCTTCCTCTGGCGCGTCAGGGGTATCGTTATGGCGATCAACAGGTGCTTGATCATATGCATGTAGATGGTTTGCAAGACCCATTTCAAGGGATTGCGATGGGGCAGTATGCAGAACTATGTGCTAACAAATATGGTTTTACACGCGAAGCTCAGGACGCCTTTGCATTAGCCTCTTTACAGCGTGCACAGTCGGCCATACAAATGGGTAGGTTTGATTCTGAAATTGAACCTGTGACTATTGAAAATTCCAAGGGCAATGAGATTGTAGATCAGGATCAGCAGCCTTTTAATGCCAAGCCAGAAAAAATTCCCAAGTTGCGTCCAGCATTTAAGGAAAACGGAACGGTCACTGCGGCTAATGCTAGCTCAATTTCAGATGGAGCGGCAGCACTGGCACTGATGCTACCCAGTGAGGCCGAGGCGCAGGGTATAAAGCCTATTGCGTTAATTCATAGTTATCAGCAAGCGGCTCATGAGCCCGAGTGGTTTACCACCGCCCCTGTAGCGGCGATTGAAAAAACCCTTAAGCAGGCTGGTTGGACTCAGTCAGATGTTGATCTATGGGAAATCAATGAGGCCTTTGCTGTTGTAGCATTAGCTGCAATGCAGGACTTAGGTATTAGTCATAAACAGCTTAATATCCACGGCGGTGCCTGTGCGCTAGGGCATCCAATAGGCGCAAGTGGCGCTAGAATCATAGTCTCATTAATACATGCCTTACAGCAAACTGGCGGTACAAAAGGCATAGCCAGTCTGTGTATTGGCGGGGGAGAGGCCACCGCGGTGGCCCTTGAGCTGGTTTAAATAGACTAGTCTACGTACTCAAATACTTTAACTACCTTTCTGACGCCACTGTTTCCACTGGCAATATCAGCAGCTAAATTGCCATTAGCCTTTGTGGTTAAACCCATCAGAAAAACAATACCATCTTCAGCGATAACATTAATTTGTGAGGAATCCACCTGTTTTTCAAACACTAATTTCGTTTTAATCTGTGCGGCGATAATAGAATCATTGGTGCGAGACACTAAAGTAGTATTGCCCCTCACCTGAAGTTCATTGTGCACTTTTCGAACACCTGTGTAGGCACGGGCAACATTACCCGCAAGTAATTTGAGCTCATCACTTGGCACTTCTCCCGCCAAAAGTACCACTGAATTAATCGTCGTCACATTAATATGCGAGTCGTCTAATCCTTCGGCGGCTTTTTTAATGTTAACGCCAATGAATGTGCTCATTTTTACATCATTTAAGCTAGCTAGAACGCCAGTTTTGGTGGGGTCTGGCTCAAAAGGTTCAGAGGTCATTGAGTCAATCAAGGTCGTGCATCCATTTAGAAAGACTACACAAAGCGCCAACAGTAAATAATTTCGCATTTAATTTTCTCCAAAAATTTTGCTATCTATCAATGTGCACAGACATTGAATAATTAAAAAATTCATAGCTGCAGAAGCTTTAGATGAAGACTCTCCACAGTTTATTTCAATATGATTCGACCCTGTCGCAGGCATTAGCAAGGACTCTATCGATGCTGCAATACTAACCACCATCATGCCCTTTTCCAACGCAGTTTCAACGGTTTTCACTAATGCATCATTATTATCTTGCGCACTAAAAACCACCAATACATCTGAGTTGTTACCATGAATATGTAATGCATTAGATAAGCCGTCAGTATGATTAGTTCCATTGATAAGGCTCAATAAATCTATTGCTGGAAATCCTGGTCGCTCAATTTCAAAACCCGCGGTTAAATATTGAACCAATAGCTGTGATACTGGTGCTTTTTCACCTATACCACAACTATAAATCTTATGTCCTGCTAGTAAAGCTTGAGTGATATTTTCTGCAGCCTCGGCTATCTTTGGGGCACAATTTTCACCCATTGCCATGGTCGCTTCAATATGATTCTGTAAATGTTGGAAAACTACTTGATCCATTGGACGACTTTCCATGTTCAAATTTAGCTTAGGATATTCTTAATCCAGTTGATAGTACAGTCTAAATGCGGATCTTGTGCGGGAACCACAGTGATAGCATCGAATCTTAGCGGCTGATTATTGCCATAATTATTAATTAACAGATAGGTTTCTACTGCTGCAGTTAATCGACGACATTTTTGTGCGGTGATAGAGGCTTCCGCACTGCCAAAATAATTATTTTTTCTATACTTAACCTCTAAAAATATAAGCTGTGATGAGTCGCTCATTATGAGATCAATTTCGCCATACTTGGTATAAAAATTTTTCTGCTTAAGTGTTAAGCCCTGCTTAACTAACCACTGACAGGCAATTTTTTCTGCCCAGTTCCCTTTTTGTTTTGATGTTTGGAATAGCACAGATTGCTGTTTATGCGGGTTGTGCTCCATGGCTCGCCCCTCCTTGGGAATAGAGTGTTCAGCGGGCATCTTTAGTAGGATTCTATAGCAGCCCCGCGTTTAAATTTGGCCCATTTTTGTTCACGCACGATGGTTCCATCCTGTAATGATAGAATACCAGTAGCGCCAAAGAGAGGAAAAGGTTCACTTTTTTCAAGGTTACTGAGGTTTCTTGCAATTAGAAAACTATCATGCCCCAAGGCATAGAGATGCCTATAGGCGGTATGAAGTTGCTTGTCAGGTTGAAGTTCTTTGGCTAGTTGCCCTTTAAGAGTCCAGGGCATAGATGTAAATTCAACCTGACTGAGGTCTCGATCCAGGCCTATTTGTTCTAAACCACTAAAAATATGTGAGGTTGCCATGACAGGAATATCTGAAGCATACAAAAAATCGAGCGCAGGTTTAATCTGTCTTGCTTTGTTGGGGTAGCCAAGCATAACCACTACATCAATATCCTGGCGGCGGCGGGCACTATATTTTACGCGACTATTGATAAAGCGCTTGATACTGAGTCCGCGCTTTTCACTTAAATCTATTTGCAGGGGTTGTTTAAGAAATTTAGTAAAATCATTGACTGATATGGGATAACGAACATCTTCCACCATGCTTCCGCCTTTGGTAACCCAATGCTGACGCATAAAGTCTGCAGATTTTCTGCCCCAGCTGTTATCTGGTGAAATCATTAATATATTTCTGCGGCCGCGCTGCCATGCTCTATTCGCAATCTGTGTTAATTCATCTTCCGTGGAAAGACCAAATTGGTAGAGGTTATCCGTGGACGCGGCGGATGAGCTATCTAGACGATTTAAGCTAATGGTTGGCACGGGAAGATCGTCTAACTTACCCAGAGCTTCAACCTCGGATTGACGCATGGGCCCAATAATAAGGTCCATCCCGTCTTTGACCGCCTGATTGTAGACAGCAGCGATTTCTCCAGAGGAGCTGTCATAAATTCGTATCTCAGGAAGTTTTTTAGATTTCTTAGTTGGCAGGTTCATAGCGCTGTAATAGGCGTCCATAAAACCGTCTATCAGTGTTTTGCTGGGTGTTAAATAGTTCTCTTGCAGGGGAACAAGAAGGCCAATGCTGTCGGGATTACTGTTCCAGAACGAACTACCGCCAAAATAACTGGGAGGATTTTTTGCTGCTGGGTGGTTTTTCCAGTTGCGACGCCAAGCGCTAAATATCTTAGCCTGCTCATTGGGATGTAGTTGATATTCTCGGCTTGAGGCAGCAAGTTTTAGCCAGCCTCTATGCTGATAATTCTTTTTATTTTTTTCAGAAAGTACTTCATAGGGTACTAGGTAAAGAATAGTCCAAATTTGATCATGAATAGCCCTGATGTCACTTTTACGCTTAGCTAATCGACTCAACTTAATGAGTTTTTCTAACCCCAGTGGGTAATTGCCTAGGGCAATAGCAATATCAGCTTGGAGTTGAATTATTTCAATGCGCAATTCAGATTTTTGACGACCAGTCAAAGCGTTAAAGCGCGTTGTTTGTAATACCTGTGAGGCGAACTCAAGTTGATTGTTCGCGATATAAATATTTGCACTTAGTAGGCTGTGGCGAACAAAGCTGCGATTATCCAGGTTATCGGGATTAATACTTAGGATCAATGCGTTACTTTCTTCAGTTTTGTCCGCTGCTGCCAGTTCTTCAGCCTGTAATAATTTATCTGAATCAGGTATCTGGTCAATCTCAACTGAGGTCGAGACCTGCGGAATAGGCAGAGCAGGGGTGCTGCTCAGAAATTCATCTGCAGATTGAGGCTTATTTTGTAGCGTTGAAGTTGGCGCACAGCCCCCAATAAAGGCTAAGATGCTCACAACTATCAATAATGGCGAAGTATATATTTTCATGAACTCTAATCGAACCGGTATATTGAGTATTGTAGCAACTCCTATAGGTAACCTACAGGACATGGTACCTCGTGCAGTACAGACTCTCCAGTCTGCGAGTTTAATTGCCTGTGAGGATACACGCCATAGTAAAAAATTATTAAATCATTTTAGTATCGACAAGCCCTGCATAGCCTACCATGATCATGGTGATAAAAAGACCATGGAAAAATTACTCAAGCGTTTGCAGGCTGGGGATGACATTGCGCTTATATCAGACGCAGGTACACCACTAATCTCCGATCCAGGTTATCGAATTGTTGCCGAAGCTCGCAAGCGAGAAATTACTGTGGTACCCATTCCGGGCGCCTGCGCGGCTATTGCCGCATTAAGTGTATCCGGCTTGCCTACAGATAGTTTTTATTTTGGGGGTTTTTTACCGGTTAAAAGTGGTCAAAGAAAAACCGCCTTATCTGCCCTTAAGTCCTCAACCAATACCTTAGTATTCTACGAAGCTCCTCATCGTATTCTGGAAACTGTGGAAGATTTACTCGATGTTTTTGGTGGTCAGCGTCAGGCATTTATGGGGCGGGAAATTAGTAAGGCATTTGAAACTTTCTTGCAGGGGGATTTAACCCAATTACGCCAACAAATTGCCGAGGATTCCAATCAGCAGCGGGGCGAAATTGTTTTAGTGATTGCAGGGACTGATGAAAAAGCAGAGACCAGTGCCGTGGACCCAGAAATGGTACTTAAATTACTGTTAAAAGAATTACCTACTTCTAAGGCGGCATCTCTTACCGCCAAAATATGTGGTCTAGATAAGAAAGCTATTTATCAGACAGCCCTTAGGTTACAGGATAAATAATTAGCTGTTAGGCCAGCCGCCTAATTCTTTCCAGCGATTAACGATACTGCAAAAAAGTTCAGCAGTTTTTGTGGTGTCGTAAAGGGCGCTGTGAGCATCCTGATTATTAAAGTCTATTTTTGCGGCCTGACAGGCTTTTGCCAAAACGGTTTGGCCATAGGCTAGACCAGATAGACTCGAGGTATCAAAACAGGAGAATGGATGAAATGGATTGCGTTTAATCTGCGATCTTTCAGCCGCTGCATTGACAAATCCAAGATCAAAGTGCGCATTATGTGCCACCATAACTGCTCGGGTACAGCCGGTTTCAGAAACTTCGCGGCGAATAGGTTGAAAGATTTCTCTTAAGGCGTCGCCTTCTTCTTCAGCATTGCGCTCGGGGTCGTAAATATCAATTCCGGTAAATTCCAGTGCAGCCTGCTCAACAACCGCGCCAGGAAAAGGCTCGATATTTTTGCTGTAATGGTCTTTTATTTGTAAGTTTCCCTGGCTATCCATCTCGAGGATAACCGCGGCTATTTCTAACATAGCGTCAGTTTTAGCATTAAAACCACCGGTTTCTACATCAATAACTACAGGCAGAAAGCCGCGAAAACGCTGGGCTATCAGTGCCGGCCTAAGTAACTCTTCTGGCATTTCCATTAGTTTTCAAGCTTCCATTTTATGTTGTTGCCGGCAGCCAGTGGAACAATCTTTGAGTCGCCAAATGGCAATGATTCAGGAATTGTCCAAGACTCTTTATTTAAAGTAATCTTCGTTTTATTGTAAGGAAGTCCATAAAAATCAGCGCCATTAATGCTAGCAAAGGCCTCAAAATTATCTAAGGCGCCTGCCTGATCAAAGACCTCGGCATACAGCTCTACTGCTGCTGGATGACTGAAACAGCCTGCACAGCCACAGCAACTTTCTTTACTTTCCTTAGTGTGGGGCGCTGAATCAGTCCCTAAGAAGAATTTTTTGTTGCCACTCACTGCGGCTTCTATGAGAGCCTTTTGATGGATATCTCGTTTAAGAACAGGCAGGCAGAATAGGTGAGGGCGTATACCGCCAACCAACATATGATTGCGGTTATACAGTAAATGTTGGGGTGTAATGGTTGCGGCGATATTTTCGTTGCAGGCTATCACAAAGTCCACGGCCTGTTGGGTGGTAATATGCTCTAAGATCACTCTTAAATTGGGGAAGCTCTTCACCATCTGTTTTAGATAGCGCTCAATAAAAACCGCCTCGCGATCAAAAATATCAATATCACAGTCGGTCACTTCACCGTGAAGTTGTAGGGTCATACCCACTTCTTGCATGGTTTCTAACACATCATAGATATTAGCTAAGTCAGTCACCCCAGAGTCAGAGTTAGTGGTCGCACCGGCAGGATAGTATTTACAGCCATGAATAAACCCGCTTTCCGCAGCCGCTCTAATTTCATCGGTAGTGGTGTTATCTGTGAGATACAGCACCATCAAAGGTTCCCAGTCTGAACCCTCAGGTCGATAGGAAATAATTCTATCGTAATAGGCCTTAGCGGCGGCAACTGTGGTCACAGGAGGATTCAGGTTGGGCATCACTATACCTCGACCAAAACCTCTTGTTGCCGCTGGAACTGTAGTGGCAAGTGATTCGTTATCTCTTAGGTGAAGATGCCAGTCATCTGGCAGAATAATGTTCAGTTGATCCATTGATATTGAGTCCTATTTGTAAGTACTAATGCTACCCTAAACCTGGTCTGCATAACAGACCAAATTAGTAACTGATACGCATTTTTAATAACTCATACTAATAACCACACATAGCGCGTAATTTAGGGTAAAATTCGCTTTTTTATCAAACAATAGGGTTACAGAATAGTGTCATCGGTTAATAAAGTAGTTCTCGCCTATTCAGGCGGTCTAGATACGTCGGTTATCGTTAAATGGTTGCAAGAGGAATATCAGTGCGAAGTCGTCACATTTACTGCTGACATTGGTCAGGGTGAAGAGGTTGAGCCTGCTCGTGCTAAAGCTCAAGCGCTAGGTGTAAAAGAAATTTACATTGACGACCTGCGTGAAGAGTATGCTAAAGATTACGTATTCCCGATGTTCCGCGCCAACGCTATCTATGAGGGCGAATACCTTCTAGGAACTTCAATTGCGCGCCCATTGATTGCCAAGCGATTAATTGAAATTGCCAATGAAACCAATGCTGATGCTATTTCTCATGGCGCTACCGGTAAGGGTAACGATCAGGTGCGTTTTGAATTAGGTGCCTATGCACTTAAGCCAGGCATTCAAGTGATTGCGCCATGGCGCGAATGGGATCTAAACTCAAGAGACAAGCTAATGGACTACTGTGAAAAACACAGTATTCCTGTTGAGATGAAGCGTGGCAAAAAATCACCTTTTTCAATGGATGCTAATTTGCTACATATCTCCTACGAGGGTGGCAATCTTGAAGACCCATGGTCTGAAGCTGAAGATGATATGTGGCGCTGGACGGTATCACCAGAAGAGGCTCCTGATGAGCCAACTTATCTCGATCTAAGCTACCAGAAAGGTGACATTGTTGCTATTGATGGCAAGCCAATGTCTGCGGCAACGGTTATTGAATATTTAAATGAAGTGGCTGGCGCTAATGGTGTGGGTCGACTGGATATTGTTGAAAATCGTTATGTGGGTATGAAGTCTCGTGGTTGCTATGAAACACCAGCAGGTACGGTGATGATGAAAGCTCATCGCGCGATTGAGTCAATTACTCTAGATCGTGAAGTTGCTCATTTAAAAGATGAACTCATGCCAAAGTATGCCGAGTTAATTTACAACGGTTACTGGTGGGCACCAGAGCGCTTAATGTTACAAAGTGCTATTGATCATAGTCAGCAAGTGGTTAACGGCGATGTGCGCGTTAAGCTTTATAAAGGCAATGTATCAGTTGTTGGTAGAAAGTCAGAGGACAGCCTGTTTGATGCCAATATTGCCACATTTGATGATGATGGTGGAGCTTACAATCAGGCTGATGCTGAAGGCTTTATCAAGCTAAACGCCTTACGTCTAAGAACTGCGGCCAACAAAGGTCGTAAGTTGTAAAATGATAGCGGGCGCTAGGTTCACCTAGCGCTCAATTATTTCTAATCATACATCTCTTAATATTAGGTAACTAAGAAATATTTCCTGTAGTTCTAATTCTCTTAGCACCTTTAACGGGGTCTGGCTTAATCGCGTCTGCCCTAAGCTTTATCTGCCAATCAATGGCGTTCTTAATAGCCATTAAAAATCCCATCACCAAGAATGCACCGGGTGGAAGAACGGCAATCAGAAAACTGTAATTCTCACCAAAGGGCGCAATAGTCCAGCTGTTGGCCATGGGTCCAAATAGCAGGTGCATATCAGCGAAAAGAGTACCCTGACCTAATAATTCCCTAAGACCACCTAGCATTAAAAGAACAAACAGAAAGCCTGAGCCCATCATTATGCCATCCAGTGCTGCCATACCCACCGGCTGTTTACTGGCAAAAGCTTCGGCTCTACCCAGAATGGCGCAGTTGGTAACAATAAGTGGAATAAAAATACCTAAAATTTGGTAAAGCTCATAGGTATAAGCCTTCATTAAAAGCTCTGCACAGGTCACAAAAGTCGCAATAATAATCACGAAAACAGGCAGCCTTACGGCATCACCAACATGACGCCTAATCAGCGAAACAATAACGTTAGAGCCAATCAGTACCATCATAGTTGCCAGGCCGAGGCCTAGAGCATTGACCACAGTACCAGTCACAGCGAGAAGCGGACACAGACCCAATAACTGGACCAATGCTGGATTATTTGTCCATAGCCCGTTTTTGGTAACCTCTGAAATGCTTACATTACTCATTGTATGCTTGCTCGCCTAATGATGGATTATCAGAGAAATTGATTGCTGAAAGTAAGCGCTCTCTATCTTTTTCAAAGTATTCTAATGTTTTGGCAATCTGATGAATGACCGCTTTGGGCGTAATGGTAGCGCCTGTAAATTGATCAAAATCACCGCGATCTTTTTTAACATTCCATTTACTGATTTCAGTGTTATTCAGTGACTTGCCATTAAAACTCAGTATCCAATCACTTTTGCGCAACTCAACTTTATCACCTAGCCCTGGTGTTTCTTTGTGATCAACAACACGCACACCAGCAACAGTACCATCAAAATTTATACCCACAATCATAGCTATATCACCACTGTAACCATCAGTAGTAATCGACGGTACAATTGCGGCAACGGGTTGATCGTCAAGTCGCGCAATATGAACATCACCGCCATTATCTAGACCCAGCGCTAACCAATATTGTTCGGGAATAGGCTGAAGATCAACCAGAAGGTCATTGTTATGGCGCGCCAAAGGAACAATTTCAAATAAAGCCTTCTGAGCGGCGAGACGTTCTGATTCGGCAATGCGGTCTTCAGTGATAAGATCAGTGGAGGCCAGAATCAAAGCTGTAATAAGAGCAAAGAGTGCCAGTAATAAACTATTTTTACCCATTGATTGAAAAATCATTAGTCTTCTGACCTCTCTGTTGCTTTGCGACGGTCGGTATGACCATAGGTGCGTGGCAATGTGTAATTATCGATAAAGGGTGCACAAAAGTTCGCCAGAAGTACCGCGAAGGCTATAGCATCGGGGTAATTTCCCCAGGCTCGAATGATATACACAAGAAAGCCAATTAATGCGCCATAAACCAGACGTCCACGATTACTGACCGTGGAGGACACAGGGTCGGTGAGAATAAAGAACGCACCCATCATTGAGGCACCGTTAAACAGATGCATCATCATAGAGCCTGGGCTTTGCGAGCTGCCAGAATCCCAAAATATTAATGACATCAAGGCCAGTGTGGCTAGCATGGCCACGGGGCCATGCCATGTAAATAGGCGGTTCGATAGCATAATAATGCCACCTGCCAAGAAGCCCAAATTGACCCATTCCCAGCCGACGCCTGCAAACATGGCTTGGCTAAATAAAGAGTCCTGTTGGTAAATTTGATCAACGGTCAAGCCGCTAGTATGTTTAAAGCTATCCAAAGGTGTCGCACCCGTAATGCCGTCCACCGGAGCTAAGCTGGAAAATACTAGTTTTAAGGATTCAATAAAGTCTGGATGGCTAAGACCTTCGGGTAGTAATGCGAGCGGTGTAATCCAGGTGGTCATCTGCACGGGGAAAGAAATTAGCAGAACGACATAGCCCACCATGGCTGGGTTAAAGGGGTTGTAACCTAGACCACCAAATAATTGCTTAGCAATGACCACTGAAAATACTGTACCAATAACCACTACCCACCAAGGGCATAGGGGCGGAAGGGCTAAGCCCAGTAATACCGCGGTCACTACCGCGCTGTAATCGCCTAGGTAAAACGCTAGTGGGCGTTTGCGAATCTTTAGAACCAACGCTTCACTAATCACCGCGGTGAGACAAGCCAGCACCACATTAATTAAAGAGCCCCAACCAAAGTGCCAGGTCAATGCAATCAATCCTGGGATGGTTGCTAGCACCACCAGTTTCATCACATTTGCAGTGCTCTTAGCGCCATGGGCATGGGGTGATGTAACCTGTTTAAAAGCCATTAGTTGGATTGCTCCGCTAGGCGTGTTTTTGCCTTTTCTAGTTTTTGCTGAGCACCTGAAAGCGCCGCACTCAAAATTTTGATCTTATCTTCTGGCTCTTCGCTAGCAACCGCAGTATCTAACTTACTCTGCGCTTTTTGGACACGCATTTCTGCGCTGGACACAGCGCGCTCCAATTTTGCCTGTTCCTGCTCTGGACTCAGTTGCTTAGCCTCAGTTCTTGCCTGTGCGGCAGCAACAATGTCAGCAGCGGAATTTGGCGCAGCGGTTTTTTTAGCTTGCAGAGCGGCCTCACGTCGTGCAGCACGTTTAGCCTCACGTTCTTTATCAGCTTGCTCAATTCGTTGCTGTCTGAATTCAAAACGCTCGCGCGCTTGAGCGGACTTAATTTTTTCTTCTTCTGCCTTTTTAATATCGCTCTTACTGCTTCGATAATGCTGAACCAGAGGAATGTTACTTGGACAGACATAAGAACATGCGCCGCATTCAATGCAATCAAACAAATTATGGGATTGCAGGCGATCATAGTCCTTAGCTTGGGAGTACCAGAGTAGCTGTTGCGGAAGCAGCGAAGCAGGGCAGGCCTCTGCACACATACCACATCTAATACAGGGCTGTGCAGGTTCGTTATGGGGAATTTCTTCAACACTAGGCGCCAGAAGACAGTTGCTAGTTTTAACGATGGGAATGTCTTTAGACGTCAGGCTGAACCCCATCATAGGGCCGCCCATAATCACTCGGCTGCATTTTTCCGCGTCAAACTTATTATACGCCAACATATGGGATACTGGAGTACCAATCAGAACATCGTAGTTACGATTGATTTCACAGGCTTCGCCAGTCATGGTTGTGACACGCGATACAAGCGGTTCACCCTCTACTACTGCGCGCTTAATAGCGTAGGTTGTACCAATATTGACGCAGACTATACCTATATCAGCTGGAATTTGACCGCTAGGTAATTCCTTGCCGGTCAAAATATAAATAAGTTGTTTCTCGCCCCCTGAGGGATATTTTGTCGGGAAAGAGACTACATTGATGCCGGTGTCTTGAGTATGGGGTTCAAGGGCCTGAATGGCTTCAGGTTTATTGTCTTCGATGCCAATAAGAATATTACTGGGATTCCCCAATGTATGACTGAGGATACGAATACCCTCAATAATTTCTTCGGCACGCTCTCTAATTAAAGCGTCATCCGCCGTAATATAGGGCTCACACTCGGTAGCATTGACAATTAAAGTATCTATTGGGCGATGAAAACCAGGATTTAATTTAACCGCTGTTGGGAAACCTGCACCGCCCATGCCGGCAATACCGGCATCGGTAATGATCGATAGTAATGTTTTGGGTGTTGTGTGTTCAAAATCAGCAATCCCCTGCAAAGCAATCCACTGGTCTTTACCATCAGAGGTAATCTCGATGCAGAGTGCTTCTATACCAGAAGAATGAGCTATAGGTCGCGCTTCAATTGCAGAAACTGTGCCAGAGGTAGGCGCATGAATCGCAACAGACACTGTACCGGCAGGATCGGCAATTTTTTGCCCTTTTAAAACTTTATCACCCAGTTTTACACAGGCAATAGCGGGCGCGCCAATATGCTGGCCCAGAGGAACAACCAATTTCTCAGGAATTGGCAAACTGCCAATGGGCTGAGTCACTGACTGATGTTTGTTTTCTGGTGGATGAACGCCACCCGGAGTTACCCATGTCTGTCTCATGCGGCACCCTCATGACTTGAACTACTGTGAGTTCTATCTGTAGCAATTAAGCCATTGGCTATTGGCGGTGTTGGCCATTGCCACTGATTAATTCCAGATTCAACCGGTAACATATCAATACAGTCCACTGGACAGGGTTCGACACACAGATCACAGCCAGTACATTCATCGGCAATCACTGTATGCATTAACTTAGCTGCGCCAAGAATGGCGTCCACAGGACAGGCTTGAATACATTTGGTGCATCCAATACATTCATCTTCGCGAATATAGGCTACCGTCTTAATGTCAGCTTCCTCGCCATGTTCCTGATCTAATTCGGGCGCAGGGACATCAAGCAGGTTTGCAATGGCATTAATTGTAGACTGACCGCCGGGAGGACATTTATTGATTGAGTCACCATCAGCAATAGATTCTGCATAGGGACGACAACCCGGAAAGCCACATTGCCCACATTGAGTCTGGGGTAAAAGGCTATCAATTTGATCAATAACCGGGTCGCCTTCAATCTTAAATTTTTCCGCGGCGAAACCAAGCAGTGCGCCAAAGATTAGGCCAAGACCTACTAGGGCAACCAGTGCTGAGATAATTGGATTTTGAAAGACAAATTCAATCATTTACACCAACCCGCCAAATCCCATAAAGGCAAGGGACATTAGACCCGCAGTAATCATAGCAATAGCTGCACCCTCAAAAGGTTGGGGGATATCCGCAGCGGCAAGTCTTTCACGCATGGCTGAAAACAAGATAAGCACAAGAGAAAAACCTGCACCGGCACCAAAGCCATAGAGTGATGCGTGGGCAAAACTCAGGGGTTTAGCGGCATTCTGTAGCGCTACACCCAATACCGCGCAATTAGTGGTAATAAGCGGCAAAAAGACACCCAAAACGCGGTACAGTAAAGGGCTGGTCTTCTCAATAAACATTTTGGTGAACTGAACCACCGCCGCAATTACCATGATGAAACTAATGGTTCGCAGATATTCGAGTTCAAGGGGAATAAGTACCGCTTTGTTAACCACATAGCTGACCATGGCGGTTAGGGTTAGAACAAAGGTGGTGGCGGCAGACATGCCTATGGCTGATTCAAGTTTTTTAGACACGCCCATAAACGGACACAGTCCAAGGAACTGTACCAGAACATAGTTATTGATTAGCACAGAGCTAACCAGTATTACCGCGACTTCTTGCATCTCATTACCAAGTTAATCTTAGAGTTGTCTATTATCATGGAATCAACTATCTCGATTCAATATATATAAAGCTTGTTTTTAGTCCATTTAGGAATAATAAATTCCCCCAAGGAACTAATGAAATCTGTCTAATACCGCAGTTTTGAGCGAATTATGTCACTCTTTGGCCTGGCTGAGCACCCGAATCCGGTGAAAATAAATAAATTCCCTTTTTGTCCGCCGCGGCTAAAACCATGCCTTCAGAAACACCAAAACGCATTTTCCGTGGTGCCAAATTGGCCACCATGATGGTTAATCTACCCTCCAGATCTGCCGGCTGGTAAGAACCTTTGATGCCAGAAAATACATTTCTCGTTTGGCCGCCAATGTCTAGGGTTAGAGCGAGTAGTTTGTCTGCACCCTCAACCGTTTCAGCTTTGACAATGCGTGCTACCCTTAAATCAACTTTGATGAAATCATCGAAGCTAATTTCTTCAGCGAGGGGCTGATCTTTAAGTGGCCCCTCTACGGGTTTTGTCACAACCTGCGCAATATCTTGCTTACTTGCTTCTACCATTGCATCTACCTGATCTTTTTCCACGCGCTGTAAAAGTGGCTTAAAGTTGTTAATTTTATGGTTAATTAGCGGACTCTCAATACTGCTCCAAGAGAGTGTGTCGTTGAGGAATAACTCAGCGTCTTCAGCAACGGAAGGAAGAACAGGTTTTAGATACGTCAAAAGTAACCTGAAAAGATTAATTCCCAAGGAGCAAATATCCTGCACTTTCTGTTGCTGAGTCTCGTCTTTGTTGAGTTTCCAGGGCTCCTTGGCTGCAATATATTCATTAGCTGCATCAGCCTGCGCCATAATTTCTCTGATGGCTTTACTAAATTCACGGTTTTCATAATGTTCAGCGATGACTTTTCCAGCATCACTGACTTGCTGCCAGAGTGCAGGGTTTTCAATGGTTGAAGATAGAACTCCGTCGTTGCCCTTAGTGACAAATTTCGCACATCGACTGGCAATGTTAACCACCTTGCCCACCAGATCGCTGTTAACTTTTTGCGTAAAGTCTTCAAGATTAAGGTCGATATCTTCTACAGATGCCGTTAATTTTGACGCATAGTAATAACGCAGATATTCCGGATTCAAATGATCTAGGTAACAGCGTGCGTTAATAAATGTTCCGCGAGATTTAGACATTTTCTTGCCATTAACCGTGACAAAACCATGAACACAGACCTTGGTCGGAGTTCTAAAGTTGGCGCTGGTTAGCATAGCGGGCCAAAATAACGCATGAAAATTGACAATATCTTTACCAATAAAATGATATAGCTCAGTGCTACTATCAGCCGCCCAGTACTGATCAAAATCTAAGTTATTTTTATCACAAAGATTTTTAAAGCTGGCCATATAGCCAATTGGAGCATCTAGCCAAACATAAAAGTATTTGCCCGGCGCATTAGGGATCTCAAACCCAAAGTAGGGTGAATCGCGACTGATATCCCATTCCTGAAGACCGGTTTCAAGCCATTCACCCAGCTTGTTAGCAACCTCATCCTGAACGGCGCCACTGCGCGTCCATGATTGTAAGAATTCGGTAAATTCTGGTAGTTTAAAAAAGTAATGATCGGATTTCTTTTCAATGGGTGTTGTCCCAGAAAGAGCGGATACTGGATTTATAAGATCGATTGGCGAATAGGTAGCACCACAGGCTTCACAGTTATCACCATATTGGTCCTCTGCTCCACATTTAGGGCAGGTTCCCTTGATATAACGATCAGCTAAAAAGAGTTGTTTCTCGGCATCAAACGCCTGAGTAATTTCACGCTTGGCAATGTGCTCATTGGCAACCAAGCGGTTATAAATTAACTCTGATAATTCTCGGTTTTCATCCGAATGTGTACTGTGATAATTATCAACACTAATGTGGAAATCACGGAAATCCGCTTCGTGGATACTGCGCATATCCGCAATATGCTGTTCGGGGCTTATGCCTTTTTCATCTGCCTTAAGCATAATAGCCGTTCCATGAGCATCATCAGCCGAAACGTAGTAACATTGGTGGCCGCACATACGCTGAAAGCGAACCCAAACATCGGTTTGCGTATATTCAAGTATATGTCCAAGGTGCAAAGCAGCATTTGCATAAGGCAGTGCGTTAGTGACCAAAATCTGGCGAATTTCTGTCATGTTCTGGTTTGATATCCAATGATTGTATAAAGGCGTCACTATAGCGATTTTACGCCAACTTTTCATGTGCAATTAAAGGTATATTCGTTTAAAAATAAAGTCGTGAGGTCTTTGTGTTAGAAAAGGTTAAATATATTGTGGCTGTTGCCTCGGGTAAAGGGGGTGTTGGTAAGTCAACCACGGCGGTTAATACCGCATTAGCACTGCACGCAATGGGCCAGTCTGTGGGTCTATTGGATGCAGATATCTATGGCCCTAGCATAGGTATGATGCTGGCTGTGCCAGAGGATCAGCGTCCGGATGTCATAGATGAGAAATTTTTCAAGCCAGTTATGGCGCAGGGCCTTGCGACCATGTCCATGGCTTATTTAACCACTGATAAAACACCTATGGTGTGGCGTGGCCCCATGGCAGCCGGTGCATTACAGCAGATGTTGCAACAAACTCAATGGGGTGAATTGGATGTGCTGGTGATTGATATGCCGCCGGGGACCGGTGATATTCAACTGACCCTGTCGCAAAAGGCGCAAATTTCTGGTGCAGTGATTGTAACCACACCTCAGGACATTGCCCTACTTGATGCAAAAAAAGGCATTGAGATGTTTCTTAAGGTAAAAATACCGGTGATCGGCATTATTGAAAATATGGCTACCCATATTTGCTCCCAATGTGGCGCCGAAGAGGCTATCTTTGGTCATGGAGGTGGTGAACAGGTTGCTCAGCAATATCAAACACAGCTGCTTGGCAGCTTGCCGCTGGATCGAACAATTCGTGAGCAGGGTGATAATGGAGACCCAGAACTTATAGCAAAAAATAAGCCTGAAATAGTAGAAGCTTATAAAAAAATTGCTCAGCAATTACTAGCGGAGCTCGATCAATTTGCCGCCGATTCAACCCCTGAAATAGTTTTTGAATAGATCGGTTTGCGGTCTATCAATAAGTCGGTATTATACGTGCCTAATTTTCAAATATAACAGCTAGCTGGAGTCAAGTAGATGAGTATCAAGTCAGACCATTGGATTCGCGAAATGTCCGCAAAAAACAAGATGATCGAGCCCTATGAGGCTGGACAGGTTCGTTATCATGGTGATGAGCGGGTAATTTCTTATGGTGTTTCGAGCTATGGTTACGACGTTCGCTGTGCGGATGAATTTAAAATTTTTACCAATATTCATTCTAAAACAGTAGACCCCAAAAACTTTGATAATGACGCATTTGTCGATGTTAAGGGCGACTATTGTATTATCCCGCCTAACTCCTTTGCTCTAGCAAGAACGGTAGAATATTTTAGAATTCCTCGTCAGGTGCTTACAGTTTGCTTGGGTAAATCAACCTATGCGCGCTGTGGCATTATCGTTAACGTTACGCCTCTAGAGCCAGAGTGGGAAGGGCATGTCACGCTAGAATTTTCAAATACCACAAACCTACCGGCAAAAATATATGCCAACGAGGGTGTAGCGCAGATGCTATTCTTTGAATCTGATCAGGTCTGTGAAACATCCTACGCTGATCGCGGCGGAAAATACCAAGGTCAGACAGGCGTAACGCTACCAAAAACCTAGTTTTTTTACCTTGTTTTTTAGGGGTTAAGCAGCGCATCTCGCAAGGCTTTAGCCTGCTGTTGAATGCGCCGGGTATTTTCAGGACCGGCGCGCAACAGTTGTTTTTGCAAAGGCATTAATTCTTCCAGCTTCTTGTCAGCAAATTTATAGGCCACAGAATCTCTAGTGAGCGCCAATGGCTCAACAATAATTGGTGCCGCAAGAATATTATCGATAGTTTGGAGAATAATACCGTCCATCTGTCGAGGCCGATAGCCTAGCTCGGAGAAAGCTAATTCAAGTAAGGGCCTTACCTTGTGGAAGAAGTTAGCCATCTGCTGCATATCAATACTCAATAAAATATTAACCACGCTGTTGTAGCGTTCGTAGTTGCCAGCATTTAGCCAAATATTGCCATCCTGCCTATGGGTGGTGAATTTACCCTCGGCAACACCCAATGGAAACACCTTTTCAGACACCGTGCCGCGCGCCAAACCGTCCATAAAGCTGGCTGAGCGTCGAATAAGATCATCAGGTTTTAGCCATTGAGTCATTTTGTTGTTCGACTGCTCGGCTATGGCACCTCTTACATACTCATCGCTGCTATCTAACTCAGGGAGCCTAGGAGCAGTTGGTGTTACAAAAGGTTCAGCCTGTACTTCCAAAGCCACCTCAGTGGTTTGATCCGATTCTTGTGAAACAGTAGCAGAAATCTCAGACTGTTGAGGTATGTTTGCTGACGGCGGAGCAATATCACTATTAACAGATTCAATAATTGTCTGTTCAGGAATAACACCCAATAACTCAAGTTCATTTTGTTTAGATAGACTGCCTGTTTTGTAGAGCACTCCCAAAATAAGAGCAACTGCAATAAGGCTACCGACGGCAATTGTGAACTTACTAGAGCCTGATTTTTTTATAGTCATACCTATATCTCTGCTTTTTTCTCTAAGGGTGTAATAGGTTGCCCGTTAAGAGTTCCCTGAGTAAATTTCATAGTTGTTACTTTATCTTTGTCATAGGTTTCAAATTTCACCATGACAAAATCCCAATCGGAGGCTAGCCAGATTTTGGATTGAATATCAGCGGATTCTTTGTCCTCGATGATATCCTTACGTAATAAAATGGTGGTATTCAACTCGCCAATATTAGTTGCTAGCACCTCATTACCGATAACTTGGTAGCGATAATCTTCGATCTTTCCCTTCTTAATAACAGTGTAGTAGATATCCTTGAGCCCTGAAGCTAAGTCAAATCGCAACTGTTGTTTGTGGGTCATTGTATCTTGGTAACCTGAAAGGAGGCCGATGCTTCCAGTTCCTTCTTTAAAGGAAAAATTCAGTTTTTTTGCTTGCCAATCATATTCTTGAAATTCAAAACGCTTACCAATAATCGTTTTTTGTTTCTTAGTGAAACTATCAGGTATTACATGACCATTTTGCGAAAGATGAAAAAGGCCTTTTTCGGTGACCTTTCCCAGAACGCCCTTAGCGACGATGCTTTCCGTAAATTGACCGTTTTCGTTCTTTACCAGACGCTGGGTTAATTCAACATCCATGCCTTTAATTTTTGTGGAATATTTCATTTCTAAAGGTACAAGAAATTCTGATGCGACCTGAAGTTTTTCTGCCCAGCTAAATGAAGCTACAAAAACTCCCATAGCCAAAATAATGGCCATCGATATGGCTAATACTGATATGGGCTTTGTTGGTGCTAAATTTTTGGTTAACTGATGCATATGTTTAGGACAATAATTTAATCAGAATGTTCAATTCTTTTATGAATAATTCCGTGATTTTCTAGCGGCGTATTATCCAGCTCAGCTAGGCCTGACCTCATTTGAAGTCTATCTTCACAAAACCATTCAATGGCTTTAGGGTAAATTTGGTGCTCATGGATAAGCACTTTAGCTGCCAAGGAGGCTTCATTGTCAGAGGCAGAGATTACAACCCTTGCCTGAATAATGGCTGGGCCGCCGTCTAATTCGGGGGTGACAAAGTGAACCGTAGCTCCGGCCTCTTTTTCACCGGCTTCAATTGCACGCCTGTGAGTATGAAGGCCTGGATAGGCGGGTAATAATGAAGGATGGATATTCATCATTTTACCCAAATAATGATCGACAAATCTTGGCGTTAAAATCCGCATAAAACCCGCAAGGATGACTAAGTCTGGTGCAAAGCTGTCTATGAGATCGCTAAGCGCCTGATCAAAGGATTCCCTGCTCTCGAAGGTACGATGATCGAGGGCAATATTGGGGATATTGCCCTTAGCGGCTCTTTCAAGGCCGCCTGCATCTGGGTTGTTACTAATCACTGCCGAGATTTTGGCATTCACTGATTGTTGCGCGCAGGCGTCAATAATGGATTGCAGATTAGAGCCACCACCAGAGACCAGAACGACCAATCGTTTTTGCACGCTAGGGGTCATTCAGTCATGCCATCCAGTTGAACCTGTGGTTGTCCGTCTTTGGTTTCTTGAATCGTACCAAGAACAAAAGCTTGCTCACCATTTGCCGTTAGAATATCGAGTGTTTTTTGTTCCGCATCAGCAGGAACACAGATTACCATGCCAACACCACAGTTAAGCGTTCTATACATCTCTAATGCTTCAATGTTTCCCTGTTCTTGAAGCCAGTCAAAAACAATCGGACGTTGCCATGCATTGGTATCTATCACTGCAGTGGCGTTTTCTGGTAATACGCGAGGGATATTTTCTAACAGACCACCACCTGTAATATGCGCTATGGCATGAACCGGGGACTGACCGATTAAATCTAGAAGTGATTTAACATAAATTTTTGTTGGCGCCATAAGTAAATCGATTAGCTTTTCATCACCGAGTTCAAAGGTCGATGGATCAGTCTTTGTGACTTCTAGCACTTTGCGAATCAGTGAGTAACCATTCGAGTGCGGCCCCGTGGATGCCATGCCGATGATAGTATCGCCAACAGCAACCTTAGAACCATCAATCAACTCAGATTTTTCAGCAATACCTACACAGAAGCCTGCAAGATCATAGTCCTCGCCTTCATACATGCCCGGCATCTCTGCGGTTTCGCCGCCGATCAGCGAGCATCCTGAAAGTTCGCAGCCATCGGCGATTCCCTGCACAACAGAGGCAGCAATATCAACATCAAGTTTGCCAGTAGCATAGTAATCTAAAAAGAAAAGAGGCTCTGCACCACAGACAATGAGGTCATTTACGCACATTGCAACAAGGTCGATACCTACCGTACTGTGCTTACCTGAATCCAGTGCCAATCTTAATTTGGTACCAACACCATCAGTGCCTGAGACTAATACGGGTTGTTTATAGCCCGTAGGAAGCTCGAATAATGCGCCAAACCCTCCTAGGCCTGCCATTACTTCAGGTCGACGGGTTCGTTTGGCCGCACCTTTGATCTTTTCGATTAGTGCATTTCCGGCATCAATATCAACGCCAGCGTCTTTGTAACTCAAAGATTGAGTCGATTTGGTCATGAATGAATCCCACTGCGATAAATAGAAGTTGGGTATTTTAAGCTGAGTTGGGTAAATTTTCATCAAGCACTGGTACAATAGTGCAAAATAATTTGGAGATTTTGTGTTGAAACGTTGGTTGCCCTCTATTTTGCTATGTTTTAGCCTGTTTTCAAGTGCCGATCAAACTACGAATCTTTATCGTGTTTTGGTACCGGTGGGCGATCAATCGGCAAAATCTAGAGATAGTGGTATCGATCAGGCGTTTTCGAGCATGCTGATTAAGCTCAGTGGAGATAGCCAAATTATGCAATCGCCACTACTTCAACCATTTTTAACGGACCCAAAAGCATTTTTAGATTCGGTAGGTTTTAGTCAAGTTGATACAGCGAGTTTGGATAGCCAAAATGAAATGGCTTTGGATGTTAAGTTTGATCGAACATTTGTTGATAAGCTTTTAAAGCAGGCTCAGGTATCCATAGTTTCTACCCAGCGCCCCAATTTTCTTGTATGGCTCATGGTTGATGATTTAGATCATGGTCGCCGTGTTATCCATGAGTCATTAGCTCAGCAGGCCGACCCTGAAGAGCCACTCTATGAAGTGTTAAGCGCATTCGATCAGGCAATGCAGGGGCGGGCGGTATCTTATTTTTTCCCAAGCTATGATTTGGAAGATCAACTTTCGGTATCTGCTAATGAAGCTTGGGCATTGCGCGCCGATAGACTTAACAAGGCCTCTCAGCGCTATGCTGCTGATGGATGGTTTGCAGTTAGAGTTTTTAAAGCATCGGACGGCCAAGTCAGAGGTGCCTGGGCCTATCAAGAAATAGGTAAGCGCAAAATGGATGACTTCCAAGGTGAATCATTGGTTGGTTTAATGGATAATTCTGTTGATGCTGTTTTGGATACTTTACTCAAGTCTTATACCTATATACCTCAACTGGAAACCAACCGTTTGTTGGCTCAAATTGAGGGTGTGGATAATTTCTCGACCTACCAGTCGGCAGAGACTCAGTTAGAAAAGTTGGAAATGATAGAGTCCTTGCAGTTATATTCCGTTAATAAAGATGAGCTGGTGGTAGCAATAGAAGCCAATGTAAGGGCTGATCTATTGCATGCTGAATTACTTCGTAGTGGCTTTTTAGAAGCCAATAAATCTTCAGACAACCGATCAATCGGTCGCTTAACCTATCGCTGGGTGAATCAATGAGTCAATTACATCAAATGAATTTAGAGGTAAAGCTTGATGATCAAGCGACCTTTGATAATTTTTATGCACCCAATGGCTCTACGCAGCAGTTAGCAAAATTTTTACTGCAAGAAAGCGGTCAGCGGTTTGTTTGTTTAGTGGGTAATTCAGGTAGTGGTTTATCACATTTATTGCAGGCCTCCTGTCAAAGAGGGCCTTTCGATCGTTCCGGCGACGCTATTTATCTGCCCCTTAAAGAGCTCAAGGAATATCAGCCGCAACCTATATTTGAGGGACTTGAAGCGGCTTCACTGATATGTCTAGATGATTTACAGGCTGTGGCTGATAACCCAGATTGGCAGGTGCCGCTATTTAATTTCTTCAATGAATGTAAGCAAAGTGGTACTAAGTTAATTTTCTCTAGTTCGTTACTGTTGGAGGATTTGGGAATTCAATTGCCCGATCTACTATCAAGATTACAATCTGGACTGATTCATGGGTTAATCGACTTTGGTGATGATGACCTTAGGCGACTCCTTCAGTTTCGCAGTAACCTGCGTGGTATGTATCTTTCTGATGAGGTTGCGAGGTTTTTACTCACCCGACTTTCGCGGGATACCAATACACTGATTGGTGCTCTTGAGGCGCTAGACAGTGCTTCCTTAAGAGAGCAGCGAAGATTAACCACTCCCTTCGTAAAAGCGACCTTGGATATATAGTCCAAAATCTACATAGAGCAATTATCACAGCGCAGATAAACACCTCGTGGATCATTAAATTCACTAAGGTGTTTGAGAGGGCTAATTGCCGTCATGGTCTCGCTGTTTATTAGGCTTGAAGCGAATTTTGAAAACCCTATCTTACTGATTGAAGCCGAAAAATTCTGGCTAATATCTTGAAAAAACTGTTCCTGTGGCGTCAAAATTCGCGACGGGTAAGTGACCGAATACTCTTGGATGCCTGCTAGTTCTGCCGCAGCTGTAATAGCGTCGTTTAAATCACCTAGCTGATCAACTAAACCGTTTTCAAGTGCCTGTTGGCCGGTCCAGATACGTCCCTGAGCAATATCATGAATAGCTTCAGGGCTTTGGTCCCGTCCATTGGCTACCAGATCAATAAACCGATCATATATATGATCAACACTGGATTGAAGAATAACTTTAGCCTGTTTGCTCATCGGTCGATCAAGTTGCATGATATCTGCTATATCAGTTGTACCAACGCCATCTGAGTTGACACCCAATGTGGCCAGTGTTTTTTCAAAGTTAGGAATCATACTGTAGACACCGATAGAGCCAGTAATCGTAGAGGGCATGGCGACAATTCTATCTGCCTCAGCGGCAATCCAGTAACCTCCGGAAGCGGCATAACTCCCCATCGAGACTACAATTGGAACCTGTTGATTGCCCTGTCCGTAAAGTGAATCTCTGATATTGTCTGAAGCAAAGGCGCTACCGCCTGGGCTATCAATACGAAGCACAATCGCCTTAACATGAGGATCATAGTGCACTTCGGATAGTATTTGAGAGAGGGTGTCGCCGCCGATTTCGCCTTCAGGCTGCTCGCCATCAAATATGGTGCCTTTGGCAACCACAACCGCTATTTTATCTGCCGCCTGTTCATGACTGTTTTCACGGCGAATATTGGCAACATAAGAGGACATGTCAATGGCAACAAATTCACCATGCATGTCATTAGGGATTTGCGAATTTAGGTAATTATGCATTTCGCTGCGGGTTGCAACATAATCGATGAGCCCTGCGTTATAAGCCAGTTTCGCGGTATCACCCTGAGTTGTCTGCAGCTGGCTATGCAGGTTATTAGCTAAGTTATCGATGGTGCCTTTTTCGAGTCCACGCAGGCTTTCAATTTTATCTGTATAAGACTGCCATAGCTGGTTAATCACCGCGGAGATATCTTCTTTGGCCTCAGCGGACATATTATTTCTTAAGAAGGGTTCAGCGGCGCTTTTATAGTCTCCAGTCCGAAAAACATGCACCTTAATATCGAGTTTATCTAGGGCGTTACGAAAATAACTACCATAGGCGCCAATCCCAGTAATTAATACAGATCCCATGGGGTTCATGAGTATTTCATCTGCATGGGCGGCGAGAAAGTATTGTGATTGGGTGAAATTATCAGCAACGGCTATTACCGGTTTGTCTGTCGCCTTAAAGCGCATCAGTGCCTGACTAATTTCTTCTAATTTCGCAATACTTGCGCCTTCAAGAAAATCAGTCACTATCACCAGATGAGTAATTCTTGGGTCATAGGTGGCTGAATCTATGGATTCAACAACATCCCTAACCAAGGTTTCTTGATTGGACATGGTTTGATCGGCAAACAATGAATCAATAGGATAAATGTAAGATTTTTGATCAACTAATACGCCAGAGGGTGCTAGATAAAGCGCGCCTTCTTCCGGGATAGGGGGTAGTTGATTGGAAAAAATGCCAATTAAAAACAAGGCAAAAATGGCGAAAAAAATAATGCTTAACATCAGCTTAAAGGCTTTAAAAACCTTACTGATATAACCCAATAAGCGTCTAAATAATGAGGGATTATGAGCTGCCATAGCTAGTGGGTTCCTTGGTCTTTTAAACTAACCTGTATTCGGCGGGTATAGAGCATGGCAGCACAAAAAACCACCACTGTTAACACTAGTTCCGCTAAATCCAGAGAAGTTGGTTGGGGTTTAGTGACGCCAAATACTGCCGATGCAAAATACAACAGCAACACAAATCCCATCCAAATATAGGTTCTTAAGTTGTTAAACCAAAGCCCTGGAGCAAACATCAATAACGGCAACAGGACAATAAAATAAATAACAGGGGGTTGGTTTTGTAGCCAAAGATTGGCTCCTAATACCAAAACCAGAAGTAGGTAGCTGATTCTTACTAGCTGTTTTAGGCTGTTATATGTGTTTTGGGTAGTCAATGGCTTAAACCTTTTTTGAGTTGTTGATAAGTTGCAAAGCAAGTGAAGCAATTCTTTTACCCTGTGATTGACAGATTGCCTGCTCATCAGGTGTCAGTTGATCAGCTTCTACATGACTAGCTCCGTAGGGGGTGCCGCCTTTTTGGGTTGTACTTAATGCGCTTTCAGAATAAGGAACGCCGGAAATTAACATGCCATGATGAATCAACGGTAACATCATCGACAGAAGGGTTGTTTCCTGGCCGCCATGAATAGAGCTCGAAGAAGTGAAAACCCCTGCAGGCTTATCAATGAGAGCGCCACTGGCCCATAGGCTACCCGTATTATCAAGAAAGTATTTGAGTGGAGCTGCCATATTGCCAAATCTTGTGGGGCTGCCGAGTAGGAGCCCATGGCAGTTTGCAAGGTCCTCTTGGGTACAATACAGGTCACCGTTCTCTGGGATGCTTTCAGCAGTCGCTTCATGGTCTGCCGATACGCTGGGAACGGTGCGAAGCCGAGCTTCCATGCCTGCAATTTCGACAGCCTGTGCGAGCTGTTCGGCAAGCATTTTCACATGCCCGTTTCGGCTGTAGTATAGGATGAGTACGTAGGGTTCAGTCATTCAACAATCTCCAATACTGCCTCTGGTGGACGACCAATAGCCGCCTTATTATCAGCGACTACAATAGGGCGCTCTATTAATTTGGGGTTATCAACCATAGCTTTGATAAGTTGATCCTGAGTTAGCGCTTTGCCGCGCAAATTATCTTTAAAGTACTGTTCGGATTTGCGCACCAGTTGATCAGCTGACATATTAAGCATAGTCAAAAGATCTAAGAGCTCATCGGCACTGAGATGCTGCTCTAAGTAAAGCCTAATGTCAGCTTTGATGCCTCTTGATTTAAGAAGCTCTAGGGTCTGCCGAGATTTTGAACATCGCGGGTTATGGTAAATCGTTATCATAAGGGGCAAACCTAGTTAAAATTTATTTTTTAAAAAGTAATCTATAAATGGCTATTCGTATTATAGTAACTACGGCGCTTTAATGGGCGTCATTGATTTCATTTTAAGAGACTAATAAGTATTATGATACGGATTATTTATCTTGTCAGCTTTCTATTACTGGGTTGCGGTATGGAACCATCCTCTGTTGGGGAAAAAAGTCATAGACTAACAAACGGTGAAACGATTAATTTGGTCTCACCGTCGAAAACAGTGATTATTAATTATTGGGCTACCTGGTGTGCCCCTTGCCGTGATGAAATTCCTGAACTCAATGAGCTCGCCCACGAATTAAGTGAATCGTTACTGGTTATTGGTGTTAACTTCGATCAGGTGATGGGTGAGGAGCTGTCCCAGCAGATGCAGGCTCTAGGGATAGAATTCGATAATTTATTGCATGACCCGCGCGGCATTTGGAATCTTGATCCAGTCTCAGTTCTCCCTGAAACCTTAATCATCAATACCCAAGGTGAGTTAATTCATAGGCTAGTTGGACCTCAGACCAAAAAGTCGCTTAGTGCCTTAGTAGCCGCGGAATAATAGGCTACTTGATTTTACCAAGGTGTTTGGATACCACCTGCAAGCTAGATTTAAAGAGTCGTGGGGTTGAAGCGATAATATGGCCGCTCTCGAGGAATGATTCACCACCATTAAAGTCACTGACCATACCGCCAGCCTCACGAATCACAAGTACTCCAGCGGCTATATCCCAAGGTTTTAGATACATTTCCCAGAAAACGTCGATTTTCCCTGCCGCCAAATAGGCTAAATCTAAAGAGGCTACTCCCATACGACGAATGCCTGCTGAATTATCGGCAAATTCTTGCATACAGGAAAGGAATTCAGTCATGTAAGCGAAAGATGGATTACTAAAAGGAATGCCGGTGCCATAGAGCGCGCCAGCTTTTTCTTTGCGACCAGATACTCGAATGCGACGACCATTTAAATGGGCACCTTTACCTCTGCTAGCGGTAAATTCTTCTCGCTTAAAGGGTTCCAAGATTACCGCATGTTCAAGTTTGCCCTTAAATTGGCAAGCTATTGAAACAGCTACATGGGGAATGCCGCGCACGAAATTAGTAGTACCATCAAGGGGGTCAATAATCCAAACAGTATCACTTTCTGGGTTGCCGCTACGGCCGGTCTCTTCGCCTAAAAAAGCATGGTCTGGATAGGCTTTTTTGAGATGATAAATAATAGTCTCTTCGGAACGTTTATCCACTTCGGTGACGAAATCATGGCGACCTTTTTCATCAACTTTTATTAAGTCGAGATTGTCAGCTGACTTAACAATCATCTCGCCGGCTTCTCGGGCAGCGCGAAGCGCTATATTGACCATGGGTTGCATAGTGGTAGTTCCAAATGAGTTAAAGAGCGCGCGCATTGTACCAGATTGAAAAATTCATTAAAGCGCCGTTTTCCCCTGCCAAAACTGCCGATACCACAAATTTGGTTTTAGCTATAAAAATTAGCCAATAATTCTGGTAGAATCGCGACCCTCAGAATTAGAGACGGATTTTTTCGTCTTCAAGCAATTATTAAGAGGTGCTCCGTGCCCACAGCTGCTCGCCAAGCCAATATTAAGATCGTACTCGTCAATACCGCCCACCCAGGCAATATTGGGGGTGCCGCACGCGCGATGAAAAACATGGGTTTAGCGGAGCTCTGCTTGGTTGAGCCCAGAGAATACCCAGCGCCCAGAGCGATTTGGCGTTCTGCCGGTGCGCGCGATATTCTACAAAATGCCACGGTGGTTGATACGGTGGATGAGGCTATTGCCGATTGTTCTCTTGTTATCGGCACCAGTGCCCGTGAAAGACGAATTCCTTGGCCGTTAATTAACCCAAGGGAATGCGGTGATCGTGTATGGGCCGAAGCTGAAAACCATAAGGTTGCACTATTATTCGGTCGAGAAGATAGAGGTTTGACCAATGATGAGCTTCAAAAGTGTAACTACCATGTGCATATTCCTTCAAATCCGGAATATAGCTCGTTGAACCTAGCCACTGCAGTGCAGGTGCTAGCCTATGAGGTTCGAATGGCTAGTCTTGCTGACGATAAAGGTGAGATGCCAGCCCTTAGCGAATGGGACCAACCCATGGCAACGGCTGAGGAGCTAGAGCATTTTCATAACCATCTATCGGACACCATGGCTAAACTCAGCTTTTATGACCCTGATAACCCAAAACAACTTTTGACCCGTTTGCGTCGACTATTTAATCGTACACGCATGGATGAAATGGAAGTTTCCATTTTAAGAGGTCTATTATCAGCGGTGCAGCGTAAAATTAAGTAACCTTGGTATTAATTGACTAAAACACTCAGGTATTAGATAATTCACCCCTGAAACAGGCAACATGTAGGTCATTAAAATGCGCTTAACCACAAAGGGACGATATGCGGTCACAGCAATGTTAGATTTAACATTGCACGCAAAAGATAGACCTATTTCCTTGGCTGGAATTTCGGAAAGGCAGTCTATTTCGCTGTCTTATCTAGAGCAGCTCTTTTCTCGGTTGCGCCAGTCAGGTCTAGTCTCAAGTGTGCGCGGGCCCGGTGGTGGCTATAAGTTGGCTAGAGCTAGTGAAAATATTTTTGTGGCACAGATAATTAATGCGGTTAATGAATCTATAGACACAACCAGTTGCCAAGGAAAGGGCGATTGCCAAGGTGGAGACATCTGCCTTACTCATAATTTATGGCATGACTTGAGTGAGCGCATACATGATTTTTTAAACAGTATCTCACTAGCAGATTTAGTGGTTAGACGAGATACACAGCTAATTGCTCAACGACAGGTTGATCAATTGCTGGTGATTGACGATAACATTCAGGCTGATGCCTGTTAATTTGGAGACATAAATGAATCTTCCAATCTATTTGGATTATGCGTCTACTACCCCAGTAGACCCCGCTGTAGCTGACCGTATGGTTGAGTTTTTGACTCCATCTGGCCACTTTGGTAACCCTGCATCTCGTTCACATATGTTTGGTTGGCAGGCAGAAGCCGCTGTTGAAGATGCGCGCGTTGATGTGGCCAACTTAATCGGAGCTGACCCTCGTGAAGTTGTTTGGACGTCGGGAGCGACCGAAGCTAACAATTTAGCCATTAAAGGCTGCGCACAGTTTAATACACGCAAAGGTAAACACATTATTACCTCTAAAATTGAGCACAAAGCGGTACTGGATACCTGCCGTCAATTAGAGCGTGAAGGTTTCGAAATTACCTATCTTAATCCAGATAAAAGTGGCCTTATTCAGCCTCAAGCAATTGCTGATGCAATTCGTGATGACACCACGGTAGTGTCTATTATGCACGTGAACAATGAGCTTGGAACTTTGAATGATATTGCGGCAATTGGAAAGCTATGCCGTGAAAATAAAGTATTTTTCCATGTGGATGCTGCACAAAGCGCCGGTAAAACAGCGATTGATGTCGAAGCCATGCAGGTGGATATGATGTCGTTTTCGGCGCATAAAATTTATGGCCCTAAGGGTATAGGGGCACTCTATGTGCGTCGTAAGCCTCGTGTTCGAATCGAAGCGCAGATGCATGGTGGTGGTCATGAGCGTGGTATGCGTTCGGGTACATTGCCGACTCACCAGATCGTGGGTATGGGTGCTGCTTTTAAACTGGGTGCCGAGGTGTTGGCCGATGAATCCGCAAGAATTACCGCTTTGCGCAAGCGTTTGTGGGATGGCGTATCGGATATGCAAGAAGTTTACCTGAATGGGTCAGAGCATCAGCATGTTCCAGGCATTATTAATATCAGCTTTGCCTATGTTGAAGGTGAGTCACTGATTATGGCTCTGAGAGACCTAGCGGTTTCATCGGGTTCAGCCTGCACATCAGCAAGTTTAGAGCCTTCTTATGTGCTTCGTGCACTGGGGCTAAATGATGAAATGGCGCATAGTTCAATTCGTTTTAGTATTGGTCGTTATACGTCCGAGCAAGACGTGGATGATGCGATTACTAAGGTACGTCATGCAGTTGAAAAACTTAGAGAGCTTTCGCCACTATGGGATATGTTCCAAGATGGTGTCGATTTAGATCAGGTTGAGTGGGCTGCCCACTAATTTAAACGTAAGAATTATTTGAAGTAATAAAATAGGATAGAAAAATGGCTTACAGTGAGAAAGTGATAGATCATTACGAAAACCCACGCAATGTCGGCAAGTTAGACGACAATTCTAAAAATGTGGGTACCGGTATGGTTGGAGCGCCGGCCTGTGGTGATGTGATGCGTCTTCAGATTCAAGTGAATGATGAAGGTGTAATCGAAGATGCCAAATTTAAAACCTATGGTTGTGGATCTGCAATTGCCTCAAGCTCACTTCTAACTGAGTGGGTAAAAGGCAAAAATATTGATGAAGCTGAACAGATTAAAAATACCACTATTGCAGAAGAGTTAGCCTTACCCCCTGTTAAAATCCACTGTTCTGTTTTAGCGGAAGATGCGATTAAAGCAGCAGTTAGAGACGTTAGAGAAAAGCAGGAGAAGTAAGCGTGGCAATCACCATGACTGAGGCTGCCGAATCCCATGTGGTTCGGCATTTAGCGCATCGAGATAAGGGAATAGGGATCCGCCTTGGAGTTAGAACCACAGGTTGCTCTGGGCTTTCTTATGTACTCGAATTTGTCGACGAAAAAGCCGATGAAGACGTGGTTTTTGACTGCGGTGATGTTCAGCTAATTATTGACCCAAAGAGTTTGGTTTATTTAGATGGAACTCAGTTAGATTATGTTAAAGAGGGCTTGAATGAGGGTTTTGAGTTTAAAAATCCCAATGTTACAGACGAATGTGGTTGCGGAGAAAGCTTCCATATTTAGCCCTGTAGTAGCTCAGACAACTTAATTATTCAGGCCGTATACAGTGAGTATTGCCAAAAACTTCTTTGAAATCTTTTCTCTCCCAGCCAGCTGGGAGATAGACCACAGTGTATTGGATAAAAAATTTCGTACGCTTCAGCTGACTTTCCATCCTGATCGATACGCCAATAAGAATGATTTTGAAAAACGCTTAGCGGTGCAAACGGCTTCGACCATTAATCAAGCCTATGAAACACTAAGTTCGCCTCTTCTTCGTGCGCAATATCTTCTCAAGCTAGAGGGGTTTGATGCAGATCAAGAAAGTCACATTACCTCCGATGGCCAGTTTCTGATGCAGCAGATGGTATTACGTGAAGCTTTGAGTGATGTCAAAGACTGTGCTAATCCAAAAGATGCGCTGGTATCTTTGAGTATCGAAGCTCAGCAGGCGGCAGCCAAGATTCAAGCAGATTTCGCTCAATATTTTAATACTAAAGAATACAATCAAGCCTTTGATGCTCTTGCCAAAATGCAGTTTGCCTGTAAGTTTGTCAGCGATATTAGTAGCCTTGAAGCAGAGCTAGAGGAATTATAAGCCGTGGCATTATTACAGATTTCAGAGCCAGGCCAGTCGCCACAACCGCATCAGCGTAAGTATGCTGTAGGTATCGATTTGGGTACAACGAATTCGTTGGTTGCCACTGTTAGAAGTGGTTCTGCCGACATTCTTCCCGATGAGCAGGGCAGAAATTTGCTGCCATCAGTGGTTCATTATGAAACTGAAGGCGTTAGCTGTGTGGGCTATGAGGCCGCAGGGCATAACAGTAGCGATCCATTAAACACCTTGACGTCAATTAAGCGATTGATGGGTAGAGGCATAGGCGATATTAAGCGTCTAGGTAATAGTTTGCCCTATGATTTTGCGGCAGACGATGGCGGTATGCCCAAAATTAAAACTGCCCATGGCCCCGTTAGTCCGATTCAAGTATCAGCGGAAATTCTTCGCAAACTTGCCGGTCGAGCAGAGTTGGCCTTTGAAGGAATGCTCGATGGTGCAGTGATTACTGTGCCAGCTTATTTTGATGAGGCTCAGCGACAGGCAACTAAAGATGCTGCTACTTTAGCCGGTATTAAAGTGTTACGGTTGCTTAATGAGCCAACCGCCGCCGCCATTGCCTACGGGCTTGATGCGGAAGAAAATGAAGATACTTCTGCGCAGCGTCTAATCGCAGTCTATGATCTGGGTGGCGGTACTTTTGATATAAGTATTCTCAGGCTTTCAAAAGGTGTGTTTGAAGTATTAGCCACTGGCGGTGATTCAGCGCTGGGGGGTGATGACCTTGATCATGCCATTGCTAATTGGCTTTGCTCTGAACTGGGTATGACCCATGATTTGGATCCTGTAGAACAGCGAGTTTTATTAGAAACTGCAAAATGTGCCAAAGAAGAACTTACTGAAAGTGATAAGGTTGAGTTAGATATACTGGACGCTAAATTAGTGCTCACTAAAGATCAGTTGCATGAGCTAGTAGACAGTCTAATTGATCAGACCCTTAGTGCCTGTAAACGCGCCATTCGCGATGCGGGAGTTAAGATTAATCAGATTGAGGAAGTGGTTCTCGTAGGTGGCTCGACTCGAATGCCAAGAGTAGGGCAGAAAGTGGCAGAGCTGTTTGATCGTCAGCCCAAATGTAGCCTAGATCCTGATTTAGTAGTGGCAATGGGAGCAGCGAAGCAGGCAGAAGTATTAATTGGTAATAAGTCTGCTGACGATATGCTATTGCTGGATGTAATTCCACTGTCATTGGGTATAGAGACTATGGGTGGCCTTACTGAAAAGCTAATCCATAGAAACACCACAATCCCAGTGGCTAAGGCGCAAGAATTTACCACCTTTAAAGACGGTCAAACGGCCATGAGTATTCATGTGGTTCAGGGCGATCGTGAGCTAGTGTCTGACTGCAGATCCTTGGCGCGCTTTGAACTGCGCGGCATACCCCCTATGGTTGCCGGTAGTGCCAAAATTCAGGTGAGTTATCAGGTTGATGCCGATGGCTTACTCAATGTGTCAGCCCGTGAGCTTAGTAGCGGCGTCGAATCTAGCATTGAGGTTAAGCCGTCCTATGGTTTAACTGATAATGAAATAACCCAGATGCTTCAAGATTCATTTAGTCATGCCCGTGATGACATGCGCTTGCGCGCCTTAAGAGAACAACAGGTTGAAGCCGATCGTATGCTGGAAGATCTTCGCGCGGCCATTGATAAAGATGGTGAGTCGCTATTGGATACAACCGAGTTAAAATGTCTGCAGGTCGCTCTAGACGAGTTACAGGTTTTACGCGAAAGCTGTGATGATCATCGTCAGCTCGCTAATCAAATAGAAAGTATTGGCAAGTCCAGTGAAGACTTTGCTGCTAGACGAATGGATGTCAGTATCAAACAGGCGCTTGCAGGGCTGAGCCTTGACGAAGCCTTAGATAAATAAGCTTAGGAGCTTTTATGCCAAAAATAGTATTTTTACCGCATCATGAAATCTGCCCAGAGGGTGCAGTGGTTGAGGCGGAAAAGGGTCAAAGTATCTGTGAGGCCGCGCTTAAAAACGGTCTTGATATCGAGCATGCCTGTGAGATGTCCTGTGCCTGCACTACCTGTCATGTACATATTAGAGAGGGCTTGGATTCTGTCCCTGAAGCCGATGAGTTAGAAGATGATTTCTTGGATAAAGCCTGGGGTTTAGATCCAGATTCGCGTCTTAGCTGTCAGGTGATGGTAGGTGAAGAAGATTTAGTGGTTGAGATTCCTAAGTACACCATCAATATGGTTTCTGAAAGACATTAATAGGAGCGGTTATGATTAAGTGGACTGATATAAACGACATTGCTATTGAGTTGGCAGATAATCACGAAGACATAGATCCAAAATATATTAATTTTGTAGATCTGCGCAATCTAGTACTCAGTATTGAAGATTTTTCTGATGACCCCGACCGCTGCGGTGAAAAAATCCTTGAAGCGATTCAAATGGCGTGGATTGAAGAGTTAGATTAATCCTAATATTTACGATGATTTATGGTTTTGCGACACAAAATCATTGTTACCCGCCATCGCAATAGGTAAAATCCGCACCCATGCCGAAAGGCGATAATTACTATTAAATTTAAAGTCCGATTTGGAGACATTATATGGCCGTTGAACGCACTCTATCTATTATCAAACCTGATGCTGTAGCTAAAAATGCAGTGGGTCAAATTCTTAGCCGCTTTGAAGCTGCTAACCTGCAGGTTATTGCACTTAAGATGCAACAGCTTACTCAGGCACAGGCTGAAGGTTTTTATGCTGAGCACAGCGAACGTCCATTCTTTAAAGATTTGGTGGCTTTTATGACCTCTGGTCCTGTTTCAGTTCAGGTTCTAGAAGGTGAAGGCGCTATTCTAAAAAACCGTGATCTAATGGGTGCAACTAACCCTAAAGAAGCGGATGCCGGCACAATCCGTGCTGATTTTGCCACTTCTATCGATGCTAACGCAGTTCATGGTTCAGATTCTGAAACCTCAGCGGCACGTGAAGTAGCTTACTTCTTTGACGATAACGAGATCTGTGCTCGTTAATTATTGCGAGAAAACTAATGCCAGATAGCGCATTAAATACTGCTGAGCAGTTTACGCCCCAATCGGTTAAAACTAACCTGTTGGGGCTTTCTGTTTCCAAGCTAGGCGATTTCTTCGAGCAGTTAGGGGAGAAGCGTTTTCGTGCCACACAAATGGTGAAGTGGATTCATCAGATGGGTGAATGTGATTTCGATCAGATGACTAATCTGTCTAAATCCCTGCGTGAGAAACTCCATGAGTCGGCTGAAGTTTGTCTACCAGAAGTGGTGAGTTGCCAAGATTCAATCGATGGTACCCGCAAGTGGCTGATCAAAGTCGAAGGCGGAAGCTGTATTGAAATGGTTTATATCCCTGAAAAAGATCGGGGAACGCTCTGTGTGTCATCTCAGATTGGCTGCGCTTTGGACTGTAGTTTTTGCGCCACAGGCAAGCAGGGATTTAATCGCGATCTTAATACAGCGGAAATTATTGGTCAGCTGTGGATAGCCGCTCAATCATTTGATCAATTTGCGGCCAAGGCTCCACGCAGGGTTAGCAATGTAGTGATGATGGGCATGGGTGAACCGCTAATGAATTTTCATAATGTGGTTGATGCGATGAACTTGATGATGGAAGACAATGCCTACGGCCTATCAAAGCGTCGAGTTACCCTCAGTACAGCGGGTGTGGTTCCCGCGCTGGATCAATTGGCGGGTGTTACCGATGTGTCTTTGGCGATTTCATTGCATGCGCCTAACGATGAATTGCGCAATGAGTTAGTGCCAATTAATCGTAAATACAATCTCAAACAATTTGTTGAAAGTGCTAAAAATTATATCGAAAAAATGCCAGATAACCGTCGCAAAGCCACGGTTGAATATACCCTGATGGATCAGGTGAATGATCGTTCTGTTCATGCTCGAGAATTGGCAGTATTACTTAAAGAATTACCCTGCAAAATTAACCTTATTCCATTTAACCCATTCCCAGGTTCTGATTACAAGCGAGTTACTAACACGGCACTCAATCGTTTTCGGGACATTCTTCAGGGGGAAGGGTACACTGTGACTGTGCGTACAACCCGCGGCGATGATATTGCGGCGGCCTGTGGGCAACTAGCAGGTGAGGTCAATGACAGAACTAAGCGCCAACAGCGCTATAAAAATAAACTGGCGGCAGAAGAAGTACCAGTTAAAATTCTAGACTGACCCCCTCTAAAGATTTAAAACCAAGAGATAATAGGCTTATTGTGTTTAGCGGAACTCCCATAGTTAGACGTAAATCACGACAGATTATGGTCGGCGATGTACCAGTGGGTGGCGATGCGCCTATTTCCGTGCAAAGTATGACCAATACCAGCACCTCTGATGTTGCTGCTACCGTGGCGCAAATCAATACTATTCAACAGGCGGGTGCCGATATTGTTCGGGTATCTGTCCCATCGCTTGAAGAAGCAGAAGCCTTTGGTGAAATTCGCAAACAGGTGAATATACCTCTGGTTGCTGATATTCATTTTGACCATCATATTGCCCTGCGGGTTGCTGATTTAGGTGTGGATTGCCTACGTATTAATCCGGGTAATATCACCCGTGAAGATCGCTTGCGCGAGGTAATCGCCAAAGCGAAAGATAAAAATATTCCTATCAGAATCGGCGTTAATGCCGGTTCCTTGGGTAAAGATTTATTACGCAAATACAATGAACCAAACGCTGAAGCCATGGTCGAATCTGCAATGCGCAATGTGGAATTACTGGATAAATACAACTTCCAAGATTTTAAAGTTAGCGTAAAAGCCTCCGATATTTTTATGGCGGTAGATGCCTATCGTGACTTAGCAAAACGCATTGAACAGCCTTTGCACCTGGGAATTACTGAAGCCGGTGGTCTGCGCTCGGGTACGGTTAAGTCTGCGGTGGGCCTAGGTGCTTTGTTGATGGATGGCATCGGCGATACTATCCGTATTTCACTGGCTGCTGATCCTGCTGAAGAAGCCCGCGTTGCATGGGATATGTTGCGCAGCCTAAGATTGCGTAGCAAGGGTATTAATTTTATTGCCTGCCCAAGTTGTTCACGTCAGAACTTTGATGTGATTAAGACCGTCAATGAATTAGAAAATAGGCTGGAAGATATTACTGTGCCAATGGATGTTTCTATTATTGGCTGTATAGTCAATGGCCCAGGTGAAGCCAAGGAGTCGGATTTTGGTTTAACCGGTGGCGCGCCAGATAATCTGGTTTATCTTGATGGGAAACCAGACCACAAATTAGAGCAGGACAATTTAGTTGACCAATTAGAAAAAGAAATTCGCGCTAAGGCTCAGGTTAAGCAAGCGGAGCTAGATAGCGCGCAACAGAATATAATAGCTAAGGGCTGAGAAAAGGAATAAGCGCTTTGGGGATGTACAGATGAAAATTCAGTCGATACGTGGAATGAATGATTTGCTCCCAGAGCAGTCTGCTATCTGGCAATACGTTGAGGGCACTCTAGCGCGTCTTGTTGCAAGCTATGGTTATCGCGAGATTCGCTTCCCAATTTTAGAAAAAACCGATCTATTTAAACGCGCTGTGGGTGAGGTCACCGATATTGTCGAAAAAGAGATGTATAGCTTTGACGACCGCAATGGCGATAGCCTAAGTCTGCGCCCAGAGGGCACTGCTGGCTGTGTTCGCGCCTGTACTCAAAATGGCTTATTGCATAATCAAACCCAACGGCTCTGGTACACCGGCCCCATGTTTCGTCATGAGCGCCCGCAAAAAGGTCGATTGCGCCAGTTTCACCAAATTGGTATCGAAGCCTTTGGTCTGATGGGCCCAGATATTGATGCAGAATTACTATTATTAACGGCTCGTTTATGGCGAGAATTAAAAATTGATAGTGCCCTAGAATTACAGATTAATTCATTGGGTAGCGCTGAAGAGCGAGTAGCCTATCGGGAGGCTTTAGTGGCCTACCTGAGTAATTTTCATGATGAATTAGATGAAGATAGTCTGCGACGATTAACCACCAACCCATTGCGAATTCTGGATAGTAAAAACCCAGGAACACAATCGCTATTAAAAGATGCGCCGATACTTAATGACTTCTTAGGCGCTGAGTCCAAACAGCATTTTGCGCAAATATGCGCCATGCTTGATGCCTCTAATGTGAGCTATGTGATCAATCCAAAGCTTGTTAGAGGATTAGACTATTATTCACAGACAGTGTTTGAATGGGTTACCACAGAATTAGGCGCTCAGGGTACGGTCTGTGCTGGTGGGCGCTATGATAGCCTAGTAGAGCTACTCGGTGGCAAGCCATGCCCAGCAGTGGGTTTGGCTATGGGTCTAGAGCGGCTAATAATGTTACTTGACGGCATGGGCGTAGTACCCGATAGTGTGGCCCAGCAAATTGATCTGTATCTAGTTGCCGTGGGTGATGTGGCAGGTCACGGAATGCGTTTAGCTGAAGAGCTGCGCAGTGGGTTGCCGAATATTCGCATTGAAACACACTGCGGTGGTGGTAGTTTTAAATCGCAAATGAAAAAAGCCGATAAAAGTGGCGCTGCTATTGCGATTATTTTGGGTGAAGACGAATTAGCCTCAGAGACTGTTCAAGTAAAGTTCTTGCGACAAGAACGAGACCAAGAAACAGTTGATCAGGCAAATATAGTAGAATTTTTAAACGTAAATTTTGAATATTGAGGAACAGTTGTGGCAGATTATCAATCGGAAGAAGAACAAATAGAAGCATTCAAGCAATGGTGGGTAGATAACGGCCTTAAATTGGTTGCAGCAGCAGTGATTATTGTTGGCGGTAGCTTTGGCTGGCAGGGCTGGCAGGGTGCCCAAGAAGAGCAGGCTCAGAAGGGTTCTGCTATTTATACCGGCATGATTGATACCGTAAAAACCAGTGCAGAAGCGCCGTTAACCGACGAACAGCAGCAAGCAGTTTCTGATGCAGTGAGTCAGTTAAAAGAAGAGTTTAGTGATTCAGGTTTTGCTCATCTATCTGCTCTTGTGAGTGCTAAATTAGCTGTTGAAGCGGATGACTTAGATACAGCCGCAACCGAGTTAGAATGGGTGCTTGGCAACCAACCGTCAGATACGCTAGCAACCTTAACTACTTTGCGTCTTGCTCGGGTTGAAGCGGCTAGAGGTAATGTTGATACAGCATTGGCCCTTGTAGAAGACGCAGATGCTGGAAAAATGGTTTCAGCTTACGAAGAAGCTAAGGGTGATTTCCATATCAGTATGGGTCACTATGCAGCGGCCTATACCGCTTATCAAACAGCCTTGGATACAGAAGATTCAGGTAATGCACGTCTTCTTTCTATCTTGCGCCTAAAGCTAAGTGAGGCTAAGCCTGTTGAAGATTCAGCGAATGAAGAAAGCGACGCACCTCAGGGTGAATCGTAATGCACCAAGGCAGGTCTAAATATCCACTTTTACTACTGGTACTACTCGCTTCTGGCTGTAGTATTTTTAGTGCGGATGACGAATTAAAGCCTGCCAAATTGCAAAAAATTGATGCTCAGGTTGAATTAACCCAGCAATGGAAAAAAGGCACACCCAGTAATAATAACGAATTTTGGGCTAACTTAGAGATTGCCTCTGACGATAGTGCCCTGTACATAGCTGATCACAGTGGTAGCGTGGTTTCTTTGGATGTGGCTACAGGCAAACAGCTTTGGCAAATAGAGCTTGATAGCAGTATTTCTGGTGGTGTTGGTTATGGCGGCAATAAAGTCCTTTTAGGTACTATAGAAGGTCAGGTGCTGGCGCTTAATGCACAGGATGGCGAACTTTTATGGTCAGCCAAAGTTAGTTCTGAGGTGCTTTCGAGTCCAGCTGCCAATGAGAGTATTGTGGTTGCGCAAACTATTGATAATAAGATATATGCCTTAGATGCTAATACTGGAATTGAACTATGGCAGCATGATACAGGGGCTCCTATCCTTAGCGTGCGTGGTAATAGTTCAGCCGTTATTCTTAATAATATGCTAATAGCAGCCTTTGATAACGGAAAACTCATCGCTTTTAATTCAGAAAATGGTTCTCTTAAATGGGAAACACGACTTGCCTTACCTAAGGGTAAAACTGAGCTTGAGCGCATGATCGATATAGATGGCAAGCCATTAGTTGTTGGTGATATTGTCTACTCAGTGAGCTATCAAGGCCGTCTGGGAGCGTTGACTCGTGGTACGGGCAGAAATCTATGGTTACAGGATAGTTCTTCCCATTTCAGCCCAGCTCACAATGAGGGTATGTTGTTTGTGACTGAGGCTAAGGATGATTCTATTTCTGCTTTTAAAGCAGGTAATGGGGTGCTTTCCTGGAAAAATGACCAGCTCGTGCATCGTGAGCTAACGGGCCCCGCAAGTCTATCGGGTAATGTTGCGGTGGCAGACGCTGAAGGCTATGTTCATCTTATCAGTTCAGAAGATGGCAGTTTTGTGGGTCGAAAGAAAATCGATGGTAGTGGTGTAAGCTCACCCCTCTTAGTTGTGGGTGAAAGGCTTATTATTCAAGCTAATAATGGGTCGGTCAGCGCTTACAAAATTCAATAAGGATAAATATCCTCAATTACAGTAAGATGCCGCTCAATATAAGTGCGGCATTTTTTATTTTATGATTCCAGTGATAGCCCTTGTTGGGCGACCTAATGTGGGTAAATCCACACTCTTTAATCGACTTACACGCAGTCGAGACGCCTTAGTGGCCAACTATTCAGGTCTTACCCGTGATCGAAAATACGGTGAGGGTGAGATGCTTGGCCGTCGCTTTATGCTCATTGATACTGGCGGTATTAGCGGTGAAGAAGAGGGTATTGACGCTGGAATGGCTGAACAGTCGCTACTGGCCATGGATGAAGCTGATATCGTTTTATTTGTAGTGGACTGTAAGTCGGGCATAGTTTCCGCAGACTACGCTATTGCCGAGAAACTTCGTCAAAAGAATCGCAAAGTTTATTTGATAGCCAACAAGATTGACGGTTTAGACCCCGCGGCAGCCCTAGCCGACTTTTACCAACTAGGATTTTCAGGGATTTTCCCAACCACAGCAACTCATGGTCGTGGCGTAAAATCCATGATGGAAGAGTTGTTAGAGCCATTTCCTCTTGTTGAAGAATCTGAAGAGCAGGCAAACGACAATATTAAAATTGGCGTTGTCGGTCGTCCTAATGTGGGTAAATCAACTCTGGTTAATCGCCTATTAGGGGAAGATCGAGTGGTGGTTTACGATATGCCGGGAACCACTCGCGATTCGGTCTATATTGACTATGAACGCGACGACACCAAATATACGCTTATTGATACTGCGGGTATTCGAAAGCGTAAAAACATTAAATTAGCCATCGAGAAATTCTCGATTGTTAAAACATTACAGGCTATTGATGATGCCAATGTAGTTGTCTTGTTAATTGATGCTCAAGAGGGATTAGTTGATCAGGATCTACACCTTATGGGCTCAGTGATTGATGCTGGTCGTGGCCTGGTTGTCGCTATTAATAAATGGGATGGCCTTGATGTTGAGAAGCGTGAGCATATTAAAGCAACGGTAGGGCGCCGATTGCGCTTTGCTGAGTTTGCCGATGTGCATTTTATTTCAGCGCTGCATGGCACTGGCGTGGGTCATCTTTATAAATCCATTAATGATGCCTATCGCGCGGCAACCGATGCACTCAGCACCACCAAGTTAACCAAAATTCTTGAGGGTGCGGTTGAAGAGCACCAGCCGCCAATGGTACATAGCCGTCGTATTAAGCTGCGTTATGCCCATGCTGGCGGTAGAAATCCCCCCGTGATTATTATCCATGGTAACCAGACTGAGTCTGTGCCCGCCCAATACACTAGATACCTAGAAAAGGTATTTCGTCGTCAGTTAGGTTTGCATGGAACGCCGATTCGCGTGGAGTATCGTACCAGTGATAATCCCTACAAAAATAAGGGTATTAAGCCTGGGGAAAGACCGAGCCCTCGCAATAAGAAGATGACCAAGTACAGCAAGCGCAATGATAAAAAATAGTTAGATTATTTGATCGTTATTTTTATCAGTCACTTGCAGTATGAGCTGTCCATCTTTAAGTTGGCCAGTCACAGAATCGCCCTTGGCTACTTTTTGCGTCGAGTTAATAACCTTGCCCTGTGCATCACGAATCACTGAATAACCACGGCCTATGGTCTTAAGCGGGCTCACCGTATCCAATAAATGCATATTTTGTTCAAGCTTAAGCTGCATGTTCTGCTGCTTTTGAGCCATTGCCTTGGTTAGCTTGCGAAGACTTTCTACAATTTTCTGACTACTTTCCTCAACGCACTTTTTCGGTGTTTGCACCCTTAGCTGCCCAGCTAACTGATTATTCTGTTGTTGGGACTCTTTTAATTTATTTTGCATTGCTCGGGCTAGACGAATATCTAAATGGTCTAAAAGCTGTGCCTGTTGCTGAAGTTTAGCCCCCGGATGTTGCAAGCGTTTTTGTAAATGCGTCAGCTGTTGCTTAAAACTAATGAGGTTGCGTTGCAAGCTTTCGCTCAATGACTGTTGCAAGCGATAAAGCTGATTTTGAATCTGCTGGCTATCGGGGCTAACTAATTCTGCCGCGGCCGACGGGGTAGGGGCGCGCAAATCTGCTACAAAATCTGCAATGGTAAAATCAATTTCATGGCCTACAGCACTAATTACAGGTAAGTCACTAGCAGCGATAGCACGTGCTACGAGTTCGGTGTTAAATGACCATAGATCTTCTAGGGAACCACCGCCACGACCTACGATTAATGCATCCAGTTGATCACAGCGGTTAGCGTCCCTGACGGCATTAACTATTTGCTCTATCGACTCTTCACCTTGCACGGCAGTGGGGAAAAGACTCACCTGCATCGCTGGGAAGCGCCGTTTAAGTACCGATAAAATATCTTTTACCGCGGCACCTGTCTTAGATGTAACAATTCCAATATGGCTTATAGATGCTGGAAGTGGACGTTTTTTATCATTATCAAATAATCCCTCCTCAGCAAGTTTTGCCTTTAATTGCTCAAATTGACGCTGAAGTGCACCAAAGCCTGCTTCTTCCATATGCTCAATAACTAGCTGATATTCACCGCGGCCCTCATAGAGACCTGCGCGACAGCGCACTAATACCTGAGTGCCATTTTTAGGGCGAAAATTAACCCGTTGATTGGCATTTCTAAACATCGCGCAACGCACCTGTGCAGCGTTGTCTTTTAGGCTGAGATACCAATGTCCAGAGGCGGGGCAGGCAAAGTTTGAGACTTCACCCTCAACCCACAGCATAGGGATATTGGTTTCCAAAAGTTGACGAACTCTACGGTTGAGTTCGCTGATGGAAAAAATCTGGCGTTCGTTATTAGTATCGTTCATAGCCACATTGTAGAGACAGTTACAGGCTAAAGTCACGAGCCTAGCCAAATTTAGTCTAAAATCTTGTTATAAATAGTTGTTTACCAATGGTTGTGCGCTGATTTATAATGCACTGCTTACTTTTAAAACTTACTGAGGTAAGCGATCCCTATGTTACGCATCGCGCATGAAGCCCTAACGTTTGATGATGTCCTACTGGTACCCGGTTACTCCGAGGTAACAGCGAAAGACGTTACTCTAAAATCCCAACTTACTCGTGGCATTAGTATGAATATCCCGCTGGTCTCAGCGGCTATGGATACGGTCACAGAATCTCGTCTTGCCATCGCCATTGCGGCCGAAGGTGGTGTGGGTATTATCCACAAAAGTATGAGTATTGAGCAGCAAGCCAAGCAAGTTTGGGCGGTTAAAAAATATGAAAGTGGCGTGGTTAAAGACCCCTTCACCATCAATTCCTCAGCCACTCTCCAGCAGTTACGCGATTTGACGGTCGCTAATAACATCTCCGGTGTTCCCATTGTAGATGATGGCAACCTTGTGGGTATTGTGACTCGTCGTGATGTGCGCTTTGTTGAGAATATGAATGCTTCAGTAACCTCGGTGATGACGCCAAAAGAACGTCTAGTAACAGTAAAAGAAGGTGTTGACCCAGATTCAGTTCGGGCACTTTTACACAAGCATCGCATTGAAAAAGTGATGGTAGTCAATGATAACTTTGAACTCAAAGGTTTGATTACTGTGACTGATATCGACAAAGCAGAACAGCATCCTAATGCCTGTAAAGATGATCAGGGTCGACTGCGTGTCGGTGCCTCTGTAGGTGTTGGCGAAGATACAGATGCTCGCGTCGAAGCCTTAGTGAATGCCGGTGTTGATGTATTAGTTGTTGATACGGCTCATGGACATTCCAAAAACGTGATTAACCGCGTTAAATGGATTAAACAAAATTACCCAGATGTACAGGTCATCGGTGGCAACATCGCCACAGGTGAAGCCGCTAAAGCCTTAGTTGATGCCGGCGCTGACGGTGTGAAAGTGGGTATTGGCCCAGGTTCTATCTGTACCACGCGTATTGTTACCGGTATCGGTGTTCCACAGGTAACCGCTATTGCCACTGCTGCTGAAGCCATTAAAGGCTCTGGTGTTCCCGTGATTGCTGATGGTGGTGTGCGCTACTCGGGTGATATTTCAAAAGCTATTGTTGCCGGCGCAAGCTCGGTCATGATGGGTTCGATGTTGGCTGGTACTGAAGAAGCCCCAGGCGAAATTGAGATCTATCAGGGTCGATCTTATAAATCATACCGTGGTATGGGTTCATTAGGTGCAATGTCACATAGACAGGGTTCAAGTGATCGTTACTTCCAAGATGCCAGTGCCGGTGCTGAAAAGCTTGTACCAGAGGGTATCGAAGGACGAGTTCCTTACAAAGGACCCGTGTCAGCGATTATTCACCAAATGTTGGGTGGCTTACGCTCATCAATGGGTTATACCGGTTGTAGCACCATTGAGCAGATGCGCACCGTACCCAAGTTTGTTCGAGTAACCTCAGCAGGGACCAGTGAAAGCCACGTACATGATGTGCAAATCACTAAAGAAGCTCCAAACTACCCAGCGGGCGGACGTTAATCCCAATAGGGTAGTAGTAAATATAATCAGAGGCTGCGCACAGGTGCAGCCTCTTTGTCTAAGGTAAACAAATGTCTGATTTACAGTCGCAAAGAATTCTAATTCTCGATTTTGGTTCCCAGTACACTCAGCTGATCGCTCGACGGGTAAGGGAAATTGGCGTATTCTCAGAAATTCGTCCCTGGGATATTTCTGAAGCCGATATTAAAGAATTTAACCCCAATGGAATCATTCTTTCCGGTGGACCTGAGTCGGTTACCGAAGGCGCAACCGCACCCAGCGCACCAGACTGTGTATTTACTATGGGCTTACCGGTTCTAGGAATTTGTTACGGTATGCAAACCATGGCCAGCCAATTGGGTGGTAAGGTTGAAAGCTCCGATGTACGCGAATTTGGTTACGCGCAAATTAAAGTTGAAAATACCTGTGCTCTGTTAGCCGATGCCAAAGATCAAACCAATGATCAGGGTGACGCGCTTCTAGATGTCTGGATGAGCCATGGCGATAAGGTTACCGCTATTCCAGATGGCTTTGAATTAATGGCTTCTACGCCCTCATGTCCAGTTGCAGGTATGTTTGATGCGTCAAGAAATTTCTATGCCATTCAATTTCACCCTGAGGTGACACACACATTGCAGGGTGAGGCAATTTTTCAGCATTTTGTAAAAAATATCTGTCAATGTGACGGCCTGTGGACAGCAGCGGCGATTATAGAAGATCAAATTGCTCGCGTTCGACAAAAGGTAGGCGATAGCCATGTACTCTTAGGTCTTTCTGGGGGTGTGGATTCCTCAGTAGTAGCCGCGCTATTGCATAAAGCCATTGGTAAACAGCTAACCTGTGTGTTTGTTGATAATGGCCTTTTACGCAAAAATGAAGGCGATGCAGTGATGGAAATGTTCGCCGAAAATATGGGTGTTAAAGTGATTCGCGCCAATGCTCAAGATCAATTTCTTAATGGCTTAAAAGGCGTCAGTGACCCCGAGAAAAAACGTAAAGTCATCGGTAATACCTTTATCGATATTTTCGATGCCGAATCGCAAAAAATTGATAACGTAAATTTCTTGGCTCAGGGCACAATTTACCCGGATGTGATTGAATCTGCCGCCTCCAAAACTGGCAAGGCGCATGTGATTAAATCCCACCATAATGTGGGCGGCCTTCCCGATGATATGGCACTCCAGTTAGTTGAGCCATTACGCGAACTATTTAAAGACGAAGTACGCAAGATTGGTCTCGAGTTAGGCTTACCCTACGATATGGTCTACCGTCACCCATTCCCTGGTCCGGGTTTAGGCGTACGTATTCTGGGTGAAGTCAAAAAAGAGTATGCTGATATTCTGCGTGAAGCCGATGCGATCTTTATTGAAGAGCTACACAATAGCGGTTGGTATCATAAAACCAGTCAGGCCTTTGCTGTATTCCTACCGGTTAAATCCGTGGGTGTTGTAGGTGATGGTCGACGTTATGAGTGGGTGATTGCTCTGCGCGCTGTTGAAACCATCGACTTTATGACGGCTCGTTGGGCACATCTACCCTATGAGTTATTGGAAAAGGTCTCCAATCGAATTATCAATGAAATTGCTGATGTTTCTCGTGTTACTTATGATGTTTCTAGTAAGCCGCCGGCGACGATTGAGTGGGAGTAACCAGATCTATAAAATCCGTTTAAAATCAATAGGTTATAAATTATTAAATTGTTTCATACTTTTGTAACCTGTTGTTTTTATTGTCCTTTTTAATTCTACTTTCACAGTTTGTTTCACAAACTCGTGTCTATTGAAGATCATAAGTAACAAACATCACTTTGATAATTTCTGCAAAACTTTTATTGATTTTGATCGAAGAAGTCAAAAACCTCTGCAATCATTTCTGGATTGTGAGTTATGGTTCTAAAATGTCGACCGCCTTTTATTTCTTGGTAGATTACATCCATTTCAAGCTGCTTCATTTCTCCAACTAAGCGTCGCACTTTTCTGACAGGAACAAGACGATCTTTATCGCCGGTAACTACATACACAGGTAAATGTTTTAAATCATCTAAGCTTGAGTATTTCCCATTAAATGATGGTGCTAAGCAAGCTAAGCCAGTCCATACTTGAGGATAGGTTGCAGCTAAATGTAATGCCCCTCCACCGCCCATAGAATGACCAAGCAAATAGATACGTTGAGGATCAATCGAGAGGTCTTTTTTCACAATTTCTAACACGTTCATGACAT